>Ga0207695_10001795_pt1 | contig 33857 bp, 32 predicted proteins | sample KBSC54metaG_FD_184354 | JGI IMG/M metagenome (GOLD analysis project Ga0207695, IMG submission 184354) | Corn rhizosphere microbial communities from Kellogg Biological Station, Michigan, USA - KBS C5-4 metaG (SPAdes) (version 2) | ecosystem: Host-associated > Plants > Roots > Rhizosphere > Soil... | reverse complement strand
CGGGCTGACCCATGCCGCTGGGACGGTTCGGCTCGTTCGGGCGTGCGCCGCCCGGGGGGGGCGGACTGAACCCCGTCGGACGCCCGGGCTCGGCCGGGGCGGGGTGGAAGCCGCCGCCCGGCGGGCCGAAGTTGGTCGGCCGCGCGGGCTCGCCGGCGCCTGGGTGAGGGCCGCCGCCCGGCGGACCGAAGTTGGTGGGATGCGCGGGCTCGCCGGGGGTGGGATGGAAGCCGCCGCCTGGCGGACCGAAGTTGGTCGGCCGGTTGGGTTCACCGGGGCCGGGGTGGAAGCCACCCCCCGGCGGCGGATTGTTGGGCCGATTGTTTTCCGGGCGCTGCGGAGGTCCGCCCGGGTGGAATCCGCCTCCGCCCGGTGGGGGCGTGTACCCGGGCCGGGGTCCGTTGACGGGCCCGCCATAGCCGGGCCGGCCCGGGACCCCGCGGTTCACCGGCGCGGGACGGCCGTAGACGTAGTCGCGGCGGTGGTCGGGCCCTTCCCAGAATGACCGGTGATAGACCCAGTGATTTCCTTCGTACACGTAGCGCGGGCGAACGTACAGATAGCCGGCGCGCTCGGGCACGTAGTAGCCGTTCGTCCAGGCCCAGTCATAGCCGGTCCAGTCCCAGTAGCCGTCGACCCAGATGTAGCCGTAGCCCGGGGGCGGGGGGCGGTACTCGACGATCGGCGCGGGCGGTGGCACCGTCGGATACGCCGGGCCGTAGTCGGGCGGCGGCGGCTCCGGTTCCGGGGTGACGACCACGGGTCCGGGTTGCGCGCGCACGACACACCCGGCGCCCCCCAACGCCAATGATCCTGCAACCAACCACAGATACCGGTTCATGAGATGTCTCCTTCGCGGAATGGACGGAACGACGCGCCCGATTATTTGATCGCCGGGCCGCCAATGTAGCAATAAAGCCGTCGCCGAGGTGAGGGGAGCCCGCCCCGCCGCAGCCAGCGACGCGGAGAAAGGGCTGCGCCGGCCCGCTCCGTCGGACGCCGGCGACGCTTCCAGGGGGCCGAAACGAGATGCCCGCCGGGATCCCGTGCTAAACACGCGCGGATGGAGACCGTCTTCTCCGGCATTCAACCCACCGGCGAGCTGCACCTGGGCAATTACCTGGGGGCCGTCCGCAACTGGGTTGCGTTGCAGGGCCAGTACGAGTGTTTCTTCTGCATCGTCGACTATCACGCCATCACGCAGACCTACCAGCCCGAGGACATGGCGAAGCGGGTGCGCGCCATGGCGGTCGATCTGCTGGCCTGCGGCCTGGACCCCCAGCGGATGACGTTGTTCGTCCAGTCCGACGTGCCCGAGCACACCGAGCTGGCGTGGGCGCTGGCCTCGGTCACGCCGCACGGTGACCTGGAGCGGATGACCCAGTTCAAGGACAAGGCGGCCCGCCAGCCCGAGAACATCAACGCGGGCATCTTCACCTATCCCATCCTGCAGACGGCGGACATCCTGCTGTACGACGCGAAGCTGGTGCCGGTGGGCGAGGACCAGCGCCAGCACCTGGAGCTGGCGCGCGAGATCGTCCGCCGCTGGAACGCGCGTTTCGGCGAGACGTTCGCCGAGCCGCAGCCGCTGTGGTCGACCACGCCCAAGATCCTGGGCCTGGACGGTCAGGCCAAGATGTCGAAGAGCGTCGGCAACACCATCTCGCTGTCCGAGACCGACGACGCGATCTGGGCGAAGCTGCGCACGGCTGCCACCGATCCGCAGCGGGTGCGGCGGACCGACCCCGGGAACCCCGACGTATGCAACATCTTCACGCTGCACAAGTTCTTCTCGAACGACCAGCGGCGGGCCGAGGTGCGCCAGGGATGCACCACCGCCGGCATCGGCTGCATCGACTGCAAGAAATGGCTGTTCGAAGGGGTGAAGGCGGACCTGCACGTCATCCGCGGGCGCGCCGATGCGCTGCGGGCGGATCCGGACAAGGTCGACCACATCTTGAAGGAAGGCGCGGCGCGGGCGCGGGCGCGGGCGCGGGCCACCATGGCCCGGGTGCGCGAGAAGCTGGGCCTGTCCGCGGCGCCCGCGGCGCCATGAAGGCGATGCGCGCGTGCTCGTTGCAGCCGTGCGGGGGCGCGCGCAGAGCCGGGCGCGGGCTGGCGGTCGCGCTCGTCGCCTGGCTGGCGGCAGCGTCGTCGGGCTGTTCATCCAGCGAGCCGGGCGCGTCGCCCGAGGCAGCGGTGGCGCAGCTCATCTCGGCGGCCCGCTCGGGTGATCGCGCCGCCGTCTATCACCGGCTGGGCCCGCGCACGCGCGGGCACATCGAGGACATCCTGGCGGCGGCCCGCAAGTCGGGCGGGGCGCGCCTGCTGCGGCCCGAGGATCTGGTGACAGTCGGGTGGGTGCCACCGGCCTGGGACGCGACGTCGATCCACGAGCTGCACCGCCAGGATGACGAGGCCGAGGTGGACGTCGCCTCCGCCGCCGGCGATCACCAGGCCATCACGGTCGTCCGCGAGGGCAAGCGCTGGATGGTCGAGCTGCCCCTGCACTGAGCGCGGCCCGGCGCGACGTCGAGGGCCTGCTGGTCGACTGCCTCTTCGTTGAACGGGGCACCGCCACGCCGACGGTCCGCCGCTGCCCCGAGCCGCAGCCTTCGTCACCGACGGTCAACGGCGCCGGGCGCGGCGGCGAACGGCGGCCAGCGCGAGGAGGAGCGCGGGCGCCGGCCACCCGGCGCGCGACGGCCGCGCGGCGACGGCGCAGCCGTAGCTGGGATCGGCCGTGGTCGCCCCAGGCACGGGCGAGTTCGGATCGGTGCCGGCGCGCAGCTCCTCGACGTCCGAGACGCCGTCTCCATCGGTGTCGGTGCCGTCCGTCGCCATCTGATCGAGCGCGGTGACCAGGGAGTCCGACGAGCTGCTGAAGCCATGCGCCCGCAGCGCCAGCGCGAACGGCGTGACGACCGTGATGCCGCCGATCTTCCCCTCCAGGTGACAGATGCTGCAGGCCGGGACGACGGTGGCCGACAGGTGCCTCGCGATGTCCGAGGGAAACTCGGGTCGCGCCTGCGCCACGGCGCCGAACAGCCCGGCGCCGGCGAAGGCGAGCCCCGCCAGCGCGCGACCAAGGCGAAGGTTCCAGCGAGAGCTCGAGGTCGGGTTCATAGGTAGGCGTGTCCTTGCAAGACGAACGACGTGACCTGGTAGCGCTGCGGGCCTTCGCCCAGCCCCTGGCGGATGAAGTCGGCGCGCAGATCGACATGTGACCAGACGAACCAGTCGACCCCCACCCAGCCCGACCACGAGCGTTCGGTCGTGTTCAGTCCGGCCGACAGCCCCTCGCCGGCGGCGATCAGATGTATTCCTTGGCGGGGCTCGACGTCAGCCTGCAGCAGCCCCGCCCAGCGCGTGCTGGAGCCCATCCCCGTGGGGGCGTCCAGCAAGGCGTCGAACTCGGCCAGCAAAACGAGGGGCGTCACCGGCGAGACCCGCGCGAACACGCCGTGCGCTTGTCGCGTGTTGCCCACGTGCAGGTTGGGGTCCAGGTCGGCATGCGTGACCAGGCTGCTGACGCCCACGCCCGCCCACGGCCGGGGATCGACCTCGAGATAAGCGCTGTACCCGCGCTCGCGCCGCGCCGCCGGACTCAGCTGGTAGTTGCCGGCGATGGCCATCGCCTCGCCGCGCAGCCAGCTGCTGGAATACGCCAGGGCCAGCCCGTCCTGTTGCGTGTCGTTGACGTCGGTTCGCGTCTGCTGCCTGACCCAGAACGTGTGCTCGATCGAGCGGAGGCCGAAGGGCACGTTCAGCCGACCAGTCCGGATCGTCACGCTGTCGTGGGCGAAGGCGTAGCCCAGCCAGTGCTCGCGTGACACCAGGTTCCCCTTGACCGAGGCCGGCGAACCGTCGACGTTGACGACGCCCAGGCTGGCCGAGGCGCGGAAGCCGCCGGCCCGCACGCCGGCGCGCAGATCGGCTTCCATCAGGACCGTCTGCACCGACATGGCGCCGCTGTCGACCTTCACGCCGACGAGACCGGGCCGCAGACTGCCCCCCAGCAGCAACCAGTCGGGCGTGTCGACCAGGCCCCACGCAAACCTTGCGCGACGGGCGATGGTGTCGTCCGAAGATTGCGCACCCCACTGCATGGGCAACACGGCTTCGCCCTCCTCGCGGCCGTACGCGGTCAACAGACCAGCGCCGGAGGGATCCATGTGGCACTGTACACATCCGGGGTGGTCGTGGCGGACCATCCAGGGATATGCGTCCGCGCGCGAAGCAGCGAGGAAAAGCACGAGGAAGAACGAGAACGCGGTGGCGCGCGCGATCCGCGCGCCGACTCGATGGCCCGACATCATCTTGGCGGGGGAAGAGTCCCGCGAGGCCGGGGCGATCAGGCAGCGCGTCGAAGAATTGCGCTCGAGCTGGTTCAGTTGACGAGACTCCGGTCGGTTCGCGACACTCACGGAGGGATGACTATGCGAAGACTGTGCCTGTGTGTAGTGACGGCCGTCGTGTTCGCTGGCTGTAGCAGCGGCGGCGGAGGAAGTGGCGGCGGCGGAAACGGCGGTATGTCGTCGTCGACCGGCGGTCAGGGTGGTCACGCCGGCCAGGCGGGCACCGGCGGAAGCGGCGGGTCCGCGACGGGGGGCTCCGGCGGAGCGGTGAGCGGCTCCGGGGGCGCAGGCCACGGCGGGCGTGCCGGGAACGGCGGCGCGACCTCGTCGAGCGGCGGGAGCGGCGGAGGCGGCACCATCGGGACGGGCGGAGCCGGGGGCAGGCCCGGCGGCGGGGGCAGCGGCGGGGGAGGCAGTGGCGGTCGCGGCGGCAGCTCTGGCAGCGGCGGCGCGGGTGGCAGCGGCGGTGCGGGTGGCAACGGCACCGGTGGGGCAGGTGGCAACGGTGCCGTCTGCGGCGGACTGCAGGGCCGGGTGTGCAGCGCCGATCAGTATTGCCGCTTCCCCGACGGTAGCTGCGGCGTCGCAGATCAGACGGGCACCTGTCAGCCTCGCCAGGTGGGCGGCATCATCTGCGCGCCGTCCGCGGTGTGCGGCTGCGACGGCAAGACCTACGCGAACGCGTGCACCGCCCATCAGGCCGGCACCGACACCATGGCCACGAACGCGTGCATCTCTGGCAACGGCGGCGACGGCGCGACCTGCGCCGCGGACACCGACTGCGCGGCGGGCTTCAAGTGCTGCACCGCCGGCGGCTACGTCGGGGCGCCCATCGCCTGTCGTCAGGTCGCCGCCGGCAGCCAGTGCCCGGCCTTGCCCTGACGGGGCAGCCCGCGCGCGCCCGCTTCAGCAACCCTGATGGATCGCGATGCGCCGTTGGGGCGCGCGCCCTCCGTGCAACCGGCCGCTATTTCGGCGTGGTGCAGGTGTTGGCTGCCGGATCGCAGACGGTCCCGCCCGTGCAGTCCTTGTTCGCCAGGCACTCCACGCACCGACCGGCGAAGGTCTCACAGTGCGCGGTCGGCGCGTGGCAGTCCGTGTCCGCCTGACACGCGACGCAGGTGCCCAGCCGCCCGCAGATCGGTCCGGCGACCGCCGTGCCGCTGCAAGCCTGCGACAGATCGTCGCCGCACTGGACGCAGAAGCCGGAGGAGTCGTCGTCGGACTCGCAGTACGGGGCCGTGGCAGGACAAGATGTGCTGGGGCCCTCCGCGTTGCACAGCGTGACGCAGTGGTGGCCGCGGCAGCCGCGACCCTGGCCGCAGTCGCCGTCCGTCCCGCACTCGATGCAGCGATGGGCGGCGGTGTCGCAGCGCGTGCGGCCGATGCCCAGCGTGGCGCAGTGGTCGTCGCTCAGACACTGGACGCAGGTGGCGGACGTCGTATCGCAGTGCCAGGTCGACAGCCCGCACTCCGAGTCCTGGTCACAGCCGTTCTCGTCGAAGGCCACGCGCTGGTGGCAGGCGATCGTGCCGAGCGAGGCGATCGCCAGCATCCCGAGGACGGGCCACCAGGCCCGCGCCGCGCCCCTCACGGACCGTTCCCGGCCAGACGCCGGGCATCGTCGCGCGCGAAGCCGTCGGGGTAGCGAGCGAGGTAGTCGGCCGCGGCCCGGCGCGCCGCCCCGGGATCGGTCGTCGCCAGCAGCTTCATCCTCTGCGCGGCAGCGCCCTCGGCCAGCGGACCCTGCGGCGCCAGATCGATCAGCCGGCTGAACAGCCGCAGCGCCTCGTCCGGCCGGTGCTCGCGCTGCGCCCGGGCGGCCGCCGCGAACAGGTCGTTTGCGGCGGCCAGCCCGTCGGTCTGGCGGGCCGGGCTCACCTCGGGACGAGCGCGGCGATGCGAGACGCTGGCGGCTCCGGTCGTCACGCGCTGCGGGCCTTGGCCGGGGTCGGACGCCACCGGTGCAGCCGGGCGCGCGCACGCCGGCCACACGTTGCCCGCGGCGACCAGCGTCTCCCGACCACCTGCTCGCACGCTCACGATCCCCTCCGTCACCGCCACGCGCGTGCGGCGCCCGCCTTCGCAGCCGGGGTCGGCGTCGGCGAGCGACACCCGGAACACGGTCCCGTGCACCTCGATCTCGGCGTCGTCGGTCGAGATCAGGAAGCGCTCCCCGTCGTGCAGGTGGGCGACCTGGGCCCGCACGGCGCCGTGGCGCAACGAGAACCGCCGCGTCGCCGACTGCTCGACGACGGACAGCTCGCCGCGCGCCTCCAGCGTCAGCACGGTGCCGTCGGCGCTGCCCAGCCGGACCGGGGCGCCCGGGGGCGCCTGCAGCGTGATGCCGGTGTCGACCACCGCCCCCGGCGCGACCGGACCGGCCGGCGGCGCGCTGAGGACGGCCAGCGTGTGGGAAGGGGACCGCGAAGCGATCGGGCCGGACGAGCCGTGACGTAGCGAGCGGCCCACGCCCAGCGTGACGACGGCGGCCGCCGCCACCGCCATGGTCCCCACCGCGATCCTGCGGAAGACCAGGCGGCCGCGCCGCTGGCGGAGCGCGAGCCGGGCCGCCGGAACCAGGCGCGCCGGATCGAGCTCCGGCGCCGGACCGGTTTCCCGGACCCGGCGCAGCACCTGCGCGGCCAGCGAGTCGTAGCGAGTCACTCGCTCTCCTTCTCGATGCGCAGCAGCTCGCGGAGCTCGGGGTCGGCCGCTATCAGCTCGTGCAGATCGCGCCGCCCCCGCGAAAGGCGGCTCTGCGCGGCGGCGACCGAGCACCCCGTCATCTCGGCAACCTCGGTCAGGTCGTAACCAAGGGCGTCGTGCAGCAGGAACGCCCACGCCCGCGGCGCGGCCAGGTCGTCCAGGTGCGTGGCGATGCGGGAGAGCAGGGCGCGCGTGATCGCGGCGCGATCCAGGTTGACCGGGCCGGCGTGGGCGTCGTCGGCCAGCAGCTGGGTGAAGATGCGTCGCTCGAGCTTCCGCCGGCGCAGGTGCTTGAACACGACGTGCGCCGATACACTCTGCACCCAGCGATCCAGCGCGCAGTCACCGCGGTAGCGCCCGATCGTGTTGATGATCTCGACCAGGCACAGCTGGCTGATGTCCTCGTGATCGGCGTCGAAGCGTCCCAGTAGGCGCCTGATCGTCCGGTCGATCTGCGGCGTCACGCGCAGGCAAAGCGCGGAGGCGACGCGGTCGTCCCCCCCGGCCACGGCCGCGACGAGCTGCTGATCCGAGAGGCTGTTCGCCCCCTGGTGCGCGCCCTTCTTCGCGTCCGCATCGCCGCGCAACAAACGCAGCGTGCCTTTGTCACTTACCCCCATTCGTCATCAAGTGTACCGTGGCGACCGCGGCGTCAGGCAGACGATCGCAGGCAGCGCTAGTCGTGCCAGCGCAGCCCGGCCAGGGCGGTCGGGCGAAACAGCGGCAGCGTGGCCACGGTTCTGCCGGCCACCGTGACGTCCGTCGTCCCGAACATCACCTCGGCGCCCAGCGTAGCGAACAGGTCCAGCGCGCGGGCCACGCCCCACGAGCCTTCGACGCCGCCCATCGCCGCGCCCCGCAGGCGCCCCTCGTGCAACGTGATTCCCCCGCCGGTGCGGTGCGATAGATCCTGGTAAAGGCCCAGCGCTTCCAGCGTCAGCCCCAGACCAAAGGCGCGCTTCCCCACCTCCGGGACGCGGGGGCGAAAGGCCAGACCGACGCCGAGACCGGCCAGGGTGTCCGCTCCGTCGAGGCCAGGGACGCGGCCGGTTCCGGCGACCGCTCCGGCTCGCGCGAAGAAGCCGCCGCGCACCGCCCACTCGGCGTGCAGCGCCGCGCCCAGGCTTTGCGCCGGTCCGCCGATGCCGGTCGTGGCGAGCGCGGCCAGCTCGATCGCGAGCACACGTGCATGCGGCGGCTCGGGCGGTCCCGCGACCGACGGGGCCGGCTTGATGACGGCGGTCGTGGCGCTGGTGGGGGAAGGTGGTGCCGTGGCGGCCAAAGGGGGTGACGCGGCCGGTCGGGCGCCCGCGGTCGCGCGCGCCTCCTCGCGGTCCGTCAGCAGCAGCGACGCGAACGTGAAGCCCAGCGTTCGTCCCCGTTCGGTGCGGCTGTCGGCCGGCGAGAACGAGACGCGCCGCTCGAACCAGCGATCGCTCGAATGGAGGTGCGCCCGCAAGACACCTATCGTCTGATCGGGGCCCTCCCAAAGGACGCGGGCCACGGCAGCGGCGCCCAGCTCGCGCTCGAGGGCCAGCGCCTCGTCGTCCGACGGGGCCGGCGTCGTGCGGAGCACCAGCGAGGTATCGGGGCCCAGGGCCTCGGCGACAGCGCCCGTCATCGCGTCCGTGGTGGCCTGCGTCGGTGAAGACACCTCGCCGACGGCGATCAGGATGGCCACGACGGTGTGCACTGCCATGTCGATCTAGGAAAGTTCGTGCCTGGCTGTGGAGGGGCGAGGGTACTTGCTTCTGCCCCTCACCGAATCGGACACACCGTACACCTTTTCCCGACACCCGGAGGCTGGAAATGAGAAGAGCGTTGCCGTTCGTATTGATCGCGCTGGCTGGATGCATGGGAACGGGCGGCGATGGCGGGGGCGACGCGAGCGGTTCAGGTGGACAGGGTCAAGATGGCACCGGCGGCACGACGCAGACGGGCAGCGGCGGCAGCCAGGCGGGCACAGGCGGTAACCACGGCAGCGGCGGCAGCGTCTCGACGGGGAGCGGAGGCACCATGTCGACCGGCAGCGGCGGCAGCGTGGTGACTGGCAGCGGCGGCCAGGTCGGGTCGGGTGGGCGCGTGGGCTCGGGCGGGATGGTGGCCAGCGGTGGTCGGGTCGGTTCGGGCGGCGTTCTGGGCAGTGGTGGTGCGGCCAGCGGTGGGATCGTCGGCAGCGGCGGCATGGTGGTGGTCGGCACCGGCGGGGCGGCGGGGCAGGTCGGCTCGGGCGGCATGATGGCGACGGGCGGACGCGGGGGCCGGATGGGCAGCGGCGGGATGATGGCGGGCAGCGGCGGGATGATGGCGGGCACCGGCGGCTCGTCGGCCCCGGTCTGCACCAGCGGAAAGATGTGGACCTCGGGCAACGGCCAGGACATGCGGCCCGGCCTCGATTGCAAGAGCTGCCACTCGTTCACGATCGCGGGCACCGTGTATCCCACGGCCCACGAGCCGAACAACTGCGACGGCACCGCGTCGGGAGGGATCAAGGTCGTCATCACCGGCTCGGACGGCGCGATGATCACGCTGACGCCCAGCGCGACCTCCGGGAACTTCTACAGCAACACGGCCGTCAAGACGCCGTTCACCGCCAAGGTCACGAACTCGGCCGGCGCGGTGCGCATGATGGCGGCCAGCCAGACCGCCGGCAACTGCAACTCGTGCCACACGCAGGACGGGTTGAACGCCGCGCCGGGCCGGATCATGGCGCCGTAGGCGGCGGCCGACGGGTCAGGCGCTCTCGTTCGGGGACTTGCTCTCCGGCTCGGGCGCCTGGCGCACCATCGTCTGCTCGACGGTCTCCACCTCGGCGGCCTCGATCTCGATGACGATGTCCTCGAAGTCGGGCAGCGCGATGTGCGGATCGGTGTCGGGCTTGCCGGTGCGCGGGGGAACCCGCCGCTCACCGACGCGCCGTTCGCGCGGGAAGATGCGGCGATCCACGCCCTCGCCGCGGCGCTCGCCGGTGCGGCGCTCGCGGTTCAGCAGCGCGCGCACGCCGGGCAGCGTGGGCGGCACGGCGTCGATGCGCGCCAGCTTCCCCGAGCAGCTGTGGCAGAAGGCGTGGCTGCGGCCGTGCAGCTCCAGCAGCCGCAGCTCGGCACGCCGGCGCTCGCCGCAGATCGTGCAGGCCGCGCCCTTGCCGACCGGACGCGCATCGCCCCACCGCGTGTAGCAGCCCCAGCAGCGGCCCCGCCGCAGCTCGGTCACGCGCGCGCCACAGACGCCACAAGGCAACGTCGCCCGATCGATTTCCACGCTCATCCTCGCAGTAAAAACCCGGGCGCATCGCGAGGCAAAAAATCCACCTGTTTCGCGGGAGAAATGTCGGAAGTTTTCGCCTCCCCAAGGTTCGCAGGCTAGGCTCGCGTCCGTCCGCGCCCCGCGGGCCTCGACGATGCGCCGCCTCCTCCTGCTGGAAACCGATGAACGCCTGCGGCACGAGCTGCTGCTCGGCCTCCACGACCACGGCATCGAGGGCGAGACGGTGGTGGATGTCTCGGCGATGGCGGGGATCTGGCAGCAAGGTGAGGCCGGCCTGGTGGTGGTCGGCCCGGGCAGCCTGACCGGGCTGGGGGCGCTGGCGCGCCAGCTGCGTGCGCTGTCCTCGGTGGCCGAGGCCCCGGGGGTGGTGGCACGCGAGCCGGCCGTCGTGGCGCTGGTCCCCGCGGAGGCGGACGGGCTGGAGGCGATCCGCCAGGGCGCGCACGACTTCGTGCTGGTGTCCGCGGGGCTCGAGGCGCTGGTGCTGTCGTTGCGGAAGCAGGAGGTGCTGCGCGGGCGGGCCGGGACGGGCGCGCCCGGGCCGGCGCCCGCGGAGAACGCCTCGGCGACCGCGGTCGAGCGGTTCGTCGGCCAGAGCCCGAAGATCAACGCGCTGCTGGCGCAAGTGCGTCGCTTCGCCGCCGTGCCGAGCGCCGTCCTGGTGGGCGGCGAGTCGGGCACCGGCAAGGAGCTGGTGGCGAGGGCCCTGCACGAGCAGTCGCCGTGGCGGCGCGGGCCCTTCGTTCCGGTGAACTGCGGGGCCATCCCCGCGGGGCTGATCGAATCCGAGCTGTTCGGCCACGAACGCGGCGCCTTCACCGACGCCGTTCGCGACAAGCGCGGGCTGTTCGAGGTCGCGGACGGCGGGACGCTGTTCCTGGACGAGATCGCCGACCTGCCGCTGGGGTTGCAGGCAAAGCTGCTGCGCGTGCTACAGGACGGCACCGTTCGTCGCGTCGGCGCCACGGACGACGTGCAGGTGCGCGTGCGCGTGGTGGCGGCGACGGCGCGCGAGCTGCGCGCCGAGGTGGCCGCGGGACGCTTCCGCGAGGATCTCTATTACCGGCTGGCCGGCCTGGAGATCGAGATCCCGGCGCTGCGCGCGCGGCGGGAGGACATCCCGCGCCTGGTGGCCCACTTCCTCGTCCGGTCGTGCGCGCGCCTGGGGCTGCCGCCGCGCCAGGTGGACGCCGAGGCCATGAAGGTCCTGGTCGCTTACGACTGGCCGGGCAACGTCCGCGAGCTGGAGAACACCATCGAACGCGCGGCCGTGCTGTGCGCCGACGATCGGGTGGACGTCGCCAGCCTGCCCGAGCGATTGCTGGGCGCGACCCGCGCCGTGCAGGCCGAGGCGGCGGCCCAGGAAGCGGATCGCGACGGCGAGGTCGTCATCCCCGGGCCCGAGCTGTCGATCAAGCGAGCCTCGCGCGAGATAGAGGAGACCCTGATTCGCCGGGCCCTCGGCCGCACCCAGGGCAACCGCGTGCGGGCGGCCGAGCTGCTGGAGATCAGCCACCGGGCCTTGCTGTACAAGATCAAGGACTACGGCATCGAGATCGAGCCGCGCCGGCGCGGCGTCCCCAAGTCCGACGCGTGACCGTCCCGGGGGCCCAGGGGGCCCGGGTTTCTCTGGAAAGGCCCATTTCTTGACGGGAGATCCGTGAGTCCTACAATGTAGGCAAAGATGGGATTAGAGTCCACACGGCCGATCTCGCTACCCCGGCTGCGCCAGCCGCGCGTGCGCGCCGGCCGGGACGGGGCGGCGGGGGAGTCAGGCCGCCGTGGCTAGCTCGTGCGTCGGTCTGGACATCGGCTCCAGCGCCATCAAGGCGGTCGTGCTGGACGTGGGCCGGCGGGGCACCCGGCTGGTGAACTTCGGGATCGAGTACTTGCCGCCGCAGGCGATCGTCGACGGCGCGCTGATGGATCGCGCCGCCGTCGTCGAGGCGCTGGAGCGGTTGAAGGGCGCGCTCTCCATCGGCAACCGCCCCGTCGCCACCGCCATCGCGGGCCACTCCGTCATCGTGAAGAAGATCCAGGTGGGGGCGATGAGCCGGGACGCCCTGTCCGAGCGCATCCCCAGCGAGGCGGAGCAGCACATTCCGTTCAAGCGCGACGAGGTCGACATCGACTACCAGGTGGTGACCCCGAAGGACGGCAACAAGAACGCCGGCGGTCCCATGGAGGTCATCCTGGTCGCGGCGAAGAAAGAGATGATCGCCGACTACGCCCAGGTGATCCGCGACGCCAAGCTGCAGCCGGTGATCATGGACGTGGCGGCGTTCAGCGTGCAGAACGCGTACGAGGCGGCCTACGCCGACGTGAACCCGGCGGGCGCCGTGGCGCTGGTTCACCTGGGCGCCGCCATCACTCACGTCAACGTGGTCAGCGGCGGCGTCAGCGTGTTCGTCCGCGACGTCACCGTGGGGGGCGCCGCCTTCACCGAGGAGCTGCAGCGTCGCCTGCACGTCAGCTACGACGAGGCCGAGCAGCTGAAGGTGGCCGCCACCGATGCGGAGGCGGTCCGCCCCCCGCCCGCCGGCTTCGACGCGATCATGCAAGAGGTGGCGGACGGCACCGCCACCAAGGTGCAGCGCTCGCTGGACTTCTTTCTGGCGTCGTCGCCGGACATCAAGCTGGTGCGCGTGATGCTGTCGGGGGGCACGTCGAAGGTGGCCGCGCTGGCGCGCGAGTTCGAGCAGCGGGCCAAGGTGCCGGTCGAGGCGATGGACCCCTTCCGCAAGATCACGATCGACGCCGCCAGGCTGGACCCGGCCTTCGTCGCCAAGCACGCCAGCGAGGCGGCCGTGTCGGTGGGCCTGGCCCTGCGCCGGCCCGGGGACGGCAACGGGGGTGGCGACGCATGATGCACATCAACCTGATCCGCGCCCGCAAGGGCCCGCGGCTGGCGGCCAGCGATCGCCCGCTGGTGGCGATGGCCGCGATCGTGGTGCTGGCGGTCGGCGGCATGGTCCTGCTTACGGCCAGCACCACCAGCGAGGCGGATCGGCAGGTGCGCGCGAACAACGCGCTGAAGGACGGCATCGAGCGCCTGAAGACCGAGCTGGGCGACTACGAGAAGGTCAAGGCGCAGCGCCAGGATCTGCTGAAGCAGCAGAAGGCGATCGACATGCTGAAGAGCGGGCGGACCGGGCCTGTCTACATCATGCGCGAGCTGTCGGAGATCCTGACGCCCCACAAGGGGCCGACGTTCGACCGCCCCACCTACGAGGAGCACCTGCGGCGCGATCCCAACGTCGGCTTCAACGCCGGGTGGGATCCCCGGCGCCTCTGGCTGGACAGCTTCGACGAGACCCAGCGCAAGGTGCGCATCCAGGGCGCGGGCCGCACCAACGAGGACGTGGCCGAGTTCCTGAAGCGGCTGCAGCTGTCCGTGTTCTTCGGCGAGGTCACGCCCGAGTCGACCACGCAGGTGGGCGACAACGGCTCGGTCAGCGGGGCCAAGCGGGTCACGTTTCACGTCAGCGCGCGGGTGGTCTACTGATGGACGAGCTGCTGCGAAAGCTGCGCAAGCTGACGCCCGCGAAGAAGGCGGGCGTCACCGTGGGCATCGTGCTGCTGGCGGCGCTGGTGAACTACCAGTTCTTCTATTCCGACGCCGCCGCGCGCATCGTGTCGGCGCACGCGCACGAGGCCGATCTGCAGGACGAGATGTCCACCTACCAGCGCCGGCGCGGCGAGTACCTGGCGTTCCGCGCCGAGCTGGAGGATCTGGAGAAGGAGCAGCGCGAGCTGCTGAAGGCGCTGCCCAAGCGGGCCGAGATCCCGACGTTTCTCGCCAGCGTGCAGGAGCAGGCCGAGCTGGTCGGGCTGGAGGTGCTGACGGTGGACATCGGTCAGGAGGCCCCCCAGGACCAGTACCTGCGCATCCCCGTGAAGATGGAGGTGCGGGGGAGCTACCACCAGATCGCGCGCTTCTTCCGCAACGTCAGCGAGCTGCAGCGGATCGTCAACGTCGAGAACCTGTCGATCACGCCCGACAAGGACAAGGGCGGGGGCGACGGCATGGGCGCCGCGCCCCCCAAGCTGCGCGCGAAGTTCGTGGCCGCCACGTTCCGCTTCAATGACAAGACGACGCCGCCCGCGGCCGCCCCGCCGGGAGCCACGCCGTGATCCGGCGAGCGATGCGCATCCTGCTGCTGCTGGCGCTGGGCGCCGGGGTGGCCGTGCGCGTGGCGGGCGCCACCGGCGCCGGCGGGGCACCCGCCGCGGCCCAGCCGACGGGCGCCGGCGGCGCGTCGGGGATGACCACCGACGCGGCGGCCGCGAAGCGGATCGCGGCCCTGCGCCACAAGGTGCTGCGCGACGAGGACTTCGTCGAGAACGAAGAGACCAATCGCGATCCCTTTCATTCCTACCTGCGGCTGTTCACCGAGCCCCATCCGGCGACGAAGAGCAAGCGGGCGCCGTCCGCCTTCGACAAGGTCGGGCTGGAAGACCTGTCGCTGATCGCCATCGTGTCCGGCGACGAGGCGCCGCGGGCGATGTTTCGCGACCCGTCCGGCTACGGACAGACGGTGAAGAAGGGCGACTTCATCTCTCGCAACGGCGCCCGTGTCACCAAGATCCTCTCCGACCGGGTGATCGTCGAGATCACCGAGACGACCAGCGCGGGCGAGCCGCGCGTCGTCGAAAAAGCGATTCTGGTCAACCCCGACGAGGCCCCATGACGAAGCTTCCCTGGTGGCATTCATCCCACGCGCCCGCAGCGTCCCATGCGCCCGCTGCTTCAACGAACGGGGGGCGAACACCGAGGCGCTGGGCGGCGGCGGCGTTGTGCCTCGGTCTGTTGCTAGGGCGGTCCGCTGGCGCCGACGACGTCCCCACGATGGGCACCAGCAACGCCACCGCGGCGCCCCCGTCCATCGAGGTCAGCCCCACGCCGGCGGCTCCCGCGCCGCCCGCCGGCAAGGCGGGGCCGCGCATCACGACGGCCAACCCGCGTTACGACGCCACGGCGCCGGCCGGGGCAGCGACGGCCGCGCCTGCCTCCGGCGCGCCGCCCTCCAGCGGGCCGGTGGCGGGCGGCTCGGCGTCGCTCGGCACGAGCGTCCCGCGCGCCCCGCGGCGCCGCTACTCGGGCCGCCGCATCGATCTCGACTTCAAGGGGGCGGACATCCACAACATCCTGCGCCTGCTGGCCGACGTCGGTCAGGTGAACATCGTCACCTCCGACGACGTGAAGGGCGAGGTCACGATCAAGATGCGCAACGTCCCCTGGGACCAGGCGCTGGACGTGATCCTGCGCTCGAAGCTGCTGGGGCAGGTGCGCGAAGGGAACCTGATCCGCGTGGCGCCGCTGGTGGTGCTGGAGAAGGAGCTGGAGCAGGAGATCGCGCGCCAGAAGCAGCTGGCCGACGTGGCGCCCACCGAGACGCGCATCATCGCCGTCAGCTACGCCGACGCGAAGAACCTGCAGGAGCGGGTGCACGATCTGCTGAGCCCGCGCGGCAAGATCTCCGTCGACGAGCGGACGAATCAGCTGATCGTCTCGGACCTCAGCTCGAACCTGAACCTGGTCGAGGACCTGGTGCGCAACCTGGACTCGCAGACGCTGCAGGTGGTGATCGAGGCGCGCATCGTCGAGGCGAACACGAACTTCACGCGCGAGATCGGCGTGCAGTGGGGCGGCTCGGGGTTCGCGGACGGCGCCCACGGCAACAGCACCGGGCTGGCGTTCCCCGGCAACATCGCCGTGGGCGGCGGCGGCATCACCGACGCGGTGACGCCGACCGCCGGCGTGCTGGGCGCCGGGGCGGCCAGCCCGAACTTCGCCGTCAACCTGCCGGCCAAGGTGGCCACCGACTCGGGCGGCGCGGTGGGTCTGTCGCTGGGCTCGCTGGGCGGCGCCTTCAACCTGAACCTGCGTCTTTCCGCCATGGAGTCGACGGGGCAGGTGCGCATCCTGTCGTCGCCGCGCATCTCGACCATGGACAACGTCGAGGCGGCCATCGAGCAGGGCGTGTCCATCCCCATCTCGATCATCAGCGCCCAGGGCATCCAGACGGTCTTCGTCGACGCGAAGCTGAACCTGACCGTGAAGCCCCACGTGACGAACGACGGCACGGTGATCATGACCGTGCACGTGACCCGCAACGAGCCGGACTTCGCGCACACCGGCGCGCGCGGCGATCCCACCATCCTGAAGAAGGAGGCGAAGACCGTCATGCTGGTGCGCGACGGCGACACCGCGGTCATCGGCGGCATCTACCAGCGCACGTCGACGCTGCACTACGACAAGGTGCCTTTTCTCGCCGACATCCCCATCATCGGCTTCTTCTTCCGGCACAAGCTGGACGAGGATGATCGGACGGAGTTCCTGGTCTTCATCACGCCGCGTATCGCCAACCGCAACGAGCTGGTGCGCGCCGACGGCACGGGGACGACCAGCCCGCTGCCCCCGCCGGCGGCGCGCTGACGCTAGACTGCGCTGGTGGGCAACTTCGAAGAGCAGGGAAACGACAGCCGCGGGGCCTCGGCGACCAAGCCGGCCGGCGCGCCGCTGTTCCTCGTCGGCTTCATGGCCTCGGGGAAGACCACGGTGGGACGCCTGGTGGCCGCGCGGCTGGGCTGGGAGTTTCGGGATCTCGATCGCGTGATCGCCGACGCCGCGGGGCGCACCATCCCCGAGATCTTCGCCGCCGAGGGCGAGGAGGGCTTCCGGCGCCGCGAGGCCCAGGCGGTCGCCGACGCCGCCCAGCTGCGCCACGCCGTGATCGCCACGGGGGGGGGCGCCGCCTGCCGCGAGGCGAACCTGTCGCGCATGCTGGCCGCCGGCCACGTGGTGGCGCTGGCCGTCTCGCCCGAGGAGGTGGTGCGTCGCACGCAAGGGCGCAGCAACCGCCCCCTGCTGGACGGCGCCGCCGACCCGCTGGCCGCCGCCACGGCGCTGCTGCAGGCGCGCGCACCGTTCTACGCGCGCGCCCACGCCACCGTCCAGACGCAGGACCTGCAGCCCGACGAGGTTGCCGCCGCCGTGATGCGGGTGTTAGAGGCAACGCGATGATCACGATTCCGGTACCCCTGGGGGCGCGTGCGTACGACGTGCGCATCGGCGTCATCGACCCCGGCGAGGCCGCCGCCATCCTGGCGGCCGCGCTGGGCAAGCCGAGCGGCGTGGCGGTCCTGGTCGACGGCCAGGTGGGGCGCCTGTCGCCCCGGGTGGCGCCGCTGCTGGCGGCGCTGGCGGCGCGCCTGCCGAACATCAACGTGCGGCGGTACGACCTGCCCGCCGGCGAGGCCTGCAAGAACCTGATGGAGATCCAGCGCACCGCCGAGTGGATGGCCGCGCAGGGCTTCGATCGCGGCGCCGTGGTGCTGGCCATCGGCGGGGGCGCCACCAGCGATCACGCGGGGTTCGTGGCGTCCATCTACCTGCGGGGCATCCCCTTCGCGATCTGCGCCACCACGCTGCTGGCGATGGTGGACGCGTCGGTGGGCGGCAAGACCGGCGTTGACCTGCAGGCGGGCAAGAACCTGGTCGGGTCGTTCCACCAGCCGCGGGCCGTGCTGGCCGACCTGGGTTTTCTGGCCACGCTGCCGGCGCGCGAGCGGGTGGCGGGCCTGGCCGAGGTGGTGAAGTGCGGCTTGATCGCCGACGCCGCGCTGCTGGAGCGGCTAGAGGCCGAGGCGGAGGCGCTGGCGAAGGAGAGCGACACCACGGCGCTGGCGACCATCATCGCCGCGGCCGTGAAGGTGAAGGCCGACGTCGTGACCGAGGACGAGCGCGAGTCCGGCCGGCGCGCCATCCTGAACTTCGGCCACACCGTCGGACACGCGCTGGAGGCGGAGTCCAACTACCAGCTGCTGCACGGCGAGGCGATCGCGCTGGGGATGATGGCCGCGCTGTCGCTGGGCGGCACGCAGGGCGTGACGCCGCCCGAGCTGCGCGCCCGCACGGGCCGCCTGCTGGCGCGCCTGGGCCTGCCCGTCGACTTCGAACGGCGGCTGTCGCCGGCAGTGGTCGGCCGCATCGACGTCGACAAGAAGCGCCGGGGAGAAGCGGTCCGCTTCGTGTTCGTGGGAACCCCTGGCACGGCCGAGCTGCGCGACCTCCCGCTGGCCGAGGCCCGCCGGCTGCTGGGCGCCGCCCCATAGCTTGACCCCGGCCCGATCAGCGGGTACAAGCGCCGAGGCCCCCAAAGCCATGTCCCGCGGAGAATCCCAAGACGGTGCCAGATCGCATCGAACGCCTCGAGCCCTCGAGCGGCGCGGCGGGTGTGCGGACAGAGTCGGCGGCGTCCCGGGAGGTTCCCCGACTGTAGAGAAAGGATACGGACCGGAATGAAGAAGCCGAAGCCTCGCCAGAAGTCAGCCGGCGCGCCGGTGGCCGCGAAGACGGACTCGGGCCTGGACCTGGGCGCCATCCGCGAGCTGGCGCTGATCGCCGAGGAGTTCGGGCTGGCCGAGCTGGAGGCGGATCCTTCCGGCCACGTGCGCATCTCGCGCCGGGTCGCCGGCGTGGCGGTGGCCGCCGCCGAGAGCGCGCCGCTGTCCCACGGCGCGCCCAGCATCTCGCTGGCGCCGCCGGCGCCGGTCGAGGCGGCCGCGCAGCCGGGCATCTTCATCACGTCGCCCTTCGTGGGCACGTTCTACCGGGCGCCGTCGCCCGAGGCGTCGGTCTTCTGCGAGGTGGGCGACAACGTGAAGAAGGGTCAGGTCGTCTGTATCGTCGAGGCGATGAAGTTGATGAACGAGATCGAGGCCGAAGGGGACGGGAAGGTCGCCGAGATTCTGGTCAAGAACGGCGAGCACGTGGAGTACGGTCAGAGCCTCATCCGGCTGTCGCCGGTCTGACGGGGCCCCCGTTGTTCAAAAAAGTACTGATAGCGAACCGGGGTGAGATCGCGCTACGCGTGATCCGCGCCTGCCGCGAGATGGGCATCAGCACGGTCGCCGTGCACTCCGTGGCCGACGCCGACGCGCTGCACGTCCGCTTCGCCGACGAGAAGGTCTGCATCGGGCCGCCGCCGGCGCGCGACAGCTACCTGAACATCCCGGCGCTGATCAGCGCCGCCGAGGTGACAGGGGCGGACGCCGTCCACCCCGGCTACGGGTTCCTGTCCGAGAACGCCCACTTCGCCGAGGTGGTGAAGAAGTGCGGGTTCCGGTGGCTCGGTCCCGAGCCCGAGACCATGCGCCTGATGGGCGACAAGGTGTCGGCGCGCGCCGCCATGACGAAGGTGGGCGTGCCCATCCTACCCGGCACCGGTCTGATCGAGACCGATCGCCAGGCGGAAGAGGCGGTCGAGCGCATCGGGTTCCCCATCATCATCAAGGCCTCGGCGGGCGGCGGCGGTCGCGGCATGAAGATCGTCGAGGATCGGTCGCGCCTGTCCGCGCAGCTGTCGGCGGCGCGCTCGGAGGCGGCGGCCGGCTTCGGTAACCCCGCCGTCTACCTCGAGCGCTACATCGGCCGGCCGCGCCACATCGAGGTGCAGGTGCTGGGCGACGGCGAGCGCGCCATCGCCATGGGCGAGCGCGAGTGCTCGATCCAGCGCCGGCACCAGAAGCTGGTCGAGGAGGCGCCGTCGGTGGCGCTGGACGACGCCCGCCGGGCCGAACTTCTGAAGATCGCCCGCAAGGCGACGGAGTCGATCAACTACCGCACCGTGGGCACGCTGGAGTTCCTGCTCGACGAGGACAAGAACTTCTACTTCATGGAGATGAACACGCGCATCCAGGTCGAGCACACCGTCACCGAGGAGGTGTTCGGGATCGATCTGGTGCGCGAGCAGATCCGGCTGGCCGCGGGCGATCCGCTGCGCTTCCCGGGCGACATGCGCCCGCGCGGCCACGCCATCGAGCTGCGCATCAACGCCGAGGATCCCGTCACGTTCGCGCCGTCCCCCGGCCGCATCACGGCGCTGAACCTGCCCGGGGGCCTGGGCGTCCGCGTCGACACGCACATCTACCAGCAGTACGTGGTGCCGCCGTACTACGACTCGCTGCTGGCCAAGCTGATCATCCACGCGGAGAACCGCCCCGCGGCGCTGGCCCGCACCCGCCGCGCCCTGGCCGAGTTCGTGGTCGAGGGCTGCAAGACCAACCTCGACTTCCATCGCCGCCTGCTGGCGAACGCGGACTTCATCGCCGGTCGCCTGGACACGCACCTGATCGAGCGCATGGGCGCCCACGGCTGACGCCAGGGCTCCCAGCGCGTCGGTCGAAACGAAGAGCGGCGGCCGCGCGGAGCCCCCGCGGCCGCCGCCATCTATCTGCTGAGTTCGATCAAAGCCCCGTGGGGCAGGTCGAGTTCGGATCGAAGGTGACCTGACCACCGCTGTTCAGCGTGGTGCGGCTGCCGATCACCGACCCGCGGACGGGGGCGCTGACGATCACCGGGGTCGTCGGCCCGTACACCAGCGCCGAGACGGCCGCGCCGCCGTTGACGTTCGCGCCGGACACGCTGGTGACGAAGAACTCCAGGTTCTCGGGTACGCCGCCGTTGTTGGCCTTGCCGCCGATCGTCAGCGAGCCGGTGACCCAGATCTGCACGATGCCGCCGCTGACGGTGAGCGTCGAGTTGCCGTTCAAGTTGAAGTTCCGCGCCACGTAGTTGCCGGCGGCCAGGTTGCGGGTCTGCCCGCTGTTCAGGCTGAAGTCGCCCAGGTTCGTGGCGCCCGTCGGCACGGGCACCACCGGCAGGTTCGCCGGCGTGTTCGGGGTCTGCGTGCCGGTGATGGTGCCGCCGTTGTGCACGATCTGCTGCGCCGCCTGCACGTCGCCCGTGACGGACGAGGCGGCGTTGTGGACGCTCTGGCTGGTGTTGGCGATGACGGCCTTGGTGCGGGCCTGGCACGGCATCGACGACACGGTGTTGGCGTGCGCGCGGCGCTCGCCGGCGCCCGCCAGCGCCGCGAACGAGAACGCGCCGGCCATCAGCAGCTCCCAGACACCCTGGTTGCTCCGGAACATCTTCCCTGTCTTCATGATCGTCTCCTCTTCCTCGCTGTGTCCTTCCCGGCGCCCGCAAGACGAACACGACCCTCGTGGCCGCGACCGGACCCGGGATGGCACCCGGCCGTAGCACGCCGCATACCGCACGACGCCACCGCGCTTTCCAGGTGTCCGCCGACAGGCGCTGGCGCAGCTTGTGCCACCGGCTGTCTCAACCGGCGCCAGCGGGCTCAGCTTGTGCCGTGCGGGCGGGGCAAACCCAGGCGCGCGATCCGCCTCACCAGCGTGCGGCGCGAGACGCCCAGGAACTTGGCGGCGCGGCTCTGGTTGCCGCCGCAGGCGATCAGCGCCTCGGCGATGGCGTCCCGGTCGATGCGGCGCCCTGTCACTCCCGTGGGCCGGGCCGAGGGAGCGACGCTCACCGTCGCCTCCGGCGCTGGTGGACGCGTCAGGCCCAGGTGCGCGGGCTCGATGACCCGCCCTGGCGCCAGCAGCACGGCCCGCTCGACGACGTTCCGCAGCTCGCGCACGTTGCCCGGCCAGGGGTGCGCCAGCAAGGCCTCCAGCGCCGGCGGCGACACGTCGGACACCTGACTGTCGAAGCGGGCGCGCGCGTCGCTCAGGAACAGACGGACCAGCGGCTCGATCTCCGCCCGCCGCTCGCGCAGCGGCGGCACCGACAGCGTCACGCAGTTCAGCCGGTACAGCAGGTCCTGCCGGAATCGCCCGCTGGCCACGGCGGCGGCGATGTTGCAGTTGGTGGCGGCGACGAACCGCACGTCGACCACGCGCGGTCGCACCGCGCCCACCCGCGTGACCTCGCGCGACTCGATGACCCGCAGCAGCTTCGCCTGCAACGAGGCGGGTAGATCACCGATCTCGTCCAGGAACACGGTGCCTCCGTCCGCGGTCTCCAGCAGGCCGGGCTTCGCGGTCACCGCGCCCGTGAACGCCCCGCGCTCGTGGCCGAACAGCTCGCTCTCCAGCAGCGCCTCGGGGATGCTGGCGCAGTTCACGCCGACGAAGGGGCCGGCGGCGCGGGCCGACAGCTCGTGCACCAGCGACGCCAGCACGTCCTTTCCCGACCCGGTCTCACCCAGGATCAGCACGCCCACGTCGGCGCCCGCCACGCGGCGCGCGGCGCGCAGCAGCTCGTGCATGGCAGGCTCGCGCACGATCATCTGCCCGCGCTTCAGCGTGACCGGGGCGTGCCCGGCCAGCGCGGCCGCCAGATCGGCGTCGCTGATTCGCTCCGCCGGCGCGGGCAGGTTCACCAGGTCGACCTCGGCCCACACGCCCCAGCTCGCCAGCTGTCGCACGGCGGCGCGCTCGATCCCGGTGGCCTCGACCGAGGACGCCACCTCCACGCCCAGCACGAACCGGTTCGGGTCCAGCCAGCACGCCCAGTCTCGCGGAGACCGCGAGACCGCGCCCAGCACATCGCCGAGGATGGCCTCCAGGACCGCGGGGGCCGTCTTCTCCGGCCGCGTGATGACCAGGATGGCGAACGCCGCGCCCGCGTTCGCGCGCAGGTGCGCCCCCAGCGCCTGGGCCGAGGTCAGCCGGCGCAACGGGCTGCGGGCCGCCGGGGCCACGTGGACCACCAGCGCCGAACGCCCGATGAAGAAGGGCTCGGCGAGGTGCACGGGCTGGGGCACGCCGGCCCGCAGCAGCGCGCCCGCCACGGTCGTCCCGTTCGAGCTGCCCAGGTCGGTCAGCACCATGACCTGGCCCAGATCCAGGCGCGCATGAACGCGTGAGACGCAGGGGTCGTCGAGCTCGATGTCGACGCCTGGGCCCCGGCCCAGCGTGACCGTGTCCGTCGCCAGGACGTGGCGCGCGACGCTCATCGGTCCGTTCACGAACAGCGCGCGGACGCCGTCCGTCAGTCCGCTGGTGTCGCCGTGGCTCGCCACCGCCAGGGAAGGGGACGCAGGATGCGCCTGGGCCGCGCGCGCGTCGAACCACGTCCGCGGACCGCTGCTCGCGGGAGACAGCTCGCCCAGCTCGTACGGGAAAGTCGCAAGGATCCGCTCCATTCACCCACCCTCTCGGACCGCCGAACGGGGGACGGCGGTCTGCAACGTCGATACGACTAGCAGCGAAGCGGCGCGGCGTCTATCCGTACGCGAGGCCAATCACCCCCCGTCGCTGGCCGGTGGCCGGCCCGCCAGCGCGCGGGCCAGGGGCCTGTAAGTCCGCGATGCGGCAGGCCTTTAATCTTTACTCTCGGGATCCGACCGGTAAGCTAACGAATGAGCGTTCCGTGAACGGCAAGAAAGAGAAATATCTCGTTGCCGCGCTGAAGTTCATCGAACGGGGGCAACTGGACAAGGCGCTGGCCGAGTTCGCGAAGGTCATCGGCGAGGATCCGACCGACACACGCACCTTGTTGAAGATGGCCGAGCTGCACGCGAAGGTGGGACAGACCGCCGAGGCGACGGAGATCTACCTGCGCACGGGCGAGATCTACACCGAGCAAGGTTTCGCGCAGAAGGCGGTGGCGGTCTACAAGAACGCGCTGAAGCTGGCGCCCGAGTCGGCGAAGGCACACCTGAAGCTGGGCGGTCTGTTCAAGCAGCTGGGCCTGGCGTCGGACGCCGTCCAGCAATTCGAGCTGGCGGCCTCGGCGTTGCAACGAGACGGCGCCCCCGCCGACGCGGCCGAGGCGTACCGGCAGGCCGTGGCGGTTCAGCCGGACAACGTCGTGCTGCGCGTGAAGCTGGCCGAGGCGGCGTCGCTGGGCGGCCTGGTCGAGGAGGCCGTGCGCGAGTTCGAGCGGGCCGCCGAGCAGCTGAAGGCGCAGGGCCGCGTCGACGAGTCGCTGCGCGTGCTGGAGCGCCTGCTGTTCCACCAGCCCGCCAACGTGGCCAAGGCGCGCGAGCTGGCCGAGGCCTACCTGGCCAAGGGAAATCCGCGGCTGGCCCTGCCGAAGCTGCAGGCGTGCCTGAACGGGTCGCCCCGCGATCCGCGGACATTGTCGTTGCTGGCGCGGGCGCTGGAACAGCTGGGCCAGCGCGACAAGGCGGTGTCGGTCCTGCTCGAGCTGGCGCGCCTGTGCCACGACCTGGGGCGCTCCGCCGACCGCGACACGGCGATCGCGCGCGCCCAGATGCTGGCGCCCGGCGATCCCGAGGTGCAGGCCCTGGCGCTGCGACATCGCCGCGGGTCGGCCGGTGCGATCGGCGAGGCCACGCCGCCGCCGCTGTCGGCGTCCGGCGGCAGCTTCGACCTCAGCGGCGCCGTCAGCATGAACAACACGGGCGGCGGCTCGGGCGGTATCGCCGTCCCGATCAGCATCGGCGACTCGGGCGGCATCGCCATCCCGCCGCAAGAGGGGGGGCCGGCGTCGGACGTGGCGCGCATCCTCGCGGAGAGCGAGGTGTTCGTGAAGTACGGCCTGCTGGAGCGCGCCGCCGATCACCTGCAGCGCGTGTTCGAGTACGAGCCGGACAACCGCGTCGCGCGCGAGCGGCTGCTGTTTGTACAGCAGAAGCTGGGAAGGCGCGCCGAGGCGGCGCGGCCGCCCGAGCGTTCGTCGCGCCCGGGGCTCGCCGCGCCGGTTGCCCCGGCCAGCCCCGCGCCCCGCTCGGTCGCGCTGGTGCTGGACGTCGACGACGATCCGACGATGGACGTGACCACGCCTCCGCCCGAGGAGGATCCCGGCGCGACGCCCGCGCCCGTATCGCTGGCGGTGGAGCACAGCACCGACCGCGTGGCGTTCGAGGAGGACGTGCACACGGGTGACGTGGTCGCCGTCACCGACGTGGGCCGCCGCACCGTCTCGCTGGACTGGGACGAGGGCCCGGCCACGCCTCCCCCCGTCGATGACGAGGAGCTGGAGGCCGACCTGGAGCAGGTCGCCTTCTTCCTGGACCAGGGCATCGCCGAGGAGGCGCGCGCGCTGCTGGACGAGCTGGCGCGGCGCCATCCCGGTCATCCGGCCATCGTGGCGAAGTTGCGCGAGCTGGAGGCGTTCGAGGCGCACGAGGCGTCGGCGACCCTGGGATCTCTTCCGCCGGAGCCGGCCCCCGCGCCGTCCCCGCCGCCGGTGGCGTCGTCGTCGGGCAACATGGCGCGCAGAGGCGCCACGTCGACCCCGCCGCCGCGCGCCGTGGTCGAGGCGGGCGGGCCCCCGGACGTCTCGACGCACCTGGATCTGGGCATCGCCTACAAGGAGATGGGGCTGTTCGACGCGGCCATCGCCGAGCTGAGGGCGGTGACCGAGGACCCGCGACACGAGGTCGAGGCGCTGACGATGATGGGCGAGTGTTACGAGGCCAAGGGCGCCGTCACCGAGGCCATCATCCGTTACAAGGGGGCGTTGAACTGCACGCCCATCAGCGCCGACGAGATGACGCAGCTTTATTTTCTGCTGGGCGGCGCGTTCGACCGGCTGGGTGACACCAGCGAGGCGCTGTACTTCTTCGAGAAGGTGGCCCGCCGCGATCCGCGCTTCCGCGACGTCGACCGGCGCATCGCCATCCTGCGGCCGAAGCTGGTAAAGACGGCGCCATGAGCCCCACCGACGACACCCTGGCGGCGCGCGCCGCGAATTACTTTCGCGACCTGCAGGACCGCATCGTGGCGGCGCTGGAGCGCCTGGACGGCGGCGGGCGCTTTCAAGAGGACGACTGGGAGCGGCCCGGCGGCGGCGGGGGCCGCTCGCGCGTGATCGCCGACGGCGGCGTGTTCGAGAAGGGCGGGGTGAACTTCTCGGACGTGTTCGGCGAGTTCCGGCCCGACCTGGCGCGCAGCCTGCCCGGCGAAGGGACCGCGTTTCGCGCCACCGGCGTGTCGCTGGTGCTGCACCCGCGCAACCCGCACGTGCCCACCGTCCACGCGAACCTGCGCTTCATCCAGCGCGGCGAGGAGGGCGGCGCGTCCTGGTTCGGCGGCGGCACCGACCTGACGCCGTACTACGTCGTTCCGGCGGACGCGACGGCGTTCCACCGCGGGCTGCAGCGGCTGTGCGCCGCGCACGAGCCGGCGCTGTATCCCCGTTTCAAGGCCTGGTGCGATCGCTACTTCTACCTGCCGCACCGGAAAGAGCCGCGGGGCGTGGGCGGGATCTTCTTCGACTACCTGGGCGCGGGGGCCGAGGTGGCCGCCGGCGAGCCGGCCGCCCCCCTGACGCCGCTGGAGCGCGACCCCGAGCGCGTGTTCGCGTTCGTGCGCGCGTTCGGCGACGGCATGCTGGACGCGTACTACGACATCGTGGCCCGCCGCGCCGCCGAGCCCTGGGACGAGCGGCAGCGGGACTGGCAGCTGGTGCGGCGCGGCCGCTACGTCGAGTTCAACCTGATCTTCGATCGGGGCACGCTGTTCGGCCTGAAGACCGACGGGCGGACCGAGTCGATCCTGATGTCGCTGCCGCCCGAGGTCCGCTGGCGCTACGGCGCCGCGCCCGCGCCCGGGTCGCCCGAGGCCGAGTCGCTGGCCGCCATCTGCGCGCGCCGCGACTGGGCCGCCGGCTGAGCGCGCGGCCGGCCTGACGGAAGGGGGCGCGCCCGCGCGGGGCCGCGTTGGGACGAGCCATGTCCTTTTCGGCGCGGCCGAGATTTCTTGACACGGTTCATCTGTTCCGTACCATACGAATGTTCAGTCCCAACCGTGCCGAGGAGATCAACATGAGCCCGCTGACCCTGGTTCGCGACGAAGAGCGCGACGTGCTGACCGATCGCCAGCGGGAAATCCTGGATTTCATCTCGCACTCGATCACCAACCGCGGCTACCCGCCCACCCTGCGCGAGATCGGGACCCACTTCGGGATCCGCTCCACGAACGGCGTCAACGACCACCTGCGGGCGCTGGAGAAGAAGGGCTACCTGCAGCGCGAGGACCTGAAGTCGCGCGCCCTGCGGCCCGTGACCTCCACCGGGAAGCCGGTCGAGGCGAGCAGCGAGGTGGTGGACGTGCCCCTGCTCGGTCGCGTGGCGGCCGGCGTGCCGCTGCTGGCGGTCGAGAACGTCAACGAGACGGTGCGGGTGGATCGCTTCTTCATCGGCCAGACGCGCGAGGTCTTCGCGCTGCGGGTGAAGGGCGATTCGATGATCGAAGACGGCATCTTCGACGGCGACTACATCTTCGTCCGGAAGCAGCTGAACGCGAACCGCGGCGAGACGGTGGTGGCGATGATCGAGGGCGAGGCGACCGTCAAGCGCTACTACCCCGAGGGAGACGTCATCCGGTTCCAGCCGGCGAACGCCTCGATGCAGCCGATCTTCGTGCGCAAGCGGGACTTCAAGAGCGTCAACCTGCTGGGGATCGTCATCGGCGTGTACCGCAAGATGTAACGGGCCGGTGATCCCGTCGCTGCGGACGTGACGGGCGTTGCGGATCAGGCCACTCCGCTGCGTGCTACGCTGGGTTTTCATTGCGCCGGCCGGAGAAAGATCAGCGCCCCCGAGGACACCTCGGGCGCGGGACGCTGGCCGCGGTGCTGCTGCACCTGCAGATCCTCGTCCCCCTGCTGATCGTGGTGTTCTCCCGGGCCAAGCGGGAAGAGGCCGAGCGCGCCGAGGAGGTCGACGTCGGCTTCGAGAACGTCCCGGCCGAGCAGTTGCCGGCCGAGCTGCCGCCGCTGGATGACACGCCGCCGCCCCAGGGCAAGGTGACCCCGCCGCCCAAGGTCGCGGAGCAGAAGAAGCCGCCCGAGCCCGAAAAGAAGCCCGAGCCTGAGCCGCCGCCGCCGCCCCCGCAGGCGGCGGTGCCGCCGCCGCCGCCCGCCCCGCCGGCCAAGCAGCAACCGCCGCCACCGCCGCCGCCCCCCAAGGGCCACGAGAAGATCGTCGACCTGCAGCCCGCCAAGAAGGTCGAACCGCCGCCGAACGCCAAGTACCTGGCGCAGGAGAACATGCGCGCCGAGGAGGAGACGCGGGACACGCGCACCAACCTCGAGAAGGCGCAGCAGGGCGCCGACGAGGCCGCGCAGGCCGAGAGCAAGCGGCGCGACGACAAGGAGGTGGGCGACGACAAGACGAAGATCGCCGAGCTGGAGGAGCAGAAGTCCAAGGCGGGACGCCAGGCGCCCGAGACCACGCCGCGCGAGCAGACCGAGTCGCTGCCGCCCGAGCAGCAACGCCCGAAGCAGTCGCCCGTGCTGTCGCTGCGCGAGACGGCGCCGCGCGGGCACGAGATCACGCCCGAGACCGTCGACCCGTCGCTGCCGCACGACCCGGCCGGCCTGCTGGCCCGCGCGCGCTCGCGCAGCTTCCGCGACGACGACGGCGGAAAGGCCAGCCGCGGGCAACGGGTCAAGCTGGCGCTGAGCGGCCACGACTACGAGTACCTGTTCGGCACGCAGGCGAAGGCCGAGCGCCAGCTGTCCCAGAAGGATCTGTCGACGCACATGGGCCGCTCGGTGCAGCGGCGCATGGCGCAGGTGCGCTCGTCGCTGGAGAACTTCATCCCCGAGGTGAAGCCGGGCACGAAGACGGTGCTGAACGCACGCAAGGCGCCCTTCGCGGCGTTCATCGCGCGCGTTCACCGGCAGATCCACAAGTACTGGGGGTTCGGCGCGCTGGAGGATTGGGACAACCTGCCGTCCAGCAGCCCCTTCAACAACGACGCGCTGGCCACCACGCTGGAGATCGTGCTGAACCAGGACGGCACCGTCGGCAAGATCACCGTGGTCAAGGCGTCGGGCTACGTGGCCTACGACGCGGCGGCGATCGACGCCGTGTTCGCCGCCGGCCCGTTCCCCGAGCCTCCCTCGGAGATCCTGTCGTCGAACGGCAAGGTCTACTTCCACTGGAACTTCGCCCGCGACGGGCGCGCCTGCGGCACGGAGGGCGTCGAGTACTACATCCTGGATCTGACGAAGGGCGACCGGCCCCCCAGCCGGGGATGAGCGGGGCGGCCGCGGTCAGCGCAGCTCGTAGCTGGCGACGTGGCGCAGGTTCAGGAAGTTCACCGTGAAGTGCGCCAGCACGGGCCCGGTCAGATCGCCTGACCACCGGTACAGCTCGCAGAACAGCAGGCCCGCCACGAACGAGCCGATGGTCCAGGGCAGGTAGCGGCCGCGCGGCCCGATGTGCAGCAGGGCGAACACCGCGCTGGACGCCCACACGCCGAGCGAGGGCATCAGCGCGCCGCGGAAGAACATCTCCTCGCCCACGGAGGAGGCGATGGCCAGCACCACGATCTCGGAGTCGGTGAGCGGGCTGAGCAGCGAGCGAAACTCGCGGTGCAGGGAGCGGGCCCAGTCGAATCGGTGCACCGCCAGGCGGGAAGCGAACACGATGGCCAGGCCCAGCGCCACGCCGATGCAGATCCCCGACCAGACGTTCACCTCGGTGACCCCCGCCAGGCGCCACACGTTCGTCTGTCCCCGGACCGAGCCCCAGACCAGGGCCGCCGCCCCCAGCGACAGGTACAGGACCAGCACCAAGGCGGGCCTGGACCAGCTGGAGCCGCGGGAGATCATACGCCCGACATCTTACGAGACGACCGCGCAAACGCGCGAAAACACGTCAATGACGCAATGTGCTCACGGCGTTTAAGTAATTGGAATTACGTGGGAATATTTGGTTCTGATTTTCGTCGGCCTCGATCTGGCCCGCATGCTAAACGTAGCGCCGTGGCAGTGGCGGCAGTCAGATCGCGACGCAGCACGGGCCGCAGCCCGCTGGCGCCGGTGCCCCGGAAGGTCGGGCTGCAGAAGCTGCTGCTGACCCGCATCTGCGACCTGGACCTGCGACCCACCGGCGCCCTGGCCGAGTGCGTGGAGCAGGTGATCTCCGAGATGCGCGGGCATGGCATCACCTTCGTGCCGGCGTTCTATCTGGGGGATGACGACTTCTGGACCGCCGATCGCGCCGTCAGCATCAACATCCCCTGGTACCTGGCCACCCCCGAGCTGTGGCAGCTGGTGAACGACCACCTGTTCGAGTACTCGCGTGACGAGGTCATGATGTACCTGCGGCACGAGGTCGGGCACGCGCTGTCGTACGCGTACGGGCTGTGGAAGCGGCCCGACTGGGTGCAGATGTTCGGCGACTTCCGGCGCCCCTACCGGGACGTGTACGGCCCCAACCCCTGGAGCCACGACTTCGTCCGGTACCTGCACTGGACGGGCATGTACCACTACGCGCAGAAGCACCCTGACGAGGACTGGGCGGAGACGTTCGCCGTCTGGCTGGACCCCGCCTCGCGCTGGCGGCGCCGCTACCGCGACTGGCAGGTGGCGCTGGCCAAGCTGGAGTACGTCGACCGCATCCTGGAGGTCGAGCGCGTGTGCAAGGGCACGCCGCCGAACGCGCGCCTGGGGCTGCGCGTGCCGTACACCGAGATCCGCGAGACGGTGGCCGAGTACTTCGACATCGGCGACGTCGTCGACGAGGACCTGCGCGAGTACCGCAAGGATCTGCTGGAAATCTTCCCGCGCCAGGCGCCCCGCGTGGCGGCCCGGGCAGGCGGCCGATTCAGCCACACGGCGCAGTCGCTGTCGGCGGCGCGCTTCATCCGCCAGAACCAGCAGATGCTGGTCGATCGCCTGTCGGGCTGGATCGGCGATTCGGACCGGCGCGTGATCTCGCGCTTCCTGCGCCAGTTGCAGGCCCTGTGCACGGAGGAGCGCCTGTACGTGCCCGAGAGCCGCCGCACGGAGAAGCTGGTCGAGCTGACGATCGTGGCCACCTGGCACGTCGTCGACGGAATTCACCGGTTATCGTGAGCGCAGGGGGGCAAGCCCCCCTACGGGACCCCTTGGGCCCCTTGGGGGCTCGCCCGCCGAAAGCCCGCCGCCTATGAATAGGCGGGCGTGGGGCACCGGCGGGAGGGCAGGAGAACCCGTGACGGCTATTCGGCCGCTGATCGCTTCCAGTTCGGCATTGATCGTCTCATGAAATCGTCGAACATGGGAACTGTGAACGCGGTGTCCCCATACTGGGGGCTGAAAAGCATTCCCTTCTTGATGAGGCCAGAACGTGTCGGCGCGGCTGACGTGGTCTTGATGCCCAACGCTTCGGCTACATCGCCAGAGCGATGTGGACCTGGGCCAAGAGACGCCATCGCTCGCATGTAATCACGTTCCCCGTGCGTGAGACGGTCGAAGCGAACCCGAAAGAAACTCTTATCCAAGCTCTTTACAGCGGTATGCGTAGCGTTTCCTACGTCCACCAGGGTGATTGGTGATCTCACGGCGCTATTCCAAGAATGGAATCCCCACTCCTGAAGAAAATACGGATACCCTTGTGTTTTCTCGACGATCAGCGCGAGCGCATCGTCTTCGATCGCCACGCCTTCTCGGCTCAACGGTGTGCGTATTGCCGATTCAGCAGCGGCCTGATCGAGCGCACCCACGTCGGGATAATCGAATAATCTCTCTGCATAGGACTTCGCGTCGCCGGCTAACGCGGCGACCATCGGGAGCCCGGCGCCGAAAACGATAAACGGCAATCCCTGCTGGCCGATCTTGTGATCGGAAACGATCAGTGCACTTAGGTCGTCGGCCTTGAGATATTGAATCTCGTCGGCGAAAAGGGCGACGGGGCGGTCGGCTACCTTCGCCGCGCGTGCCACTGCCAAGAGCAGTTCGGGTAAGTCAGCCTCAAGATTCCCCGAATCTGCCGTACCCGTCATCGGGGCGATCCCAAGTTCAACTTCCCCTGCCTTGATGCTGAAGGCGCTCGCAAATGCGCGGAGCACTCCGAGGGCGTTGCGTGCCAATGCCGACGCTTTTTCTGTACGATCGATTTTGAACAGGACACTTCGGAGCGCCGGTACAAGCATCTCGGACAACCTCCGATCCTCCGGGGCTTCCAGTTTGATGGTGAGGTATCCTTCGGCTTCTCCATCGTCGGCTAGCCGGTTCAGAAGAACGGTCTTGCCTACGCCGCGAAGACCTAACAGCATCTGGCTTTTCGCTGGTCTGCCGCTTTTGACGCGACTCAGCGCTATGCCCGCGTCCTCGATTATCTTTTCTCGCCCCGCTAACTCCGGTGGAGGCGTGCCGGCTCCCGGCGCGAACGGATTCGTTCTAGGATCCATAGGGCGTACTTTCCAAAGTTTTGGAGGTTATAGCCGGTTTAGTGCTCGCGTGCCAATGGGCCATGGAACGCGCGATGACCTAGCGCGTTATGTAATGCCCTCATAGTGGGGGTTCGGCTGGCTTCGGTGGTTCGTTCGGCGGCGGTGGCTTGACGCTTTGCATCTCGTCTGTGTGGCATGCCCGCCCTCGGCGTCGACGATAGAAGGCTGCGCAGACGCGCAGTCTTGCGTCCTGGTGTGATGGGCAGCCACCATGCGCGGATGAAGCGGGCAACCGTCGTGGCGCTGTTGCTCGTTGGCTGCGGCGGTGGCAATGGCGGAACCGGAGGGCCTGCGATCGGCGGTTCCTCGGGGCTTGGTGGTTCTCCCGATCTACAGACTGGGACAGGGGGCGCTGGCCTCGGAGGTAGCGCGGCCGGCGGGGGAACGGCTGGTAGCTCTCCAGTCTCGACGGGTGGCGCATCCGTGCAGGGCGGCCATGGCGGGTGTCGCGACTTCGATTGGCGGCGCGAACGGCCATGGCGGCACGCCGGCAACTGGCGGCTCCAGCGGAACCGGGGGCGCTGGCGGGTCGCCCGTCGCCTGCATGATGGCCGGCACCGCATGCCCCGATCTGAATAGCTGCTGCTCAGACTCGACGTGCGTCCTGTATTCCAACGGCGTGCAGGGATGCGCGTTCAACTGCACGTCGGGCAGCGAGTGCGCCAGTGGATGCTGTGCCCCCTTGAGCAATTCGACTACAAAGGTCTGCTCTCAGGCGGCGCTCTGTACTGGTGGCACGACCACGCAGCCCGAGACTGGTACCGTCATCGCGGTCGATTTGAATGACCAGCACATGCTGATTCAGACGGCGTCAGGCCAGAAGCTTTTCAGTTCCTTCCTGGACTGTTTCGTCTTTGCCGGCACCACGGTGACGTTCGCGCAGCCGACCGCCAGCTGCGTCTCGAACACACTGACCTACTCGACTGGCACCTGTTCGGTATCCTGCGACGGCATCGGGTATCCGGGGCAGATCGTGACGGTGACCACCGGTGGCGAGTACTCGATCGCGACTCAGGCTGGAACGGGGATGTTCAAGTCGATGCTGTCGTGCTTCCTGATTTCGCCGGGGAACCAAGTGGCGTTCGGATCCGATCCGTCGCTCTGCCTTACCAACTACTTCTACGATACGACATCCGGCGAGTTCTGTGACGTCTATTGCAACCAGTAGGAGCCTGGCTGTCCGCGAAATCGCGGACAGCTTATCTGAAGGCGGGTAGTCGGGATCGACGGGCCCCCCGCCACGTGAAGTAGCGGGCCGGCTCGGCGGAGCCGAGCCTCTCGTCGTGGAACCCGCGCGCGGTTGCGCGCTCTGGCGTCGTGGTGGTCGCGGCGGTCTTAGCGTTGATTTGCGGCGTGCAGATCGTCGGGCGTGTTGATGTTCACGAATGAGCGGAGATCGGGATCGAATTGGCGGAGCAGGGGTTCGTCCAGGTAGGCGACTGGCAACTGGGCGAGGAGGGCGTGGAGGGCCAGGCGGTTCTCGGAGAGGGCGCGGTGGGCGTGGGGGGCGAAGGTTTGGTCGTAGCGGGCGCACAGCGGATCTGGGCGGCCGGAGAGGCGGGGGACGAG
>Ga0207695_10001791_pt1 | contig 33904 bp, 34 predicted proteins | sample KBSC54metaG_FD_184354 | JGI IMG/M metagenome (GOLD analysis project Ga0207695, IMG submission 184354) | Corn rhizosphere microbial communities from Kellogg Biological Station, Michigan, USA - KBS C5-4 metaG (SPAdes) (version 2) | ecosystem: Host-associated > Plants > Roots > Rhizosphere > Soil... | reverse complement strand
TTGTGACTGGCAAGTCCCGGCTGCGCAGCAGGCGGCCGGGATTTCGCGTCTCATGGGGCGTAGCTGAGCTGGCAAAGCGTCGGACTGTTAATCCGAAGATCGGTGGTTCGAATCCACCCGCCCCAGTTGATGGAGAACGTACACTCCCGAAAACGGAGTGGGCGCTACGGCCGCACGCTTGCCGTGCTGAGTGCCATCCCCGCCGCTGGGATCTCGAGATCCACGGTATCGCCCGGCGCGATCACGAGCGGATCGGATAGAAACCACTGAGAACTGCTCGCACGGACATAGATTCGCACGGGCAGGTTGCCTATCATGGCCGGTCGGAGTACGAAGCGGTTGCCGCTGAATCGGAATACCGTCCCGAGCTGGTAGCCGGCATAGACTTTCACCTGACTTCCGGAGTGATTCGTGACGTTCAGGAGTGGCGCGGGATTGGCGGGCGCCAATCGCTGTGCGCCTCTGGCGACGCCGCCATGCGCGCAGGCTGCGGCTGCCATGATCAGCCCCGGAAACAACACCGATGCGGCACGATGCATTGCCCCTCCCGCGTCACAGCTGTAAGGACAGAGCGTCTGTTACGGGATCATACGCTCGTGATCCCGGGACATCAACACGCGAGGAGAAGCAGCGCTGGCCGACGTTGCGCTACCCGGGCAGACTCCGCCTGGCCGGCCCGGTCGCATTCCGGAATGGAACGCACTATCTCTTTCCGGGCGATTCTCTCGCGAATCACCCCATGGCGGCGCAACCCGAGGCAGGGAAGGAAACAGCGTGAATCGTCCATCACCGCGCCCATCTGCGGCTCGCGCACGCGCCCGCTGCGAGCCGTTCGGCACGGTACCCGGAGGTGGACAGGTAGAGCTCGTCACGCTCACCAATGCGCGTGGCATGGAGATCCGCCTCATGAGCTACGGCGGCATCATTCTCTCCATCACCGCGCCCGATCGGGACAGTGTGTTCGATGACGTCGTGCTCGGCTACGCAACGCTCGAGGACTACCTCGAAGACTCCGCGTACATGGGCGCGCTCATCGGACGCTACGCCAATCGCATTGCCAATGGACGCTTCGCGCTGGACGGCGTGACGTACACGCTCCCGCGGAACGATGGTACGAGCCACCTGCACGGCGGCCCGCACGGATTTCACAGCGTATGCTGGGACGTGGAGCTGTTCGAGGCGCGCGACCACGCGGGCGCCGTGCTGCGCCACACGAGTCCGGATGGCGACAGCGGATACCCCGGCACGCTGCTCGTGCAGGTGACCTATACGCTGAGCGCGGACAATTCGCTCACGGTGGACTACCACGCCACGACGGACCGGGCGACACCGCTGAATCTCACGCAGCACAGCTACTTCAACCTTGCAGGTCAGGCGAGCAATGACGTCCTCCGCCACCAGCTCACGCTGCGGGCGTCACGGTTCACGCCGGTGGACGCGTCGCTGATTCCCCTGGGGACGATCGTGCCCGTTCGTGACACGCCATTCGATTTTGCGCGCCCGCGGGCGGTAGGCGCGAGATTCGGAGCGACTGACGAGCAACTGCGCCGTGGCAGAGGCTACGATCACAACTTCGTGATCGATCGCGACGGGGGACAAATCCTGGCGCTCGCCGCCGAGCTCCATGACCCGGCGAGCGGCCGAACGCTCCATCTCTACACCACGGAGCCCGGCGTTCAGTTCTATTCGGGGAATCACCTGGGTGCCGGGCCCGTCGGGAAGCAGGGACGATGCTACGCGCCGCACAGCGGGCTCGCGCTGGAGACGCAGCACTTTCCAGACTCTCCCAATCAACCGGATTTCCCGTCCACGATTCTCCGTCCGGGCGCCGTATTGCACTCGCGATCCGTGTACCGCTTCACGATTCAGCCGCCCGGCTGATGCCGGCTCTCGCCCGGGCGCGGAACCGCTCGAACAGGCGCTGATAGGCGAGTCGAGCCTCCGGATCCGGGTTCTGCAATGACGATCTGAACAGCGTGGCGCTCACCGCCGCGCCAAGGTCGGGGAACGCTCCAGCTCCGACCGCCGCGAGCAGTGCCGCGCCGTATGCGGGCCCTTCCTCCTGGTTCAGCGTAGCCACCGGGAGTCCGAAGACCTCGGACTGCAACTGACGCAGCAGAGGCTCTCGTGCTCCGCCGCCGGTCAGCAGCAGGTGATTGGGCGCGAGGCCCATCTCCCGGAGAATCTCCACCGATTCATTCAGTGAGAAGCAGATTCCCTCCAGTACGGCCCGCGTCACGTGAGCGCGCGTGTGCGCGAGGCTCAGACCGAGGATCGCGCCACGCATGGCCGCATCGCGATGCGGCGTGCGTTCGCCCTGCAGGTAGGGAAGAAAGGTCACCCCCCCGGCGCCGGGCGGGATGGATTCCGCCTCCCGCATCAACTGCCGGTTCGCCGCCGCGGTATCGCCGAGCTCGCGCGCGAACTGATCCCGATACCACGCGAACGCGCCGCCGGCGGAGAGCACCACTCCCATGAGGTACCATACTCCGGGCAGGACGTGGCAGAACGTGTGTGCCCGGAGAGCGGGGTCGACTCGCGGTTCCGTCATGGGCGCGAGCACCGTGCCCGACGTACCCCAGCTCGCTACGGCCTCGCCCGTGCTGATCGCCCCGACTCCCGCGGCGCCACAGGCGTTGTCGGCTCCGCCGCCCACCACGGGTGTCCCTGAGGCGAGCGCTGTCAGAGCGGCCGCGCTGCTCGTGATGCAGCCGAGTACTTGTGCCGACTCGCCCACATCCGGTACGAGCGAGAGAGGCAGATCCACGGCGGCGAGAATCTCGCGACTCCATGTGCGCCGGGCCGTGTCGTACATCAGGGTACCGGATGCATCCGAAGGCTCGGTGGCGAGCGCGCCGGTGAGACGGAAGCGAATGTAGTCCTTGGCCAGCAGTATCTTCGCGAGCCGCGCGAACGCCGCGGGTTCGTGATTCCGCAGCCAGAGTACCTTGGGCAGGGTGAATCCTTCGAGCGCGGCGTTCGAGACCAGATCGCGCAGCCGGTTCTCGCCGCCCACACGCTGCGTGAGCTCGGCGGTCTCCGCGGTCGTGCGCCCGTCGCACCAGAGCAGTGCGGGACGGATCACGTCACCACGGGCGTCGAGGAATACCGACGAATGCATCTGTCCCGAGATGCCCACGGCCGCCACATGCAGATCGGGTTGCGATTCACAAACGGCACGGACTGCCGACAGCGTCGCCTGCCACCAGTCTTCGGGATGCTGTTCGGCCCACCCCGGCTCCGGCGTGGAGAGCGTGAGCGCGCGCGTCGCCGATGCGAGTACCTGGCCGTTCTCGGCGACGAGGATCGCCTTCACGCCGCTGGTGCCGATGTCGAGACCAAGGAAGGCACCGCGCGCCATGCTACCGCACTCCGAGCAGCAGCTCCATGGTGAGCTGATCGAGGCGCTCGTAGGCGTAGCCGCTGCGCCGCATCGCCGGAAGGTCGAACGACCGCTCGCGCAGCGCGCGTGCTCCCTCGGTGGTGAACGTCTTCGGGCCGCTCTCCGCTGCATCACCGCGCGATGCGAGCTCGTTCACGAGCTGCTGGATTTCCGCGTCCGCCTCGAAGCGCCGCACTTTCTCCTTGAGGATCAGATAGCTGCGCATGCTCCCTGCGGCGAACGCCCATACGCCGTCTTCATCCTCGGTGCGATACGCGTGACTGTCGAAGTGCCGCATGCCCGTCCACGCCGCATCCTCCAGCAACTTCACGAGGAAGAACGCGCCCTTGGGATCGTCGCTGCCGAAGCGGAGATCCTGATCGAACCGGCCCGGCTTCTGGTCGTTGAGGTCGATGTGAAACAGCTTGCCCGCATCCAGCGCCTGCGCCACGCCGTGCGAGAAGTCCAGCCCCGCCATGCGCTCGTGCGCCACTTCGGGATTCACGCCCACCATCCCGGGGTACTCGAGCGTGCCGATGAACGCCAGCATGTGGCCGGTGGTGGGCAGATAGATGTCGCCGCGCGGCTCATTGGGTTTTGCTTCGAGGGCGAAGCGCAAGCCGTACTGCTGCGACCGACTGTAGTCGCAGAGGAAGTTGATCGCATCGCGGAAGCGAGCCAGGGCGACACGAGGGTCCTTCCCCGCGTTGGTTTCCACGCCCTCGCGCCCGCCCCAGAACACGTACGTCTCGGCGCCCAGCTCCACACCCAGATCCATTGCCGCCATGGTTTTCTGCAACGCGTACGCGCGCACCTGCGCATCGCTGCTCGTGAAGGCGCCATCGCGGAACACCGGATCGGAGAAGAGATTCGTGGTCGCCATGGGCACACGCATCCCGGCCTCATGCAGTGCCGCTCTGAACTCGCGCACGATGCGATCGCGCTCGCTCGCGGATGCGCTGGCGGGCACGAGGTCATTGTCGTGCAGATTCACGCCGCAGGCGCCGAGTTCGGCCAGCTTCCGGACGATGCGCACCGGCGGAATCGGCAGTCGCACCGCCTCGCCGAACGGATCGCGGCCAATATTGCCGACGGTCCAGAGCCCGAAGGTGAAGTGATCCTCCGGTCTGGGCGTGTACGCGTCTGGTGGTGCGGCGGCTCGAGTCATGGCGTCGCAGGCAGGTTGCACGAGCGCCGGTGCGCATCTGTCGCGCACCGGCGGCTCGCATCATGGCGCGCCGAGCGGCGGGATGCAATAACGCCTCCACCGGCGAGAAGCCGGTGAAGGCGTTATCCGGACCTGAACGGTCAGCTACCTACTTGCGGGAATGCCCGGTCTTCGATGTGTCAGGCTTCGCCATGCTTGTGTCATGTGGCGGTTGCTGCTGCATCTGTGAGGAGTCGGGCTTGCTTGCCGAGCTGTCAGGCGAGGTGAAGGGAAGGTTCAGCGCTGCCAGGACGTCATTGAAGCTCTTGCCCTGCAGATGCTTCTTCTGGCGCACGCAGGCCACTCCATCCTTGGTCTGCTGATCAATGGTGCCGGTCACCTGCACCGAGGTGCATCCGGCGCTGCTGATGGCCGACTGCAACTGCTTCACCTGATCGGACGTGAGTCCCATGTTCTGCGCCGACGGCGCAGCCAACTGTCCGTTGCTCGTGGTAGTCTGCGTACCTGTGTCCGGGGGTGTTGGATTGCTGGGTGGTTGCTGCGCCAGGGCGAGCGACGGAACAATCGCGATCGCGCCCAGGATGGCCAGAGTCCGGAACATGTGCAACCTCCTGCGATGTGAGACAAATCTCATTCGGTGAGTCACTGTGCTCGCCGTGAGAGACAACGAGATGTGTTCGGGTCTTTCGCAAGGTTCGCACCCAACGATGCAAATGTCGTGAGTTGTTTCCGAAGTCCGCTATGAGCTCGAGTCAGGACGGATGGGAATGTGAGCCCGGTCACCATGCGCGAGGAAATCGCTGGGATAGTAAAAGCGAAATGCGCGCCGGTCGCATTGAATGACGCCGAACGGATCACCGCGTCTGATGAGTTTCTCGTAATCCTGCCGGCTCGGCTGACAGCTGTACGCGCCGGGGCCGTCCGCGCTGCAGTAGGTCGTGCTGCTGCCGATGCAGGTAGCGGGCGTGTGCGTGTGCAGCTCGGGCGTTCCGGCGGCGCAGACGAATTCCACGTGATTGGGGTCGGCCTCGGTGGACTTTGCCGGCGTGACTTCGAGCACGCGGAAGACGCTATCAACGGCGGTGGGCGAGATGGGATGCGCGATAATGCGGGCGCGGCGCACGCAGTAGCCCCGCTCCGACTGCGTGGAGTCCTCGCTCCACGCGGCGCGCAACTGACTGCGCGCCGGGTCATCGAGCACGCCGTAGCGGACGACCTGCGCGCGCGCCACCGGTGCCGCACCGAGAATGCCGAGTGTGAGGACAGCGATAGCGGATCGGTGCATGGATGCTCCTGCGTGCGCTGCCTCTGGCACCTGACGCCGCTGCCGCGCGACGGGCGTGATCAGCGCGGGCGTGACACGCGCCGGGCGCGTTTCGAGAGATTGCGGCGCCGCGCCGCGGCCGATCCATCCTCGAAGAACAGCTCGGGTGCTGCACCAATGCCCATGCGCTCCACGACGTGCGACATCACTCGCGCCAGCGCGTGCGCGTCCTTCCGCGACAGATCGCGCAGCGCGTGAATGAGCCGGATCTGCGCGACCTCCGGCGAGGCGCGGAGCAGCGATCGTCCCGATGGCGTAAGCTCGAGCACGATACGGCGGCCGTCCTGGGGCGACCGGCTGCGCGAGACGAGGCGCCGCTTGGCCAGCCGGTCCACCACGACGGACACGGAGCTCTGGTGCGTGTAGGTGCGCGCGGCGAGATCGTTGAGCGACCTGGCCGGCTCATCGGCGAGCGCGTGCAGCACGAAGAGCTGTGCACCGCTCACGCCGAGGCGGCGTTCGGCGGATCGCGCCGAGACACGCAGCGCCTGCACGATGCGGCGAATCGCATCCAGCGCGGTCGTGACATCGTCCGGCGGTGTGGCGGCCCGGCGAACGGACTCCGTCGGACGAGTCGAATTGGTAGCCATAAGCGTATTGTGCGCGAGAGACCCTGATGCGGACGCGGCGACGATACGAATATGCATCCGGCGCGCGTTCGCTACAATGCGATCGGATGCATCGCGGGCGGCGCCGCCATGCGCCGCCATGCCCGGGCGCACGACAGCGCACCTCTGGCTGCCGGGTGGGAGTCGGGGTTATACTGCGCAGGATGGGCACAGGGCCCGGGATACTTCACGGTCGAGGGATGTTCATGACGAAACGCCGCAGGCACGGCATACTGCTGGCCATCTGCTGGGTGCTTTCCGCCCTGCTCTTCGTGTTCCTGTTTGTCACGTACGACAACACGAAGTTGTCGTATCAGATGAACTTCCCCGGCATGCCGCTGTATGGCGCGATGACATGGTGGTTCTATCTCACGATTCCGGTGATCGGCTGGACGTGGGGCTACTTCAATGATCTGAAGGACAGCCAGGAACGCGAGATCGAGCGGCGGCCGGGACCGACGGGCACGGAGAGATAGCGGCGGAGCAGGGGTGGCACGCAGAACGGGGTCGGACACCGGCGGTGTCCGACCCCGTTCTGCGTGCCGTCATGTCGGCGCCCGAGCCCATGATAGTAAGTGGGTACTTGCTCCTCGGCGTTTGTCCGCTAGCTTCCCCTCCCCATGGACATCCGCGACAAGCTCCTCGACGCCGCCGCGCAGGTCTACGCCAGAACCGGCTACCGCGGCGCCACCACCCGCCGCATCGCGCAGCAGGCCGGCGTCAACGAGATCACGCTCTTCCGCCACTTCGGCTCCAAGCAGGCGCTCATCCAGGCAGTCCTCGATTGCGGCGGCCCGCCCAGTCTCGGCACCCTCCCCGCGGAACCACGCCACCCCGACCGCGAGCTCCGCGCCTGGTGTCGCCTCCAGTTCGATCACCTCTACCAGCACCGCGCCATCATTCGCACGGTCCTCGGCGACATCGCCGAGCACCCCGAAGGCGCCGCCTTCGTCGCGCGCAGTTGCCCCAGCGACAGCCTGCAGGAGCTCCACGCCTATCTCCTGCGCCTGCGCCAGCACGGCATGACCCGTGCGTCGTTCAACGCCGCTTCGGCGGCCGCGATGCTCCTGGGCGCCCTCTTCGCTGAAGCCATGGTGCGTGACCTGATGCCTGATCTCCATCACAAGGACGCCGACAGCACGATTGGTGACTACGTGAAGCTGCTGCTGCACGCCATCGGCGTCCCGGCATCCGCCGCGCCAGTGCGACAGGCGGCTGCCGCGCCGCACGCCACGAAATCGCGCGGGCGGCGGCGCCGTCCCCCGGAGCGCCACGATGCCTGATCACGACGTCCGCGACACCTCGCGTCGCGTCAGCGCCGTTGCGGTGCTCGCACTGCTTGTCTCGCTGGGTGCCGTACCCGCGATGGCCGGCGCCCAGGTCGCCTCCACTGCCGCCGACTCCGTTCGCACCATCACGCTCGATGACGCGTTTCGCCTGGCCGAGGCATCCAGCCCGGACGTCGCCATCGCCAGCGCCGGCATCACACGGGCCGAGGGCCAGCAGCGGAAGGCGCGCAGCCAGTACTTCCCGCAGCTCTACGGCAGCGCGTCCTATACGCGGACCCTCAAGTCGCAGTTCCAGGGTTTTGGCGCGTCGGATTCCACATCGGGGCCGGCGAAGTGCAGCAGCTTCGTACCCGATACCACGCTCCCCGTAGCGGACCGGGTCCGACTGCTCGAGCATGCGCTCGGCTGCTCGAGCGGCCAGAGCATTTTCGGTGATTTCAGCCAGGTCGGGTTCGGTGCCGCGAATCAGTACAATCTCGGGCTCTCGCTTACGCAGAATCTGTTCGCGGGCGGCCGTATCCGGGCGCAGACCCGTCAGGCGGCGGCTGGCCGCCAGAGCGCTGACATCGGTCTCACCGCGGCGCACGCCGAGCTCCTGCTCGACGTGACGCAGGCGTACTACGATGCCATCCTCAGCGATCGCCTCGTCACGATCGCCGAAGCCACGCTCTCCCAGGCGGACACGACACTGGCGCAGACCCGGCTCGCCCGACAGGTCGGCAATCAGCCGGAGTTCGATCTGCTGCGGGCGCAGGTGACACGCGACAACCAGGTGCCGGTGGTCATTCAGCGCCGCGCGGATCGCGACCTGGCGTATCTGCGACTCCGGCAGCGGCTCAACCTGCCGCTCGACACGCGGCTGGATCTGACGACGAGTCTGGACGACACCACGGCAGCGCCGTCGGCTCGGCTGGCGTCGCTCTTCACGTCCGCGCCGGATACCGTGACCGCTGATCGTGCGCCCGTCCGACAGGCCGCGCAGAATCTCATCGCGCAGCAGAACGCGGTGACCGTCGCGCACGCGCAGCGCATCCCCACGCTGACGCTCTCCTCCGCGTACGGACGCGTGGCCTTCCCGCCTGATGGACTGCCGGAGTGGGGACAGTTCCGCACCAACTGGACCATTACCGGCGCGATCCAGGTTCCCCTGTTCACTGGTGGCTCCATTCGCGGCGATGAGCTGATTGCCGAGGGCAACGTGCGCGAAGCGGAAGCGCGATTGAAACAGACACGCGACATGGCCGGTATTGAATCCCGGGACGCCTATGCACGCCTGAACGCCGCCCGCGCGCAGTATGCGGCCAGCACGGGGACCGTGGAACAGGCGGTGAAGGCGTACTCGATTGCCGAGGTCCGCTATCACGAGGGCATCTCCACACAGACCGAGTTGAGCGACTCTCGCATCCTGCTGCAGCAGGCGCAGGCGAATCGGGCCCAGGCATCGCGCGATCTGCAGGTGGCGCGCGTGCGCGTGGCGCTGCTGCGCGACCTGCCGCTGGCGAATGCTACCGTGACGCCAGCGGCCACCGCGTCGCCGTCCCTCGTGCAGCCGGCACCGACGACGCCGGCGCCGCAGCCCCGGACGCAGCCGCAACTACAATCTGGTGGCGTCGTGAACGCCAGTCAGGCGGGAGTCACACCATGAGTCACACCCCCGCGCTCGCCCTGGCCCGCGCGGCCCGGTGGCATGGCGTGCTCCTGATGCGTGCCGCCGCCCTGGCTGCGGCCACTGCGGGGTGCACGAAGCAATCCGCCAGCGCCGATCCGCGCACGCCGGTGACGGTGGATGTTGGTCGCGAGAACATCGCCGTGGCATCCGTGACGACGATGCGCGTGGGGCCCGCGATCTCGGGCACGCTCGAAGCGAAACGCGCCGCGACGCTGCGCGCCGAAGTGTCCGGGCCCGTCGTGGAGACGCCGGTCGAGCGCGGCCAGCCGGTGAAGCGCGGCCAGTTGCTCGCCCGGATCGACGACACTTCGTTGCGCGAGAATCTCCTCTCCGCGCAGTCGGCGGACCGCTCCGCGCAGCTCGCGCTGGACAACGCGCGGCGTGATCTCGAGCGCTCCACCACACTGGAGAAGGCCGGCGCGATCGCGCAGCGCGATCTGGAGGCGGCCCAGCGCGCGCTCGCGGCTGCGCAGGCGCAGAGCGCGGATGCGCAGGCCCGTCTCACCGCGGCTCGCGAGCAGGTGGACAAGACGCAGATCCGCGCGCCGTTCACCGGCGTGGTCAGCGAGCGGCCGGTGAATGCGGGTGACGTCGTGCAGCCGGGCGCCGCACTCGTCACGGTGGTGGACCCGACGAGCATGCGTCTCGACGCGTCGCTGCCCGCCGAGCAGATCGCGTCCGTGCGCGTGGGCGCGCCCGTGCGCTTCTCGGTGAATGGCTATCCCGATCGCGTCTTCGACGGGCACGTGGACCGCGTCAATCCCGCGGCCGATCCGGCGACCCGGCAGGTGCGCGTGTCCGTGTCCATTCCGAACGACCGGAGCGCGCTCGTCGCCGGCCTGTTCGCTCAGGGGAGCATTGCGAGCGACACGCGCCAGACCCTGCAGGTGCCCATGTCGGCAGTGGATCAACGCGGCGCGAGCCCGATGGTTCTGCGCCTTCGCCGCGGCAGGACCGAGAACGCCGTGGTCCAGCTCGGTCTCCGCGATGCGGCCTCCGGAAACATCGAAATTCTCGCGGGTCTCGCTGCCGGTGACACGGTCCTCCTCGGCGCCGCCCAGGCCATTACCCCGGGCACACCGGTGAGGGTGGGGGGGGAGCAGGGGGCTGGGGGGCTAGGGGCCAGGGGGCTGGGGAACGGCCCCCTATCCTCCAGTCCCCTGGCCCCTAGCCCCCTAGCCCCCTAGCCCCCTGTGTTTCTATCCACCTTCGCCATCAAGCGCCCCGTCGTCACCATCACCGTCATGGTGGCGCTCGTGGCATTCGGCATTGCGGCGCTCCTCCGCCTGCAGACGGATGAATTCCCCGACGTCCAGCAGCCGGTGGTCGCCGTCACGATCTCGTATCCGGGAGCGTCGCCGGACGTGGTCGAGCGCGAAATCGTGGATCCCATCGAGGATTCCTTCTCCACCATCAGCGGCATCGACTGGGGGAAGACCACGTCGACATCCACGGATGGCCTGGCGCAATTCGTCGTCGCGTTCGACTTCGAGAAGGACATCCAGCAGGCGTCCCAGGACATTCGTGATGCGATCTCCACCAAGCGCGAGGATCTGCCGGAGGAGATGAAGGAGCCGGTGCTGAGCCGGCTCGATCCCGGCGAGCTGCCGGTGCTGTCACTCACGCTGACGTCCACCACCGTGTCGCCCGCCACGCTCACGCGCATCGCTGATCCCGGCATCGTGCGTGACTTGCGCTCCGTGCCGGGTGTGGGCGATGTGAGCGTGGTGGGCGGGATCAGGCGCGAGATGACGGTGCAGGTGCGGCCAGCGGATCTGCAGGCGAACGGTGTGAGCGTGGCGGATGTCGTGCAGGCGGTGGGGCAGCAGAATCTCGCCGCGCCGGTGGGCCGGCTCAACGGCCCGCTCGAAGAACAGGCCATTCGCCTCAAGGGACGACTGGACGATGCGCAGGACTTCGCCAATCTCGTCGTGGCGCAGCGCAACGGACAGGTGATCCGGTTGGGACAGGTGGCCGATGTCTTCGACGGCACGGAGGAGGCTCGTACCAGCGCGATCTTCAACGGCAAGGACGCTGTCGGCATCGACATCAAGAAGTCCAAGGGCTACAGCACCACGCGCGTGAGCGCGGACATCCTCGAGCGCGTCGCGACGATCGAGAAGACGCTGCCCGCCGGCGTGAAGCTGGAAGTGGTGCAGGATGCGGGCGAGCGCGTGTCGCACGCCGTGATGAACGTCGAGGAGGCGCTCATCGAGGGCGCGCTGCTCACGGTGCTCGTCGTCTTCATGTTCCTCAACTCCTGGCGCTCCACCGTGATCACGGGACTCGCGCTGCCCGTCAGCGTGCTCGCGTCCTTCATTGCGGTGTGGGTGTTCGGCTTCACGCTGAACACCATGTCGCTGCTGGGCCTCTCCCTCGCGATCGGCATTCTCATTGACGACGCCATCGTGGTGCGCGAGAACATCGTGCGCCACATCGAAATGGGAAAGAACCACGTCGAGGCATCGCACGAAGGAACCGACGAGATCGGCTTCGCCGTCGCCGCCACCACATTCTCGATCGTGGCGGTGTTCGTACCGGTGGCGTTCATGTACGGCGTCGCGGGACAGTGGTTCAAGCCGTTCGCGCTCACGATCGCGTGCGCGGTCCTCGTCTCGCTGTTCGTGTCCTTCTCGCTCGACCCGATGCTCTCGGCCTACTGGGCCGATCCGCAGACGGAAGCGCACGAGCGCCGGAACGTCATCTCGCGCGTACTCGACCGGTTCAATCGCTGGTTCGAGCACGTGACGGTGCTGTACACCCGCGTGATCGGCTGGGCACTCGATCACCGGATGGCCGTGCTGGGTATCGCGGTGCTCACCTTCGCGGCGGCGCTGGCGCTGCCGGCCACGGGTCGCGTGGGCAGCGAGTTCGTTCCCGTGAGCGACCGGAGCGAAGTGGATTTCATCGTCGAGACGCCCCCGGGGTCGAACCTGGAATACACGCGCCTCAAGGCGGAGGAGGCGGCGCGGATCGCACGGTCGCACAAGGAAGTGAGCTACACCTACACCACGGTCGGCACGCCGCTGGTGGGAAAGGCGCCCGGCGTGGATCACGCGCTGATCTACGTCAGACTCGTTCCCAAGGCCGATCGGGCGCTGAGCCAGGATCAGATCGGCAACATCCTCCGCGGCGAGCTGCTGCGCATCGGCGGCGCGCGGGTGTCGGTATTCACGAGCGGCTTTGGCGGCGCCATGAAGCAGATTCAGGTCCAGTTCCGCGGACCGGATGCGAGCGCGCTCACGACGTTCGCCGAGCAGGTGGCCAGCGAGACGGAGAAAGTGGCCGGCGCGGTGGATGTGGGACTCTCCACGCGGGGCCAGATGCCGGAGCTCGAGGTGCAACTCAACCGGCCACTGGCGGGATCGCTCGGCATTACCGTGGGACAGGTCGCGCAGTCGTTGCGCCCGGCGTTCGCCGGGCTCAAGGCGGCGGACTGGGTGGATCCGTCCGGCGAGACGCGGGACGTCACCGTGCGGCTGGCTCCCGAAGCGCGGAACAACGTGACCGATCTGCAGCGCCTGCCGCTCGTCGTACCGGGCGCGACTGGCGGAGCGCCGGTGACCCTGCCGCTCGGACAGATCGCGACGGTCAAGGAGGGAGTGGGCCCCGCGCAGATCGATCATCTCAACCGCGAGAAGGTCGTGAGCGTGGAAGCGAACGTGCAGGGACGCGCGGTCACCGAAGTGTTGAACGACATCAATGCGCGCATTGCTACCCTGCACGCGCCCGCCGGCGTGGAGATCACGCAGGGGTCGCAGGCGCGCGATCAGCAGGAGGTGTTCTCGCGGATCTTCATCGCGCTTGGCGTCGCCATCCTGCTGATGTACCTCATTCTGGTGGTGCAGTTCGGCTCGTTCCTCGACCCGGTGTCCATTCTCGTCTCGCTGCCGCTGTCGTTGATTGGCGTGGTGCTCGCGCTCTGGATCACCGGGAGCACGCTCAACATCATGAGTCTCATTGGCGTGATCCTCCTGATGGGCATTGTCGCCAAGAACGCCATCCTGCTCATTGACTTCGCGAAGTGGGCGCGCGAACGCGGCATGCCGATCCGCGAGGCGCTGGTGGAGGCGGGGCGCATCCGGCTTCGCCCGATCATCATGACGACGCTCGCGCTCATTGCCGGCATGCTGCCCGTGGCGCTCGGCCGGGGCGAGGGCGCCGACTTCCGCGCGCCGCTCGGTCGCGCCGTCATTGGCGGTGTCCTCACGTCCACGCTGCTCACGCTACTCGTGATTCCCACCGTGTACGAGATTCTCGAAGGGTGGAAGGCGCGTCTGGTCGAGCGCTTCTTCAAGCGGCGCGGCACCGGGGAGTATCCGGTGCCGGTGGAGGGAGACGACTGAGCAGCACAGGGGCAGCCCATGGGGCAGCCCCATGGGCTGCCCCATGGGCTGCCCCGGTGCTGCAATCAAACGCTACCGCTTCATTCCGATCACGATGACCGAGCCCACAATCACGCCCGCGGCCAGCAGCGTGCGCGCGGAGAGCGGTTCACCGGCCAGCGCCCAGCCCAGAATCACGGCCACGACGGGATTCACGTATGCATACGTGGACACGTGCACGGGGCTGGCGACGCGCAGCAGCCACAGGTACGCGGTGAAGCCGATCAGGGCGCCAAACGCGATCAGGTAGAGCAGCGCCATTCCGGAACGCAGCGAAACGGCGTGCGGCACGAACTGGTGGCTCTCGCCAAAGAGCCATCCCGTCACGGCCAGCAGCACGCCGCCCGCGAGCATCTCGATGCCCGTCATGAGAATCGGCGACGACGGAAGCGTCGCATGCCGGGAGTAGATGGAGCCCACTGCCCAGAGCAGTGAACCCATGAGCAGCACCGCCGCGCCCAGCGGATCGGTCGCATGGCCCGACACGAACGACGACGGTTCAACGAGCAGCGCCAGCCCGCCAAGCCCCAAGGCAATGCCCACGAACACGGTCCCGCGCGGGCGCGTGCCGCCCGGGCGCCGCCAATCGAGCAGCACCATCCAGAGCGGCACCGTTGCCGCCAGCAGCGCGGCGACGCCGCTGGGCACGCGCTGCTCCGCCCACACCACGGATCCGTTGCCCCCCACGAGCAGCAGCGCACCGACGATCGTGGCAGCACGCCAGTGCGCACGGTTCGGACGTTCGGCGCCGTGTGTCACGGCCCACGCATAGAGCAGCGCGCCCGCCGTCAGGAAGCGGGCGCTCGCCATGAAGAAGGGCGGGATCGTCTCGATCGCGAAGCGAATGCCGAGGTACGTCGAGCCCCAAATGAGATAGACCGCCGCGAAGGCGGCAACGACCAGTGCGCGCGAGGGACGCGCCGGCCGGCCGCCCGCCGGCGCGGCGGCCGCCTCGGTCACTTCCACCGGAACAGCCGCAACGCCAGCAGAAAGCTCACCACGAGCCAGCCGAGCACGATGGCCAACTCGCCCGGCATCGAAACGAGACTCGCGCCCTGCAGCATATTGGCGCGCAGCGCGTTGTTCACCGCGGTGAGCGGCAGCGCCTGAATGAACGGCTGCATGCTGGCGGGGAAATTCGCCGACGAGAAGAACACGCCGGAAAAGACCCACATGGGCAGCATGATCAGGTTCATGAGTCCCGACACGCCTTCCGTGGTCCGCGCCCGCGATGCGATGAGCAAGCCCAGGGCGCCAAAGCACAACGCGGCGGCGACGCAGATCAGCCCGAGCTGCCAGAGAGAGCCGCGCAAGGGCACGCCAAAGACGAGCGCGCCGAATCCGAGCAGCGTGACAACCTCGAAGAGGAGCATCGTCAACCGCGAGAGCAGGAACGACAGCAGGTACTCCGCCCGCGACATGGGGGTTGCGACCAGTCGCTTGAGCAGTTTGCGCTTGCGCGAGTCCACAATGGCGAAGCCGAGTCCCCAGATGCCGCTGCCCATGAGATTCATGCCCAGCAGGCCGGGGATCACGAAGTCGATGTAGCGGGAGCCGCGTTCGCGTACCTGGTTGTCCGCCACGGCAACCGGGTCCGTGCGTCCCGCGGCGCGTTGTACCGCGGCGTCCGTGATTAGCCGGGCGTTCCGCGCCTCCGGCCGCGTGTCGTCGTAGCGATACGTCACGCCGTTCGCGCCATGTGGCACCACGAGCAGTGCGATCGCACCGGTGGCGAGCGCGCGGCGGGCGGCACTGTCGCTCAGGAGCTGCACACGGAGCGAGGAGTCCGCGCCAAGCGACCGCGCGAGCTGTGCCGCATCGGGCGCACCCGCCAGTACCGCCACATGCTCGCGTTGCGCGGGGCGATCGCGGAACGCCAGGCCCAGCCCCGCCGCCAGCAGAATGGGGAACACGAACACCCAGAACACCGCTTCCGGCTCGCGGATGAATTCGCGATAGCGCACGAGCGTGAGCTGCACCAGCGAATGCTCGCGCCATCCGCGGGCGACGCGGCGCGGCGCCCGGCCGCTTGCGGAACTCGCCGGGGAGAGCGTCGTCTCAGTCATCGCGCAGGTGCCGTCCCGTGAGGGCCATGAAGACGTCCTCGAGTGTTGCGGACCGCGTACGCAGCTCGCTCATCTCGACGCCGGCTCGCGCGAGCGTGGCGAGCAGCGCGGGTACGGTGCGGTGCAGTTCCGTCACCTCCATGCGGTAGCCATCGCCGCTGGAGCGAACGGTGCGCACGCCCTCGATGGCGCGCAGCGCTGCTTCGTTCATGCCATCGCGCTCGCCGCTCGTCGAGAACTCCACCACGTGTTCGGCCCCCAGCCGCGCGATCAGCTCGCGTGGCGTACCGAGCGCAATGACCTTGCCGTGATCCATGATCGCGACGCGATCGCACAGGTATTCGGCTTCGTCCATGTAGTGCGTGGTGAGCAGCGTCGTGCGTCCCGTTGCGCGGAACTGCTCGATGAGCGCCCAGAGCTGTCGTCGCGCCTGCGGATCGAGCCCCGTCGTGGGCTCGTCCAGGAAGAGCAGGTCGGGGTCGCCCACCAGCGCGCACGCCAGCGCCAGTCGCTGCTTCTGCCCGCCGGACAGGCTGCCGACGCGCGCGTTCGCCTTCTCCCGCAACTGGACCAGCGCAATGACGTCGTCCGGCTGCGGTCCCGCGCGAAAGAAGGATCGAAAGAGGCGGACCGTCTCCAGTACAGTGAGCTTTTCGGCAAGCTGTGTTTCCTGCAGTTGAATGCCGAGGCGCTCGCGCAGCCGCGGCGCGTCGCTTTTCCAGTGAAGCCCGAGGACTTCCACATCGCCGCTGTCCGCCGCGGTGAGCCCTTCACAGATCTCGATCGTGGTCGTCTTGCCGGCGCCGTTCGGGCCGAGCAGGCCGAAGCACTCGCCCGCCTGCACATCGAGGTCAATGGCATCCACCGCGATGACGTTCGCGTACGACTTGCGGAGCGAGCGCAGGGTGAGAGCGCAAGGCATTCGGGCACGGGCAAATGGGGAATCACAAAACTAGCGACATGGGGAACGGATCGGGGAAGCGGCGGCCGGCCTGCGGCCGGCCGCCTGCGGGAAGCGCCCCGGTGGCCTGCGGCCACGGGGCTGCGGGAAGCGGGCGACTCCCTTCGGGAGCGCCCTGCGGGAAGCGCCGCGCGAAGCGCGGCTGCGGCACGCCCTACGCCCGCCGTTTCGATTCCCCATTGCCGACTGCCCATTCCCACGGGAAGGGTAGCGGGGAGAGGCCGCCCACCCAGGCCGCCGCCAATGGCGGCCGGCCGCTTCCCGCAGTCGGCCGCAGGCCCCGCTTCCCGCAGCCCGATGCGGTATAGTTCATGGACGTACCCTTCTCGCCCGCGCCATGCCCGCTCCCTCCCGTCTCCAGAACTTCATCAATGGTTCGCTCGCGACATCAGCCGCTGATCGGACGATCACCCATGTGAACCCATCGGACACGCGGGATGTCGTGGCGCTGGTGCCCGAAGGTACCAGCGACGACGCCCGCGCCGCGGTGGCTGCCGCCGCCGCGGCGTTCCCGGGCTGGCGGTCACGCTCGGGTCCCGGGCGCGCGGAGCTGCTCCACGCCTGGGCAGGCGTCATTGCCGCACAAGCTGATACCCTCGCGCGCGCGATGTGCCGCGAAGTGGGCAAGCCGATTGGCGAAGCGCGTGGAGAAGTCGCGCGCTGCGTGGTGATCTTGCGGTACTACGCGGGCGAGGCGGTACGTCAGGTGGGCGATGTCATCCCCGCGCAGACTGCCGCGGCCCTGCAGTTCACGTTGCGCGACCCACTGGGTGTGGTGGCCCTGATCACGCCGTGGAACTTTCCGCTGGCCATTCCGCTGTGGAAAGCGGCGCCCGCGCTCGCGTTCGGGAACACCGTGGTGCTCAAGCCGTCCGAGATGTCGTCGCACCTCGCCGCGCTCCTCGCGGCCACGGCGAACGAGGCCGGCTTGCCCGGCGGGGTCTTCAACGTCCTGCTTGGGACGGGCACGGCGGTGGGCGAGCCGCTGCTCCGCGAAGACGCGGTGCGCGGGATCAGTTTTACCGGGTCGTCCGCTGTTGGCGCGCGCGTCGCGGCCATCGCCGCCGAACGCAACGTGCGTTACCAGACGGAGATGGGCGGCAAGAACGTCGTCATCGTGGCGGCGGACGCGGACCTTGACGCGGCCGCCACGCTCACCGCGAACGGCGCCATGCGATACGCGGGGCAGAAGTGTACCGCCACCAGTCGCGTGATTGTCGCCAGGGAAGTCGAGGCCGGCTTTCTCACGCGGTTGCGCGCGCGAGTGGAAGCGCTGCCGCTGGGGCCGGTTGAGGACCCCGGCGCGGCGATCGGGCCGCTCATCACCGGCGTTGCGCGGGAGCGCGTCCAGCAGGCGCTGGCCGAGTCGAATCCCGAGCGGTTGTTCGGCGGCGATCTGCCCGCGGATGACCGGTTCGCGCACGGGCACTTTCTGGCCCCCACCGTCATCCGGTTCCGCGATCCGGACGAGCCGCTGGCCCAGCGCGAACTGTTCGGCCCGGTGCTGGGCGAGCTCGTGGCTGACGATCTGGACCACGCCATTGATCTGGCCAACAGGACGCCGTACGGACTCAGTGCATCGCTCTTCACGCGTGACATCGGCAGCGCGCTGCAGTACGTGCACCGCATTCAGGCCGGCCTGGTGCGCGTGAACGGCGACACCACGGGTGTGGATCCGCACGCGCCCTTTGGCGGCGTGAAGGGCTCCAGCTCGGGCAGTCGCGAACAGGGGCCAGCCGCGCGCGAGTTCTACACCGAGACGAAAACCATCCAGATCAATCCGTGAGCGGAGTCGACATGGAATCGTACGACTGGCGCGGCGTGTTCCCCGCCATCACCACGCCCTTCAGCGCGGATCTGTCCGTGGATCACGCCGCCCTGCGCGCGCACGCGTCGTGGCTCGTGGATCAGGGCGCGCGCGGCATCATCGCGCTGGGCTCGCTCGGTGAAGCCGCCACACTGGCGCCCGGCGAAAAGATCAAGGTGCTCGAGACCTGTCGCGCCGCCGCCGGCACCCGCGTACCGGTCATCGCGGGCATCTCGGCGCTCAGCACCGCGGACGCCGTGGCGCTGGCAACCGGCGCGCAAGCCGCGGGATGCGATGGGCTCATGGTGCTGCCCCCCTACGTGCATCATGGCGACTGGCGCGAAACCAGGGCGCATGTCGATGCGATCATTGCTGCGACGCCGCTCTCCTGCATGCTCTACAACAACCCGATCGCCTATGGCACCGACTTCCTCGCGACGCACATCGAAGAGCTGACGCGACACGCCAATCTGCACGCGGTGAAGGAGTCGAGCGGCGACGTGCGGCGCATTACCGCCATCCGCGAGCGCCTGGGCGACCGGCTGGCGATCTTCGTCGGACTCGATGATCTGATCGTGGAAGGCGTGCACGCGGGCGCTGTCGGCTGGGTCGCGGGGCTGGTGAACGCGCTCCCCGCCGAATCCATCAGGCTGTTTGCCCTGGCCGCGGAACGGAATACGCAGGAGACGCGGGCGCTGTATGATTGGTTCCTCCCGCTGCTGCGGCTGGACACCGTGCCGAAGTTCGTGCAACTCATCAAGCTCGTGCAGCAGGAAGTTGGCCGGGGAACGGAACGCGTCCGGCCGCCGCGCCTCGACCTCGCGGGCGCGGAGCGCGAGGACGCACTGGCGCTCATCCGGCATCACCTTTCGATGGCAGGCCATGGGAACCAGGCCGCACGCTGAAGTCGTCCGACCTGCGGTTTCCCCGAGCCGTGCTCCATTCTCCGTTGCGGCCCGCAGTGTCCACGCCGATTGAGATCGTCGACTCCCACACCGAGGGCGAGCCGACCCGGGTTGTCGTGGACGGCTGGCCGCTGCCGGCCGGCCGCACGATGCTCGAGATCCGGGAATCACTGCGCCGTGAGCAGGATGCGCTGCGCCGCGCCGTGGTCTGTGAGCCGCGCGGTCACGACGCCATTGTCGGCGCGCTGCTCACGCCGCCCATGCACGAGGGATCGCTGGCCGGTGTCGTGTTCTTCAACGACGTGGGTTACCTCGGCATGTGCGGCCACGGGCTGATCGGCGTCGCACGCACCCTTGAGCACCTGGGTCGCGCGCACCCCGGGATCATGCGAATTGATACGCCGGCCGGAACCGTGCAGGCGGAACTCGGTGCGCACGGCGCGGTCAGCATTCGCAACGTGCCGAGCTACCGGTATCGTGCCGGAGTGAGCGTGAGCGTGCCCGGTGTGGGAGCGGTGCAGGGCGACGTCGCGTACGGCGGCAACTGGTTCTTTCTCACCGAGCTGGCGCGGCCGGCGCTCGCGCTCGCCAACCTGCCCGAGCTCATGGCGACGACCGCGGCCATTCGCGATGCGCTGCGCGCACAGGGCACGACAGGCGCCAATGCGGCCGACATCGATCACATCGAGCTGTCCGGTCCTCCCGAGCAGCGGGATGCGGACAGTCGCAACTTCGTGCTCTGTCCCGGCGCGGCGTACGACCGCTCTCCCTGCGGCACGGGCACGAGCGCGAAGTTGGCGGTGCTGCACGCGCGTGGCGAGCTGGCCGTTGGCCAGCGGTGGCGCCAGGAGAGCATCACGGGCGGCCGGTTCACGGGCTGGATCGAGGAAGGTCCGGATGGCGCCGTCGTGCCGTTCATTCAGGGGCGCGCCTTCATCACGGCCCGTGCGACCCTCTTCTTCGACGACGAAGATCCGTTCCGCCACGGATTCCCCGAGAGTTGATGGCTGAGCCGCACCCCGATGTCGTGATCGTCGGCGCTGGCATCGTGGGTGCCGCGTGCGCGCTCGCGCTCGCTCGGGAGCGGTTGCGCGTGCTCGTGCTGGACTCCCAGTTCGCGGGTGGCGGCAGCACGGCGGCGGCGATGGGACACATCGTCGTCATGGATGACAGCGAGGCGCAGCTCGCACTCACCGCACGTTCGCGCCAGCTCTGGAGCGGAATGGTGCCTGGGCTGCCGCCCGACTGCGAGGACGAAGGCCGAGGCACGCTCTGGCTCGCCACGTCCGAGGCCGACATGCAGGCCGCCGCCAGCAGGCAGGCCAGCTACGGCCGGCACGGCGTCGTGGCATCGGTCATCGATGCGCGGGAGCTGTCACGCCTCGAGCCGAATCTCCGCCCGGGCCTCGCCGGTGCGCTTCACGTACCCGATGACCGCGTGCTGTATCCGCCCGCGGTCGCGCGCCATTGGCTCGAGCACGCCCGGGCGCTGGGCGCGACGTTGCGGGAAGGGTGTACCGCGCAGGAGCTCCATGCCCGCGGTGTCATCGTGCGCGACTCCGCTGGCAGCGTCGCCACGATCGCGGCCGGCGCGGTCCTCGTCGCATCGGGCATCGACGCGCCCCAGCTCATCCCCGAACTCCCCGTCATTCCGCGCAAGGGACACCTGCTCATCACCGAGCGCTATCCATCGCTGTGTCACAGCCAGCTCGTGGAGCTCGGCTACCTGCACAGCGCCCATACGATGAGCGGCGCCTCGGTCGCGTTCAACGTGCAGCCGCGTGCCACTGGGCAGCTTCTCATTGGCTCGTCGCGCGAGCTCACGGGGCGCGAGCCGGGAATCAACCATGCGCTGCTGCGTGACATGCTCCATCGCGCGATCGCGTTCGTGCCCGCCCTTGCCGGCTGTGCGGCCGTGCGTGCATGGACAGGGTTCCGCCCTGCCACGCCCGACAAGCTGCCGCTGATCGGAAAGTGGGATGCCATCGACGGCGTCTGGGTCGCGGTGGGACACGAGGGACTTGGCATCACCATGGCGCCCGGCACCGCGGAAATGGTCGCGTCCCTCATGCTGGACCGCACTCCACCCGTGGATCCGCTCCCGTTCTCCCCGACGCGCGCGCTTGCGGCGACCCCACCGGGACGTGCCGAATGACATCGCGCGAGTTCGAGATCGTGGTGGACGGCCGGCCCATCGTGGTCAGCGGGGATGCGACACTCGCCGCCGCGCTGCTCAATGCCGGAGTGGTGCACTTTCGTACGTCCGTCATGGGCGAGGCGCGCGCGCCGCTCTGTGGCATGGGAAGCTGCTTCGAATGCCGCGTGCGCGTGAATGGCGTCGCACACCAGCGCGCCTGCCTCCTCCCGTGTGAAGAGGGAATGATCGTGGACACCGGGACGCCATCCACGCGGACTCAGCCGCCATGACCGACAAGTGCGACGTACTCGTCGTGGGCGGTGGCCCCGCTGGCCTGGCGGCGGCAGCGTGCGCCGCGGAGCACGGCGCACGCGTGGTTGCGGTTGATCAGGGTGCGCGCCCCGGCGGCCAGGTCTGGCGCCACGTGCACCGTGATCATCTGCCGGCTCTCGGGCGCGACTGGATCGCACGGTGCGAGCGCTCCGGCGTGCGCTGGATCGCGCAAGCGGCGGTCGTGGATGGATCGGCGCGCGATGGCCTGGTTGTCGTGCGGCGCGGCGAGTCGTTCGTCGTGCGGGCGCGGCGCATCGTGATCGCCACGGGCGCGCGCGAGCTGTTTCTTCCCTTTCCCGGCTGGACGCTGCCGAACGTCCTGGGCCTGGGTGGGGCAAAGGCGCTGCTCGACTCCGGCATGACAGTGCGCGGCAAGCGCGTGGTCGTTGCGGGCACCGGGCCGTTGCTGTTCCCTGTGGCCGCCGCCGTGGCGCGTTCGGGCGCGCACGTCGCGACCGTCGCCGAGCAGGCACCACTACGGCAGGTCGCACGATTCGCGGTCGGCCTCGTGGATCACCCCGGCAAGCTCCTGCAGGGTGTGCGCTATCGCGGCGCATTCGCGCGGACGCGCTACCACCTGGACACGTGGATCGGTCGCGCCGAAGGCAATGGAGGGCTCGAGCGCGTTGTGCTCACCAATGGCAGACGCACCTGGATCGAGCCATGTGACCTGCTCTGCTGCAGCTCCGGTCTCGTACCGAACACTGACCTCGCGCGACTCCTGGGCTGCGTCGTCCACGACGGCATTGTGAGCGTGGACGAGCATCAGCAGACGAGCGACCCGTGCGTCTACTGCGCCGGCGAGCCCACGGGCGTGGCAGGTGATGCCGCGGCGCTGATCGAGGGCGAGATCGCCGGCCGATGCGCCGCGGACGACGCCACGCTGCGGAGGGGTTCGCCGCTCTACGTCACGCGCGACCGGTGGCGTCGGTTCGCGACCGATCTCGCGGCGGCGTTTCATCCGCGTAGCGAGATGCTGGAGCGTCCGGATGCCGGCACCATCCTCTGCCGATGCGAGGACGTGCGCTGTGGCAGCATCGATTCGCGCTGGACGGGACGTCAGGCCAGACTCTACACGCGCATCGGCATGGGCCCGTGCCAGGGAGCAGTATGCGGCCCAGCCTGTCAACTGCTCTTCGGATTCGCTCCGGGCGCCGTGCGCCCACCCCTTGGTGCACCCTCTATTGAAGCACTCTTGCCGGCCACAACGTCATCGGACAGTATGTGAGCATCTTCCGCCTCGAGAGGCCAACGTATGTGGCAGGACTTCAAGGGTTTTCTCATCAAGCAGAATGCGATAGCGCTGGCCATCGCCGTGGTGCTCGGTGTCGCCCTGAACACGCTCGTCCAGGCAATCGTGAATGATTTCATCATGCCGATCATCACGGTTGCAGAGCCGGCCGGCAACTGGAAGACCGCCGTATGGAATCTCGGGCCATTCAAGTTTGGCGTTGGTGATTTCGTGAGTGCGCTGGTGAACTTCATCATCATCGGCTTCGTCTGCTGGCGCATCAGCAAGATCTTCGTCAAGGCGCCGGCGCCGGCTGCCACTACGAAGAAATGCGCGTACTGCAAGACGGACGTGGACAAGGACGCGACCCGGTGTCCTGCCTGCACGAGCGAGATTGGCGCCATGGCCGCTGCCTGACCGCCGCGGGCCTGGCGCCCTGCCCGGCGCCAGCCGCTGACATGAGGATATCTTGAACAGCCGCCGCGCGCCGCAACCTGGCGCGCGGCGGCTGTTCCGGTTTCTGGTGACCAGTGCCTCTGCCAGGGAGAAGGCAACAATGCGTCGGACGATGTGCAAATCGAAAATCCACCGCGCCGTACTGACGGGCGCGGATCTCAACTACGAAGGCAGCCTCACACTCGACCGTGACCTGATGGACGCGGCCGACATCCGTCCCTTCGAAAAGGTGCAGATCGTGAACGTGAACAACGGCTCGCGTCTGGAGACATATGTGATCGAGGGCAGGCGGCGAAGCGGCACGATGCAGCTCAATGGTGCCGCCGCGCGCCTGGGTGCCGTTGGAGACCATGTGATCGTCATCAGTTACGCGGAGTACGAGGAGAGCGAGCTCGAGGAGTTCGAGCCGCGACTCGTGTTCGTGGATGAGCAGAATCGGATCGCGACGCCGCGCGTACGACGAGCGAAGTGACCGGAGCAGGTGTAACGAAATGCGACGGGTGCGCCGGTCACGCGAGACAGACGCACCTTCGCATTTCACGGCCACCCTTGCAAGTCGCGGGGTGGTCCTGCGTCAGACGATGCCAGCCCGGAGCATGAAGCCGTTGTTGCGGCACAGCTTGCAGGACTGGTCACGAAGTGGCACGAACGTCGCCCTTACCAACTTCGGATGCGAACGACCATCAATCGCCGAGACCTCACCACACCGACGTTCGAGCAGTCGAACGCCGATGTGCTGCGCTGGCAGAGCAACATCCGGCTCGGTGCGGCGCTCCTGGCGTCCGGCGTCGAGATCGCGCTGGCGATGCTGGAGCACACGGCGCCACTTCCCGTGGCCGCCATCGTCATCGTCGTGCTCTATCTGGGCTTTACCGGGTGGGTGCGGCAACGCGTGCGACCCAACGCCGAAGCGAGCGATTGGCTGGTGGTCGCAACCGTGTTCGCGGACGTCGTCGCACTATTCAGCATCACGTATCTCGTGGTGCCACCCGCCCACTATGGCCGCGCCCTGCTGCTCGGCTTCGCGATCCTGCATTTGTCATTCTCGCTGCGGAAGCCCGTGCTCTCCTGGAGTGCGCTCTGTGTCATGACGGCCGCGTATCTCGCCGTCGTCGCGGAAGCCATGAAGCACCCCACCGGCTCCGCGCTGACCTGGCCGCAGGAGTGCTGGTCCCTTGGCTTGTTCGTGGTGACGGCTGGCGCGTTCATCGCGCACGACGGCACCTTCAAGCGCCGCCTCGCGCGCATTGCCGCGCTCTTCCAGCGTGCTGAAGGCGGTGACTTCAGCGAGATGTACGACCTGGAGGCAGACGCGCGGCCGGACTGCATTACCCAGGTGGGACGCGCCTACAATCGGGTGCGGATGCAGCTCGCGAACCTCGTGCTCACCGACCCGCTCAGCGGCTGTCACAATCGCCGCGGACTCGAACAGCAACTGGCGCGCGAGCTGTCCCGCGCCGCGCGCAATGGCAGTGAGATCGCGCTCATCGCGCTCGACGTCGATCGCTTCAAGACCATCAATGACACGTTCGGCCACCTCGCCGGCGATGCGGTGGTCCAGGAAATGGGCGAGCTGCTGCGGGGCGTGGCGCGCGCGGCGGACGTGGTGTCGCGAACCGGTGGCGATGAGTTTACCATGCTGCTCCCCGACACCAGCGCCGCCGGAGCCTTCCGCGTCGCCACGCGCATCAAGGAGGAAGTCGCGCGGCGCGAGTTCCAGGGCATCGCCGGCAAGATCCCCGTCACCGTCAGCATCGGTCTCGTGACCGATCGCGTCGCCGACGAGAACATCGCGCAGGATCTCCATTCGCGCGCGGACGAAGCGCTCTACGCCGCCAAGGATGGGGGACGCAACCGGGTGAGCATCTGGACTGACAATCTGCGTGTCATTGCCGTTCGCCGTGCCGGCCAGCAGCTCCGGCGCCCTGTGTTCACGCCCGGCACACCGGTTCGGGCCATCAGCTGACGCAGTCAGCTCGTGGCGAGCTGCAGGCTCCCCTCCATCACCATGACGCACGCGCCGCCGACCCGGATCGCCGTAATGGCGCCGGCGTGCTTCTCGACTTCAATCTCGAGTCTGCTGGGACGCCCCATCTCGAAACCCTGCTCCAGGACGTAGTGCAACGTGCCCTCAGCTCTCGCGTCACGGGCGCCGAGATAGCCGCCGAGCGCGGCCGCGGCGGAGCCGGTGGCAGGGTCCTCCGGAACCGAAAGGCCGGGCACGAACACTCGCGCATGCAGGTCCGAGCCCGGTAATTCGCCGTCGCGCGAAAAGACCATGATCTGCGGAGCCCAGTATGACTTGAGCCCCGACTCCCAGTGCTCCGTGCGGACACGTGCCCGTGCCACCGCCGCACGCTCGCGTAGCGGCACGATCAGAAACGGAAGACCGCAGGATACCGCTTGCGGCGCGGTCATGCCGCCCAGGATGTCCGTCGCTTCGAGCGAGAGCATGTCGGCGAGCACCGAACGCCCCGGAGCGGGTGGACCGATCTGCGGAAGCACGGCGGCGGTGAGCTGCGCGAACACCGGCTTCCCATTTTCGGAGCGCAGCCGCACGGGCACGGCGCCAACGCCCTCTTCGAACACGATGGATGTGTCGCCGTCCTGCAGCGGAATTGCCCCTGTGGCCGCGAGCACGTATGCGGCCCCGACCGTAGGGTGCCCCGCGAAGGGAATCTCCTCGGCGGGCGTGAAGATGCGCAGGCGCCGCGTGTTCTTTCCGTCAGCCGGCGGATAGACGAACACCGTTTCCGAGAGATTGAATTCCCGCGCGATCCCCGCCAGAGCCTGTTCGGGGATGCTGGTCGCATCGGGGAAGACCGCCAGCGGATTGCCACCAAAGCGCCGATCGGTGAAGACGTCAGCGGTGAAAAAGCGATGATTGGACATAGGGGGTCATTCTGCCCCGCCCCGCCGCCCTTCCCGTGGGAATCGGCAATCGGGAATGGGGAATCGTGGGAATGGGGAATGGGGAGGCCGATTCCCCATTCCCCATGAAATCGGGGTGGGGTGGCAGGGGGCGGATTGCCTTACCGATTCCCCATTCCCGATTGCCGATTCCCACGGGAAGGGCGGCGGGGCGGGGACAGTTCACTCTTCGAGCATGAATGGGTATCCCACGTCCCGTGCGGGATTGAACGTCTCCTTCACCGAACGGGCGCTGATCCAGCGCGTGAGATTGAGCTTCGAGCCGGCCTTGTCGTTCGTACCGGATGCCCGGGCGCCACCGAATGGCTGCTGGCCCACCACCGCACCCGTGGGCTTGTCGTTGATGTAGAAATTGCCCGCCGCGTTGCGCAACGCGATGGACGCCTGCTTCACCGCCCGCCGATCACGCGCGAATACCGAGCCGGTAAGCGCGTACGGCGATGTCCGGTCCACCTGGACCAGTGTATCCTCCCAGCCCGAGTCGGGATACACGTACGCGGTCACCACCGGGCCGAAAATCTCCTCGCACAGCAGACGGTATCCAGGGTCACGCGTCTCCACCAGCGTGGGCTCAATGAAGAATCCCCGCTCGCTTCTGGCTCCCCCGCCCGCGATCACGCGCGCGTTCTGCCGTGCGTCGCTCAGGTATTCGCTGATCTTGCCGAACGCCTTCCGGTCGATCACGGCGCCCATGAAGTTGCGGAAGTCGGCGACGTCCCCGACACGCAGCTCCTTGAGCAGTGCCGCCGTGCGATCACGTACCTCGGGCCAGAGTGATTCGGGCACGTAGACGCGGCTCACCGCGGAGCACTTCTGTCCCTGGTACTCGTACCCACCGCGCGCAATCGCCACCGCCAGCGCCGCGGGGTCGGCCGATGCATGCGCCACGATGAAATCCTTGCCTCCGGTTTCACCGACAATGCGCGGGTACGCCCGATACCCCGCGACATTGTTCCCGATCTGCCGCCAGATCGCGTTGAAGACGAAGGTACTGCCGGTGAAGTGCACGCCGGCGAAGTCGCGGTGATCGATGAGCTGTCCCGATATCGCGGCCGCGTCGCCTGGCACGAAGTTGATGACGCCCGGTGGCAGTCCGGCTTCCTCGAGCAGCTTCATGATGTAATACGCACTGAGCATTGCCGTGCTCGCGGGCTTCCACACCACGGTGTTCCCCATGAGCGCCGGGGCCGTCGGCAGATTGCCGGCGATGGATGTGAAGTTGAACGGCGTCACGGCGTACACGAAGCCTTCCAGCGGCCGATAGTCGAGCTGGTTCCACATGCTGCGGTCGCTCAACGGCTGCTCGTCGTAGAGCTCCTGCGCGAAGCGCGCATTGAACCGCCAGAAGTCGATCAGCTCGCACGCCGAATCGATTTCGGCCTGGAACGCGGTCTTGGACTGGCCGAGCATCGTGGCGGCGTTGAGCGTCGCGCGCCACGAGGTGGCCAGCAACTCCGCCGCGCGCAGGAATACCGCCACGCGATCCTCCCACGGCCAGTTGGACCATTCGCGATGCGCGGCGCGCGCCGCATCCACCGCGTGCGTGACATCCTCGTTCCGGGCCATGTGCCAGTCCGCCAGCACGTGCTGATGGTCGTGCGGCATGACGGTCTGCGTCGTGTGCCCCGAGCGAATCTCCTGTCCGCCGATGATCAGCGGAATGTCCGCCTTCTCTTCGGCCATGCTCTTGAGCCGGGCCTTCAACTCGCGCTTCTCCGGCGAGCCCGGTGCATACGCTCGCACTGGTTCATTCACGGGAGGAGGCACCCGGCGATTCCCGTTGAATCCGCTGATCCCGTCGGGGAAACCGGCGGTGCTTGTGGCCGGCATCGATTCGCCGGGCGCTTCGCTGCTGGCAGGCGCGACGGCGCGGCGAGACTCTGTGGCTGGGGCAGACATGGCGGTTCCTCTGGTTGAACGGCGCCCGATGGCGGCGCGCGCTTCCCATGAAAGATACCCCGGCGGAGAAGCGCGGCCAACCGTTGCGCACTCTGCCGCGTATGTGCACGGGGCTCGCGCCCTCTCGCGCGGATCGCGCGGGTGTCACCTTCTGCGAGTGATGTTCCGGTGCGGTTCGCGGCTCTGCTTTTCTGCGCCATTACCCTTGCCGCGTGCGAGAACGCGCCCGTCCGCTGGAAGACGGCGAACGAGCTCGCGAGTGCGCCGCCGGCTGGCGCAGCGCTGGTGATCGGCCGCGCCGGGCAGGCGATGTTCGTCCCGTCACCGATCGTGCCCATCACACTCCCGCCACAGGCGTGCGCGCACTCGCTCGTGATGACACGGCTGTATGGGCGGGAGTGGTATGCGGCGTGGTGGCAGATTCGCGCCGACAGCAGTGCCATGCTGGTGGTCGCGCGCTCGCTGGACGACGGGCGCAGCTGGGGCGATCCGGCCGTCGCCGACGCCCGGGACCGGGCGGTGGTCGGCTGTGCGCGCCCGGCTCCATCCATTGCGAGCGACTCGGCAACCGGCTACGTGCACCTCGCCTACTCTCTCGACCCGGCGGAGGGAGCCGGTGTCTGGTTCACGCACAGCATGGAGCACGGCGACATCTGGCATGCTCCCGTCGGGATACTCTATGGTGGCGACTTCGCGCGGACGAGCATTGCCGCGAGCGGCGACACGGTAGTCGTGGCGTACGAATATCCGCTGGCCAGCGATGCCCGGATCGGGCTGGCCGTTTCCTTCACGGACGGACACATTTTCGACTTCAACGTTCCCGTGTCCGGCGCGGATGAAGCGACGAGTCACCCGCGCGTCGCACTCAGCGGCCGCACGATTGCCGTCGCCTGGCAACTGCGCGCGCCCGATTCGGGTGATCGCGAGCCCGCCGCGATCACGATGCTCCGGGTTGGCGAGATTCAATGACGGCGCCGGCGTTCGACGCCTGCACCATTTCGCGTGAAAAGAGGTTCCATGCCGCATTTCATCGGTGCGCATACGATCGACACGGGCGGACTGGACAAGGCCGCGCTGCGTGCGGGCAATGGCGGCATGACGGCGCTGCAGATCTTCACCGCCATCCCCAAGTACTATGGCGACAAGTCGTCCATTCGCCCCGAACGCGTGCAGCGGTTTCGCGCCGCACTCGCCGAGGCCGGCATTGCGCCACGGCATGTGCTCGTCCATGCGGCGTACGTGCTCAACACCGCATCCTCGGATGAGGCCAAATGGTCACGCGCCAGCGCGGGGCTCGCCAGGGAACTGGAGCGTTCCACCATGCTTGGTGTCGCGGGCGTCTGTTTTCACCCTGGCGCGGCGAACGATGCCGATCGCCATGCCGCGGTCCAACGCGTCACACGCGCCATGACACACGCACTCGAGACGGTGCAGGGAGCAACGCGGCTGCTCGTGGAGAATACCGCGGGCGCCGGAACGACGATCGGCCGCACCGCGGAGGAGGTGGGTGCCATCCTGGCCGCGCTGCCCGCGCCACTGCGCGCCCGCGCGGGCTACGGTCTGGACACCTGTCACCTGTTCGCCGCGGGACACGACATCAGCGCCTCGCGCGCCGCATTCGCGGCCGTGCTCGATGCGTTCGAGCAGCACTGTGGCGAGTCGCCGGCGTTCTTTCACCTGAACGACAGCGAGGGCGCGCTGGGCTCGAACCGGGACCGACACAAGCTGCTGGGCGAGGGACAGATCGGACTCGCTCCGTTTCACTGGCTGCTCGACGATCCGCGCAGTGATGACGTGCCGCTCATTCTGGAGACGCCACAGGCGAACTATGACATTGACGGCGAGGATACGTCGCCTGACGAGTACGATGTGCGAATGATGCGGGTGCTGGCTGGAATGCGGTAGCTGATGGCTGGTCGCTGGACTCTCCACTCCCCTCCGGCTACCAGCTACCAACGACACAGCGACCGGCGTTGATCCAGCACGTAAGAACACGACAGGATTACAGGATTGGCGGGATTTACAGGATGAAAGAGAATGGTTGTTGGATGCCTGAACTCTGATCCCAATGAGTTCGCTGAATTACGACAACGGCTTGGCAAGGACACCGAGCCAATCCTGTTCATCCTGGTAATCCTGAAAATCCTGTTCAGCCGTTATCGCTGTCAACGGACATGAACCCGAAGCAGCGCATCAGCTACCGCGTCAGACCCGACGACCAGCGACCAACGACCAGCGACCAGCGACCGCAGTTGGAAAAAAACCTCTCGTTCCCTATTGCATCCACGCCAGACACTTGTAGTTTGTGCCCCGACGGACCCGAGTTTCCCTCTGTCGAACGCGATCCCTTCACCAATTCGGAGAGACGATCGATGGCCACCAAGAAGAAAGGCGGCGCGAAGAAGAAGGCAGGGAAGAAGGTCAGCGCGAAGAAGGCGAGCGCCAGGAAGGGCGCGAAGAAGACCGCCGCAAAGAAGGCGGCCAGAAAGCCGGCGAAGAAGGCCGCTCCGAAGAAGAAGCGCGCCCCGAATCCGGCGTTCATGAAGCCGATGATGCCGGATGAGACGCTGGGCGCCGTGGTGGGCAATGGCGGCATGCCCCGTACGGAAATCACCAAGCGGCTCTGGGCGTACATCAAGAAGAACGGACTGCAGGACAGCAAGAATCGCCGCATGATCAACGCGGACGAGAAGATGCAGAAGCTGTTCGGCGGCAAGAAGCAGGTCTCGATGTTCGAGATGACGAAGCTCGCGAGCAAGCACATGAAGTAGGGCGGTTCACGCAGGCGAACCTTCGGGCTTCGAGGGGGGCGGGCCGCCGGACACGGGGACGCCCCCTTCGCTCATCACCCGGTCTTATATTGCGGGCAGTGCTCGCCGGCGTTCGCCAACTTCACGCCGTTTCGCGTCTCAACCTGCCCTGGTGCTGTGGCTTCGAAGAAACGCAAACCCCAACCTGCCAGCTCCCGTAACGTCGTCGCCGCGGCTCGGCGGAGCGCGAAAGAACCGCGCTCCGGTCGCACGCGAAGCTGGGAATGGATCAAGTCGCTCATCGGCGCGATCATCGTGGTGCTCGTACTCCGCGCCATTCTCATCGAGGCGTATCACATTCCGTCGGGCAGCATGGAGCCCACGCTCCTGGTGGGCGACTTTCTCTTCGTGAACAAGGCCATCTACGGCGCGCACGTCCCCTTCACGGATTCCACGAATCTCCCCGCGTTCAGTGATCCCCGGCGTGGCAGCGTCGCCGTGTATCAGTCACCGAATCAGGCGCGGTTGCCGGCCAACATGCAGATCCGCAATGATCTCACGCCAATCGTGGTGAAGCGCCTTGTGGGGACTCCCGGCGACACGATCTACATGCGGAATGGAATGCTTTACGTGAACGGGATCGCGCAGCGGCTGCCGCTGGGGGTTGGCGAGAAGCCGTTTGGCTATGTGGACGAGTCTGATCCCACGTTCGACTGGCAGAAGCAATACGAACTCAGGGGATCGCGCTTCGGTCCGCCGCCGGCCCTGATCACGCATGATGACTGGGGCCCCATGGTCGTCCCTCCGCGCCATTACTTCTCGCTCGGCGACAACCGGTACGACTCCGTGGATGCGCGCTACTACGGGTTCATTCCGCGCGCGAACATTCGCGGCAAGCCAATGTTCATCTACATCTCGATTGACTTTGAAGACTGGCGCATTCGCTGGGGACGCATCGGCCACGTCATTCGCTGAGCCCCCGGGACGGGTGCGCCGTCAATCCGGTTTCTCATTCCCCTGGATCCGCTTCCACATGCGGTACTCGGGTCCGGCGTTCCATTCGGGCCACTCCTCCGCATGCTCATCGCCGCGCCAGGAATCCTCGCCCGCCGGTTGCCCCGCCACGCCGCGCCAGGCACTGTCGTCGAGCGGTGCATGCGCTGCACCGCGCCATGCATCCGGATCGCCAAGAGACATCTCCGGCGACCAACCGCGTTGGTCGGGCGGGCCGCTTCCGGCATCATCGTGATCGCGCCAGTCGTTCTGCTCCATGGATCGTCTCCTGCCAGGTCGCCCGCCGCGTGAGACCGGATCACGACGGACCCGGCGCGCGGGATTTCCAGAGCGACGTTTCTACAGCGCGCCAGGCAACAAGACAGGGATGACTCACTGCTGCCCGGATGCGTCTCAGTGTCCTACCCCGTGGCGAAGGTCGAGAGCCGCGCGCGCGGGGCCGGTGCGTGATCCAGACGCGACGAAGAGAGTCGGAACGTGCTCGTGATCACACTCTGAATGTGTGCGGAGCGCACGAGCCACTGGCAGCCTGCGCGGTACGACCTATCTTGAGACATGCCCGCCCTGTTCCCGCGCCACACCATTGAATGGAAGCTCGAGGAACCGCCGCTGCTGCGCCGGCTCACGTACTCGCTGCCCGCCATGGCGATGACGACGGGCATTCTCGTGCATCTCTTTCGCTGGTTCGCGCTCTCGCGGCGCAGTACGGCGATCTGGCTGTTCCTGCTGCTGTTCATTGTCAGCACGGTACTGCTTCTGGGTCTCGCCACCATGTATCTGGCGAACTACACCGTACGACAGTGGGTCTGGCGCGCGCCGCTGTTCGCGCTCCTGGAGAGTGTCACCGAAGCCATCGTGAGCGCCGCACTCATTGTCGCCGGTGTGGAACGCCTCGGCACGCAGCGCGCGACGTGGAGTGACTGGCCGTCGCTCATCGGCAACATCGCCTGGCGGCGGACGGTGGCGATTCTGCTTTTTGCCGTGCTGCTTGGCGTGACGGTACACTGGGTGCGCGTGGAGATGTTGCGGCGCAAGCATCGGGAAATCGTGGAAGGAGCCGCTGGCCTTCGGCCCCCTGGGCGAAGCGGCGATAGCGCCTGACGGCGCTTCCCGCAGGCGTGCGGGCCGAAGGCCCGCTACGCCGCTTCCCCGCAGTTATCATTCACCCATGTCCAAGAAGCTCATCGTCGTAGGTGATCGCGTGCTCATCGCCCCGGAAGAAGGCGCGGAGCGCACGAAGGTCGGCCTCTATCTGCCGCCCACTGCGGTGGACAATCAGCAGGTTCAGGGCGGCCGGATCATGGCCACCGGGCCGGGGCTCCCCATGCCGGATCCCGGCGATCCCACCGATGAGCCCTGGCGCACGGGCCCGCGCGAGACGCGCTTTCTTCCCATGCAGGCTCGCGTTGGTGACTACGCGCTCTTCTTTCGCCGTGCGGCGGTCGAGATCACCTTCGAGACCGAGCGCTACCTTGTCGTTCCACAAACCGCGATTCTCGCACTTGTGCGCGACTCCGGCACGGATCTGGACGTCGAGCCCTAGCCCCCTAGCCCCCTAGCCCCCTAGCCCCCTAGCCCCTTAGCCCCAC
>Ga0207695_10001790_pt1 | contig 33905 bp, 33 predicted proteins | sample KBSC54metaG_FD_184354 | JGI IMG/M metagenome (GOLD analysis project Ga0207695, IMG submission 184354) | Corn rhizosphere microbial communities from Kellogg Biological Station, Michigan, USA - KBS C5-4 metaG (SPAdes) (version 2) | ecosystem: Host-associated > Plants > Roots > Rhizosphere > Soil... | reverse complement strand
AAGCCCCTTACTCGTCATCCCGGCGAAAGCCGGAATCCAGTGACTTTCGCAACCGGCTGAAATGCAAAGGCGCTGGCAGACTCGCCGCGTCCGCGGCTCGCCCTGCGGGCCATCGGCTTCGCCGAGGTCAGCGTCAAGTTGTCGCAGGGCGCCCCAGCGCGCCCGATTTCATCATCGTGGATGGTTCCGAGGGCGGCACGGGGGCTTCGCCGCTAACGCTGATGGAAGGCATGGGTCTGCCATTGCGCGAATCGCTACCGCTGCTGGTCGACACGCTGATCGAACAAGGTTTGCGTGAGCGCATCAAGGTGATCTGCGCCGGCAAGTGCATCACGGCCTATGAAGTCGCCTGGGCGCTGGCGATGGGTGCGGACTTCGTGAACTCGGCGCGCGGTTTCATGTTCGCGCTGGGCTGCATCCAGGCCATGCGCTGCAATCGCAATACCTGCCCGACCGGCATCACCACCCACGATCCGCGCCTGCAGCGCGGGCTGGTGGTGACCGACAAGGCCGCGCGCGTCGCGAATTACGCGCGCAACGTGATGCACGAAGTGGGCATCATCGCGCACAGTTGCGGCGCACCCGATCCGCGCAGCCTGCGTCGCGAACACTGCCGCGTGGTGATGGACGATGGGCTGTCGCATTCGCTGGAAGACCTGCACCCGTATCCGCGGGTGCAGGTCGGGTAACCGTAGCGTTCAGCTCATGTAGGGCGGGTGACAACCCGCCTTCTGCGTTCGAGCGGCGGGATTGTTCGCATCATCCATGATGCTCACCCCTCGCTGATGCTCGGGCCGCCTGCGGCGTCCAAATTCGTTCCAGACGACTGTCGCTTCGCTGCTCCCGCCCTACATGCTGTATCCGTGCGCGCGGGTCAGGATTTGGAAGGTTTGCGCAGCGTTTCCTGCGACGATACCGCAAGCCAGTGACCGTCGATGCGCGCGAACACATCGGTAAAGGGCACCTCGACGGTCCAGCCCTTGCTGCGCGAACGCACTTCGTTGATGCCGGTCGCGACCGCGGTGTCGCCCCACACCCGCACCTGCAATTGCGTGATGTGCTGCGTGGCATCCGCCGACGCATGAAGGCTGGCCAGGAGCGTCGGCTTGTCACGAGTGTCGCCCTTCCAATCGATGTCGCGATAGTCGTCGGCGAGCATCGCGGCGAGATCGTCGCGATCGCCACGGGCGATGTCGGCGATCCAGCGTTGTTCCAGCTTCTCGACGGCGCGTTGGGCAACGCTTTGCGCGTTCACTGCGGCTTGCGGCGGCGTGGCCGCGGCCGCAGGCAATGGCAATGCCATCAGCACCACGAAAGTCGCGCCCTGCCATTTCATGGCTTGATTCTGTACGGCCGCGCGATCGGCGCCCAGCCGTCCGGGCCGAGCACCTGCAGGCTGTGGAAGCGCGCCTTGTAACCCATCTTGGGATGGTGCGCGATCCAGTAGCCGAGGTACAGGTGCGACAGGCTGCGAGTGCGTGCGAGTTCGATCTGGCGCAGGATCGCATAGGTGCCGAGGCCACGCTTCGGCAGGTCCGGATCGAAGAACGTGTACACCGCGGACAAGCCGGTTTCGCACACGTCGGTGACGGCCACGGCGATCAGGCGTCCCTCGCACCGGAATTCGAGGAACACCGTCGGGCTCCAGGGCGCTGCGAGGAAATGCGAGAAGTCCTCGTCGCTGGCTTCGTCCATGCCGCCGCCCGGATGCCGCGCGTGCAGATAGTGTGCATACAGGTCCTGGCGTTCGGTGGTGAGGCCGGGCGGGCACTCGGTCAGTTCGATGTCGCGGTTCGACGCGAGACAACGCCGCTGGCTGCGGTCGGGCGTGAACGTCGCCACGTCGATCCGGCACGGTTCGCAGGCGTGGCAACGCTGGCAGTGCGGGTGGTAGACGTGGCCGCCGGCGCGACGGAACCCGCGCGCCAGGGAAAGCGCGTAAAGCTTGGGCAGGTTCGGCGCGGCGGGGTCCAGCACCAGGTTCTGCGCAGTGCGTCCCTCGAAATAGCCGCACGGGTGCGGGAGGGTCTGGAACAGCCGGACGCGTTCGCTGCGGAGGGTCATGTCACCAGACCGAAATCAGCTTCGCTCCGTAGATGGCGAGGGCGATGCACACCGCGACCAGCACCGCGGTGCGCACACGGGCTGCGACACGCGCGGGACTGCGCGCGCCGCCACCGGTTTTCTGGAAGCGATACGCGGCGAGTTCTTCCGCGTAGCGGGTCACGGGCTCGATGCCGATGTCGCGCATCAACTGACGCGCGCGGGTGTGGTCGCCGGCGTGCTTCACCCACACCGAGGGCCAGTTGTCGCTGCTGCCGGGGCGGGCATAGGAGAACCGGCGGTAACTCTTGCTGTCGTACGCGCGCAAGTTGGTCACCTTGGTGACGATGCCATGTTCGGCCATCACCGCGACCAACCGCTCGACATTTTCGATTCTGGGGGAGCTGTAAATCCTGCGCATGCGGAAAGTTTACGACAGTTTCGGTCAAGCGGAACGACCCGTCGATCGCGCAGGAATCGCGGGTTGAAGATGCGCTGATTTTGCTCGTGCATTCAGCTTCGCAGTCGCAACGAGCCTGCCGCGGTTGTTGGGCTTCTCCCGGCTCGCGCCGGGATCCAACCTGCAAAACCCTGCAGCCAGGTTGGCGCTGACCCTGGACTTGATCCGGGGAGAATCTACGAAGCCGCGTAGGTTGGCGCTGAGCGAAGCCCAACGATGGCGGTTCAGCGATCGCGAGCTTCCCGCAACCGCAACAGCCCTTCCTGCGCGGTGGACGCCACCAGCTTGCCGGAAAGATCGAACATCTGGCCGCGCACCAATCCGCGCGCACCCTGCGCGGTCGGGCTTTCACACGAATACAGCAGCCACTCGTCCACCCGGAACGGGCGATGGAACCACAACGCGTGGTCGAGACTGGCCATCTGCAGGTTGGGCGTCAAATAGGAAACGCCGTGCGGCAGCAACGCGGTGCCGATCAGGTGATAGTCGGAGGCGTAGGCCAGCAGCGCGCGGTGCAGCGCGGGCGTGGCCTCGATGCGCTGGGTGAGGCGAAACCAGATGTGTTGGTAGGCTGGGCGCTTGGGCGGGTGCAGTTCGTCGCGCGGCCACACGAAACGGTATTCGAACGGACCGTCGGTGGACAGCCAGCGCTGCAGCTTGGGCGGCAGCTTGGCGAGTTCGGCTTCGGGCAGGGAAGTGGGCGCGGCCAGATCTTCGGGTTTCGGCACTTCCGGCATGGATGTCTGGTGTTCGAAACCGGGTTCGTCGTCCTGGAACGACACCGCGCAATTCAGGATCGGCTGGCCGTGCTGGATCGCTTCCACGCGGCGCACCGAAAAGCTGTGCCCATCGCGGGCGCGATTGACGCGATAGACGATCGGAGCCTCGACATCGCCCGCGCGCAGGAAATACGCGTGCAGCGAATGCGCGGCGCGTTCGGCATCCACTGTCTGCTGCGCGGCCGACAAGGCTTGCCCCAGCACCTGCCCACCGAACACGTATCGGGTACCGATGTCGCGGCTTTGTCCGCGGAACAGGTTGTCCTCGAGACGCTCGAGCTGCAGCAGTTCGATCAGCTCATTGACGTGCGGTTGGGTCATGGCCACGGCAATCCGCGCAAAAAGAAGCGGGATTATACCGGCTGCATGGGCGCTGCCAGGCGTTGCAGACCGCATGTGTCGATCACGCGCTGCCACGGAAACATGGGGCCGGGATCGAGCTTGCGCTGCACCTGCTTCGAAGGATCGTCACCGGCGGCAACCCAGTCGGCGTCGAGATCCTCGTGGCCGGCGATTTTTTGCAATCCCGGCAATGTCGCGCGCAGGTGCGCGAGCAGATTCAACAGCGCATCGATCTGCACATCGGGATACGGTTCGGCCATCGCCTGCCTGCGCGAGTCGAACCAATCCGGCCAGCGGCCGGTGTTGACGAGTTCAATGCCGACGGAATGCTCGTTGTGGCCGCGCACGTGGTGCGCGATGCGTTCTTCGGGCACGTAACGCACGATGCCGCCGTCGCGGTCGATGTAGTAGTGCCCACTGTTGCCGGTGCCACTGGCGTGCACGACGCGCTCGCCGTATTCGCGCGCGGTCGCGAGATCGGGCAGTTCGGTGCAGTGGATCACCACCAGATCGACGTCGGCGAGCGCGCGCGATTGCAGGCGCTCGACGTACGGCAGCGGCTGGTCGTGGATCACGGGCAAATCCATGGCGCGAAGTGTTGCATGGAAAGACCAGGCGCGAGCGGTGCCTGTTACGCTTTCCGATCCCTGGTTCCCGATCCCCGAGTAACCATGCCCGGCCACGCCATCCTTTCCCACGGCACCGACAGCGGACCCGACGCCACCAAGGTCAGCGCGCTGGCGCGGGTCGCCGAATCGCTGGGCTGGACCACGTTCAAGCCCGACTATCGCGAGGAAGACGCGCTCGGCTACGCGGGCGCGGTGCCGCCGCGCGTCGCGCGCCTCGTCGAGGCAATGCGGGATGCTCCGCGGCCGCTGGTGCTGGCGGGTTCCAGCATGGGCGCGTTCGCATCGGGACTGGCATCGCTGCGCGCGCCGTGCGATGGGCTGTTTCTGGTCGCACTGCCAACGATGATCCCCGAATGTCCGCAGCCGTTCGACATGGCGGCCGGTATGCCCGCGATGCTGATCCATGGTTACGAGGACACGCTGTGTCCGGTGCTGGCCGCGCAGGCATTTGCGCGTGCGCGCGGCATGCCGGCGTTGCTGCTGCCGGACGACCACCGGTTGGCGATGCACGTGCCGGTGATCGAACGGCAATTTCGCGGGTTCCTCGAATCGGTTTCGGCATGAGCCGGTTGACGTGACGCAATTTTTTGCCACCTGCCCGAAAGGCCTCGAATACCTGCTGCGCGACGAACTGGCCACGCTGGGCGCCGATGCGCGCGAAGGCCTGGCGGGCGTACGTTTCGAAGGCGACATGACATGCGCGTATCGGGCCTGCCTCGAATCGCGGCTGGCCAGTCGCATCCTGATGCCGCTCGCGGAATTCGCGGCCGGCGATGCCGAGGCACTGTACGTCGGCGCGCGCGGCGTCGACTGGTCGCAGCACATGGCGCCCGACTCCACGCTCGCGATCGACGCCGTCGGCAGCAGCGGCACGATCACGCATTCGGGTTTCGCGGCGCAGAAGACGAAGGATGCGATCGCGGACCAGTTCCGCGAACGCTATGAAACACGCCCGACGGTGCAGCCGGAGCGTCCGGATGTCCGGCTCAATTTGCGATTGCACAAGGGGCGCGCGACGTTGTCGCTGGACCTGTCGGGCGAACCGCTGCACCGTCGCGGCTGGCGCCGCGAACAGGGCGAGGCGCCGCTGAAGGAAAACCTGGCCTGCGCGATGCTGTTGCGCGCGCGCTGGCCGGAAATCTATGCCCAGGGCGGTGCGCTGGTCGATCCGATGTGTGGTTCCGGCACTTTGCTGATCGAGGCCGCGTGGATGGTCGCGCACGTCGCGCCCGCGCTGCAGCGCGATTATTTCGGATTCCTCGGTTGGCGTGGCCACGACGCGGGGCTATGGCAGCGCTTGCGCGATGCGGCGCAGGAACGCGCCCAGGAAGGATTGCGCGAACTCCGTTCATGCTTCTTCGGCAGCGACAGCGATCCACGCATGATCGCCGTCGCGACGTACAACCTGCAGAGCGCCGGGGTCGCGGGTTTCGTCACGCTCGACAAGCGCGCGGTCGAATATCTGGAACCGCCCGCGGGTTTTGCATCGGGACTGGTGATCACCAATCCGCCTTATGGCGAGCGCATGGGGGATCTCGCGACGCTGCCGGCGATGTACCGTGCGTTCGGCGAGCGGCTGCGGTCGGGATTCGCCGGTTGGTACGCGGCCGTGCTGACCAGTGAGCCGGAACTCGAACGCGCGCTTGGACTGCGCGCAGACAAACATTACATGTTGTTCAATGGCGCAATCGAGTGTCGGTTGGGACTGGTCGAAGTTCGCACGCCGTCGACGGCGTCCGAGGCAGCGCCGTTGTCGGCCGGCGCCGAGATGGTCGCCAATCGCATCCGCAAGAATCTGCGCAACCTCCGCAAGCAGCTGTCACGCGGGGGCATCACCTGCTTTCGCGCTTACGACGCCGACCTGCCGGAATACGCCGCGGCCATCGACGTCTATCACGGGTGGGCCGAGGATGAAGCCGAGGGAGGCGACGAAACCACGGCGCAAACATGGCTGCACGTACAGGAATACGCGCCACCCGCCAGTGTCGAAACCAATGCCGCGCAAACGCGCTGGCGCGATTTGCAACGCGCGGCGCGCGCTGCGCTGGACATTCCGCGCGAACGCATGGTCTCCAAGACCCGCGCGCGCGGCAAGGGCGGCAGCAAATACGGCCGCTTTGCCGCGCGCGAGGAATTCCTGGTGGTCGAGGAGGGCGGTCTGCGCTTCCTCGTCAACCTGCGCGATCGCATCGACACGGGTCTGTTCCTCGATCACCGTCTGGTGCGTGCCCGCTTGCGCGAACTTTCCCGCCATCGTGACGTACTGAACCTGTTCGCCTACACCGGCACGGCCAGCGTGTACGCGGCCGCGGGCGGCGCGCGCAGCACCACCAGCGTCGACCTGTCACAGGGCTATCTCGAATGGGCGTCGCGCAACCTGGTCCTGAACGGGTTCGACGGCGGCGACCACGTACTCGCCCGCGCGGATGCGATGACGTTTCTGGCCGAGAGTCCCGCGCGGTTCGGACTGATCTATGTGGACCCGCCCACGTTTTCGAACTCCAAGCGCGCGGGTGATTTCGACGTCCAGCGCGACCACGTCGAACTGCTGGATGCGTGCGCGCGGCGCCTGCGCGACGATGGCGTAATCGTGTTCTCCAACAATTTCCGGCGCTTCAAACTGGATGTCGAGGCGCTGTCGCGGACGTTCGTGATCGAAGACGTCGGTCGCGCCAGCATTCCCGCGGACTTCGCACGGCGGCCGCATATCCACGGCTGCTGGTTGCTGCGGAAATGCTGAATGCACCTCCCGTCTTCGGGCGAAGCGGCTGTTGTGGAAAGTCAGGCCACGGATGGCCGTTCTGATGTTCACGAAGTTCGCGTGTTCCATTTACACGCCAGATCCGTGATGCAGTGATCAAGGGATGATCACCTGATTTAAGCCGTGATTCAGTCCGAGCGCACGAGCATGTGGAATGGGCTGAAGTTGGAGGCACCCATGAACATTCGAGGATTCTTTCGCCGTGGAGGCTTGGCCATCGCCTTGCTCGCGGCATCGTTCTTGATCGTGCCGGTTGCGTTCGCGCATTCGCACGTGAGTGTCGGAATCGGCATTTCGGCGCCGGGCTTCGGCGTCAGCGTCGGCAACTGCTGGCGCTGCGGTTACTTGGCGCCGCCGCCGGTCTACTATGCGCCAGCCTATCCGCCACCGGTGTACTACCCGGCACCCGCAACCGTGTATTACGTGCCGCGTCCCGCCTACTACGGTTATGGCTATTACGCGCCGCGCTATCACCATTACCGGGGCGGCTACTACCGCGATCGCGGTTGGCACCACCGGCGCGGCGGCTATTCCCACCATCGCCATCACTGATGCGCGCTCGCGTAACGGGAACGGGTTTACGAACCTCGTACGCGCGATGTGCTAAAACTGCGCGCGCATGAGTTCCGATCCCAGCCTCGATCCGCGCCATGGCGGCGAAGCCGCCATCGACCTGCATTCCATCCGCACCTTCCTGCGGCAATGGATGCGCGACCCGGTGAAGATGGCGTCGGTCACACCCTCGGGCCGACAGCTCGCGCGACTGATGGTCGAGCAACTGCCACCGGGCTGCGAGCGTGTGGTCGAAGTGGGCGCAGGCACGGGCGTATTCACGCGGGCATTGCTGGATGCCGGCATTGCGCCCTCGAAACTGCTGGTGGTGGAGATCAATCCCGATCTTGCGGATTTCCTGTGCGACCGTTTTCCCGGCGTGGCGGTCGCGTGCGCGGACGCGCGCCATCTCGACACGCTGGCGGAAGAGCATGGCCTGCTGGCCGGCGGCAAGCTCGATGCGGTCGTCAGCGGACTCGGGATGTTGTCGATGAGCAGCAGTTTGCGCTGCGACATCCTGCGTGCCGCGTTCGCCGCCTTGGGCGACAGCGGCCGCTTCATCCAGTTCACCTACGGCCCGACCAGCCCGGTGCGCCGTCACGAGCGCGACGCGCTTGGCTTGCGCATGCATCGCGCGGGTTTTGCGCCGCGCAACCTGCCGCCGGCCACGGTGTACGTGTATCAGCGATTGCGTTCGCGGCAAATCGCGAGCGTGCGCCAGCCACCGCGTCCCTGAAAGCCGCGCGTCGGCTCAGGCAAGTTTCAGCGAATAGTGCCGCGTGCCTGATTCGCGGACGTAACCCAGTGACTCGTAGAGCGCCTGCGCCGGGTGATTGTCCTCGGCGGTTTCCAGTACCAGCCGCAGCGCGCCGGTTTCCGCGGCGAACGCGCGAGCGCACTCCATCAATGCGTGCGCCACGCCAGCATGTCGCGCGGCCGCCGCCACGAACAGGTCGTTGAGCACCCAGATGCGGTGCGCCGACACCGATGAAAAGGACGGATACAACTGGGTGAAGCCGAGCGCTTCACCCGCCGCGTCGCGAGCGATGAAGATGACGGACTCGTCGCGCTGCAGGCGTGCCTGCAGGAATGCGCGCGCAAGTGCACGATCGGAAACCCGTTCGTAGAAAACGCGGTAGCCGTCGAACAACAGCGTCAGCGCGTCGAGATCGTCCAGCTTGGCGCGGGACGTGACGACGGATGCGGACGATAAAGGATTGGGCATGGATGGCGGCCTGTCGGTAAGGCCGCCATGATGCCCAAGCGCCGGGCGGCCGCGCAAGCGCGATCACCCGCCGCATGTCCGTGCGATCAGTGCTGGTTCTGCACCCACTTTTCGTATTGCCCGCGGCTGATGGACTGGCCTTGGCCGCTGGCGTACAGGAAGTCGCTGTCCAATGGCGGATAGGCTTGCGCTTCGACCGCGCTGATGCGGCCGTCGTGGTTGGCGTCCAGCGTGGCGAACGACGGCGGCGGGCCGTAGTCCTGGGCCTGCGCAGGCATGCCGGCGTTCACCGTGAGCGTGCCGCCGTTGCTGTCGGGAAGCGGGTACTGCGCACTGGTTTCCGTGCCCTGATAGAACTGCCCGGCGGTATCCTGCTGCGGCGGCGGAGTCATGGCGGTCGCGGGTTCCGCGGGTGGTGCCGGCATGGCCGGTGGCGGCGGCGGTGAAGTTTGCGGGGGCGCCGGGACGGGTTGCGCCGGTTGCGCTGGCGGGGGCGGGGGCATCGGCTGAGCCGGCGGAGGTGGCGGCATCGGCTGTGTCGGCGGAGGTGGAGGCATCGGTTGCGTGGTTTGTTGCGGCGATGCGGTTGCCATCGCGGCAACGCCGAACAGCGCCATCGCGATTGCGCCGGTGAGCGAAAGACGGATCGAACGTTGCGTACCCATGGAGCCTCCTTGTGCACCGGACGGTGGCATGCGTCACGTCAGTAGACCGCGCCGGCCGTCGTCGGTTCGTGAAGCTGGCGTCAAGCGAACCTTGCGATCAGGCGCCGTTCAAGCAATTCGCGGTCAACACAAGTTTCGACAGCAGCCGGGCGCCTGCGACCGCAAAATGGTGCGCGATCACGCGGCCTTGCTGCGCACCGACAATACCTCCAGCACTTCGCCGGCGACGCGCAAGCGGTCGGCCGCTTCCGGCAGTTCCATCGCGATCCGCAACTTGTCCTGCCCGTCCAGTTTGTAGACGCGCGGTTTCTGCTGGATCAGACGGATGATGGTGGCCGGATCGACATCGGGTTGCGCACGGAAGCTGATGCGCCCGCCGGCCGCGCCGAGGTCGAGTTTGCGGATGCCGAGCGCGTCCGCGCGCAGTTTGAGCGAAGCGATCGCGAACAGGTTCTTGGTGGCCGCCGGCAGCAGGCCGAACCGATCGATCATCTCCACCTGCAGTTCGCGCAAGCCTTCCTCGTCGCCCGCGCTGGCGACGCGCTTGTACAGGGTCAGGCGCGTGTGCACGTCGGGCAGGTAATCGTCCGGAATCAGCGCCGGCATGTGGAGCTCGATCTCGGTGCCGCTGTCGCCGCCGAGGTCGAAATCGGGCACCTTGCCGGAACGCAAAGCGTGCACCGCGCGTTCCAGCAGCTCGTTGTAAAGCGAAAAACCGATCGCCTCGATCTGGCCGGATTGCGCTTCGCCCAGTAGTTCGCCGGCGCCGCGGATTTCCATGTCGTGGGTCGCGAGCGTGAAGCCGGCACCGAGTTCTTCCAGCGACTCCAGTGCCGCGAGGCGTTTTTCCGCATCGGCGGTCATCGCCTTTCTGTCGGGCACGATGAGGTAGGCATAAGCGCGATGATGCGAGCGGCCGACACGCCCGCGCAACTGGTGCAATTGAGCGAGGCCGAAGCGGTCGGCGCGATCGATCACGATGGTGTTGGCGGTCGGCACGTCGATGCCGGATTCGATGATGGTGGTGCACACCAGCACGTTGAAACGCTGGCGATGGAAATCCAGCATCGCCTGTTCCAGTTCGTGCGCGCCCATCTGGCCGTGCGCGACGCGGATGCGCGCGTCGGGAATCAGTTCGGCAAGGTCACGCGCGGTGCGCTGGATGGTGTCGATGCTGTTGTGCAGGAAATACACCTGTCCGCCGCGCGCGAGTTCGCGCTGAAAGGCTTCGCGCACCAGCGCGGGGTCGTATTGCGCGACCATGGTCTTGATGGCCATGCGCGCGGCCGGTGGCGTCGCGATGATCGAGAGGTCGCGCATCCCGCTCATCGCCATGTTGAGCGTGCGTGGAATCGGCGTTGCGGTAAGCGTGAGCAGGTCCACTTCCGCGCGCAGTTTCTTCAACTGTTCCTTGTGCCGCACGCCGAAGCGGTGCTCCTCGTCCACGATCACGAGGCCGAGATCGCGGAATTTCACGTCGGACTGCAGCAGCTTGTGGGTGCCGACCACGATGTCGAGCTTGCCATCGGCGAGCCGTTGCAGCGCGTCGGCGACATCCTGTTTCGCGCGGAAACGCGACAGCAATTCGACCTTGAGCGGAAAGTCCGCCAGGCGGTCGCGGAAGTTGTCGAAGTGCTGCTGGGCAAGCAGGGTGGTCGGCACCAGTACGGCGACCTGCTTGCCGGCGCTGGCCGCGGCGACCGCCGCGCGCAGCGCGACTTCGGTCTTGCCGAAGCCGACGTCGCCGCAGATCACGCGATCCATTGGTTGTGGGGCGGCAAGGTCGGCCAGCACGGCATCGATCGCGGTCTGCTGGTCGGGCGTTTCCTCGAACGGAAAGCCTTCCGCGAAGCGCGTCAGCATCGCGCGATCGTAATCGATGGCATTGCCCTGTCGCGCGGCGCGCTGCGCGTGGATCGCCAGCAATTCGGCGGCGACGTCGCGGACCTTCTCCGCGGCCTTGTGTTTGGCGCGCTCCCAGCTTTCGCCGCCCAGCGAGTGCAGGGGCGCATGTTCGTCGTCGGCGCCGGAATAGCGGCTGACCAGCGCAAGCTGCGCGACCGGCACGTACAACTTGTCGCCGCGCGCGTATTCGATTGCGAGGAATTCGCCCGGCATCCCGCCGACGTCCAGCGCGACGAGGCCGAGGTAACGGCCGACGCCGTGATCGACGTGCACAATGGGCGCGCCGATTTCGAGTTCGGTCAGATCGCGCAGGATCGCTTCGGGATCGCGCTCGGCCGTCTTGCGCCGCCTGCGTTCGGTGCGCGCGCGTTCGCCGACCAGCTCGCGCTCGGTGAAGACGGTAAGCGCCGGGTGGACGAGCGAGAAGCCGCGATCCAGCGGTGCGATGAATATTGCGAGACTGGACTCGGGTAAATCGCCTATGCGCGAACTTTCTTCACGGCCGTTACCCCGGCTAGCGCCGGCATGGCGAGCCAAAAGTGCTTGCCAGGATTCGAAAACCTCCGGACGCACATCGACCGCCGCCAGTTGCTCCAGCAGCGCCTCGCGTCGCCCTGCCGAATCAGCGGTGATCAGCACGCGTTGCGCGGGGTGCGCGTCGATCCATTCGCGCAGACGCATCGCGAACCCGCCGGTCGCGGCGCCATTGGCAGCGAGCTCGGGCGCGATCTGCGTGCCCGTATCCGCAGCACGCGTGTCGTCGGTCCCGACGAGATCGATGCGCAATACATTGTTCAGCCGTTCGCGCAGCGACTGTGTCGGCAGGTACAACTCCATCGGCGGCAGCACCGGGCGCTCGATGTCGTGGGCGCGCTGGTCGTAGCGATCGCCGGTCTGTTTCCAGAACGTCTCGGCGGCCTCGAGCGAATGGTTGGCAAGCACGAACAGCGCCTCGTCGCCGAGGTAGTCGAACAGTGTTTCGGTGGTGTCGAAGAACAGCGGCAGGTAGTACTCGATCCCGCCCGGCGTCACGCCCTGCTTCATGTCCTGGTACAGCGGGCAGCGGCGTACGTCGATCGGAAAGCGTTCGCGCAGCCGGTCGCGGAACGCGCGCATCGCTTCGTCGGTCAGCGGGAATTCGCGCGCCGGCAGCAGGTTCACCGCATCGACCGGATGCGACGAGCGTTGCGTCTCCGGGTCGAACGCGCGGATCGATTCGATTTCGTCGTCGAACAGTTCGATGCGATAGGGCTCGTCGACGCCCATCGGGAAGATGTCGAGCAGTGCACCGCGCACCGCAAACTCGCCGTGTTCGCCGACTTGCGGCACGTTGCGGTAGCCGCTGGCTTCGAGGCGGCGCTGTTCGTCGGCGAGATTCAACCGCTGGCCGCGTGCCACGGAAAGTCCGCTGCCGGCGATGTGCGTGCGTGGCGCCAGCCGCTGCATCAATGTGGAGATCGGCACCACCAGCACGCCGCGGCGCGTGCCGGGCAGCCGGTTCAAGGCGTCGATGCGCTGAGACACCAGTTGCGGGTGCGGCGCGAACAGATCGTAAGGCAGGGTTTCCCAGTCGGGAAAGTGCAGCACCGGCAAGTCGCCGGCGAACACCTCCAGTTCGTCTTCCAGCGTGTGCGCCGCCCGACTGTCGGCGGTGACCGCGACGATCACGCCTTCGTGCTGGCGTGCGGCTTCGCAGAGCAGCAATGCCAGCGACGAGCCGGCGGGTTCGCGCCAGTCGCGGCGCTGGCCGGGCGTGCGGGGAAGCGCAGGCAAGGGAATGTCGAATGAGACCACGGAGGATGACCCGCAACGCAAGACACTGCCGGAGCGCGGTTGCGCACCAGCAGAAGGGAGGACCCGCAATTTTATCAGTGGACTACGGCGCTGGTGCGAGGCGCACGCACAACACGCCAGCGTCGTCGGGATCAGGCGAAATGGTGGCGCCGAGTTCGCGGCACAAGTCCAGCATGCGCCCGTTGTCGGCGCGGACGCTGCCCTGCAGTACGGCCAACCCACGGCGGCCGGCTTCGTCCAGCAATTTCAGCATAAGGCGCTTGCCGATACCGTGGCCGGAGATGGCCTTGCCGACGATCAGGCCGAATTCGGCTGTGCGTGCATCTGCGGTCGCCATGTGCAGGTCCGCGACCGCGCGGATTTCGCCGGCATCGTCTACCACGAACGCCGCATCCCGGGTGGGATCGAGGCCGCGCACCTGCGCCTGCACCGACGCTGGCAATTCGCGCGAGCGATAGAAGAAACGGTATTCGATTTCCTCGGGCGTCAGGCGCAGGAAGGCGCGTCGCAGGGCTTCCAGGTCATCGGGATGCAGCGGTCGCAAGACGAAGTTGCGTCCGTCTTCGAGCCGAATGGATTCTGCGAATTCGCCAGGTGTCACAACAGCAGCCGCGATCGTGGGAAGCCCTGCCGCGAATTGCAATCCCGGTCGCGTCGCCAGAATGGCCGTCGTGCACGGTCAGGTGGTGCAGGGATCATCGGCGGTCGCACTTCAGCGAATGACACCCACCCCGACGCCGAAGCTGATGTTGGGGTGGCCCTGGCGCATTTCTTCCGGCGTCCAGCGATGGAAGTCGCCGTTGCGCACGAACACCATCGGGTAGATGTAGCGCGCTTGCCCGACCGCTTCGGCCTGGGTGCCGGTGAAATGTCCGCGCACGGTAATGAGTGAGCCCTTGGGAAAATTCATGGGCTCCAGGAATCCCGACACCTCGGCCATGAAACGCCCGGTTGCCGGTTCCTTGAGCCGTGGCCGCTGCGAGGCATCGAGCGGATAGGCGAGCACTTCGATGCGCGTATGGTCAGTAAGGTTTTGCACGCCGATCACTTCGCCGCCCCAGATGACCTGCGCCTGCGGGAAATTGTTCGGCGAGCCCGCGACCTGGTCGGGCGTCGCATCCACGATTTCCGGACCGGTCTTGTAGAGGGGCGCGGGTGCGCACGCCGCAATCGCGAGCGGCAGCACCACGGCAAGCATGAGTCGGAGCGGGGAACGGAACGGTACGCGCATGGCGAAGGCCTCGTTCACAACGGGACATCCCGAGCATAACCAGAATCGGTCACGCCGGCTCGGCGCCGCATCGCATTCATTCACCGCGCAGCCAGCGCAGGCTTTCCGATGCGCCCGCGGATTGCGCGAGCGCCACGCGCAGCGCCGGCAACAACCGGGCCAGCATGGCATCCAGCTTCCAAGGCGGATTCGCGATCAGCATGCCGCAGCCGTTCAGGCGCAGAGGCGAATCGTCGGGGCGCACCAGCAATTCCGCGACCAGCACCTTGTCGAACGGGCCGCTCGCCATGTGTCGATGGAACCGCGCGATCACACGATGCGCCTTGATGGGATACCACACGGCGTACACGCCATTCGGCCAGCGCGCGTGCGCTGATCCGAGCGCCGCCTCGATGATTGCGAATTCGCCTTCCTGGGCCTCGAACGGTGGATCGATCAATACCAGTCCGCGTTTTTCGGGTGGTGGCAACAGCGCGTTCAACCCCGCATAGCCGTCACGCACATGCACGTGCACGCGGCGGTCGTCGCGAAACAACGCGCGCAACGCAGTGGCTTCTTCCGGCTGCGTTTCGCAAAGCACCAGTCGATCATCCGGACGCAGCGCCTGCGCCGCCTGGAGCGGAGAGCCTGGATAATTTCGCAGCGTTCCGTCCCGATTGGCGGCGCGGATCGTGTCGACGTAGCGTTGCAGCAGCGCGGGTGGTTCGGGGCTTTCGAACAATCGCCCGACGCCTTCGCGCCACTCGCCCGTCTTCGCCGCTTGCTCGTCGTCGAGCGCGTATCGGCCGCGTCCCGCGTGCGTGTCGAAGCAGCACAGCGGCTTGTCTTTCGCGGTCAGCGCATCCAGCAGCGCCAGCAGGATCGCATGCTTGAACACGTCCGCGAAGTTGCCGGCGTGGAAGGCGTGGCGATAGTTCATGGGTCGATCCCGGACATCATCGCAGTATAGGCATTCGCTGCATGCCGCATGAAGCCGGCTGCAGGGTTGAGCGACGGTTATGCCCCGTCTATGCTCCGGCACATGCTTTGCTTGCCGCGCCCGAACTCCACGTTTTTTCGCCTGATGCTTGCCCTGGCGTTGATCGCATGGACGGCGCTGGCGTTCGGTTCCCCCTCGATGGCTGAAGCGCACGGCATGCAGGCCTCGCAGTCGCAAGCGCAAATCACGAACGCGACGATGCACTGCCACGACACGATGATGGCGTCGGACGGATCGCATGGCGTGTCGACACCGATGCCGACGACGGGCCATGGCGACTGCTGTCAAACCGGATGCCACTGCCTCGCGGCATCAACGGTCCTGATGACCGTGCCGTGGGTATTCGTTGCGTTCATCCCGTCCGGCGGACATTGGTCGGCAGGCCCGGAGGCGCCGGTGCCGCCTGCGCTTGCGGCGCCGCCATTGCGACCACCCATCGCCTGAACCCGCTGCGGCATTCGGTGCCGCACTCCAGGCATCCGCTTCGCGGCTTCACCGCGTTGCGTCTTTTTCTTGCGCAGTCGGCGCGCATGGCGCGCCGGCGGGAATTACATGAAACCCATTCACGGCAATCCGGGACCGCAGATCCCGGTGCTTTCGCGTCGCCGCTTCGTGCAGGGGCTGGCGTTGGGCGGCACGGCTGCGCTGCTGGGCGGTTTCGCCAAACCCAGCTGGGCGTTGGCCGAAAGCAATAAGTCGCACGCGCTGTCGGGTACCGAGTTCAAGCTCGAAGTCACCGAGATGCCGGTCGATTACACCGGCGCGGCGCGCATCGCGACCACCATCAATGGGCAATTGCCGGGGCCGCTGTTGCGCTGGCGCGAGGGCACGACGGTCACGTTGCACGTGACCAACCGGATGCACGTGCCGACGTCGATCCATTGGCATGGCATCCTGCTGCCGTTCGACATGGATGGCGTGCCCGGCATCAGTTTTCCAGGCATCGCACCGGGCGAAACGTTCACCTATCGCTTCCCGGTGCGGCAAAGCGGCACCTACTGGTACCACGCGCATTCGCGGTTCCAGGAACAGACCGGTCTTTACGGGGCGCTCGTGATCGATCCCGCGCAGGGCGAACGGGTGCGCGCGGATCGCGACTACGTGGTGATGTTGAACGACTGGACCGACATGGACCCGGAACGCATCTTCGCGGTCCTGAAAAAGCGCAGCGATTACTTCAACGTCAGCCATCCGACCGTGCCGGAATTCCTGAGCGACGCTTCGAAGCTCGGACTCGCCGGTGCGCTGCGCGAACGCGCGATGTGGAACCGGATGCGGATGAGCCCGCGCGACCTGGTCGACGTCGGCGGTTTCGCCTACACGTATCTGATGAACGGGACGACGCCGGCCGGCAACTGGACGGGCCTGTTCCGGCCGGGCGAGCGGGTGCAGCTGCGTTTCATCAATGGCTCGTCCAACAGTTTCTTCGACGTGCGGATTCCGGGGTTGAAGATGTCGGTCGTCGCCGCCGACGGGCAGGATGTCGAACCGATCGCAGTCGACGAATTCCGCATCGCCGCGGCGGAAACGTACGACGTGATCATCGAGGCACAGGACGATCGCGCGTACACGATTTTCGCGCAGTCGATCGACCGTTCCGGCTTCGCGCGCGGCACGCTGGCGCCACGCGTTGGCATGGAAGCCGAAGTGCCGCCGCTCGACCCCGTGCCCATGCTGACCATGGCCGACATGATGGGTGCAACGGGCGGCGACGAACATGCCATGCACGGCATGCAGCACGATGCTGTTTCCCTCTCGCGCCGGGAAAGGGTGCCCGAAGGGCGGGTGAGGGTTCGGCAAAGCCACGACGCCATGCACTCGTCCGAACCCTCATCCCGGCGCTACGCGCCCGGCCTACGACCGCCTCTCCCGACGGGAGAGGGGAGCATGTCTGACGCGATCCGTGCCCATCACGCGAGCAGCGAGTTCCACAATCCCGGCGTGGACATGCGCGTCGATTTTCCGCGTACCAATCTGGACGATCCCGGCGCGGGCCTGCGCGACAACGGCCGACGCGTGCTGACCTACGCCGACCTGCGCACGCTGGGCGGTTCGCTGTATCCGGAACCCGTCACCCGCGAAATCGAACTGCACCTCGACGGCAGCATGGAACGCTTCATCTGGTCGTTCGACGGTGTGATTTTCTCGAAAGCGAAGCCGATCCACTTTCGCTACGGCGAGCACCTGCGCGTGGTGCTCTGCAACGACACCATGATGAACCATCCGATCCATCTGCACGGCATGTGGAGTGAGGTCGAGTCGCCCGGCGGCGAATTCCAGGTGCGCAAGCACACGGTGAACGTGCAGCCGGCGCAACGCGTCGCGTATCGGGTGAAGGCCGACGCGCTCGGTCGCTGGGCGTACCACTGCCATCTGCTGTATCACATGGAAGCGGGCATGTTCCGCGAAGTGGTAGTGGCATGAACGCGCGGATCGACACGCTGATGGTGGCGTGCGCGCTGGTGTGTCTGATGGCAATGGCCGCGCCGGCTTCCGGCCGGCAATCCGCGCACCCCATGGACATGACCGATGCGGCCACGCCTCGGCACCATGCGCCCCACGCAGGCCACGCGAACGTTGCGCCGCCCCCGCCCGCTGCAGCGGACGCGTCGCACGCCACGCATGACATGCACGCGACAGTCGCGCCCGCCACGGAAGCACGCAGCCCGGATTATTCCGATGGCTACGGCCATGGCTCGATGCCGGGCATGGACATGCATGACGACCCGGCGCTCGGCATGTTGCTGCTCGATCGATTCGAATACGTGCATGCGCGCGACGGCGGCCGTGCCATCGCGATCGACGGCGAAGCCTGGTACGGCCGCAACTTCGACAAGCTGTGGCTGAAGTTCGAAGGCAAGCGCGCCGACGGAAGGCTTCAGGACTTGCGAACCGAAGCGCTGTGGTCGCACGCGGTTGCGCCGTTCTGGAACACGCAACTCGGGGTGCGCCACGACTTCGGGGTCGGGCCCGGCCGCACCTGGGCCGCGTTCGGTATCGAAGGCACGGCGCCCTACTGGTTCGAAACGGAGGCGACGTTGTACGTGGGGCAGGGTGGCCGCACCGCCGCGCGCGTGGCGCTCGAATACGAAGCGCGCTTCACCCAGCAGCTGATCCTGCAGCCGTCGCTGGAGGCCAATTTCTACGGGCGCGACGATTCGCAGCGTGGCGTCGGAACCGGATTGTCGGACATCGAAGCCGGGCTGCGCCTGCGCTACGAGATCCGCCGCGAGTTCGCGCCCTACATCGGTGTGGTTTGGCAGCAGCGCTTCGGTCGCAGTCGCGATTACGCGCGCGCGCAAGGTGAACCGGCGGATGATCTGCAATTTGTCGCGGGGTTCCGGCTCTGGTTCTGACGGGTCGCGCGCAGCTGGCATGTCGGCGCATGTAAGCCAACCGCGACGGGATCGGTCTGTTGAAGAAGATTCGATCCCGAACATTTCAAGGAATACGCATGCGCAAGATATTCGCGACCATGGCTTTCGTTGCAGCATGTCTGGTTGCGCCGTGGGCCGCCGCCGCGCCCGCGCAACTCTTCCCGGCGCCGGTGTACGTCACCCTGCAAGGATCGAACAGCGTCGAATCGCTGCCGAGTGCTACCCGATGGAGCAACCTCGACAGCGCACATTACGTTGCGATCAGCCCGGATGGAAAGCAACTGCTGGTCAGCAGCGCGGCAACGGAAAACGTTTTCATCGTCGATGCGCACACCGGCAAGACGCTCGCCACGATCGCCGTCGGCGCGGTGCCGCAGGGCGTCGAAATCGGGCCACATGGACGTTTCGGGCTGGCTGTGAGTGCCGGCACGGATTCGGTCACGGTGATCGACATGCGGACGCTGAAGCCGGTCAAGACGATCGAGGTCGGCAAGACGCCGCACAACGCGCGCTTCACCGCGGACGGCAAACTCGCCTACGTCACCTTGCAGGGCGGCACGGGTGTCGCCGTGCTCGACATGCGCAGTCTTGCGAAGACCGGCGAGATCGCGGTGCCCGGCATCCATGGCCCGCACAACCTCGATCTTTCCGCCGACGGCAAGGTGCTGTGGGTGCGCGACCTCACCGGCAGCGTCGCTGCGGTGGATCTCGATACGCGCAAGGAGCTTGCCGTGATTCCGGTCGCGCCGGGCCATGCGGGCATCGATGTGATTCCCGGCGGCCGTTATGTGTTCACGGGCGGCATCGCCGGCCACGTGGTGGACGTGATCAATCCCGCGACGTTCAAGGTGATCAAAGAAATCGAAGTCGGGCAAGGCCCGCACGGTGTCAGGGCCAGCCGCGACGGCCGCTGGTTGTACGTGGATGTCACGGCCACCGGCAAGGTCGCGATCATCGATACGCATACGCTCGAAGTCGTGCGGCAGATCGACACGCACGGGAAGCTGCCGTTCTGGATCGCGGTGCGCGGCAATAACTGAGCGATGAAACGACGAAACCTCTCATGATGGCGCTCGATGATGGCTGAATCCGTCCGACAATCCACGCTGACCTGCCCGCATTGCGGGCACCGCAGCGTGGAGTCCATGCCCGAGGATGCCTGCTTGTTCTTCCACCAATGCGCGGGCTGCGGCGTGATGCTGCGTCCGGAACCGGGTGACTGTTGCGTGTTCTGTTCGTACGGGGACGTGCCGTGCCCGCCCGTGCAGCGACAACGTCCCTGTTGCGATCGTTGACGCCTCAACGCGTTTCAATGCAGGTCGACCATGATCGTGGTCGGGTGCTCGTCGTGCCAGATCACCGGTTGCGCGCGATACAGTTTCGGTAACGCGCGCTGCAGCGCCGCGACCTTGGGCGCGTCATTGATGGCGATGTAAAGCGCGTCGGGATTCAGCCGCGCGTAGTCCTGGTGATAGTCCTCGGCGGGATAGAACGCCTTGAACGGCACGATCTGCGTCACGATCGGTGCCGCGAACGCGCGCGAGGCACCGAGTTGCGCAACGTAGTCCTTCGCGATTTTTTCCTGTTCGGCGTCGGCATAGAAAATCACGCCGCGGTATTGCGTGCCGGTGTCGGGGCCCTGCCGGTTCAACTCGGTCGGATCGGTCGCCACCGAGAAATACACACGCAGCAGCTGACCGTAGGTGACCTTCGAGGGGTCGTAGGCGATCCGTACCGCTTCGGCGTGGCCGGTATCGCCTCCGCTGACCCGTCCGTAACTGGCGGTCGCGGCGACGCCGCCCGAATAGCCGGAGGTCACGTTGGTCACGCCGGGCACGTGTTCGAACACCCATTGCAGACCCCAGAAGCAGCCGCCCGCCAGTACTGCAGTGGCCTTGCCGGAGTGGTTCGCAAGCGGCGCGTCGATCCTGGGAGCGGGCACCGCGGCATGCGCCACTACGCCGTTGTTCGTGACAGGGGCGCATGCTGCCACAGCGGGCATCGCCAACAACGCGAATAATGTGCGCAAAGCTATTGAAATCATTGGTTTCTGCATGGCCGCACTCCGAGACTTCCAGGAAAATGGGACCGGCCGGATGCCCGGACGATGACACCACTCGCCCGCGATGGGCAAGCTCAATGCGCGGCTGCAGCGACGCGCCCGCGCACCAGCAATGGCGCAATCACGAACATGTAGATCGCGTACGCGATGAACCACGCGAGCGCCGCCCACACCCAGCCGCTTGGCGTGTTGATGCAGAGCCGCAGCGCGGCGGCCACGGTCGGCAGCACGAACATCAGCGTGAGTGCCGCGTTCGACTGGATCGGTACGCCGCTGTGGCCCTGCGCCACGCGCGTCATCATCGCCAGCGACAGTGTGCCCAACGCACCCACGGTGATGCCGTGCAGGGTGTCGATCTCGGGCATCGTGGTGATGCCAAGCAACGCGACGCCGCGAACGGCAAGCCCGATCGCCAGCCACAGATAACCCAGGTGCAGCACCCACAGCATCGGCTCGCGCCAGGTGCGCCAGCCGCGCCAGCCGACCAGACGAAGGAACGCAAGCGCCGCCACCACCAGCATCAGGACGCCGCGCGCGAATCCCGGCGCGCCGGCGAGGCCGCACAGCAATACCAGCGCGCCGCCGCCGTTTACCGCGTAGATCACGTACTTGTTCGTCCATGCCGTGTGACCCGGGAGTTTGCGCCCGGTGAAAAACGGAATCACCCGTCCGCCGATCGCCAGCATCAGCACCATCAAGAGATCGACCACGCCGATCAGCGCGCGCGTCGGCACGGTGGCGTCGCCGGCCAGCACGCCCGCGTAGAAGGCGATGTCCAGCCCGGCGTAGAACAGCAGGATGCCGATCAGGAACGCATTGCGCTTGTTGCGCGACAGCCACAGCACGCGTCCAACCAGGAACACCAGCCCGAACAGGTATCCGACGTCGAACAGCGCGCCGATCCAGAACGGCAGCGGCGTCAGCAGCAGCACGCGCGCGATCACCCAGGTCGCGGTCAGCAGCAGCAGACCGCGCCGCGTGGTGGTGGCGATGCCGGTCCAGTTGGCCGAAGCGGTCAGCAGGAATCCACCCACCAGCGCACTCGCGAAGCCGAACAGCATCACGTGCGCATGCCAGTAGAACGGGTTCTGCAGCGCGGCGGAAGGCAGCCAGCCGTAATGCAGGAACGCGCCCCAGGCCAGCATCCCCAGGCTCGCCGCCAGCGCCGCGCAGAAGAACAGCGGCCGGAAAGGATGCAACGGCGGGGCGGGTGCGTTCACGGTGGCTTGCATGGTGGCCATGGTGTCTGGAGTGTTCGGCAATCCTCTCATGCTGATCCTGCCGCGTCATGGCCGCCCTGATGCCGGTCAATGAAAAGTGCGAATGTCGAATCAGGCCGGCGTCGTTCGTCGCCAACATGAAACCGGCGGATCGCCGGGGCACTGGAGACAAGTCATGCGCGTACTGGTGATCGTCAAGGCGAGCGAAGAATCGGAAGCCGGCGGCATGCCGGATGCGAAGGAATTGGCCGAGATGGGCAAGTTCAACGAAAAGCTGGTCGAGGCCGGCGTGATGCTGATGGGCGAGGGCTTGCGCCCCAGCTCGAAAGGTGCACGGGTACGCTTCGAGGGCAAACAGCGCACGGTGATCGACGGGCCGTTCGCGGAAACCAGGGAATTGATCGCCGGTTTCTGGCTGTGGCAGGTGCGCTCGATGGAGGAGGCGATCGAGTGGATCAAGCGCGCGCCGTTGTTCGACGGGGGCATGGAAATCGAGTTGCGTCCGGTGGCCGAAATGGATGATTTCGGCGACGCCGCAACGCCCGAAGTCCGCGAGCACGAGGCCAGCCTGCGCGAGAGGATCGCCAAGGCCTGAACGCAGCCGCGTGAAGCGCTTGCACCGGACCCGAAGGGCTGTTGTGATCGGCCGTCATGATGACGGCCGACACCCACCGCACCATCGAAACGGTCTGGAAGATCGAGGCGCCGCGCCTGATCGCCGGGCTGGCGCGGATGTTGCGTGACGTCGGGCAGGCCGAGGATCTGGCGCAGGAAGCGCTGGTCGTCGCACTGGAACGCTGGCCCACCGATGGCGTGCCCGACAATCCGGGCGCGTGGCTGATGACCACCGCCAAGCGCCGTGCAATCGATCAGCTGCGCCACAACCGGATGCGCGACGACAAGCAGGCTGCGCTCGAATACGAACTCGAGACCGAAGCGATGGCGCATGCTCCCGACCATGCGGACGCGCTGGATGACGACATCGGCGACGATCTGCTGCGGCTGATCTTCACCGCCTGCCATCCCGCGCTTACCCGCGACATGCAGGTCGCGCTGACCTTGCGCATGCTGGGCGGCCTGACCACGCCGGAAATCGCGCGCGCGTTCCTGGTGCCCGAACCCACGGTCGCGCAGCGCATCGTGCGCGCCAAGCGCACGCTCGCCGAAAAACGGGTGCCGTTCGAGGTGCCGCGTGGCGAAGACCTCGCGCCGCGACTCGCCGCGGTGCTGGAAGTGATCTACCTGATCTTCAACGAAGGCTACACCGCCACCGCGGGCGAGGACTGGGCGCGACCCGCGTTGTGCGAAGAAGCCATGCGCCTCGGCCGCGTGCTGGCAGGCCTCGCTCCGCGCGAGCCGGAAGTGCATGGGCTGGTCGCCTTGATGGAAATCCAGGCGTCACGCCTGCACGCGCGCACCGCGGCCGATGGCACGCCGATCCTGCTTCTGGACCAGGACCGCTCGCGCTGGGATCGCTTGTTGAGCCGGCGTGGCCTTGCATCACTGGAACGCGCGGAGCAACTCGACGGCGCGGACGGCAACTACGCGCTGCAGGCCGCGATCGCCGCCTGCCATGTACGCGCGCTGCATGCGAAGGACACCGACTGGGCGCGGATCGCATCGCTGTATGCGCGCCTTGCGAAAGTTGCGCCGTCACCGGTGGTCGAATTGAATCGCGCGGTCGCGGTGTCGATGGCCGAGGGCCCGGAGGCCGGCTTGCAACTGGTCGACGCGTTGCAGAAGGAACGCGCGCTGGCCGGCTACCACCTGCTGCCCAGTGTGCGTGGCGACTTGTTGTTCAAACTCGGGCGTCTGGATGAGGCGCGGTCGGAATTCGAACGCGCAGCGACGCTCACCGGCAACGCCCGCGAATCGGAACTGCTGCGCCAGCGCGCCGCGGCGTGCACGGATCAATAGCCGAAGAGGATAGGTAGTAGCCGGCTTCTTGCTCGTCATCCCGGCGCAGAAGATGACCTGCAGTATCGGCTGCTTGCTCGTCATCCCGGCGCAGAATGTGACCTGCAGTATCGGCTGCTGCTTGCTCGTCATCCCGGCGCAGGCCGGGATCCAAGTTGCTGGTACAAAAGTCCAGATGGATTCCGGCCTGCGCCGGCATGACGCGAATTCGAGTTTTTTCTAAGAGCTTGGAGAGGATCATGGCCTACATGTTGTTTGTCGCCGAACCACGCGGCCAGCGCGCCGAGCGCAGCGAGGAAGAGGGCAAGGCGCTGTACCAGCGCATGTTGGATTACGCCGAAGACCTGAAGGCACGCGGCGTGCTGCGCGCGTACTCGTCGTTGCGCAGCGATTCCGAAGGCCAGCGCCTGCAAATCCGAGGCGGCAAGCGCAGCCTGCGCGATGGCCCGTTCGCCGAAGCGCGCGAGATGATCGGCGGATTCTTCATGGTCGACTGCGCCACGCGCGAGGAAGCGGTCGAACTCGCCGCGCTGTGCCCCGCCGCCGAGTGGGCGACCATGGAAGTGCGCGAAACCGGGCCGTGCTATCTGGGCTGACGGCCGGGCAACGCGGTTTCAATTTCCGGTCGGCGCTTCGTCCAGGCCTCGCGCTGACAGCGACAGAATCACCGCTGCGATTTCCTTCAGATCATTGTGGAATTGATGGTCACGGCCGGGCAGACGGTGGACTCGGGCTTGCGGAATCGTGCATGCGTAGAGCTCGAGGTGCGAAGGTGGGACTACTTCGTCATCAAGGCCGTGCCACAGGTGGATGGGGACACCTTCGGGAAGTCTCGTACCCAAGTCTGGCGGGATCTGAACATCATCGCCGGGCGAGCCCCGGGTAATGTTCCCCGAGTCCTTGCCGAAGGCTGTCAACGAGCTTGTTGTCCCATTTGTCGTGAACGCCTTTGCCGGCGCCCTGCACGAAAAGAATCTGGCGCGCCATGCATGTTCCTCCTAAACGAGCTTACTGCTTGTCGGTCGGCTCGGCCGGGCTGCCCTTGTCGAACACCACGCGCCAGATGCCTGGCGCTTCGCGGCGCCAGATCGAGTTGAAGCGGCCGACGACTTTGCCGTTCGGGTCACGGACGAGACCGGTGCTCAGCGCCAGCGTGCCGGACCGCAGGACTTCCACGCGACCCGGCTCCCACGAGAACGGTGCGGTCTTGCCTTCGAAGAATCGCGACCATGTCGCGAGCACTTCCTTTTTGCCGCGCAGCACGCGAGTGCCGTTGAAGAAAATCGCTTCATCGGAAACGTGGCTTGCGAATGCCGACGCGTTGCGGTCGGCCATGGATTTGGCAAAGGCGCGTTCCGCGGCGAAGACTTGCCGCTGCGGTGAGTCGGACGCCGGCGTGGCAACCTGCCACGGCGCAGCGAGCAACGCCGCGAGCACGAAACGCTTTGCAATGCCGAAGGAACTGCGGCGCCGATGGTCGGTGGGGTTCATGGCGCACTCCGGGCGGGTGTCGGTTTCGGCGGAGCATACTTCACCGTAAACGCCAAAGTGCACGGGATGCAGCGCGTCGGCTCGGTCGATGGCCGGGGCTTGCGGACAAATCAGGGCAAGCTTCGCCGCTGCGGACGACGAGCGGATGGTGTTCGTTACACTGCGGCGAAACGTTGAATCCGGACACTGCGTGCGCGCATAACCGCGGAGGTATTCATGCGTTGGTCTTGTCGATTGACTTGCTTCGTCCTGCTTGCCGTCACCGCATCGCCGCTGCTTGCGGTCGAGCACGCTTCCCCGGCGTGCAGCACGCCGACCTACCGCCAGTTCGATTTCTTTGCGGGCGATTGGGACACGTATGACGTGCGGGCGCCGGACAAGCCCGTCGCGCGCAATACCGTGGAGGTCATCCTCGACGGCTGCGTGATCCACGAGGACTATCGCCAGAACGACGGCCTGCACGGCGAAAGCTACAGTCTTTACGATGCCGCGCGCAAAGTCTGGCACCAGAGCTGGGTCACCAATCGCGGCGATCTGCTGTTGCTGGATGGCGGATTGCAGGACAACCGGATGGTATTCGAGGGCGTTGAAAGGAAGGCCGGAAAGCCCGATGCGCTGGTGCGCGCGGCCTGGTACAGGCAGGGCGATGGTGTGCGCGAAACCGCGGAACGGTCGCTGGATGGCGGCAAGACCTGGAAGATCGAGTTCGACATCGTGTTCAAACCGCACAAGTAGAACCCGTGCACGGGTGTTTGGAGGCCGGCAGAGAAAATGACCATTGCATTGTGGTGCGTGCTGATTGCGATCCTGTTGCCCTATGTTTGTTTCGGCATCGCCCGGAACAGGGGGCGAGGGCCGGACGGCCGACGATTGCGAGACAACCACGATCCTCGCGATTTTCCGAATCGCATTCGGGGCGTGGCGAAGCGCGCATGGGACGCGCAGCTCAATTCTTTCGAATCGCTCACGGGCTTCGCAGCGGCTGTCATCATCGCGCACCTTGTGCACGCTCCACAGAATCCGGTCGACGCTTTGGCAGTAGTTTGGGTCGTGGCTCGTGGAGCTTATGTGGCGTTTTACCTGGCAAACAAAGCTGCGTTGCGCTCTGCCGCGCAGTTCATCAGCCTCGCTTGCGTGTTGGGCTTTTTCATCGTGGCCGGCCTGGCGTGAGCGATCGGCCCCGACGCGGGTGCGAGCCGAATCAACGGCAAGCGCCGTGTCAATGCGGGATCAATGCGAGTTTCTGCAGCCGCGCCGCGTGCGCGACCAATTCCTTGCGCAGCTGTTGCGGGGTGCAGATTTCGAATTCGAACGGCACGCGCGCGAGCTGGCGCGCGAACCAGGCAAGGTCATCGGTTCTTACGCGCAGCAGCACGCCATCATCCACTTCTTCGAACAGACCGATCGTGGGCGAGAACGCTTCGCGCGCCTTCACGAGATCGGTGCGCAACAGGACTTCCACGCGGTGCGCGCGCGGCAGCGTGGCGATGCTGCGGTTCAACCATTCCAGCACGTCGAAATTTCTTGGCCGCGTGAAATGGACGGGCAGCGGTCGTGTTTCGATGATCCGGTCGACACGGAACCCACGCACGCCGTGGCGCAGGTGGCAGTAGCCGACCACGTACCAGGCACTGCCGCGAAAGCCGAGGCCGTAGGTGTCGAAGTCACGTTCGCTTTCCTCGCCCTGCGCGGAGCGGTAATGCAAATGCACGCGTTCCGCCGCGTGGGCTGCGTGCGTCAGCAGCATCAGCGCCGAGGCGTTGGCGTGCGCCGTGAGGGCGCCGGCGGATTCAATCGAAACGCTGGCTTCCACCGCGTGCAACCGGCGCTTCAGTGAATCGGGCATCACCCGTTCCAGCTTGGCCTGCGCGCTCGCCAGCGCGGTTTCACCCGCGTGCAATCCGAGGCTGCGCGCTGCCAGCAGGCCCATCGACAGCGCCAGCGCTTCGGCATCGGTGAACATCATCGGCGGCAGCTTGAATCCCGCTACCAGCATGTACGCGCCGTGGCGGCCGCGTTCGGTGGTGATCGGAATCCCGAGTTCTTCCAGCAGCACGATGTAGCGCCGCAGGGTGCGAATGTCGACGTTGATCCGCTGTGCCAATTCCGGGCCGCTGATTCGACTGCGGCTTTGCAGCAACTCCAGGACGGCCAGCACGCGTGAGGCGGGGTGGGGCATGCATGCAGTCTAACTTGAATCAGGACGTGAACTGCCCTGATTAGGCCTTAGCGTGTTCGCGAGATTCAAGCCACCCGGAGATCGTGATGCCCCGCCTTTCAGCCCTGCTGCTTGGAGCATTCTTCATGAGTACGTTCATCACCGCCGCGCACGCGGATACCGCCGCGCGTGCGGCACTGGAAAGCGTCGCCCATTTGAACAACTATCAAGTGGTCGAGTTGCGCCGCTACGACATCGCGCCCGGCCAGCGTGATCGCTTCGTGTGGTATTTCGACGCGTATTTTCCGGAAGCGTTCGAACAACTGGACTGCATGGTGTTCGGCCAGTTCGAGGATCGCGCCACGCCCACGAAGTTCGTCTGGCTGCGCGGCTACCATGACATCGACGCGCGCCCGATCGCGGACGCGGCGTTCTACTACGGACCGGTGTGGCGCGAGCACCGCACCAAGGTCAACGCGTTGTTCCCGGGCGCGAGCGACAACGTATTGCTGCTGCGCCCGCTGACGCCGCAGACGGAAGTTCCGGTGTTGCCGGCCGTGGATCCGGTGGACGAACCGCAAGGTGCACGCGGCGTGGCGGTTGCGCAGATTTTTGCGGTGAAGAAGGGCGATGAAGCCACGTTCGCCGAACGTGCGCAGACCGCGTTCAAGCGCTACGAGGGCGCAAAAGTGCATCCGGCCGGCGTGCTGGTGACGCTGGATGTGCCGAACAACTTTCCACAGCTGCCAGTTCGCACCGACGGGCCATTCCTGGTGTGGCTCGGCGTCGTGGAAGACGATGCGGCGCTGCAGGATTTCGAAGCGCTGGCATCGCGGGTCGAGCACTCGCTCGAAGCCACCGGCATGCTGCGCGGAACGCCGGAGCGACTGGTATTGGATCCGACGCCGCGTTCGCGCCTGCGCTGGTGGCCGACATCGGATGCGAAGCCATGAGCCACGCGGCCGACTTGCTGCTGTTCGCTGCGCTGGTGTTCGGCATCATCGTGTTGCCGGGTCTCGACATGGCGTTCGTGATGGGCAGTTCGCTCACCGCGGGACGCCGGCACGGCATGGCGGCGGTCGCGGGCGTGGTGGCTGGCGCCGCGTGCCACGTGGCGATGACCACGCTCGGCATCGGCGTGTTGTTGAAGGTGATGCCCGTCGCGTTCAACGCTTTGCTGTTGGCTGGCGCGTTGTACATCGCGTGGATCGGCATGTCGCTGCTGCGCGCCGATTCCGCCTTCGGCATTCAGACGCAAGGCGGCGCGGCATCGGCCTGGGCCACTTTCCGCCGCGGTGCGCTGACGTGCCTGATGAATCCCAAGGCTTACCTTTTCATGCTGGCCGTGTTTCCGCAATTCCTGCACGCGGAGTACGGACCGCTATGGTCGCAATCGCTGGTGCTGTGGCTGATCATCGCGATTACCCAGCTGGCGGTTTACGGCGGCCTTGCGCTCGCCGCCGCGCAGACACGCGGTTGGCTGGTGCGGCGGCCTGGCGCGGGCATGGTCACTGCGCGCGTGGTCGGGGTGGTGCTGATCGGCGTCGCGCTGTTCACCGGGTTCGAAGGTTGGCGTTCGCTGTAGGGGTGCCGCGACACCCAATTGCGATATATTGGCCCGGCACGGGGAGAGGTCTTGCGGGCGAGACCTCTACGACAGCACCGGGGCGGATGGATATGGCGGTTGCGGACGACCTGTCTCAGCTTGGCAGCACGGCGCGTCGGGTTGGCGCCGAAGTGCTGGACGCCAACGCAGCGAGCGTGGATGCGAACGCGCAATGGCCTGCGGAGAACATGCAGGCGCTGGCGAAAGCCGGCCTGCTTGGCCTGCACGTGCCCAAGCGGTTGGGCGGCCACGGGCAGGGCATGCTGGCGCTGTCGATGATCTGCGAAGAGCTCGCGCGCCATTGCGGGTCCACCGCGATGTGCTACGGCATGCATTGCGTGGCGACCCAGGCGCTGGTCGCCAAGGCGACGCCGGAGCACGAGTCGCGCTACTTGCAGCCGATCGCGCGCGGCGAGCATCTCATGTCACTGGCCCTGAGCGAACCCGGCACGGGTTCCCATTTTTATCTGCCGCGTTCGCATTTCCGCGCCGACGAAGACGAGTTCGTGCTCAGCGGCGTCAAGAGCTTCGTGACCAGTGGTGGCTACGCCGATTCGTACGTGGTGTCGTTGACCTCGTCCGGCGCCGAGAACGATCCCCGCAGCTTCACGCTCGTGCTGGTGGAGGGCAAGTCGGAGGGCTTGCGCTGGGGCGAGGCGTGGCACGGCTACGGCATGCGCGGCAACAGTTCGCGCACGCTGCACCTTGAACACGTGCGCGTGCCCGCCATGAACCTGCTGGGCGCCAGGGGCGACCAGATCTGGTACACGTTCGAAATCGTGTTGCCCCATTTTCTGACCGCGATGGCGGGCGTGTACCTCGGGCTCGCGGCCGCGTCGCTGGAACTCGCGATCGAGCATCTGAAGACGCGCGAACACCAGCACACCGGCGAAACACTGAGTACGCAGCCGGTGCTGTGGCACGACGTGGCGAGCGCATGGACCGAAGTGGAAGCCACGCGGCGCCTCGCCCATCATGCGGCGCGCCTCGCCGATGCGGGCAGTCCGGGCGCGACGCAGGCGTTGCTGGCCGCCAAGGCCAAGGTGGCGAAAACCGGCAACCAGGTCACCGACACCGCCATGGCGCTTTTGGGCGGCCGCGGCTACGGCGAAAACAGCGCGGTCGCGCGGATGCATCGCGACGCGCGTGCGGCGCAGGTGATGAGTCCCACCACCCATCTCGTGGAGGCATGGCTGGGCCGCTCGCTGCTCGGCCTGCCGCTGCTGTAGGTGCCCGCGTGACGTTCGCCATCGCGAACCTTGGCGACGACTCGACCGAACGGGCGTTGCGCGCGGCGATCGCGGCATCCGAAGCGGACATGGTGCTGGTGGACGATCCCGCGCACGCGGACGTGCTGGTATGCGCGGTCCACGAGCCGGCCGCGTTGACGTCGGCCAGCGACGTCCACAGCGAACTGCCGGATACACAGATCGTGCTGCGCGTGCCCGATCCGGAAGCCGAACGCCTGCGCGCGCAGATTTCGTTCGTGCCGGGGCTCGCTTCGGCGTGGATCGTCGCGACCTCGGCGTCGCCCGAGTCGATGGCGACGGTGCTGCACAAGGCCGCGAGCGCCTCGATCCGGCGCCGGCAACTGGACGTGCTGCGCCGGGAAATCAACCAGCAATTGAGCCGTGCGCCCGGCGTCGACGAGGCGGAACCCGAGTACCAGCGCCAGCGTCAACTGGAGCGTTCCGAACGTTACCTCGCGACGCTGCTGGCGCAGGCGCCGCAGGCGTTCGTGGCCATCTCGCCGCACGGCGAAGTCGCGGCCTGGAACGCCGCGGCGGAGCGCATCTGCGGCGTGCCGGCGCGGTCGGCGATCGGGCAGCACGTGTGCGGCGTGTTTCCCGCGGCGACCGCGGCGACGATCCTCGATCTCGTGTGCCTGACGCTGGAACGCAACACGGTCAGCGCGCGCGAACTGAAGCTGGCGTTCGCGCCCGGGACGATCTGGGCGCAGGTGAACAGCGTGCCGGTGCATGAAAACGGCGAGCCGCTGTGCGTGTCGATCACGATCCGCGACATCACCGATCGCCACCGGATCACCAGCGCGTTGCGCGCAAGCGAATACCGCTATCGCACGCTCACCGAAACCTTGCCCCACCTCATCTGGACCGCGCGTCCGGATGGCAGCGCGGACTACTACAACCCGCAATGGCAGGCCTACACGGGCGTCGACCCGGCCGCGCACATGGGCAGCGGATGGCTGGATGCCGTGCACCCGGATGATCGTGAACGCGCCGCCGCGCAGTGGCGCGACGCGGTCGAGCAGAAGCACCTCTACGACGTGGACTACCGGCTGCGCGGCGCGGATGGCAACTACCGCTGGTTCAAGGCCCGCGGCACGCCGATCCGTGACGAGAACGGCAACGTCACCGAATGGTTCGGCACCACTACCGACATCGACGACATGGTGCGCGCGCGCGAGACGCTGCAGTCCAATGTCGTGCAATTCGAAGCGATCGTCCAGAAGGAAATCGCGCGGCGCGCGGCCGCCGAGGACGCCCTGCACCGCGCGCAGAAGATGGAGGCGATCGGCACGCTCACCGGCGGCATCGCGCACGACTTCAACAACATCCTGCAGGTGATCGGCGGCAATCTGCACCTGCTGGCCGAGCAGTTCGGCCAGGAACCGTCAGCGGAACGGCGCATCGGCAACGCGCTGGAAGGCGTGCGGCAGGGTTCCAAGCTGGCGGCGCAGTTGCTCGCCTGCGGGCGGCGCCTGCCGCTTTCGCCCAAGGTCATCAACATCGGGCGGCTGGTGCGCGACATGGGCGACATGTTGCGCCGCGCGCTGGGCGAAGGCATCGAACTGGAAACGCTGGTGGCGGGCGGTTTATGGAACACGCTGGTGGATCGCAGCAACATCGAGAGCGCGCTGCTGAACCTTGCGATCAATGCGCGCGACGCGATGGACGGCGAGGGCCGGCTGACGATCGAGGTCGGCAACGCGTTCCTGGACCAGGATTACGCGGACGGGCACGCCGATGTCAGCACGGGCCAGTACGTGATGCTGGCGGTCACCGACACCGGTTGCGGGATGGCGCCGGAACTGGTCGAGAAGATTTTCGAACCCTTCTTCACCACCAAGGCGGAAGGCCGGGGGACGGGGCTCGGACTTTCCATGGTGTACGGCTTCGTCAAGCAGTCGTCGGGGCACATCAAGGTTTACAGCGAAGTCGGGCACGGCACGACTTTCAAGCTGTACCTGCCGCGCTCGAACCAGTCCGAAGACCTGCTGGTTTCCGACGAGGGCCGGCCGATCCGCGGCGGCACCGAAACCGTGCTGGTGGTCGAGGACGACGACGCAGTCCGCGAACTGGCGGTGACGACGCTGGCGGATCTTGGCTACGCGGTGCTGAAGGCGCGCGATGCCAAGGCGGCGCTGACCATCGTCGAGAGTGGCGTCCCGATCGACCTGCTGTTCACCGACGTCGTGATGCCGGGCCCGCTCAAGAGCCCCGAACTGGCGCGCAAGGCGCGCGACCGGCTGCCGAACCTGGCGGTGCTGTACACGTCGGGTTACACCCAGAACGCCATCGTCCACCACGGCCGGCTCGACGAAGGTGTGGAGCTCCTGAGCAAGCCGTACAGTCGTGAGGCGCTGGCGCGCAAACTGCGCCACGTACTGGCGAACCAGACGCAGGCCACCATCGCGAAGTTGTCACGGAGCGGCGTGTCGACGCCGGTGCGTGCGCTCTCTCGGACCGTGCTGTTGTGCGAAGACGAGGACATGGTGCGCGACGCCCTCGGCGAGTTGCTGCAGGCCAAGGGCTTCAGGACGCTGCTGGCCGCCGACGGCTCGGAAGCGCTGCGGCTTGCCGCGCGCAACGATTTCGACGTGCTCGTCGCCGACATCGGGCTGGCGGACATGTCGGGCATGGAGCTTGCGCGGCGCGTGCGCGAAGCGCGACCCGATTGCCCGGTGTTGTTCGCATCGGGCCGCCGCGAAAACCTGCCGGCCGAGCTCGCCGACGCGGCATTCATCCTGAAACCCTTCGGCATCGAGGAACTTTGCGAGGCCATTGCGTCCACCTCCCCTCCGCGCTGATCGCGGGGCAACGCTGGGCGTCAGCGCGTGTCGCGCGAACCGTGGCCCGAAAACGCGTCGTGGGGCAATGCGATGAACGCGAAGCAAGGGGTGCGACGTTCCTTCCAGCGTGCGCAGGAATCGTCCAGCACGTCGCAGAGGGTATCGAAATCCCGCTGGGACGCCGCGCGCAAATCGTCGGCATGATCGAACAGCCAAGCGTAGCCGTTCGCCCGCGGCAGCCATTCGAGATCGCCGAGGCAATCGGACAGCGCATCCCAGTTGGCGCCGAAGGATGCAGGAAATGCCAACGTCGAGGCGATGCGCTGGAGCAGGTCGTGCTTGTCGCGGCAACCGGCGAGGCTGATGCGCCGCACCAGATGACCTTCCGCATGCGCGGCTGCGTCGAGTGCGTCGAGATCGGTTTCGCCGACGAGGTAGGCGGCGTTTTGCGCGACGTTCGCCAGATCGATCGTTTCACTCACGATGCGGACCTCGTGCGGCGTGACGCATCCGCTTCCCTCCCCCCGACCCTCTCAGCGCGTGCGGAGAGGGAGACAGGCGCGCAGCATCCGCCGGCTTTGCCCCGGACAGGGCTCGCGGGCGAGGGGGCGACTTTTGAACGATGGGCGGTCATCGCGACACCGTGAATTCGCGGAAACTGCGGTAATGGTCATCG
>Ga0207695_10001789_pt1 | contig 33914 bp, 36 predicted proteins | sample KBSC54metaG_FD_184354 | JGI IMG/M metagenome (GOLD analysis project Ga0207695, IMG submission 184354) | Corn rhizosphere microbial communities from Kellogg Biological Station, Michigan, USA - KBS C5-4 metaG (SPAdes) (version 2) | ecosystem: Host-associated > Plants > Roots > Rhizosphere > Soil... | reverse complement strand
GACTCGAGCCCGGTCGAGATCGACGAGCTCAAGCGCGCCGTCGACCGGCTGCGCATCGAGGAGCTGGCCCTCAAGAAGGAGAAGGACCAGGCCTCGAAGGTGCGCCTCGAGAAGCTGCGCGATGACATGCACGCCAAGGAGGCGCAGCTCGACGAGCTGCAGACCCGCTGGCAGGCCGAGAAGGCCGGGCTGCACAGTGTCGGCGACCTGAAGGCCAAGCTCAACGACGCCCGCATCGACCTCGACCGCGCCATGCGCGAGCAGCGCTACCAGGATGCATCCAAGCTCAACTACGAGGTCATCCCGGGCATCGAGAAGCAGCTCGCCGCGGCCGAGGCCGTCGAGCAGCAGGGCCCGCGGATGGTCAACGACCAGGTCACCGACGAGGACATCGCGGCGGTCGTGGCCGCGTGGACCGGCATCCCGGTCGCCAAACTGCGCCAGGGCGAGACCGAGAAGCTGCTGCACCTCGAGACCGAGCTGGGCAAGCGCCTCATCGGCCAGAAGGCGGCGGTGCGCGCGGTCAGCGAGGCAGTCCGCCGCACGAGAGCCGGCATCTCGGACCCCGACCGCCCCACCGGATCGTTCCTCTTCCTCGGGCCGACCGGCGTCGGCAAGACCGAGCTCGCCAAGGCGCTCGCCGCCTACCTCTTCGACGACGAGAAGGCGCTCGTACGGATCGACATGAGCGAGTACGGCGAGAAGTTCTCGGTCTCGCGGCTGGTGGGTGCTCCTCCCGGCTACGTGGGATACGAACAGGGCGGCCAGCTCACCGAAGCGGTGCGGCGCCGGCCGTACTCGGTGATCCTGCTCGACGAGGTCGAGAAGGCGCATCCGGAGGTCTTCGACGTGCTGCTGCAGGTGCTCGACGACGGGCGCCTGACCGACGGACAGGGGCGCACGGTCGACTTCAGGAACACCATCCTGATCCTGACCAGCAACCTCGGCAGCCAGTTCCTCGTGGACCCGAATCTCGATTGGGACCAGAAGACCCAGGCCGTCAACGAGCTGGTGCGCCAGGCGTTCAAGCCGGAGTTCGTCAACCGCCTCGACGACATCGTGATTTTCTCGCCGCTCAGCGAAGCGGATCTGGGCCAGATCGTGTCGCTGTACATCGACCGGCTCGAGAAGCGCCTGGGCGAGCGGCGGCTGCAGCTGGCGGTCACTCCCAACGCGCGGGCCTGGCTCGCCGAACGCGGTTACGACCCGATCTACGGGGCGCGTCCGCTGCGGCGGCTGATGCAGCACGAGATCGACGACAAGCTGGCGCGCGCACTGCTCGCCGGCGACATCGAGGACGGCGATACTGTCATGGTCGACCTCGCGGGCGACGAGCTGGCGGTGGCTCGGTTCGCGGCTGACGACCTGAAGCCGCCGACCGTCACAGGAGAGCGGCCGGCCGACGCGGTGTGATACCGCAGCCCCGCAGTCAGATTCTTGCCGCCGCTTGGCCAGCTCGTGGTCCGGCGGAGGCAAACTCTGCGAACATGACGTTCGTGGGTCTAATTCCGGGAGTCATGGCTTTTGGGCCGTTCGACGCCCAAGTGCGACTTGTTCTGATTGAACTTCGACGCATGACTTACGACAGGATGCGGATCGCTGCAAAGTCGATCGAACCCGGCATCGCCTGGGCTCATCTTCGCCCCATGAGAACCGAGCAGTGGTACACGCTGATTCGTCCTACCGAGTGGAACGCCGCAACCGAAGCGGCTCGGGAGTCACTGAAATGGGCTCGGCAGCGCGAAGCTCCGTCGATGTGGCGTCAGTATCGGACCGACGCGACCGACTACGCGGCGAGCGTCGCGGTGCAAGCGGTCGTGGTGCGGGACCACCTCAAGAAGCAAGAGTTCGATCGACAGACGGGACCCCTGCGCGCCGCCGGGATCAACTTTCCCGACCTCGCTCCCGAGTATTACTAGGCGCCTAGGCGCCGCCCTCCGCCTTCACGTCGTCGCGGGCGAGCAGTTCGTCGCGGACCTTCTTGCGCAGCACCTTGCCGATGAGCGACTTGGGCAGCTCGTCGACGAAGTACACGCGCTTGGGCACCTTGTAGGCTGCGAGGTTCTCGCGCGCATGGGCGCGCAGGGCGTCGGCGTCGACGGTCTCGCCGGCCTTCTGCACGACGGCCGCGACTACGTGCTCGCCGTCGCGCGCGCTCGGGAGGCCGACGATCGCGATGTCGGCGACGCCCGGGAATCCGCGGAGCGCATCTTCCACCTCGGTCGGGGCGACGTTGAAGCCGCCCGTGATGACGAGTTCCTTGATGCGGTCGACGATTGTGATGAAACCGTCGGCATCCATCGTCGCGATGTCGCCGGTGCGGTACCAGCCGTCGACGAAGACCTCGGCGGTCTCGTTCGGCTTGTTCCAGTAGCCGCTCATCACCTGCGGCCCCTTGGCGAGCAGCTCGCCGCGCTCGCCGGTCGCGACCGTCTTGGTCGGATCATCGGGGTCGACGATCTTGATGTCGGTTCCGGGGAGCGGGAGGCCGATCGTGCCCTGCTTGCGATTGTCGGCGACCGGGTTGGCGGTCAGCACGGGGCTGCATTCGCTCAGCCCGTAGCCCTCGACCAGGAAACCCTTCGTCAGGTTCTCCCACGGGGTGATGACCGACTGCGCGAGCGGCATCGCGCCCGAGATGGCGATCTCGATGCCCTCGAGCGAGACGCCCTTGTCTTCCGCGGCCTTGGTCAACCGCTCGTAGATCGGGGGCACTGCCGGCAGGAACGTCGGCGGTCGCTTCTTGATCACCGGCAGCACGAGGTCGGGATCGAAGCGCGGGAAGAGCACGAGGCGCGCCCCCATGCTCATCGCGAAAGTGAGGCAGAGGGTGAGTCCGTAGGCGTGGAACAGCGGGAGCACCGCGTGCACGCTCGCGGCTCCGCGCGTGATCGTCGGCACCCACGCCCGCGCCTGCGCGGCGTTGACGCCGAGGTTCAGGTGGGTAAGGGTAGCGCCCTTGGGATTGCCGGTGGTGCCGCTGGTGTACTGGATGATCGCGACATCCGTCACCGTCGGCCCGGGCACCGAGGCCTTGATGCCACCCGCCTTCGCCCCGTCGGCCAGCAGATCGTTCCAGGCCGTCGTGCCCGAGACCTTCATCGTCAGATCGGCGCGCTGCCGGCGTGCCCGAGGGATCGGCAGCCTCAGCAGCGTGCGCAGCCGGAGCGGCATCGCGCGGGTCAGGTCGACCGATACGATGCGGTCGACGGTCACGTCGCTCGGGAACGCCTGCAGGGTCGGGACCACCTTGTCCCAGGCGATGGCGAACTTCGCGCCATGCTCCTCGAACTGGTGGCGCATCTCGCGGGCGGTGTAGAGCGGATTGTGCTCGATGACGATGGCGCCGATCCGCAGGATCGCATAGAAGGCGACCACGTGCTGCGGACAGTTGGGCATGATCAGCGCGACCAGGTCGCCCTTGCGCAGGCCGAGGCGCCGCAATCCCTCGGCAGCCTGATCGATCTGCTCGCCCAGTTCGGCGTAGCTGGTCTCGCGGCCGAAGAACTCGAGCGCGATGTGGTCGCCGAACTCGGCGACGCTCGAGGCGATCAGGTCGCTCAGCGATCCGGTGGGCAGCTCGATGTCGTCGGGGACGCCGTCGGCGTACGACGTGATCCAGGGGCGCGGGGCAGCGGCTTCAGTCACGGGGCCAGCCTAGGCGTGGGGTCGCGTTCTAGCGCGCGAGCTCCTCGCGGATGACCGAGACGAAGGTGTCGACGTCGGCCTCCGTGGTGTCGAATGCGGTCATCCAGCGCACCTGGCCGAGGGCGCGATCCCAGTCGTAGAAGCGCACGCGCTCGCGGATGCGGTCAGCGGCGTCGTTCGCCAGGATCGCGAACACGGCGTTCGCCTGCGTCTGCTGCGAGAACGAGAGGCCGGTGATCGAGCCGTCGGCGATGCCCGCCTCGAGCGTCGAGCGCAGCCGCGCGGCCATCGCGTTGGCGTGACCCGCCGAGCGCAGCCCGAGCCCGCCCTCGAACAGCGAGAGCAACTGGGCGCTCATGAAGCGCATCTTGGAGGCCAGCTGCATGCTGGTCTTGCGCAAGAAGACCATGCCGTCGACGCGGTCCGGATCGATGACGACCACGGCCTCGGCGCCCAGCAGGCCGTTCTTGGTGCCGCCGAAGCTCAGGATGTCGACGCCGGCCTCGCTGGTGAACGCCCGGAACGGAACCCCCAGGGCGGCCGCCGCGTTCCAGATGCGCGCCCCATCCAGGTGCAGCGCCATGCCGTGCGCATGCGCCCAGTCAGCGATCGCGCGGATCTCGTCGGGCGTGTAGAGGGTGCCGAGCTCCGTGGTCTGCGTGATGCTCACGGCCAGCGGCTGCGCGCGGTGCTCGTCGCCCCAGCCCCATGCCTCCGTCGCGATCAGCTCGGGGGTCAGCTTGCGGTCGGGCGTCGGCACCGTGTACAGCTTCAGTCCGGTCATCTTCTCGGGGGCGCCGCCCTCATCCGTGTGGATGTGCGCCGTGCTGGTCGCGACGACGGCTCCCCAGCGCGGCACCAGGCTGGTGAGCGCGACGACGTTCGCCCCGGTTCCGTTGAACACCGGGAACACCTCGGCGCGGTCGCCGAACTCCACCTGCATCACCTCGTGGAGACGCTCGGTGTAGAGGTCTTCGCCATAGCTGATCTGATGTCCGCCGTTGGCATCCGCCAGGGCGGTCAGCACCTCGGGGTGCACGCCGGCGTAGTTGTCGGAGGCGAAGCCGCGGGAGTTGTGGTCATGCAGAGAGGTCACGGATTCAGTCTTTCAGTGATGGATGCCGTCAGAGCACGATGCGCGCGCCGTTGAGCTCGGCGAAGGGGAGCGCCCAGAGCCCGGCGATCCGGTCGGCGATGACGCCGACCGGAGTGCGGCCCGGACCGTCCCCAATCGACGTGACGGCCAGGATGGTCGCGGCGGCGGTCGCTTCGTCTTTCCAGTTGTGCGAGTAGACCCGCGTCCAGGTCTCGGCGGCGGCCTTCGTGGTGACGTAGTTCGCGTTCCCCCAGGTCGGGGTGTCGACGGTGGTGCTCGAGATCATCACGAAGCGTCCGTCGCCGCTCGCGAGCAGCGCGTCGCGGAACGCCAGGCTGGTGTTTCGCAGGGTGGTCACGTTGTTGGCCAGGAGGGTCTGCCATCCCGCCTCGCCGTGGCCGCCGCTCCAGCCGCCCACCAGGTGCACGACCCCGTCGACGGGGCCGTGGTCTGCGAAGATGCCCTCCGCGACCGAGTCGACCGCGTCCCGGTCGCGCAGGTCGACGACGCGGCGGTCGGCAGCCCGGACCGGCTCGAGCCGCTCCGCGTTCGAGCCGAGCGCGACGACGGTCGCTCCGGCCGAGCTGAGGCGATCGGCCACCGCGAGCCCGGTGTCACTTGAGGCGCCGGCGATCACCACCACCTTGCCAGCGAGGTCGACCCGGTCAGCCATGGGAGGCCGTGATGCCCTTCGTGCTCTCGATCACGTCACCCATCTTCTTCGACAGGGCCTCGTAGAACATCGAGAGCGGGAACTCGTCGTCGAGCACCGCGTCGGTGTACCCCTTCGGCGGCCCCGCGAGGATCTCGTCGGGCAGCCCACGCGCCCACACCGACGCCGGATTCGGGGTCAACGTGGCACGTACCAGTTCGTAGGCGGCGAGCCAGTGCGCGGTCTTGGGCCGGTCGATGCTCTTCCAGTACAGCTCGTTGATCTCGTCGGACAGGGCGACCACCACGGCGGGCAGCTCGTCCCAGTCGATCGCGAGTTGCGTGTCGGTCCAGTGCAGCACGTTGTGCTGGTGCAACCAGGCGAACAGCAGCTGGCCGCCCGCACCGTCGTAGTTGCGCACCCGGTTGCCGGTGAGCGGGAACCGGAAGATGCGGTCGAAGACGATCGCGTGCAGCACCTGCTCGGCGCGGGCCCGGGTCTCGGCATCCGCGGTCTCGTCGGCGATCAGCGCGACGCACTCGCGGAACGCCGTCAGGTCGCAGCGCAGCTCTTCGAGCGAGTAGAGGAAGTACGGCATCCGCTGTTTGATCATGAAGGGATCGAACGGCAGATCGCCTCGCATGTGGCTGCGGTCGTGGATAAGGTCCCACATGACGAAGGTCTCTTCGGTCAGCCGCTGGTCCGCCAGCAGTGCCTCGTCGATCGGCGTCAGGTCGAGCTTCGTGATCTCCGCGGCGGCCTTCACGACGCGGCGGAAGCGCGCGGCCTCGCGATCCTCGAAGAGCGCGCCCCAGGTGAAGGCCGGGATCGTGCGCATCGCGACGGTCTCGGGGAACAGCACGGCCGAGTTGGTGTCGTAGCCGGGCGTGAAGTCGACCAGACGCAGCGAGACGAAGAGCTTGTTCGCGTAGCGCTCCTCGACGCCGGCGATGAGCTCGGGCCAGATCACCTCGACGATCAGGGCCTCGACGTGCCGGTCGGGCGACCCGTTCTGGGTGTACATCGGGAACACCACGAGGTGCCGTAACCCGTCGACGCGGTGCTGCTGCGGCTGGAAGGCCTGCAGCGAGTCGAGGAAGTCGGGGACCGTGAACCCTTCGGCCGTCCAGCGTTCGAAGTCGAGCGTCAGCGCGGTGAGGTACTCCGCGTCGTGCGGAAACGCGGGGGCCAGCGCGCGGATGTCGGCGACCAGGCGTGCGACGAGGTCGCGGGCGGCCGGGTGGTTCGCCGCCTCCGGGATGCTGCCATCCGTGACCTGAAGCTCGGCGAGCGAGATCGCGGCGGCCTTCAGGTCGAGCCAGGCGCCGCTGGTCTCGACAGTCGAGGCGTCCTCGACGACCTCGGGTTCTCCGACGATGGACTTCGTGCGAGTGGGCGTGATCGATGGCATGGGCGCGCCTCCCTTCACCCTCAAGGCTACGGACGCTCCGAAGCCGAAGCATGGCGTCTCACGCACGAAAACGGCGTCGACGGACGGTCGGCGCAGCGTTCTACACTCCTGGCATGACTTTGACGGCGGATGACGTGCGTGCGGCGCTCGCCGAGGTGTCCAGCGCCGACGCGGCCCTGTCCGCGGCACGGTACTTCAAGACGGGCGCGGGCCAGTACGGCGACGGCGACATCTTCATCGGAGTGAAGGTGCCCGCCGTACGCGGTGTGGTGAAACGGTTCCGCGGCCTCCCGCTCGACGAGATCGACGCCCTGCTCGACGACGCCGAGCACGAACACCGGCTGGCCGGCGTGCTGCTCCGAGTTCATTCTCGGGCCCTGGTTGCTCGAGCGGGATCGCCGCATGCTGGTCGAGCTCGCGGCATCCGACTCGCTCTGGGAGCGGCGAGTCGCGGTGCTGGCCACCTTCGAGTTCATCAAGCACGGAGATGCCTCCACCACCCTCGAGCTGGCCGAGCAGCTGCTCGACGACCGGGAGGACCTGATCCAGAAGGCGGTCGGGTGGATGCTGCGCGAGGTCGGCAAGCGCGTCTCACGCGAGGCGCTCACCGGCTTCCTCGGCGCGCACGCCGCCGCGATGCCGCGCACGATGCTCAGCTACGCGATCGAGCACCTCTCGCCGGACGATCGGGCGAGGTACCGCGCGATGCGGTAGGTGCTCAGAGCCCGTGGGCTCCGAGCCACGCTCGCAGGTCGGAGGTGAACTGCTCGGCGCGCTCCACGCTGGGCAGGTGGGCGGAATCGGGAACCCGCAACCCCTCGGCCTGCGGCAGCCCCGCCATCAGCAGTTCGTAGCCCAGCTTCGATTCGGTGACGTCGAGGTCGCCGACGACGACGAGCGCCGGCACGTCGATCTCGTGCAGGCGGCTCACGGCGGGCGGATCGAGTGGCTGGTCGAGTCCGGCGAAGTCCCAATGGGCGGCGCCGACGTTGAGTTCGATGGCCCGCTGCAGGAACTCGGGATCGACGTCGTCGACGTCGCGGCTCGGGCCCAGATCCCAGAAGGCGACCTCGGTGCGGACCAGCGCGTCGATGTCCTCGGCGTCGCTCGCGGCCTTCATGTCGGCGAGCATCTCGAGCTCACGATCGGTGGCGCCGTCTTGCTGCTGGCCGCCCGGGGTGGAGCCGATGGTCACCAGGCCGGTGACCCGGTGCGGCGCGTCGAGCGTGGCATCCAGGGCGATCCGCCCGCCGCGCGAGCAGCCGATCAGGCAGGCGGCGGCGGCGCCCGCGGCGTCGAGCACGGCGATGAGGTCATCGTGGTCGGCGAATTCGACGGCGTCGCCCGGCGATTCTCCGTAGCCCCGGGTGTCGTAGCGGATCACGAAGTGATCGCGGGCGAGATCGTCGAACTGCGGGTCCCACATCGCGCGCGTCGCAACCCCGGCATGCACGAAGACGATGGCCGGGTTCGAGGGCTCTCCGGCGACGTCATAGCTGAGCCGGGCTCCTGGCACCTCGACGATGGGCACGGGTCCACGCTAGACCAGTGGCATCGCGCGTGGGCGAAGGCCCGGCATCCGCCGTCGATACCCTGATCACATGGTGGGCGTGCTGATCGGCTTCGCGATCATCGTCGCGGTCATCGCGGTCGGCTACCTCATCGGTCGGCTGGACCTGCTCGGCGAACAAGCGCAGCACGTGCTGAGCCGCCTCGCGTTCTTCGTGCTGTCGCCCGCGCTGCTGTTCACCGTGCTGAGTCAGGCCGACGTGTCGCACCTGTTCTCGGCCCTGCTGCCGATCTCGGCGATCGCGGCGATCGTCAACATCGCTCTCTTCCTCGTCGTGTCGTTGCTGTTCTGGCGACGACCGCTGCCCGACGCGACGATCGGGGCGCTGGCATCCGGCTACGTCAACGCGAACAACATCGGGTTGCCGGTGTCGGTGTACGTGCTGGGAGATGCCTCGAGTTCGGCCCCGGTGATCCTGCTCCAACTGATCGTGCTCGCGCCGATCGCTTTGACGGTGCTCGACGTGACGACCAGCGGGCGGGTCTCGGTGGGGAGGATCCTGCTCCAGCCGGTGCGGAACCCGCTGATCATCGGATCGCTGCTCGGCGTGATCGTCGCGGTCACCCACCTGAAGCTGCCGGCCCCGGTGCTCGCACCCTTCGAGTTGGTCGGGGGCGCGGCGGTGCCGGTGATCCTGCTGACTTTCGGCATGTCGTTGCACGGCAGCCGCGTGCTCGCGCCGGGCACCGATCGCCGTGACGTGGTGCTCGCCAGCTCGCTCAAGCTGGCCGCGATGCCGGTGGTCGCCTGGCTGCTCGGACAGTTCGTCTGGCACCTGCATGGTCACCGGCTGTTCGTGGTCGTGGTGCTCGCCGCCCTGCCGACGGCGCAGAACGTGTTCAACTACGCGCAGCGCTACGGTGTCGCGACGGTGCTCGCGCGCGACGCGGTGCTGATCACCACGGCCCTGTCGATCGTGGTGCTCGTGATCGTGGCGGCGCTGCTGGCCTGAGGCCCGGGCACCCGCGCCGCGCCTAGGCTGCGAGCGTGATCAAGTACCTCGGCTCGAAGCGCACGCTCGTGCCGGTGCTGGGCGCGATGGCCTCCGCGGTCGAGGCGCGCACCGCGGTCGATCTGTTCACCGGCACGACCCGGGTCGCTCAGGAGTTCAAGCGGCTCGGCATGACGGTGACCGCGAGTGACATCGCGACCTATAGCGAAGTGCTCAGCGACTCTTACATCGCCACGGACGCGACAGCGGTCGATGTCGACGAGTTGCGCGGAACGCTCGCCGCGCTCTCGGCGCTGCCCGGCAGGCCCGGATACTTCACCCGTACCTTCTGCGAGGAGTCGCGGTTCTTCCAGCCCAAGAACGGTGCACGGGTCGACGCGATCCGCGACGTGCTCGAGTCGGACTTCCGCGGCTCGCCGCTCTTTTCGATCCTGCTCACCAGCCTGATCCTCGCCGCCGATCGGGTGGATTCCACCGCCGGCCAGCAGATGGCCTACCTCAAGGACTGGGCCCCGCGCGCTCATCGCGACCTCGAGCTGCGCGTGCCCGAGCTGCTGCCCGGCGCCGGTCACACCATCCGCGGCGATGCTCGTGACGTGGTCACCGCGCTGCCCCCGACCGATCTGATGTATCTCGACCCGCCCTACAACCAGCACCGCTACTTCACGAACTATCACGTGTGGGAGACCCTGGTGCGGTGGGACCGGCCCGAGCCGTACGGGGTCGCGCGCAAGCGGATCGACAGTCGCGACGAGCTCACCAAGAGCGTCTTCAACCGCAAGCGTCAGATGCCGAGCGCGTTCGGCGAACTGCTGGCCGCGGCTCGAGCCGAGACCGTGATCGTGTCGTACAACGACGAGTCGTGGATCACGGCGGAGCAGATGATGGGCGCGCTGCGCGATGCGGGCCACGACGAGGTGCGGATGCTCGCCTTCGATGCCAAGCGGTACGTGGGGGCTCAGATCGGTATCCACAGCCCGGCCGGAGTCAAGGTCGGCGAGGTGTCGCACCTGCGCAACGTGGAGTACGTCTTCGTCGCCGGCGACCACGACCGAGTGGAGGCGGCCTCCCGTGCGGCGATCCAGGAGCGCACACCGCTCTCGGCCTGAGACTTGGCTGGCGAGCGAAGCGAGCCGTTCGACGAAAAAGGCTCAGAAGATCATCGGCCGGTCGTCGTCTTCGATCTCGAGATCGAGGTCGACGGTGACCGGCACGTGATCGCTGGGGGCGTCGCCCTTGCGTTCGTTGCGGTGGATGGCGGCGCCGACCACCCGATCGGCGAAGGAGTGGTTGCCGAGCACGAAGTCGATCCGCAGCCCCTCGTTGCGCGGGAAGCGCAGCTGCTTGTAGTCCCAGAAGGTGAAGCCCTCGGGCACCAGCGGGCGCACCACATCGGTCAGGCCGGTCGCCTCGAGCGCGGCGAAGGCCTCGCGCTCGGGCGGTGAGATGTGGGTCGAGACGCCCGGGATGAAGCTGGGGTCGCCGACATCCGAGTCCAGGGGCGCGATGTTGAAGTCGCCGGTCAGGGCGAGCGGGCTGTCGGGATGCGCCGCCATCCAGTCGCGGGTGGCCGCCGCCAGCGCGCTCAGCCAGTCGAGTTTGTAGTCGTAGTGCGGATCGCCGAGGGCGCGGCCGTTGGGCACGTAGAGGCTCCAGACGCGCACCCCGTTGACCGTGGCGCCGATCGCGCGCGCCTCGAGCGGGAGATCCGGCCCTTCCTGCCCCTTGAGAAAACCGGGCATGCCGTCGAAGCCGATCTGCACGTCGTCCATCGGGTACCGGCTGGCGATCGCGACGCCGTTCCACTGGTTCAAGCCGTGCAGCTGGACTTCATAGCCGGCCTCGCCGAACTCGTCCATCGGGAACTGCGCCTCGGTGCACTTGATCTCTTGCATGGCGAGCACGTCGACCTCTTCGCGGCCCAGCCAGTCGACCACCCTGCCCACCCGGCTGCGGACGGAATTGACGTTCCAGGTCGCGATGCGCATGGTTCCAAACTACTGCGACCCCCTGGCACGAGCCTCGGCCACAGCGGGCTCGAGCCGGCCGGCCCTCCCCCGAACGGGAGCCTGTCGGGCATCGTGGGACGCCCGTAACCTGGGATGCGGTGACCCCCGACACTGGAATCCCGGACCGCATCCCCCGGCTGTCTCGTCGAGCAATCGTGCTCGGCGCCGCTGGCGTGCTCGTCGCGGGAGCGGCCGTCGCGGCCATCGGATTCTTCGGCGCGCCGGCGCCGGCGAGCACCGTGGCGCCCGAAGCCGTCAACACGCAGAGCGGGCAATTGGGCACCCTTCCGCTGCACGACGAGAAGCCGATGCGAGCCATCGGCAAGGGCGTCGCGTTCCCCTAATCTGTTCACTGTGACGGACGCGCGCAGTCGGCTGATCGACTACATCACGAGCGAGGCCGTCTTTCACGGCGACTTCACGCTGACCAGTGGCAAGAAGGCCACGTACTACATCGATCTGCGCAAGGTGAGCCTCGACCACCGGGTCGCGCCGCTGATCGGCGAGGTGATGACCGACATCATCGACGGGATCCCCGACGTGGATGCCGTGGGCGGCCTGACCATGGGCGCCGACCCGATCGCGGCAGCGGTGCTGCACCAGGGCGCCGCGCGGGGCCGCAGCTACGACGCGTTCGTGGTGCGCAAGGAGCCCAAGGATCACGGCCGCGGCAAGCAGGTGGAGGGGCCCGACCTCGAGGGCAAGCGGGTCGTCGTGCTCGAAGACACCTCGACCACGGGCGGGTCGCCGCTGAAGGCTGCCGAGGCCCTGGAGAAGGTCGGGGCCATCGTGGTCGGTGTCGCCGTCGTCGTGGACCGCGCTACCGGCGCCCAGCAGGTCATCGAGGCCGCGGGCTATCCCTACTTCGCGGCCATCGGACTGGCCGACCTGGGCTTGGAACCGCAGTGAGCGACGGAGGGTCGGGGTCCGGAGGGTCCGGCGGGTCCGGATTCAACTGGGGGCTGCGACCCAGCGGCGATGCCGACGAGCCCGAGCCCACAGCCCCCGAACCGGTAACCCCCGAGCCCGTAGCCCCCGAGCCGGCAGCCCCCGAGCCGGCAGCGCCCGAGCCGGCAGCGCCCTGGGAAACCGGCGTGACGCAACTCATGCCCCAGCCCGAACCGAATCTGTTCGCAACCGAGCTGTTCGCGAGCGAGGCGGCTGCCCCCGCCACCGAGCTGTTCGCGAGCGAAGCTGCCGCGCCGGCCACCGAGCTGTTCGCGAGCGAGGCCGCTGCCCCGGCAACCGAGTTGCTCGGGTCGAGCTCTCTCGAGTCGGACGGCGCCGATGCGGGTCTCGACGCTCTCTTCGGCGAGAGCCAGTTCCGGGAGTACGACACCGGCGTGCTGTCGTCCGACGAGAGCCCCTTCGCGGCCAAGCCGGCGTCGGTCGAGCCGGGCGCGGAGTCGGCCGCTCCCGCCGGCATCTCCCGTGCCCAGAGGATCCTGATCTCGGTGGCGGGCGGCCTGCTCGCCCTGTTGGCCTTGGTCGCCCTGTTCTTCGTGGGAACACGCCTGCCCGCCCTCTTCGCTCACAAGACTCCTGTCGCATCGACCAGCCCGTCGGCCTCGCCCACACCCTCGTCGACCGCCCACGCGGTGGGACCGGTCGCGAACGGGGTGCACGCCTGGGGCGATCTGCTGGGCGGCGAATGCCTCAACCCGTTCACCACTCCATGGGCCGAGAAGTTCACGGTCGTGGACTGCGCGACGCCGCATCCGGCTCAGATGGTGTTCCGCGGCACGTTCGACACCAAGGCCGACCCGACGTTCCCCGGTGCCGACAAGCTGCAGGCTCAGATCTCTCTGCTCTGCGCGGCGCCCGGCGTGATCAACCTCGCGGCCGCAGGCGCCTACAGCGACGCGCAGGTACAGGGCAGCTACGCCGTCACCGAACAGGAGTGGGCCGACGGCGAGCACGACTACTTCTGTTTCGTGAGCCGGAAGTCGGGCCAGCCGTTGACCGGCAGCGTCGCGCTGCCGCACACGCCGCCGACGCCCTCCCCGTAGCCGGGGTCGGCGCTACGAGCCCTCGGCGAACTCGGTCTCGGCCGGCGCGGCATCGACCAGTTCGAACACGCCCTCCAACACCTCGTCCGGCCGGAACGGATACCGCTCGATCTCGGCCTGATCGCTGATCCCGGTGAGCACCAGGACCGTGTGCAACCCCGCTTCGATGCCGGCCACGATGTCGGTGTCCATCCGGTCGCCGATCATGGCGGTGTTCTCGCTGTGGGCGCCGATCTTGTTCATCGCCGAGCGGAACATCATCGGGTTCGGCTTGCCCACGACGTAAGGCTCCTTGCCGGTCGCCTTCGTGATCAGCGCCGAGACGGCGCCGGTGGCGGGAAGCGCGCCGTCGGCGCTGGGGCCGGTCGCGTCGGGATTGGTCGCGATGAAGCGCGCGCCGGCGTCGATCAGCCGGATCGCCCGGGTGATCGCCTCGAAGGAGTAGTTGCGCGTCTCGCCGACCACCACGTAGTCGGGGTCGGTCTCGGTGAGTACGAATCCGACCTCGTGCAGCGCGTTGGTCATCCCGGATTCGCCGATCACGAACGCGCTCCCGCCGGGGATCTGCGACGCGCAGAAGTCGGCGGTCGCCAGTGCGCTGGTCCAGATCGCGTGCTCGGGCACGTGGAGGCCCGAGGCGCGCAGACGAGCGGCGAGGTCGCGCGGCGTGAAGATCGAGTTGTTGGTGAGCACCAGGAAGGGCGTGCCCGCGTTGCTCCACTGCCGGATGAGCTCCTGGGCGCCAGGCAGCGCGGTGTTCTCGTGCACCAGCACGCCGTCCATGTCGGTCAGCCAGCACTCGATGTCTGCTCGAGTGCGCACGGGGCGATCGCTCATGAGTTCAGGGTAGCGACGATCGCGGAGGGCAACCTCGCGTGCATGACGGCCACCGCATCCGGGCTCTCGTCGACGAGCAGGAACCGTCTGCCGAGCGCGTGGGCGACCGCGCCCGTCGTGCCCGAACCGGCGAAGAAGTCGAGCACCCAATCGCCCGGCGAGCTGGAGGCCTGCACGATGCGGCGCAGCACGCCCTCCGGTTTCTGGGTGGCGTAGCCGGTGCGCTCGCTGCCGTTCGTGCTGACGATGGTGTGCCACCAGACATCGGTGGGCAGCTTGCCGCGCGCCGCCTTCTCGGCGGTGACGAGCCCGGGCGCCATGTACGGCTCGCGATCGACGGCCTCACTGTCGAAGTAGTAGCGGTCGGGGTTCTTCACGTAGACCAGGATCGTGTCGTGCTTCGCGGGCCAGCGCCGGGTGGTCTTCGCCCCGTAGTCGTATGCCCAGATCAGCTCGTTGAGAAAGCTGTCGCGCCCGAACAGCGCGTCGAGCGCCACCTTGGCGTAGTGCGCCTCTCGGTAGTCGAGGTGCAGATAGAGCGTCCCCTGTTCGTCGAGCAGCCGCCACGCCTCGGCCAGGCGCGGCTCGAGAAAGGCCCAGTAGTCGTCGAAGCGGTCGTCGTACCGCGACAGCATCCCTTTGACGGTCTCGTAGCTGTTGCCGCCGAATCCGAGGCGGGCTCCGTCGGCCGTGCGGGTCGTGCTGATCGACTGCCGCCGCTGCACCCGGCCGGTGTTGAACGGCGGGTCCAGGTAGATCAGGCGGAATGCGGCATCCGGCAGCAGGGCGGTCAGCGCCAGGTTGTCGCCGCGCACGATGGTGTCGGGGCCGTCGGGGTCCCAGCTGAATGCCACGGGCCGACATTAACAGCGCAGTAGCCTCGAGCCGTGGATGCGGACGACGACGACTCGATGCCCGAGGCTACGTTGCCCCTGGTCGGCGTTGGCCCGTGGCCCGGCGGCCCGGATGCCTGGCCCACCGACCCGCGCTACGACCACCAGCTGCTGGCCAGCGGCGACGCCCGGAACGTCGTCGATCGCTACCGCTACTGGACCGTCGAGGCGATCATCGCCGACCTCGACACCCACCGGCACGGCTTCTCGGTCGCGATCGAGAACTGGCAGCACGACATGAACATCGGATCGATCGTGCGTACCGCCAACGCCTTCCTGGCCGAGACCGTGCACATCGTGGGGCGCAAGCGCTGGAACAAGCGCGGCGCGATGGTCACCGACCGCTACCAGCACATCGTCCACCACGACGCGATCGACGGGTTGGTCGCGTTCGCGCGCGAGACCGGGCGGCCGATCATCGCCGTCGACAACGTCCCGGGGTCGGTCGAGGTGGGCTCGTTCGCGTTTCCGGAGCGGTGCATCCTGCTGTTCGGGCAGGAGGGGCCGGGCCTCACGCCCGAGGCGCTGCAGGCCGCGGATGCCGTCGTCGAGATCCGGCAGTACGGGTCGACCCGGTCGCTCAACGCCGGGGCGGCCGCGGCCATCGTGATGCACCAGTGGATCGAGCAGCACGCCGGGTGAGTCAGCCGATGAACTGAGTCGGCCGACCTGAACCGGCTCAGCCGACGAACCGGCTCAGCCGACGAACGGGCTCAGCCGATCAACGAGGGACGCAGATCCCGCAGGGTGCGGAACCGGGTCATCCGCGTCGCACCCGCCGCGGCGGCGCCGAACGCGACGGCCAGCCAGAGGGCCAGGGTGCCGGCATCCATCAGCGCGGTCGTCACGCTGCCGCCGTACATCAACTGGCGCAGGCCGTCGACCGCGTAGCTCATCGGCAGCACGTGGTGCAGGGCGGCCAGCGGGGCGGGCAGGGTCTGCCAGGGGAACGTGCCGCCCGCGGTGACCAGCTGCACCACCATGAGCACCAGTCCCAGGAACTGCCCGACGCTGCCGAGCCACACGTTGAGCGCCAGGATGATAGCCGCGAAGGTCAGCGAGATCAGCACCATGAACGCGAGCGCCCCGATCGGGTTGGCGACCGAGAACCCGAGCGCGAGCGTCACGATGAGGAACACCGCCACCATCTGCAGGAGCCCGAGGATGCCGGGGGTGAGCCATCCCGCGAGCGTCACCCGAAGCGGGCGCTGCACCGCCGTGAGCGCGCGACGCGACAGCGGCTTCACGATGAGGAAGAGCGCGTAGATGCCGATCCAGGCCGCCAGCGAGATGAAGAACGGGGCGAGCCCCGCGCCGTAGTCGCTCGCCTCGGTGATGGCTCGGCGGTCGACGGCCATGGGGTCGCCGATCGTCGACGACACGCTGTCGCGTTGGGCCGCCGTGGTGTTCGGGAGTTTCGCGACCCCGTCGGCGAGGCCGTTCTGCAGAGCCGTCGCGCCGTCGGTGAGGGTGCCGAGCCCCGTGGCGAGTGCCGAGGCACCGTCGTGCGCCTGCGCGGCGCCCGCGGACACCTGCTGCGCCCCGGCGTTGAGCTGGTCGACCTGCGCCGCGAGGGCATTCAGTTGCGCCTGTGCGCTGCCGGCCTGGGCCGCCAACGGGTCGAGCTGAGCGAGCACCCCGTCGATCTGGCTCTGGGTCAGGCCCTCGCCGGCGAGTTGCGTCTGCAACTGGGCCCGTAGCGCCGGGAGCTGCCCGACGAGCTGCGTGCCCGCGGCGACCGCCCGATCGCCGGTCGACGCCAGCTTCTGGGTGCCGGCCGCGACCTGCGCGGCGCCGTCGGCCAGGGTGGCGGTGCCGTTCGACAGCGACTGCGCGCCGTCCTGCGCGCTCGCGGCACCCCCGGCGAGCTGCGCGGCCCCGTCGGCTGCCTGCGACAGCGAACTGCGCACATCCGAGAGGGCGAGCAGGAACCGTCCGGCGGCTTCGCGGCCCACTTGCGAGGCGATCGAGCTGCGGATCGTGGTGGCCGCCTGCGTCGCGATCGTCGAGGCGAGATAGCTGTTGGTGTCGTTCGTGACGAGTCGGATGCCGGCGCGGCGAGGCTGCACATGGGTGGCCCCGTCGGCACCCACCGTCGGGGTGCTCGAGGTGAGGTCCGCCGAGAAGCTCGCCGGGAACGTCACGCTGAAGTCGTACTTCCCGCTCCGGACACCGGCGGCCGCCGTCGTGGCCGACACGCGGTGCCAGTCGAAGCTGGCGTCCTTGATTACGCGGGCGGCGACCTGCTCGCCGTAGTTCACTGTGGTGGGATCGCCGCCCGGCGTGGTGACGGCTGCACCCCGATCGAGCACGACGATCGCCGCGGGAACGTGGTCGAGACCGGCGTACGGGTCGCGGTTCGCCCACAGGTAGAGGCCGCCGTAGAGCACCGGGACGTGCATCAGCGCCACCAGGGCGAGGCGCGCGAGCGGGGTCGCGACGAGCCGCGCAAGCTCGGCGCGGATCAGGGCAGGGACGGTCATGAGATGCGGCTTTCAGATGCGGGTGCTGCAGGGGCGAGCTCGAAGAGGGCGACGGCGTCGAAGCCGACGGGTTGGGGCTGCGGGAGGCGCTCCAGGTGCGCGACCGTCGCGGCGTCGGTGACGACCAGCACGGCGACGCCGCGCGCGGCGGTCTCGCGTACGACCCGCCACCAGAGCGCGGGGTCGCCGCCGTGCCGTTCGGGCGAGGTGATGACGAGGGCCGCGACCTCCGGCCGCCGAAGCGCGAGGTCGATCAGCAGGCGCAGTCGATGATGGGCAGGCAGCGACCCGAAGTCGTGCCGGTCGGAGAACTCGACGGGCCGATCCGCCCGCCGGTGACTTCTGGCGAGCGCGAGCTCCTCGCGCACCACGGTGGCGACGCTCACGTCGTCCGAGTGCTCGGCGACCAGCGGGGTGTCGATGAGGGCGACGGCACGTCGAAGCCGAGCCGGGCTGAGGGGGTGCCCGTCGGCATCGACGGCGTCGACCGAGCCCGCGTCGAGCTTCATCCGTCCGGATGCGACCAGCGACAGGACGGTCGGCCGGTTGCCTCCTTCGGCCGCGAGCAGGGTCGGGAAGCCGGGGGCGAAGGTCGCGCTCACGGGTGGGAGCGCCGCGTCACGGCCCGTCCCGACGGCGGCCTCCCGGAGGGTCACCCGGATCATGCGCGCAGCTCCGGAGTCTCGTCGATCAGCCGATTCGCGGCTGCCGCGTCGAGCCCGGCCATGCCCAGCACGGCGAGCATCGCCAGTCGCCGAGCTGCCGCGGCGGCCATCCGGGAGCGACCGGCCTCGTCGAGCACCGCGATCGCCGCACCCTCGATCAACCGGGCGAGCGTGTCGGCGGGGATGTCGGTGCGCACCCCGTGGCGCGCCCCTTCGCGAACCGTGTCGCTCAGGTGGCGTCGCAGCGGGCGCAGGCGCTCGGCGACCTGCGCCTGGAACGGGCCGCGCACGGCGAACAGCGTCATCACCCGCACCGCCTCGACCTCGTGCCACATCCGTGAGGCGATCAGCGCGATCCGGACCAGCGGCTGCAGGTGGTCGACGGCGACCAGGGCATCCACGACACGGGAGGTGCCCTGCACCACCAGCTCGAGCAGGAGCGCGTCGCGGTTGGCGAAGTGGCCGTAGACGGCGCGGCGGGTGAGGCCGGCCTCGGCGGCGATGGCGTCGAGTCCGGCATCCGGATCGCGGTTCAGCACGACGCGCGCCGCAGCAAGCAGCGCGGCGCGGTTCTCGGTCGCGTCGCGACGGGGCGCGCGCGTGGAAGAGGTCATGAGGCGAGTGTAATAACTTGCACATCAATGTGCAAGTTATTACGGGACTGTGCGCCGGGTAGGATGGGGTGTAATCCCGTCACCCACCTGAGGGAGTCCCCATATGCCCGCGATCGTTCTCATCGGCGCCCAGTGGGGCGATGAAGGCAAGGGCAAGGCCACCGACCTGCTCGGCAGCCGCGTCGACTACGTCGTCAAGTTCAACGGCGGCAACAACGCCGGTCACACCGTCGTGATCGGCGACGAGAAGTACGCGCTTCACCTGCTGCCCTCCGGCATCCTGACGGCGGGCGTGACGCCGGTGATCGCCAACGGGGTCGTCATCGACATCGACGTCCTCTTCGAGGAGCTCGACGGCCTCATCGCCCGTGGTGTCGACGTGTCGAAGCTGCTGATCAGCGCCAACGCGCACGTCATCACGCAGTACCACCGCACGCTCGACAAGGTCACCGAGCGGTTCCTGGGCAAGCGGCAGATCGGCACGACCGGGCGCGGCATCGGACCGGCGTACGCCGACAAGATCAACCGGGTGGGCATCCGCATTCAGGACCTGTTCGACGCGAACATCCTGCGGCAGAAGGTCGAGGGAGCCCTCGACCAGAAGAACCATCTGCTCGTCAAGGTCTATAACCGCCGCGCCATCTCGGTCGACGAGGTGGTGAGCGAGCTGTTGAGCTACGCCGACCGGCTCGCCCCGATGGTGGCCGACACCGGCCTGGTGCTGAACCAGGCGCTCGACGCCGGCAAGACCGTGCTGTTCGAGGGCGGCCAGGCCACCATGCTGGATGTCGACCACGGCACGTACCCGTTCGTCACCTCCTCGAACGCCACCAGTGGCGGCGCCGCCACCGGCTCGGGGGTCGCGCCCAACCGCTTCGACCGCGTGATCGGGATCGTCAAGGCGTACACGACCCGCGTCGGATCGGGGCCGTTCCCGACCGAGCTGTTCGACGAGTCCGGCGAGTTCCTGCGCTCGCACGGATTCGAGTTCGGAACGACCACCGGTCGTCCGCGCCGCTGCGGCTGGTACGACGCGCCGATCGCGCGCTACGCGGCGCGCATCAACGGGATCACCGACTTCGTGCTCACCAAGCTCGACGTGCTGACCGGGCTCGAGACGATTCCGGTGTGCGTCGCCTACGACGTGCGCGGGGTGCGGGTCGACGAGGTGCCGGTGAATCAGAGCGACTTCCACCACGCGGTGCCGATCTACGAGGAGTTCCCCGGCTGGTCGGAGGACATCACCGGGGTCACCTCCTTCGACGAGCTGCCCAAGAATGCGCGCGACTACGTGCTGGCGATCGAGGCGATGAGCGGATCGCGGATCTCGGCGATCGGCGTCGGGCCCGGTCGCGAGGCGATCGTCGTGCGCCACGACCTGCTGGGCTGAGCCGGGCCCCTGCGTTCAGCCCGCCGGGAGCTCGGCGCGCCGCGTTCAGCCGCGCGAGCCCGCGGCGGCGAAGATCTGCATCGCCAGGTAGACGCCTAGCCCCGCGAACACGATCAGGATGCCAATGCTCAGCGCCCAGTCGCGGACACCGGGCGCGATCGGTTCAGGGTCGTCCGTCGAGGGCGGGCCGGCTTGCAGACCCGGGTACGGCTGGTTGCGCTCGGACTGGGTGAAGCTGTACAGCGAGCGGTGCCCGGTGTCGCGGCTGATGAACTTCCTGCCGTCGGCGTTGGTGGTGCCGAGGAAGAACGCCTGCGGATCGGCGCGCAACTCGAGCACGAGCGGAACCCCGCCCATCAGGATGAACATCACGGACAGCAGGTCGAAGGTGATCCCGTCGACGCCGGCGGTGATGCCCGATCCGAGGAAGGCGAGCCCGAGCCCGATGAACAGGATCGGCCAGGCCCATGAGACGAGCGGGGTGCCGAATCCGCTCGCCACGATGACGCCGATGCCCACCGCGATCAGACCGCCGAAGATCGACAGCGGGGTCGTCCAGACCACCACGTCCGGGCACTGCGTCTGGATGACGTAGGCACCGCCCGACGCGCAGAACCCGCCGAGACCCATCACGATGCTCGCGCCGACGGCCAGCAGCGTGAAGCAGAAGGTGAACAGCAGCCAGGACGCCGCGGACCCGACGTACCGCCAGAGCGGCGCCTTCAGTGATCGCATGCGCACACCGTATCGCCTGACAGGATGGAACGGTGCCCGCTATCCGCCCGCCCCGCGAGACCCTCGTCGGCCGCTTCATCCGCCTCGAGCCCTTCCGACTCGACCACCTGCCCGGACTGTGGGTCGCCCTCGGTCGCCCCGAGGTGTTCGCCGGCGGGTACGGCGGCGGGCCGGAGGGTCTGCCGAAGGACGAGGCGGCGTTCCACGCGTGGGCGCCGAACTACTTTCCGCACACCCGTGGCAACACCTACGTCGCGGTCGTGCAGGGCGGCGCTCACGACGGGGAGGTGGTCGGCGCATCCAGCCTGGCCGACTTCGACGAGGTGAAGGAGCACGCGCACATCGGCTGGACCGGCTGGGACCCGCGCGTCTGGGCCACGCAGGTGAACCCCGAGGCCAAGCTGCTGATGCTCGGCCTCGCCTTCGATCACGGCTACGGCCGCGTCAAGCTGCAGGCCGACGACCGAAACGCACGTTCGAAGGCGGCGATCGCCAAGCTCGGCGCGCAGTTCGAGGGCGTCGCGCGACGAGACACCTTGCGTGCGGACGGCTCGTGGCGCGACACCGCGATCTTCTCGGTGCTGATCGACGAATGGCCCGGCGTTCGCGCGGGCCTCGAGGCTCGGCTGGCGCCGTGGGGCGATCGTCCGGTCGAGTTCCGCAGCATCTAGGCTCGATGCATGAGCGCGCAGTCGGGACACGGGGCGGCACCGGATGACGCCGCGACCGAGCTGGCCGCCATTCGTCTCAGCATCGACAACATCGACGCGGCGCTCGTGCACATGCTCGCCGAGCGCTTCAAGTTCACCCAGAAGGTCGGTCGGCTGAAGGCCGCGAGCGGGATGCCCGCCTCCGACCCCGAACGTGAACGCGTGCAGATCGCCCGGCTGCGTGAGATCGCCCTCGAGGCCCAGCTCGATCCGGCCTTTGCCGAGAAGTGGTTCAACTTCGTCGTCGCCGAGGTCATCCACCACCACGAGCAACTCGCCACCGGGGCGATCGCCAGCTCACCGGCGTCGACGACCGACGCCTCGTGAGCTGGGATCCCCGGCACCCGCCCTCCGCGGCAGGCCGCACTTTCGTGGTCACCGGCGGCAACGCGGGCATCGGCTACTTCACGGCCGAACAGCTCGCTTCGTCGGGTGCGCGCGTCATCCTGGCCTCACGATCGATGCAGAAGGCCGAGCGGGCGATCGCGTCGATCGCCGAACGCGTCGCGGGGGCAGAGCTCGACGTCGTCCCACTCGACCTGGCCTCGCTGTCGTCGGTCGCCGCCGCCGCGCAGAGGCTGCGCGCCATGGGCCCGATCGACGGCCTGATCAACAACGCCGGGGTGGTCAGCCCTCCCGCCCGACGAGCGACCACCGCAGACGGCCATGAGCTCGTCGTCGGCAGCAACTTCTTCGGGCACTTCGCCCTGACCGCACAGCTCTGGACCGCGATGTCGCCGACCGGCCGCGTCGTCGGGCTCGGCAGCATGGCGACCCGCCTGGTGCGACTCGATCCGAGCGATCTGCTCAGCGAGCGGCGCTACCGGCCGTTCCGTGCCTACGGACTCTCGAAGCACGCGGTGCACGGCTTCGCGTTCGAGCTCGACCGGCGCATTCGGGCGGCCGGCGAGCAGCGGCTGTCGCTGCTGGCGCATCCCGGATTCGCGGTCGACGGCCTCGCGGAGCGCCGGCCGGGCATCAACGACATCACTCGCGGCGAACGATCGCGGGATCGAGTGCTGGGTGTCGGTGCGCACGGCAAGGACAAAGGCGCGTGGCCGACCGTCCGTGCGGCGTTGGACCCGGATGCCGTGAGCGGCCAGTTCTACGGGCCGTCGCGCAACATGTCCGGCCCGCCGGTCACGATCACCCCCGTCGCGTCGAGCGCCACTCCGGAGTTCGGCGCCCACCTCTGGGCGCTCGCCGAGCAGCGCACGGGCGTGACCTTCGTGGTCTGAGTTCGGCGGCGGTCGGCCTGCTCTGCGGTCGGCCTACTCGGCGATGCGCCCGCCGCGCGGCTGTGTCTGCACGCCGGTCGAGTGCACACCGGCGCCGCTGAGGTCGGCGGCGTAGCCGACGACCGGCCCGAAGTGCTCGGCCATCGTGGCGCGTGAGGTGGTGCGCAACTCCTCGAGGGTCGCCGTGAACAGATCCTGCACCTCGAGGGCGGCGCCGACGCCATCCGCCCCGCGATCGGTGACGCCGATGCGGGCGACGGGGAACTCGCGGCCTTCGCAGAGCCGGAGGAACTTCACGTCCTCCTCGCGCGGAACCGCGACGATGGCGCGCGCACCGGACTCGCTGAACAGGGCGGTCAGGGCATCCACCTGGTCGCGCTCGAGCAGCTCGTCGAGCCAGACCCGGGCGCCGATGCCGAAGCGCAGGCAGCCGTCGACCAGAGCGGTGGCGAGGCCGCCGTCGGCGAGGTCGTGCGCGGCGTTGAGCAGGCCCTCGTGCGCGGCCGCCGCGAGCAGTTCGCCCAGCTCCTTCTCGCGCTTGAGGTGCACCTTCGGCGGCGTTCCGCCCAGATGTCCGTGGATCACTCCCGCCCAGGCCGACCCGTCGAGCTCGAGGTGCGTGCTGCCGAGCAGGTAGAGGTTGTCGCCGGAGTCCTGCCACCCCGACGGCACGCGCCGGCCGACGTCGTCGATGGTGCCCATGACCGCGACCACCGGAGTCGGATGGATCGGCACATCGCCGGTCTGGTTGTAGAAGCTCACGTTGCCGCCGGTCACCGGGATGCCCAGCTCGAGGCAGGCGTCGGCGAGGCCCTCGACGGCCTGACTGAACTGCCACATCACCTCGGGGTTCTCGGGGCTGCCGAAGTTGAGGCAGTCGCTGACCGCGACCGGGGTCGCACCGGTGACGGCGACGTTGCGATAGGCCTCGGCGAGGGCGAGCTGCGCGCCGGCGTAGGGGTCGAGGTACGCGTAGCGCCCGTTCGCGTCCGTCGCGAGGGCGACGCCGAGGCCGCTCTCTTCGTCGACGCGGATCATGCCGGCGTCATCCGGGTACGACAGCGCCGTGTTGCCGAGCACGTAGCGGTCGTACTGGCTGGTGATCCAGCTCTTGTCGCTGAGGTTGGCGCTGCCGACCAGTTGCAGCAGTTGGGCCTTAAGGGCGGAGCCGTCACTCGGTCGCGGCAGGGCGGCCGCCGAGTCGGCGTTGAGCGCGTCGATCCAGGTCGGGCGCACGATCGGGCGCTCGTAGACCGGGCCGTCGACGGCCACGGTGCGCGGGTCCACATCGACGATGGTCTCGCCGTGCCAGGTGATGACGAGCCGGCCCGTCTCGGTGACCTCGCCGAGCACGCTGGTCTCGACGTCCCACTTCTTGGTGACGGCCAGGAAGCCCTCGAGCTTGCCGGGCTCGACGATCGCCATCATGCGCTCTTGGCTCTCGCTCATCAGGATCTCTTCGGCGGTCAGCGAGGGGTCGCGCAGCAGCACCTCGTCGAGCGAGACCTGCATGCCGCCGTCGCCGTTGCTGGCCAGCTCGCTGGTCGCGCACGAGATGCCGGCGGCACCGAGATCTTGGATGCCCTGCACCAGGTCGCCCGCGAAGAGCTCGAGGCAGCACTCGATGAGCACCTTCTCGGCGAAGGGGTCGCCCACTTGCACCGCGGGTCGCTTCGTCGGGCCACCCGCCGAGAACGTGTCGGAGGCGAGAATGGATGCCCCGCCGATCCCGTCGCCGCCGGTGCGCGCCCCGAAGAGCACGACCTTGTTGCCCGCGCCCTTGGCGTTGGCCAGGTGCAGATCCTCGTGGCGCAGCACGCCCACCGCGAGCGCGTTGACCAGCGGGTTCGCCTGGTAGATCGGATCGAACCAGGTCTCGCCGCCGATGTTGGGCAGTCCGAGGCAGTTGGCGTAGAAGCTGATGCCGCTCACGACACCGGGGACGACCCGCGCCGTATCGGGGTCGTCGATCGCGCCGAAGCGGAGGGCGTCCATGACCGCGACCGGCCGTGCGCCCATCGAGATGATGTCGCGCACGATGCCGCCGACGCCGGTCGCGGCGCCCTGGAACGGCTCGATGTAGCTCGGGTGGTTGTGGCTCTCGATCTTGAAGGTGACCGCCCAGCCTTCGCCGATGTCCACGACGCCGGCGTTCTCACCCATGCCGACCATGAGGTTCTTGGTCATCTCGGGAGACACCTTCTGGCCGAACTGCCGCAGCCAGGCCTTGGAGCTCTTGTACGAGCAGTGCTCGCTCCACATCACCGAGTACATCGCGAGCTCGCCGCTGGTGGGGCGCCGGCCGAGGATGCTCTTGATGCGGGCGTATTCGTCGCTCTTGAGCCCGAGCGCCGCGTACGGCTGTTCCTTCTCGGGAGTGGCGATCGCGTTCGAGACGGAGTCGAGGGGGGCGCTCATCGCCTCGATTCTATCGAGGGCGCTCTACCCGACGTGCGCCAGGAGGATCACGCTGGTGACGATCGCCGCGATGAGCACCAGCAGCAGGATCGTGATCGCGATCCCGCCCGGCCGGCCGAGGTTGAACGTCCACCCCAGACCGAAACGCCGCGGCACCAAGACAGCCGGATCGTCGCGGTTGACGTAGAGCAGCCCGCCCTTCCAGTGCTGGTCGTCATCCACGGCGTCGGGTCGCGCGTGCTCGGGGTCGCGCACGTTGGCGGGCCGCAGCTGCACGCGTGCCCGGGCGACGTTGCCGATCACCACGACCATCACCAGCACTGCCAGCCCGATGCCGCAGACGGCGACCGACCATCGGGCGTCCGGCAGCAGGCGCTGCGCGAGTTCGATGGCCGAAATGCCGAGGGCGACGACGAACGCCAACTCGGACAGCATCGACGTGAGCAGCGTGCGTTGCACCTGCGTGCGCAGCGTCGCCTGCGCAGCCGTGTCGTCGGTCTGCGTCCGTGCCGCGTAGCGAGCAGCGAACACCGAGATGACCATCAGCAGCACCACGACCGCGGCACCGATCATCAGGATGCCGAACACGCTCCGCACCGACTTGGCGGCGAACCGGTCGGGGTCGCCCGCGGCGTTGAAGTGAACCGCGATCGGGTCGGGCAGACCCGGGTAGAGCGCGACGTCGACCGCCGTGGCGACGGCGAGCACGATCGCGGCCAGCGCGGGCCAGATGAGCGGAGGATGCCGGTATGCGGGCGTGGTGAGCTGCGCACTGACGCGCACCGGCACTCCCTCGAACCATCCGCCGTCGCGCTTGGCACGGATGATCGCTCGTCGGCTGAGCACCAGATCCAGGATGGCGAGGGCCGCGTAGAGCAGGACGGGCAGAACGGTCGCGAGCGGCGCCGCCCCGCCGAGCGCGAGCGCTGCGGTGACCGCCGCCGTCACCACCCAGACCAGGGCGAGTCCCCAGCGGAACCGGCGGATCGCCCTGAGCACGACGGGATCGTCGATGTGCGACTGGGGCACCCGCACGCTCAACGGCAGGGTAGGAGGTCGCAGGCCGATGACGGCCGAGAACAGCAGGCCGAAGAGGGCGGTGAAGACGGGGGCGAACACGAGGACGAACGCGGTCATGACGCGCTCCTTCCGGGGTCGGTGCGGTGGGCGGAGAAGTCGGTGAGCAGGGAGTCCGCAGTGGCGCGGATGTCGGAGTCGCTGATCCCGTGCGCGACGGCCTCGGCGAGAAGGGTGCGCAGTCGTGCGGTCCAGCCCGACTCGAATCCCGGCGTCGGGTCATCGGCAGGACCGCGCGCCACCACCGAGCCCGAGCGCCGACTCGTGCGCACCAGCCCTTCCTGGCGCAGCAACTCGTATCCCTTGCCCACCGTCGCGGAGTTGATGCCGAACTGCGCGGCGAGTTGGCGGACTGACGCCAGAGCCTCGCCGGGTTGCAGCGTTCCGTCCGCGATCGCCTCGACCACCTGGTCGTGCAACTGCTGGTAGAGCGGCGACTCCGAGTCGGGGTCGATGTCGATCAGCATGGCGCGCTCCTCCCCGATTGGCCTGCCTTATCTGTACTACTAGTTATAGCACAGATGAGGCAGAAGGAGTCAGGCGCGCGCCAGAGCCCCCTCGAGCACGCTGGTGAAGAACGTCAGGCCGTCGGTGCCCGAGCGCATCGCATCCGGGGTGTCCGGGCCGAACCCGGGCTCGGTGGCATGCTCCGGATGCGGCATCAGCCCCACCACGTTGCCCGCCGCGTTGGTCAGCCCGGCGATGTCGTCGAGCGAGCCGTTCGGGTTCACGTCGAGGTAGCGGAACGCGACCTGCCCCTCGCCCTCGATCCGCTTGAGCGTCTCGGCGTCGACGATGAAGCCGCCCTCGGCGTTCTTCAGCGGGATGGTGATCTCTTGCCCGACCTCGAATCCGCTCGTCCACGCTGTCGACGCGTTCTCGACGCGCAGACGCTGGTCGCGGCAGACGAAGTCGCCGTGGTTGTTGCGGATCAGTCCGCCGGGCAGCAGGTGCGCCTCCACCAGGATCTGGAAGCCGTTGCAGATGCCCAGCACCGGCATCCCGGCGTTCGCGGCCGAGATGACCTCGCTCATGATCGGCGAGCGGGCCGCGATGGCCCCGCAGCGCAGGTAGTCGCCGTAGCTGAATCCGCCGGGCAGCACGATCGCGTCCACGCCCTGCAGATCGTGGTCGCCGTGCCAGAGCGCGACCGCCTCGCCGCCCGCGCGTCGGACCGCGCGTTGCGCGTCGCGGTCGTCGAGCGATCCGGGGAAGGTGACGACGCCGATCTTCACGCGGCCGACCCTGCGGCGGCCGTCTCAGCCACGTAGACCCGCACCACGTCTTCGATCACCGAGTTGCTCAGCATGTCGTCGGCGAGCTGCTGCGCTTCGGCCAGCACGGCCTCGGTGACCTCGCCGTCGACCATCAGCTCGAAGCGCTTGCCGATGCGCACGGCGCTGAACTCCGTCTTGCCGAGCCGGCTGAGCGCCCCGGCGACGGCCTTGCCTGCCGGATCGAGCAGTTCGGCCTTCGGCATGACCTCGACGACGATGGTGGGCACGATCACTCCTGGGGCTCTGCGGCACGGCCGCGCTGCGGGGGTGGGATGCCTTCAGTCTACGGCGACGGTGCGGGTCGCCCGGGCGGCGCTCGCGGCGATCAGTCGAGCATTCGGCTCGTCGACGTCGGCGACCCAGGCTGCCGCAGCATCCGGGCTCTTCCCGCCCGCGATGTGCCGGTCGGTCAGCCGGCGCCGACGCACCTCGGGGTCGAGCTGCAGATACCAGGTCTCGTCGAGCAGTTCGGCGATGCCCTCCCATACCAGCAGGTAGTTGCCTTCGACGTAGACCGTGCGGATGCCGGGCTCGATCGTGATCGCGCCGGGCACCGGCTCTTCGATCGAGCGGTCGAAGGACGGTGCGGTGACGGTCTCGCGCGAGCGCAGCTCGCGCAGCACCCGCGCGAATCCGTCCACGTCGAAGGTGTCGGGTGCTCCCATGCGCTCGCGACGGCCGAGTTCGCGCAGCCTGCTCTGCGGCAGGTGGAAGCCGTCCATCGGCAGCGCGGCGGCCGCGGGGTCGCCGGCCGCGAGTCGCTCGGCGAGGGTCGACTTGCCGACGCCGGGCGGGCCGACGATCCCGATCAGCCGCCGAGACGGCACCCGCTCGAGCGTTGCGGTCATGCCATCGCGGCGGCGATGCCCTCGGCCAGCGCGCGGTAGCCGGCTGCGTCCGGGTGAAACCGGTCGGATGCCACCGATCGTCCGTCGAATCCCGGCGCCAGGACGGCCGCGTGGTCGCGAGCGACGCGCTCGGCCCGCCGGGTGAGGCCGCGCGCGTGGCGACCGAGCGCCCACCGGAGTGGATTCGGCAGGGCCGCGAAGCTGCCGAACGTGGGCGGCGCCACCACCACGAACCGAGCATCCGGCGACGCGGCGTGGAGCCGGTCAAGCAGGGCGCCGAGGGCGCGCGAGAACTCCGTGCCGGAGCGCAGTCGCAGCGCGTCGTTCCACCCCACCATGACGACGCCGAGATCGAAATGCGCGGCGACGGCGGCCGTCGCGAACTCGGTCAGCACCTCCTGCGCCGTCGCGCCGTTGCGGCCCACCGCGCGCCAGGCGACGCCCCCGTCGGCGGCCGGGCCCGCGCTCAGCAGGCGACCGAGCTGTCCGGGGATGCCGTCCTCCAGCTTGGAGACGCCGGTCCCCATGGCGGTCGAATCGCCCACCACCAGCACGCGGAGCGGCTTGCCGGTTCGCGATCCCGCGCCGCCGATCAGACCGTCGCGCGCTCCATGCGCCTCGGGGAGCCGCGGCGTGTCCCGCTGCAGCGTGCGACCCTGTCGCACCGCGACCGGCGCGACCAGCAGGGCGGGAAGGCGGCTCACGGCGCGAGTCTAGCGACGGCGCCGAAAGCGGCAACGGAGGTCGACCCTCCGCATTTCGCGCTCGCCGGCTCTCGGCTCAGGGCGCCGCCGGCACCGGATCCGACAGGGCCATCGACCAGACCGCGACTCCATGAAGCCCCAGCGAGGCGGCCAGCTTCTCGCGCAGCGCGATCGAGCGCGCATCCGCCCACCAGAAGACCTGACCGTCTGGCAGGGTCGCGGTCCACTCGCCACGGGCCTCGTCGAAGGTCGGGGTGATCCCCGCTTCCTTGACCAGGCGGCGGGCGCGGATGTCGCCGACGGTGTGGGTGCCATCTGACGCCCAGCGATAGCCGTAGCCGGCCACTCCGAGGTCGACTTGCCCCGGCTTGGCCGTCAGCAGGAGAGACGCGAGCACCTTGCGCTGCCAGGTCAGTTCCCCCACCGGTCCCGGGTTGGTGGGATTGAAGGTGCCGTGCTGGTCGTAGCCCATCACGGTGACCGTATCCAGGTATTTGAGCAGACCCGCGACGTCGTATCCCAGTCCCCGATAGCCGGCGGCGGTCGTCGACGGCTGCAGGGCAGCGTCCAGATGGATGTCCGGCCCGACGTCCGCGCGCAGCGTCGCCGCGAAGGCGGTGAGATCGTCGGCGTCGCCCCGGCTCAACGACTCCAGGTCGAACATCACGCCGTCGAGGTGCGAGCTCGCGACCACGGCCGCCAGGGAGGCGGCGGCCGAGTCGCGGTGGGCCTTGGTCGAGAGCATCGACTTGGCGACCTCGTCGCTGAATCCGACGCCGCCCTGGTAGTTCAGCAGCAGCACCTCGGCCTTCTTGCCGAGCTGATGGGCGAGCTTCACCTTGCGCAGCACCGCGGCGGTCGGCGCCGTCACCGACGCTCCGCCCTCCGCGATGTCGATGCCCGAGATCGCGACCATGCTGATCGCCGCCTTGCTGGCCGTGAGCGCCGTGCCCTCGTCCCAGGAGGGCTCGAAGGCCGTGACCACGGGATGGCTCGGCGGCGCGCTGTTCGGTTTCGCGGCGACCGCGCGCTTGGGGAGATCCTGGCTGCCGCGCGGAAACGCCCCGCAGCCCGCGAGGGTCAGCGCGAGCGCGGCGACCAGCGCGGTGGCGACGGCGGAGCGGAAGCGCATCCCCCCATCATGCGGCTTCGACGTGGATGACGTTGCCCCAGGGATCATCGACGCTCACGATCTTGCCGTCGTCGCGTGCGTCGAGGCCGTAGTGGGCCATGCGCTCGGCCAGCGCCCCGAGGTCGTCGGAGGTCGGGACCACGATCCCCACCTGGCCGAGCCCGAGGGTCGGCTGGCGGCGGCCGGCGCCCCGGCTGTTCCAGACGTTCATCGCCATGTGGTGGTGGTACTGCCCGGCGCTCACGAACAGCGCTTGGCCGCCGATCTCGATGGTCTGGTCCCAGCCGAGGCGGTCGACGTAGAACTCGTGAGCCGTGCCGATGTCGCCCACGGAGAGGTGCACGTGGCCCACCTTGGCATCGCCCCATCCCGCCCCCGCGAGACCCTGCTCGGTGAGGTGCTCCTGCAGGAAGGCGTTCGGGTCGAGGAACAGCGTGGACATCTCGATCTGGCCGTGAGTCCAGCTCCAGGTGCTGCGGTCGCGGTCCCAGTACAGCTCGACGCCGTTGCCCTCAGGGTCGTCGAAATAGAAGGCCTTGCTCACCAGGTGATCGCTCGATCCGGTGAACGAGCCGGGACGCATCCTGGCGACCGAGTAGACGGCCGCGGCGAGAGCGGCCTCCGTGTCGAACAGGATCGCCGTGTGGAACAGACCCGCCTCATGCGGGCCCGCGTGCCGCAGCTCGGGCGTCTGCACCAGGATCACGATGTCGCGCGAGAGCCCGTCGGCGCCGGGAGCTTTCCGCCCGAGCACGACCCGCGAGCCGTCGGCAGCCAGCACGTCGAGTCCGACACCGTCGCGGTAGTACGCGGTCATGGCATCGAGGTCCGCGACGTTCAGGGTCACGGCGCCCATGGCGGTATCGGCGGCGAGTTGTTCGATCATGCATGCTCTAATCTAGTTGAGAGCTCAATTATTCCCCGAGAGGATGTCGTGGTCCAGCACCTGAGCGACGCCGGCAATCGCGCGTGGCGTGCCCTGGCCGCCACCAGCCACCTGCTCGCGGCCGAGTTGGAGGCTCAGACCCAACGCGACGCCGGCATGCCGCACGCCTACTTCGTGCTGCTCGTCGCGCTCTACGAGGCGCCGGGCCGCCACCTGCGGGCGGGGGAACTGGCTAGGGCCGCACGGATCAGCCCGAGTCGCCTGAGTCACGCCCTCCGCAGCATGGAGGCCTCGGGCTGGGTCGCGCGGCAGCGGGCGGCATCCGACGGTCGAGGACAAGAGATCGTGTTGACCGCGGCAGGAATCGACGCGGTCCGGCGGCTGGCGCCGCGGCAGCAGGCTGAGGTGCGGGTTCCGTTACTGGGCGGGTTCTCCGACGCCGACCTCACTCGACTCGCCGAGCTGCTCGAGCCGGTGGTCGCGCGGCTCGACCTCGCCGAGAGCAGCACGCGCGATCGTCAGAGCGGCGCGAGCTTCTTCTCGTAGCAGATGGAGAGCTCGGAGTCGGCGTAGTACCCGAAGTTCGGAATGCGCGTGTAGCCCTCCCGCTCATACAGCCGCATCGCGTCGGGCTGCTGGTCGCCGGTCTCGAGGACGAGCCGATCCCACCCGCGGCTGCGCGCCTCGCCCTCGAGCGCGGCCAGAATGGCGGTCGACACGCCCGTCCTTCGGCGCTCCGGGATCACGTACATGCGCTTGATCTCGCCGTGCGACGCGTCGAGCGTGCGCAGCCCGCCGCAGCCGACCGCGTGCTCGGTGCCGGCGTCATCCACGTCGAACGCCACCAGGAACACGGTGATGTCGGCGGCCGTCGGCTTCGGGCCCGGCTCCGAGTCGGGCACGCCGTAGCGGGCCGAGATCTCGGTCTGCTGGGCGATGCGCAGCTCGGTGCCCGCCGGGTCGTCCCACGGCACGGCCCGGACGACGAGACTCACGCGGTGATCCGGTCGATCAACTCTTCGTAGCGCGCGGCCGTCAGCTCGACGATGTCGGCGGGCAGCTCGGGCGGGGTCCCGGTCTTGTCCCAGTTGGCGGCGAGCCAATCGCGCACGATCTGCTTGTCGAAGCTGTCCAGGCGATGCGCTCCGCCCGCGGCGTAGGTCTCGGCATCCCAGTACCGGCTCGAGTCGCTGGTGAGCACCTCGTCGGCGAGGGTCAGCTCACCGGTGCTCGGATCGTCGCCGAACTCGAACTTCGTGTCGGCCAGGATCAGCCCGCGCTCCGACGCCATGGCGGCTGCTGTCGTGTAGACGGCGAGCGCGGCATCCCGGATCGCGATGGCCGCCTTGTCGCCGACCAGCTCGACGGTGCGCTCGAAGCTGATGTTCTCGTCGTGCTGGCCGGCCGGCGCCTTGAAGGCGGGGGTGTAGATGGGCTCGGGCAACCGGTCGCCGTTGCTCAACCCGGCGGGGAGCGCGATGCCGCACACGCTCTGTTTCGCCTGGTACTCGGCCCAGCCGGATCCCACCAGGTAGCCGCGCACCACCGCCTCGATCGGGTGCATGTCGAGCTCGTGCACCAGCATGGCGCGCTCCGCGATGCCGGGGGGCAGGTGCTCTCCCAACGAGGGATGCGCGGCGGCGAGGTGATTGCGCATCCCCAACCGGCCGAACCACCACAGGCTCAGCTGGGTGAGCAGGGCACCCTTGTTCGGGATGCTCGGCTCGAGCACATGATCGAACGCACTGACCCGGTCGCTGGCCACCACCAGCACCCGACCCGGCGCGGCGGGCGATGTGTAGAGATCGCGGACCTTGCCCGAGTACACGTGCGTCCAGCCGAGAGCCTCGAGCCGAGTGTCTCCGCGGGGAACGCCCCCAGCTTGCTCAATCATGATCGACCACCCGTTCTGCGATGTCGTGCCGGTAGTGAGAACCGTCGAGCTGGATGCGAGAGAGCGCCTCGTAGACCGCCGTGCGCGCGGCGCGGAAATCGCCCGCTCGGGCGACGACCGAGAGCACGCGGCCGCCGGTGGAGACGAAGCCTCCGTCATCGCCGGTGCTCCGCGCCGTCGCCGCGTGCAGCACGGTCACGCCGTCGACCTCGGCCGCGGCGTCCAACCCGGTGATCGCGCGGCCGGTGACCGGCGACTCCGGGTAGCCCTCGCTGGCGAGCACCACGGTGACCGTGACGTCGGAGGAGAAGCGCGGGTACGGCATCCGCCCGAGCCCTCCGGTCGCGGCGGCCAGCAGCAGCTCGGACAGCGGCGTCTCGAGCCGCGGCAGCACGACCTGGGTCTCGGGGTCGCCGAAGCGCGCGTTGAACTCGATGACCCGCACGCCGTGCGCGGTGACGATGAGCCCGCAATAGAGCAGGCCGATGAAGGGGGTGCCCTCGGCCTCGAGCGCGCGCACTGTGGGCAGCGCGACGGTGTCGAGCACCTCGTCGACGAAGGCGGCTTCGGATCCCCAGCGGTCGCTCAGCCAGGGCAGCGGCGAGTAGGCGCCCATGCCGCCGGTGTTCGGCCCGGTGTCGCCGTCGCCGACGCGCTTATAGTCCTGGGCCGGGGCCAGCGGCACGACGTCGTGGCCGTCGGCCAGGAAGAACAGCGACACCTCCTGACCGTCTAGGAACTCCTCGACGAGCACGTCGCCGTGTTG
>Ga0207695_10001787_pt1 | contig 33929 bp, 30 predicted proteins | sample KBSC54metaG_FD_184354 | JGI IMG/M metagenome (GOLD analysis project Ga0207695, IMG submission 184354) | Corn rhizosphere microbial communities from Kellogg Biological Station, Michigan, USA - KBS C5-4 metaG (SPAdes) (version 2) | ecosystem: Host-associated > Plants > Roots > Rhizosphere > Soil... | reverse complement strand
TCGACACTGGTCGGAATATAGCCGCGGGCACCGCATTCCAGCGCTTGCAAAAGCTGTGCGAGCTCGTCGCTGTCGGCGCCGACGATCACGGGGCTGGCCTTGAATCTCTCCACCAAGGCGCAAATTTTCGTGCTGATTTCGGAGTCGGAAACCTTGCGTCCGCCAATCATGAAGAGAATGGCTGACGGTGCGACCTGCATGTCCCGTATCTGCCATTCCTCGAATGACGCTACGGTGACGATATTCATGCTGTCGTCATAGTCTGTGAGACTTCTTGAAAAATACTCGCGACCCAGAGCCCTGGAATCGATCAGAAGGATATAGTCCTCTGATTCTGCCGCGCCGGCGATGCCCGAGGCAACAAACGGCCTCAATGAATCCGGTGTTCGAACTGAAATGATGCGAGCTGCTGTTTCTGAAGCGAATTTCTCATTCGTTAATGACTGTCCGTTCATGGTCGATACCCCCAACCTTTAGTGTGACCCTTATTCTTCTTGTGACCGCCCGAATACTTCTATTCTTTGGATAGCAAAGCCCCTGTCTAAATTTCGGCATTGCTTCTTGCTTCATATTGTTCTCCTCAATCTAGGTTTCTCATATTGTCGACCATTAGCTAATATACTTAATCTTTTTTTAGTGCATCAACATGCGTTGATAATAATCAAGGATGTTGTCACGTATTGACGCCGCTTATGAGGGTGGTCATGGAGGTGATGAGATATAGAATTGGGCCATCGGTAATATGATCCGGGCGCGACACGGTTTTCCGCCGCAGCTTTGCTCGTGGCGGGGATCTGCTGCCGGAAATGTCGGCAACAAGAAACCTATAGTCCGTGTTTCACTTGCGAGTGGCCCTATATTGCTGACAGGCTGCGACAGCACCTGGGTGACAAAAACGAGCGATCGCAAGCGTCATTGCAGTCATCAGATATGCAGGTCAGCAATATCGTGTTTTCAAGAACGCGGGAAATTGCGAAACGGGTCAAGGGGTCGACTCCCTTCAAGAGCGCCAGGGTGCCGTCGTGCGAATGATCTAAAGTCATTGCCTGAGATCGGGTGTTGCCAAGACTGTTCAAGATACGCCGGATTTCCGCAATTTCATCCGGCCCTTGCCATTTGCATTAGGGTAACGCGTTGCTGAAGACGCCGCTGCGCCTGGTCGACAACCACGGCGATGATGATGACCAGCCCCTTGATGACCATCTGCCAGAAGGATGATACGCCCATCATCACCAGCCCGTCGGACAGGATGCCGATGACGAAGGCGCCGATGATCGTGCCTCCGATCGTACCGCGTCCACCCGACATCGAGGTGCCGCCGAGAACAGCAGCCGCGATGGCGTTGAGTTCGAAGCTCTCGCCGGTCGCCGGATGAGCGGCCATCAGCTCCGACGAAATGATAATGCCGACGATCGCAGCACACAGCCCTGAGAACATATAGACGAAGACTTTCACTACATCGACGCGGATGCCCGACATGCGCGCCGCGCGCTCATTGCCGCCGACGGCGAAGATGTGCCGGCCGATCGGCGTCGAGCGGGACACATAGGCGGCGATCAGCGCCAGAAAGATGAGTATCCAGATGGAAACGGGAAGGCCGAGCAGCCTGCCGGCACCGAAGACGTCGAAACCGGTCGTGTCGAACTCCGGCCTGCCGACCAGGTTCGGAAAGGTCTGGCCGTCCGAGGATAGCAGCGCGAGGCCGCGAGCAACGTAGAGCGTCCCGAGCGTTGCGATGAAGGGGGCAACGTTAAGCTTGGTGATGAGTAGCCCGTTGATGAGCCCGATCAACAGTCCGACGGCAAGCGTGATCAGGATGATCTCGTATATGTTGAAATAGACGGTGTATCCGATCGGCAATGCAACGCCATTGAGGATGAGAGCGCCCGCCACCATGCCGCACAGGCCGACGATCGAGCCGACCGAGAGGTCGATGCCGCCGGTGATGATGACAAAGGTCATGCCCATCGCCAGGAAGGCATTAAGCGCAACGTGCTTCGACATTAGAATCATATTCGCGGTCGAGGTGAAGTTCGGGGCGAAGATGGCGAAGAAGATAATGACGGCAAAGAGCGCGATGAAGGTTCTGAGTTTCATCAGCGTCAGGAGTGCCGAACCATTCGACCGCTTGGCCGCAAAAGAAGTAGAGGTATCTGCCGTCATGACGCGAGTTCCTTTGTATGTCCGTGTCCCTTGGCCGAAGCGGCGATGATGGCTTCTTCCGTGGCATCGCTTCTTTCGAAGACCGCGACCAGCTTGCCATTGCTCAAGACGGCGATACGGTCGGAAAGTGCCATGACCTCTTCCAGGTCTGATGTCGAAAACAGGATTGCCAGGCCCTTGCCGGCGAGCCTGCGCATTGTACGAAAGACATCGGCCTTGGCGCCGACGTCGATGCCCCGGCTGGGCTCGTCCATCAGAAGCACCCTGGGGTCTGTCATCAGCGCCTTACCAATGACGACCTTTTGCTGATTGCCGCCGGACATCGATGTCACCTCGAAATCCGGATTGGGTGCCTTGATCGACAGGTCACGGATCATGTCGCGCATGGCCCGCTTTTCGGCGCCGGCATCGATGTGAAAGAAGCGGGCGAAGCGTCCGAGGCTTGCGAGCGTCAGGTTGCTGGCAATGGACAGCACCTGCACCAGCCCCTCGCGCTGCCGGTCTTCCGGTATCAGCGCCAGGCCGCGCCGGATGCGGCGGGTGGTATCGCGTTCGCGAACCTCGACGCCGTCGATGAAGATCTTGCCGGTCGAATGCAGGTGCCGACCCATGACGCATTCGAAGAACTCGCTGCGGCCCGCGCCCATCAAGCCATAAATGCCGAGAATCTCGCCGGCGCGAACGGAGAGCGAGACGTGATCGACGGCAAGGCCGCCGGTTGGGCGCGGCAGGCTGATCTCCTCGGCACGGAAGGCTTCCTTACCGATCGTATGGCTGTCGCCCTTGGCAAAATCCTTGGCTTCCGATCCGATCATCGACCGGACGATCCATTTCGTATCGATATCGCGAACCATAGCCTGGCCGGTGATCTGCCCGTCGCGCAGCACGGTGATGTAATCACCGATCCGCATCAGTTCTTCCAGCCGGTGCGAGATATAGACGATTGCCACACCCTGCGCCTTAAGCTCGGCGATCACCTTGAAGAGAATGTCGACTTCCGCAGCAGACAGCGCCGATGTCGGCTCGTCCATGATCAGGATGCGGGCATCGAGCGAGATGGCCTTGGCGATTTCGACAAGCTGCTGCTGCCCGATCGGCAAATCCTCGATCATGGTCTCGGCATTGATGCCCGCGTCCAGTCTCTTTAGGAATTCATTGGCTCTGGTAATTTGCGCCTTGTGGTCGATGCCGAAGATGCCGCGCATGATTTCGCGCGTCGCAAAAATGTTTTCGGCGACCGACATGTTGGCGAAGAGGTTGAGTTCCTGGAAAATCATGCCGATGCCGCGCGCTTGCGCGTCAGCCGGGCTATCGAAATGAACGGCTTCACCTTCAAGGACGATGCGGCCGAGGGTGGGCCGCTCAACGCCAGCGATAATCTTCATCAGCGTTGATTTGCCGGCGCCGTTTTCTCCAACCAGGACATTAACCGCGCCGCGCCGCAGCTCGAGATTGGCGCGCTTGACCGCAACAATTCCGGAATAGACCTTCGATACGTCTTCCAGGCGAAGGATGATGTCGTCTTCTGTCGTGTGGCCCATGGTCATTGCCCCAACGCCAGCGCCGAAGGGGTGATCAGCGGAAGTTGGCCGGAGGCTGGCAGCGGATACGCGCCGGTCACCGTGACGGTCTTGCCCACGAGGCCATCGCGTGGCAGGGCCGCGAGGAAGGACGTGTTTGCCTTCTCGTTGAATGCCTTGCCGAATTGCGCCCATTCAATCTGGTTTCTGAATTCATTGAAGTCGAGGAAATCCAGCGCGTCGCGCAGCGCCGTACCGCGGACTGCCGGGCCAATCTGCACCTTCGCGTCCGCCTTGCCGTCGTTATCCACATCGACGTCGAGGGTTCCTGCGCGAGAGGTTGTATCCGCGGCGACGATCTTGCCGCTAAGCTTGACCGCATAGGTCCAGGGCGATGAGGCCTGCTTGCGCGGATTTCCATATTTTGCGCCGGCCTCATCCGGGTTGGATGCGACTGCCTGCAACACCGTCTTGAAGTCGCCCGCACGCTTCTCAAGGTCGGGAAGCACTTGTGACTGCCAGATCGCCTCGACCTTGGTCGTCGGATCGAAGGCGGTCTTTGCCGCTTCCGCCGCCTTTTCCTCAGGTGTCGGCGTTTTGATGATCTTGCAGCCAGGCAGCGCTGCGACCAGCATGAGAGCCGCGATGGCGCCTCTGATCCTCAACATGCAATGCACCTCTATCTCACAGGAAACATATCTGGAGAGCGTGGGTTTTCCACGCTCTCCATGGTGCTCGGTCTGCCGTTAGTTCTTCAGCGCGAAGGTCTCAAGCTTGTCGGCATTGTCCGCGTTGATGAGGATGCAATCCATCAATTGCTTCTCATCCTTCGGCACGGTCTTATTCTTGATGTAGGCGTCGGCCTGCTGGACCGCGATCTGAGCCTGGGCATAGGCCGGCTGCATGACAGTCGCCTTGATGCCGCCCGCCTTGATCGAGTCGCGCACGTCGTTGGAACCGTCGAAGCCTACGACGATGACATCTTTGCGGCCGGCGGCCTGAAGGGCTGCGATTGCGCCCATCGCCATAGTGTCGTTGCCCGAGATGACGCCCTTGATGTTCGGGTTCGCCTGCAGGATCGTTTCCATCTTGGCATAGGCTTCGGTTTGGCTCCAATTCGCCGATTGCTTGGCGACCAGCTTCAGGTCCGGATAGTCATCGATGACGTCATGATAGCCCTGCGAGCGGATACCGGCATTGGTATCGGCTTCGCGGCCAACAAGTTCGGCATAATTGCCCTTCTCGCCCATCAGCTTGACGAATTCCTGCGCGCCGAGCTGTGCGCCTTGGTAATTGTTGGAAACGATCTGGGCGACGGCGATACCGGTGACGTTGATTTCGCGGTCGATGAGGAAGGCGGGGATGCCGGCATCCTTGGCCTTCTTGATGGCGGCAACCGTCGCGTCAGCGCCGGCATTGTCGAGAATGATGGCCTTGGCGCCACGCCCAATTGCCGTATCGATGACCTCGGACTGCTTGTTCGCGTCGTCGTCATGCGACATGACGAGCGTGTCGTAACCAAGCTCCTTTGCCTTGGCTTCGGCACCGACGGCTTCGGCCTTGAAGAATGGATTGTCGAAGGCTGGCGTAATGATGGCAATCAGATCCGCCGAGAAGGCAGGTGCGGCCGTGCCCAGGGCAAGAACGCTGGCAAAGGCAGCAAGTGTCAGTCTGCGTGTCAGTTTCATGGTTTCCTCCCAGTTATGAAACAGGCCCCGTTCCCAGCGAGGCAGAAAAGAGAGGACTGACGCCCTCCCCAGGATCTCCTCAGGTAATACGCCGGATGCTTTCGGCGATCTCCTGCGGTTCGAAAACCTTCTTCCAGTCGTCGCGCATCAGGGCGGGGATGCCGAACTCGATTGCCTTGTTGCAGGCATCGGAGAAGACGCCGTCGACTTCCTTGAAGATCACGGCACCGAGAACATTCATATGGCCGAGCAGGAAGTCGCGGGCAGCTTCTGCCGGAACGCCGCGGGAAACACATTCATCCATGGCCTGACGCATGACGACGAGCAGCGAGGCGCAAACCGTCTCGGAAAGGCCCGGCTCCAGCATCGCCATCTGCTCGACGGTCACGCGGTGCGAGCGCATGACGGGTGCCCAGATGACCTTGGCGATTTCCTCGCCGAGCGCATAGGCGCCTTCCGGCCCCTGCATCAGGGCCGAGACGATGTGCTGCTTGGCAAACAGGCCACCGAAATGGTCCTTCTTGGCCTGCATGTCCGTCTCGTCGTTGAAGATCGGCGGGTGGCATGGATGGGTGACGAAATAAGTAAGATCCTCGCGCTGCGGCAGATGGCCCGCAAAGGGAGCGGCGGCGTCGAGAGCGACGACCATCGTTCCGGGCTTGAGCTTGTCGACGATGCCGGCGGCGACCTTGCCGATCGCCGTATCCGGAACTGCAAGAATGATCACATCGGCGCCGTCGAGTGCTGCGCCCACCGGTACGCAATCGATGGCAAGGTCATTCTTCAGCCGCGCTCTGCCGGCGTCGCCGACCTCGACGTGGCGCACGTCGAAACGCGAGCCTTTCAGATTCTTGGCGAGCCGGTAGCCCATTTTGCCGCCAGCGCCGAAAAGAGCAATTGCAGTCATATCTTCCTCGCCTGTCTCCCATTTGTGGAATGGAGCACAAACTGGTGTGATGAGTCAATCACCATGTCAGATGATATCTTTCGAAGCGCCGCCGAAAGGACTTGTTGACTATGGGATGGCCCGCCCTTCCGCGTTCTGCCGCAAGCTCGAAGCTGCGACGCGGAAATGGTTCTGCTCAGTTTTCACGCGGCGAAGATTTCAAAGCCCCGCGAAGGCCGCGCCGGGCACGACATGCCGCTGCGACCGACGTTAGGCGCACTGGAGAAGTTCAGCCGGCACTATTGGCCTGTGGGGATGTCAATTGAAAGCTGACTGAAAGGTTGCGCGTGCGAAGCTACCTGGCTTCGTGGAGGAAGCTCAGGCCAAGGCGGTGACCAGGTGTCGCCGCGGCATTCAAACAGGAGGAGATATTTATGCGTTCATCGCGCGCGCTTATTCATACCGCAGCCCTTTCCCTCATCATGACCGCCGCTTCCCTCGGCGCGACAGCGGCGCACGCCGCCGACAAGATTTCCATCATGGTGGGCGGCTACGAGAAGCAGATCTATCTGCCGGCCAAGCTTGCCGAAGGGCTCGGCTATTTCAAGGATGAAGGCCTCAATGTCGAGCTCCTCAACGAGCCGGCCGGTGTCGATGCGGAAAACGAAATGCTTGCCGGCGCGGTTCAGGGTGTCGTCGGCTTTTACGATCATTGCATTGACCTTCAGGGCAAGGGCAAATTCGTCGAATCCGTCGTGCAGTTCAGCCAGGCGCCGGGCGAAGTCGAGCTGGTGTCGGCCAAGCATCCGGAGATCAAGTCGCCCGCCGATTTCAAGGGCAAGAACCTTGGCGTCACCGGCCTCGGTTCCTCCACCAATTTCCTGACGCAGTATCTGGCCGTCAAGGCCGGTCTGAAGCTTGGGGAATTCACCTCCGTTCCGGTCGGCGCCGGCCAGACCTTCATCGCCGCCATGCAGCAGGACGCCATCCAGGCCGGCATGACGACTGAGCCGACGATCTCGCGCCTGCTGAAGACCGGCGAAGCCAAGGTCCTCATCGATATGCGTACCATGGCCGGAACGAAGGCGGTCCTTGGCGGCACCTATCCGGCCGCGTCGCTTTATATGGATGCGGCGTGGGTCGACGCCCATAAGGACGAAGTCCAGAAGCTCGCCAACGCCTTCGTCAAGACGCTGCATTTCATCAACACCCATTCCGCTGCCGAGATCGCCGACAAGATGCCGAAAGACTTTTATGTCGGCGACAAGGAGGGTTATGTGAAGGCGCTCGAAAACGGCAAGGCGATGTTCACACCTGATGGCGTGATGCCGGAAGATGGTCCGAAGACCGTTCTTGCCGTGCTCTCCGAGTTTTCGAAGAATGTTCAAGGCAAGACGATCGACCTGTCGAAAACCTATACGACGGCGTTCGTCAAGAACGCCAAGTAAGTGATGCTGCTCCGCTCTCGGTATTGACCGGGAGCGGTTTCCGTCCGGAAATTTTTCGTCATCCCCGGCCGCACGTCAGCCAATCCGCTGTGGCCAGATCCTCGGTCTCGTCATTGTCGTGCGCCGACAACAGCACTGGATCGCTAACGTTACCAACATTTGCGCCTTTTGCTCAAAGCGATTTCATTCGAAATCGGCTACGGCACGAAAGTGGGGTTCGCGCCGATCCACACACGGCTCTCTGCTCGACGAGTTCGAGAAGGGCAGGCGTGCGCAGTGCGGTGAACTCATCTTTGCGCTCCGTGAGGGTCTTCAGCTGCGCTGCTTGCCCGGAAGCCCATCGCTGGTGGAATGCGCCTGTACAGGAACCGCCCGCGTCATGCCGACCGACGCCACGGCTAGGACCTGATGCGGCCTACAAACCACCTCTTCTATATGCTGCGTGATGCTCGGCAGGATCTCTGTCAAACTGCCGGCTTGAAAAATCCGCCGTCAAAGAGACGCAGATCACGGAGCGGCTTGGCGGGACATTATCGCACCGGCCAGGCGGGTCTTCTCCTCTGTGCATGTAAGGCAATCATATTTCTATTGCGGTCTACGGTGACTGATGCGCGCATTCAACCAAACACCCAAGACGGCGATGATGGGGGTCGCGAAGCTCAAACCCCACTTCCAGAGTGTGAACCCTGGTCCCAGAGTCAGCGAGCCACGCGGCCACGCGTGATAGGAATCAGCACAAAGCTCGTCGTTACTGCACGAGTTCCCGGATCTTGTAGGCAACTTCCGTGCGGTTCGTCGCATTGAGCTTCTTCATGATGTTGTGGATATGAACCTTCACGGTGCTCTCGCAGAGGTCCATTTCATAGGCAATGATCTTGTTTGCCTTGCCGCGCCTCAGCGCCTCGGCAACGACAACCTCGCGCGGTGTAAACAGACCGTCGAGGCAGCAATTCTTGCTCGCGGCGGGAGTAATCGACCCCTTGGCAGCCAGAATGCTGCTGGCGGGCACGAATACACCTCCAGCACGGGCAAGGGCCACGGCTTCCGCTGCGACCTTGACGTCGACACTGGTCGGAATATAGCCGCGGGCACCGCATTCCAGTGCTTGCAAAAGCTGTGCGAGCTCGTCGCTGTCGGCGCCGACGATCACGGGGCTGGCCTTGAATCTCTCCACCAAGGCGCAAATTTTCGTGCTGATTTCGGAGTCGGAAACCTTGCGTCCGCCAATCATGAAGAGAACGGCTGACGGTGCGACCTGCATGTCCCGTATCTGCCATTCCTCGAACGACGCTACGGTGACGATATTCATGCTGTCGTCATAGTCTGTGAGGCTTCTTGATAGGCACTCGCGGTCCAGAGCCCTGGAATCGATCAGAAGGATATAGTCCTCTGATTCTGCCGCGCCGGCGATGCCCGAGGCAACAAACGGCCTCAATGAATCCGGTGTTCGAACTGAAATGATGCGCGCTGCTGTTTCTGAAGCGAATTTCTCATTCGTTAATGACTGTCCGTTCATGGTCGATACCCCCAACCTTTAGTTTGGCCTTTGTCTTCTTGCGGCTGCCTGAATATTTCTTTTCTTGCGATAGAAAAACGTTTGTCTAAATCGAACCATTGCTTCTTGCTGTACGCTGCTCTCTTTTATTCTCGTTTATGTTGTTGCAGATTGTTACTCATGACACAATGTATTTATTGAGTAAATGAATATATATAAATAATGTTTCGGGAGAGTTGCCACGCAGTTCTACGCCTATAGATGTACTCCATAAGAGTAGTTTGATACCGAATTAGGCAGCGGCTTTCTATGATTGCAAAACAAGCGGTTTCGGCTACCTCTTAGCAAATGTAGTTCACGTAGCTAAAAGTATAATGTCTCCATCAGAACCGATTGGCTTCACTATCTATTTGAAATCAATGGTTCATGTGTGAGACGGTCGACCAATCGATCGTTGGGGCCGACGGTTCCGATTCCTCAAGAGCTCGACTCTGATTGTTTACGCCGGAATCTCTGACGCAATGCCCATTTAGGATTCGGCGGGTCTCATTTGATGTTCGATCTGGCAATAGCTTTGACAGAAGCAGGTCGACTGAAGTCGGTAACGAAAAAAAATACATCTGCCTCGTCTGCTAAACCTGGCAGCGATATGCCAGTTTCCCACTTGAAGGGCCAAACCGAAACGGACACTTGTGGGCGCCTTCAACGGCGATGTCGGGGTCCGATCCGATTGCAGGCCGAACATTCGGATGTGTGTGGCCGAAAGCAAGTTGGAGCAAGAATGTCTGTTCTCAGAAGGCACCTTCACCTAGGTTAACTTGATGGTATCGCATATTATACTTTAGTTGTTGGCACTATTTCTGGGTGACCGTGTTTAAATAGTGTTGAAAATCGTCAACGACGTCGAGAAGTGCCCGAATGTAACCATTCCTACGCATTTTCGGGGGAAACCATTAATCCTGTTTCAATGAAGCTGGACTATTTTGTCTCCGATTGGACAGGCCATGAGGCGCCTGCGCTCGAGAGTCCCCTCAGCAGCTCGCGGACTGTTTTTGCAAAAAACCGCCGCAAGTACTCCAAAAATTCGGGTTTCGGCGAAGCGGGCTAGCGTCCCGGAGCCCCGAACGTAGGTTAGGAATTATGATTTTCTCTCTTCGCAATATACTCGTTGGAATTTTCCTTTTTCTCAGCCTTGCTCTGTGCGTGCTAACAGGATCCTCCATGCTCACTGCCTATCGCAGCGAGAGCACCTATGCCGACGTCTCGAAGTTCACCATGCTCGACCGCGCGTTCTTCCAGGCGCTGGCTAACTTCCGCAACGAGCGAGGTGACGGCTCGTCGCTCGCCAAGCTCGAGCTTGGCACTCAGGACGCAACGCTTGCCTTGTTGAAAACAGATCGGCCCATCGTCGACAAATATATGGCTGAGGCAAAGTCGGTCTCTGCGAACATTGACGACGAGACCCTCAAAGCGCCGATTGCCGACGTCATGAGCGCCTACGATCGGGTCGTCGCATTCCGCTCAAAGCTCGACGGCGAAGTCGCCAAGAAGCTCGCCGATCGCGATCCAACGCTGCAGGCAACCACGCTGGACCTCGGCCAGCAGCTCCTAACCGCGCTAGAAACAGGTTCGGCCGCCGTCGAGAGCCAGATCCGTGCGCGTGACCCCTCGATGGCGGCAATGATCCAGATCCGCGCATTGACATGGTATACCCGCGCGACAGCTGGAGCGGCGAACCTCCTGTTCGTCAACACGCTCGCCTCGGGCGAGGCGATGAAGCCGGAGGACGTCAGCAAGATCCAACAGTTCGATTATGCTGCGAACTTCATCTGGGGGCAGATCGGCACCCTGGTCAACCATCAGTCGACGCCCCAGGTTGTCAAGGACGCCTACAAGGTCAGTAATGCGACCTATTTCGGCGGCGACTTTGCGGCGAAACACAGTGCATTGCTTGCGAAGTTCGCAGCCGGTGAGAAGAAGGCGATGCCTCTCGACGACTGGCGGCCTCTCGGCAACGCCGCCCTTCTCACGATCACAAACACCGCCGCTGCCGCCGCGGATGGCATGGTGGCCAAAGCAGCCGCGAGTCAGAATGATGCATTCATCAGCCTGATCGCCTACGGGCTTACCTTCCTTGTCGCCGCGGTTCTGAGTATCACGGGCATCTGCGTCATCCTCTTCCGCGTCACCAAGCCCGTCGGCGCGCTAACCAATTCGATGACGACGCTCGCCCGAGGCGACCTCTCGGTCTCGATCGGCGGCGTCGAGCGGCGCGATGAGATCGGCGCCATGGCGCGTTCCGTACAGGTGTTCCAGCAGGCAGCCCTGCGCAACAAAGCGCTGGAAGCCGAAGCTGCCGAGGCACGCGTGACATCGGAGCGTGAACGCGTCGAAGTCCAACGCCGCGCCGAAGCCGAGGCCGAGCAGAGGCTGCTGCAAGCAACAGGTTCGCTTGCGACAGGTCTGCGTCATTTGGCATCCGGCAACCTGGTCTGCGAGATCGAAACGCCGCTCGCTGAGCAGTTTGAAGCGCTGCGCCAAGACTTCAACTCGTCGGTCAGCCAGCTTCGCGCCGCCATGTCCCGCGTCGGCCAGGCCGCGTCGCTCGTAAACGGTGGCAGCTACGAGATCTCGCAGGCTTCCGATAACCTCTCCAAGCGCACCGAGCAGCAGGCGGCATCGCTGGAAGAGACGGCGGCAGCGCTCGAAGAGGTGACGGCCAACGTTCAGTCGACCTCCAAGCGAGCTGGCGATGCGCGCGACTTGGTACGCGGTGCCCGATCGCGGGCAGAAAACTCCAGCCAAGTCGTCAGCAATGCCGTCAGCGCCATGGGCAGGATCGAGCATTCCTCCAAACAGATCAGCCAGATCATCAGCGTCATCGACGAAATTGCGTTCCAGACCAACCTGCTTGCGCTTAACGCCGGCGTCGAGGCGGCGCGTGCGGGCGAAGCCGGTAAGGGCTTTGCCGTCGTTGCTCAGGAAGTGCGCGAACTTGCTCAGCGCTCTGCCAATGCCGCCAAGGAGATCAAAGCCCTGATCGGCAACTCCGAAATTGCCGTTAGCGAGGGAGTGAAGTTGGTCAACGACACCGGCGAGGGCCTCGCGGCTATCGCCGACCTCGTCCTGCAGATCAATCAGCACATGGATGCGATCGCCACCGCCGCCCATGAACAGTCCATGGGTCTGTCGGAGATCAACAGCGCCGTCAATCACATGGACCAGGCGACACAGCAGAACGCCGCAATGGTGGAAGAGATGAACGCGGCTGGCGCAGGCCTCGCCGAGGAAAGCAGCCGTCTCGGCGAACTTCTGAGTGCATTCCGCACAGGCGAAACCGAGCGTAGGGAGCCGCAGGCGAGGGCCGTCGCACGGCCTGCCCCAGCCCCGACAACGGGCCGACTTGCTGCACGCGCCGCTCCGGTCACGCAGGGTAATGCCGCGCTGAAGCATCTCCAGCAGGAGTGGTCGGAGTTCTGATGGTCTGAGGTCAAGAGAGGCACTCAAGTCTTGTTGCGGTTAACGCCCAAAGGATCGCCCCGGACAAATCGTCCGGGGCATTTTTGCGTTGCCGTTTCAGCCACCCCTAACGCAGACTTCATCTTGATGCTTATTGCCATCGAGATTCCATCATCTGGTTATGGTAACTTATGTGATTGCTGAACGTAAGTTCGGAGCCTTTCAAGAGCTTCGGTTGCCATACAGTAGAACGACCGTTCAATTTCATTTAACTGCGGAAAGCCATTGGTTCGGCGAGCAGTTCCACTCTCAATCGCCGTGACGTATCGGCGTGGTGCGGAGGCCGTTGAGCGATCATCGATCCGCTCCGGCAGTTTCACAGTGAGATGACGTCCGGCCGCAGCACCTTAAACTTCAAGCCAGTGTGTCCTCGCAGGGCAGGCGATCAGATAATCATGCCACAGATGATGCCATCGGCGCTTAATTCGCACGGGGACAGTGGTGCTTGCGAACGACCGTGGGCAATCTGGAGCCTACAGTCGCAAAGATCCTTGCGAGGTTCTGTTCGAACATGTCCTGGATATCGCCGCGGCCGGGACCGAGCATCCTGATGCGCTGTCGCTGCACACGGCGGCCAGTCAGGAACAGGCGACCATCGCGCATCGGGCCGAGCAGGACGGCGCTGGCGGCCGACAGATAAGCATTCGGATAGAGATATTTGGCGATGCGTACAGCATGGGTCCGTATTGTCTGGTCTATATCGTCGTTAGCATCGACATAGATGCCGCGCACGAGGTGCACGAGCTTACCGGCCTCCGTTTGGTGGTGACCGCGCATTTTGTCAATATTTTCGCCGATGAGATGAAGAGGCATATATGTAACTATCGCGTATTTCAAATACGCGATAGTTTCACAATGAAAATCTCCAATCGTGTCGAATTTATCGATAAGGCGTTGATTATAAAACAATATCCATTAAATTGTCATTGCGGGTTCGAAGGGATGCCCAGGGGCTCAGCTAGCTGGCGAGCCGGCTTGCCGCGCGGCGCTGAAACACCATTCGGCAGCACCTTTGTCGCTTAGCGGCCGTGAATAGAGGTAGCCCTGCACCAGCGTACCTCCCAATCCCCTAAGCGCCGCAAGCTCTTCTGGCGTTTCAACACCTTCAACCACGCATTCAAGCCCCATGTCTCGGCTGAGAGTGAGCAGAGACTTTACTATTTTGAGGCTGGCAGGCCTTTTGTGTAAGTCTGTGACGAAGCTGCGGTCTATTTTGATCTTGGTGAGAGGAAGAGCATGTAACCGTGTCAAGCTGGAGTAGCCTGTGCCAAAATCGTCCAGTGAAATGCCGCAACCGAGGCGTCGTAGCATTTCCACTGACAATTTGATCTGCTCGAAATCATGTGCAAACGCCGTTTCAGTAATTTCAAGATCAAGACGCCATGGGTCAAAGCCGCTGCTTTCGATAATCCCGATTAACGACAGCACTCCTTCGCAGGTGTTGAGATCGTGGGCCGACAGATTGAACGACAGGCGCAAGGATTTTTCCCACTCCGACGCGAAAACAAGTGCCTTTTTAAGCAGAGGACGCGTCAGCGAACCGACGATGCCGGCCCGTTCTGCAATGGAGAAGAATTGCGCCGGTGACACACATCCGAGAACTGGGCTGTGCCAGCGGGCCAAGGCTTCAAAGCCAACCGTTTGCCCGTAGTCTATATTCACAATCGGCTGAAACATGACCGAAAGTTCGTTTTCCAGATTGGCTTGCTTGAGCAGGTGCTCAATGCGTGCTTCGATGTTGATTTGCTTTTCATGCTCAACGTCAAATAAGACCGCGCCCCCGCGGCGTGTTCTTTTGGCATGGTAAAGGGCGTAATCCGCCCTGTCGAACAGCTGCTCCAGCGTGGAAGCGAGGTTTGGAAAGACAGCTATTCCCATCGACGCGGATATGTGCACCGTTCCTTCGGGCAGATGATAGGGTGCCCGTAGCCATTCGGAAATGGCATTAGCGTTTGCTAGGAGCTGAGTATCGTCAGGTGCGACCGGCGCGACAATTGCAAACTCGTCACCGCCCAATCGAAATGCTCGACTGGCTTTCAAACTGGTCGTCAGGCGCCTGCTGACGTCGATTAGCAGCTTATCTCCCGCTGAATGTCCGTAAAGGTCGTTGACCGGCTTGAAGCCATCAAGATCAATGACCCCCAGCGCCAGTCTGGTGTTCTCGGCTTTGGCCCTTTGGAACTCCGTTTCCAGATGCGCAAAAAACGCGCGGCGGTTGGGTAGGTCCGTCAGACTGTCGATATTCGCAAGCAAGAGGTTTTCATTGCTAAGCGCTTCTGTGCGTTGTTGCGCGATGACCATACGCTCGAAATTGCGGTAATTGGTGAGGAGAATCGACATCATGCCAGCGCAGACCAGCGCCACATTGACAGCTATGGCAATAAAGGTCGGCTGCCTTGATGTGATGAAAAATACAATGAATGCTCCGTTGACGATCACAGTCACTATGAATGCTGCCGAACGAACATACATCAGACAGAAAATGCAGGAGATAACGGTGATTGCCATATAGAAGGCAACATGAGACTGCGCATATGCATCGCCGTAAGGCACTAGCAAAAACGACCAGACGGTAAATGCGATGGGAATGCCGACAGCCAGACGGTTGGTGCGTACGAGTGCGGCGTAAGCCACGTCCGGCCCGGGCTCCGCATTCCGCGTTCTCCACCAGAATCCGATCCTAAGCGTACAGCCGAGCGTGAAAAGTGCGGGAATGCCAACAGTGAGCCAAATCGGCGCTGACTGCATATGGGTAATGGAAAGCGCCCAAGTGCTCGAAATCAGGATGAAATACATCATCGGCATCTGCCGTGTGAAGGCGCGGTACTGAGCTTTCAGCAGGTCCGCGTTATCCGACCGAATGGACATGAAGTTCAGCAGTTTTTGTTTGGCTTTTAGTATTTCCATTGCGCGACTCACAGCATAACGGCGCTATTTATGGCATATTGGTCGTTACGCTATTTGAAATACACATGGTTAATCGCCAAAGAATTGATTCAACCTCCGAGTGCGCGCGTTATTATGCTGATCGAAATAGGACTTTTTCTTATTTAAGCTGTGCTAATGTCGCCTGAGCAAGTGTTGGTAGAATAAATGTACATTTTTGTACCTGGATCGACCTTCAATCTCACCGCGATTGATCACCGGACCAGCTTCACAGGCGCCAAACTCGGCCGTGGCGTCGATGAATTCATCGCCGCTCTGGCCGCTTCAAGCGCGAAAGGCTTCGGCTTCAGCGACGCCTCGGACCTTGCCATCGCGCGACTGCAACGGTGGTCAGTATGCTAACCACCAACTGAGCTGGCTCGGAGATTCTCCGGCAGGTGCGTGACCTTGGGCCTTTACGTCGCTCTAAACATTGAAGCGCTACTGCCGTAATGTTCGGCCTGACTGTGCATCGAAGAGATGTAGCTTTCCGACGCGCGGGACAATGGTGACTTCGTCTCCAGGACGGAAATCGTGCCGTTCGGAAAAGACCGCAACCAGTTCGCTATTGCCGTAGCGCAGGAAGACCATGGTTTCGTGGCCGGTTGGCTCCGTCACATTCACTGTTGCTTTCAGGCCGGCTTCGCCGAGCTGCAGATGTTCTGGACGAACGCCGAGCTGGACTGCCTGACCGTCAGTGGCAGCGGGAGCAAAACCAAGAGCGATCTCGTCACCGGTCTCGGAAACAAAGACGTGCCCATCGGCCTTGTACTTGCCCTTCATGAGGTTCATGGACGGCGAGCCGATGAAGGTCGCCACGAACGTGTTGTTCGGCCAGTCGTAGAGGTCGAGCGGCGTGCCGATCTGCTCGACATGGCCGCCCTGCATGACCACGATCTTGTCAGCCATGGTCATGGCTTCCACCTGGTCGTGGGTTACATAGATGGTCGTCGTATTGAGCCGCTGATGCAGTTCCTTGATTTCCTTGCGCATTTGTACGCGCAGCTTAGCGTCGAGGTTGGATAGCGGCTCGTCGAACAGGAAGACTTGCGGCGAGCGGACGATTGCCCGGCCCATGGCGACACGCTGGCGCTGGCCGCCGGAAAGCTGACGCGGATAGCGGTCGAGATAAGGCACGAGATCGAGCGTTTCGGCAGCGGCTTGGAGGCGCTGCTTGATGACGTCTGCCGGCTGCTTCTGCAGGCGTAGTGCAAAGACCATGTTTTCCGCCACTGTCTTGTGCGGATAGAGCGCATAGCTCTGAAATACCATCGCGATGTCGCGATCCTTAGGGGGCATGTTGTTAACGACGCGGCCGCCGATTGAAATCGTGCCGCCCGTAATGCTTTCCAGTCCCGCCACCATCCGCAGCAACGTCGACTTGCCGCAGCCAGACGGGCCGACGAGCACGACAAATTCGCCATCATCGATTTCGATGTCGATCCCGTGAAGGACTTTCATGGCGCCATAGGTTTTTTGCGCCCCAGATACCTTAACTTCAGCCATCTCGCTCCCTTCTGCCCCATCAAAGCCTGTTCTCGAAGGCTGATACCGAGGCATTCTCCCATTCTTTCGACGCTTTTTTCATCCGCGGCCAGGCAGACTCCGCCCGCACCGCGTTTCCGAAATCTCGCGGAATTTCCCCTCCATGAAACGTTTCATTTTCGATTGACATTTTACCGCCACTGTCTAATTCTTACCATCGAGACCGAGAGGAGCGGTGTCACACGCAAACGATGAAACGTTTCATTTCTTTGCTTAACAGATAGTTCTGTAGGAGACCAGTGTAAATTTCGCGACTGGTTCCGCCTCATCCGGCGGGCAGATCACCGGGGATAAAATGGAGGAGAACACATGAAACTCGAAGTATACGATGCATTAATGCGCCGTCAGGCAAGCCGTCGTGATGTCCTGCGCGGCACGGCGAGCGCTGCCGCGCTGATGGGTGTTTCCAGCGTCATGGGCGGATTGCCGGCTCCGGCGTTTGCCGCCGATGACGTCCGCGCACAAATTCTAAAGATTCCAGGCGTAGGCAAGGGCGCACCTACGGATGCGGACTGGCAGAAGGTAGGGGAGCTTTGTCTTGGGCCAACCAAGGCCAATGTCAAGCAGGGCGAGTTTGCCGGCGTTGAGCTGACCTTCATGGGGCTCAACAACCAGAACCTCCACAATTTCCTGTTCCGCGGCTTCCTGAAGCCATGGGAGGCCTATACCGGCGCCAAGATCAACTGGATCGACCTCGCCCAAGCCGACTATAATGCCCGCCTGCAGCAGTCGATCGCCACCGGCACCGTCGATTTCGACATTCTTGAAATGGGGGCGCCCTTCGAGGGGGATACGGCCGGCAAGGGCCTGCTGTCCGAGATGCCCGATTGGGTAAAGAAGCAGATCGATATTGACGACTACGTCGATTATCTGAAGCCTCCTGTCGGAACTTGGGACGGTAAGACCTATCGCGTGACGATTGACGGCGATTGTCATAACTTCAACTACCGCGCTGACTATTTCAGGGACGGGACCCTTGCGAAGGCTTGGAAGGACGAAGGCCATTCTGGTGAGTGGAGCGTTCCGAAGACTTGGGCTCAGGTTCAAGAAGTCTCCAAATTTCTGAAAGGCAAGAAGGATCCGCTGTCGGCCGGCCCGGCATATGGTTACCTCGACCCGTACAAAGGATGGGGTGGGTTTGGTTTCTACTTCCTGGAAGACCGGGCAACGGCCTATGTGAAGATGCCGGGCGATCCGGCTTGGCTGTTCGACCCTGACAACATGAAGCCGCTCGTCAACGGTCCTGGCTGGGTCCGCGCTATTCAGGAAGCGATGGACCTCCTATCTTACGAACCCACCGACCAGATCAACGCCGATCCGGGCACGACCGGGTTCCAGCAGTTCCTCGCCGGCACTGGTTCCATGGTCACCTGGTGGGGCGATATCGGCCAGCAGGCAAACACATCCGACACATCGGTAGTCGGCGAGGTTGCTGCTTTCGACATTCTGCCCGGCTCCGAGGACGTGTACGACCGCAAGGCGGGCAAATGGGTGAAGGCAAAGGATGGCGTGAATTACGCGCCGAACTGTGCTTATCTCGGATGGGGTATTTATGTTATGGCCCGCGTGGAAAGCGACAAGCTGAAACACCGCGCTGCCTGGAGCGCCGCCGCCCATCTGGGCGGCAAGGACCTGGCGATCTGGACGGCCATGTATCCGTCCGGCTTCCAGGTGCACCGCAACAGCCAGTCCAAGATCGAGGAATGGGTGGCCGCGGGCTATAAGGGCGACTACATTTCGAACTATCTAAAGTCGCAATTCGGCTCCTATAACCACCCGAACCGTGCTGTCGAGCCGCGTATCCCGGGCATTTTCCAATACTATTCCGTTGCGGAAGACGAATTGGCGAAAGGCTATGGCGGCAAGTACAAGTCGGCCCAGGAAACGGCGGACGCCATTGCCGCCGCCTGGGAAAAGATCACCGATCAGATCGGCCGCGACAAGCAGCTGAAACTGTATCGCGCGAGCCTCGGGCTCTGATCTCGTAAAAGTGATTGTGCCGGCGGGACATCGCGTTCCGTCGGCCTTCGAATGGCTTGACGGGGACTATCATGTCGACAATGGAAGGCGACCTGTTGCATACGGTCGAAACCGGCTCGATTTCGGCGAGCCGGCGTTTTTGGGGTTATGCAGCCCTCTGGGTGAGCGCGGCCTGGCTTGCCGCCTCGTTTATGCTTCAGGCATCCCATGACCTCGGCTGGACGCAATTGGGCTTCGAAAACTGGCGGCCTGTGCTCTACGCCTACTTTATCTGGGCAGCGGTCCTTTGCGCGACGCGTGTCGTCATTCACGGCGAGGCGGGAAAGAAGGCGCTGTTCGTGCTGCCGGCCGCCCTTTTTGTCGTGTCCATGGTGGTCTTCCCGCTTCTCTTTGCGCTTTGGGTCGGATTTTCCGACTGGAACCTGGCTTCGCCGACAGGACGGCAATTCAACGGGCTGGATAATCTGCGTCAAATGTTGGGGGATGCGTTTTATCTCAATGCGCTTATCAACATGGTCTATTATGCCCTTGCGATCATGGTTGAATATGCGATCGCGTTTGGTTTGGCACTGCTGCTGAGCCAGGAGATCGTTGCTCGCAAATTCTGGCGTGTGACCTTTCTCCTCCCGCTCATGTTGTCACCCGTTGCGGTAGGCTGGATGGTCGGAAAATCGATGCTGGAGACACGCTTCGGGCCAATTGCTCGGCTTGCCCGGTGGCTCGGCTGGGAAAATCCGTCCTTCTTCGGCGATCCGCTGACCGCCAAGCTTTCGATCATGGTCATGGATGCCTGGACGTTCATTCCTTTCATGATGATTATGCTTCTTGCCGGCCTGCAGTCGTTGTCGCGCGAAGTACTGGAGGCTGCAGAAGTCGATGGCGCAACGAAATGGCAGCGCTTCTGGCAAGTCATCTTCCCGCTGATGCTGCCGGTTTCGGTGACGGCGGTCATGATCCGCGTCATCTTCAAGCTCAAGCTCGCCGACATCATCATCACGGTCACGGCCGGCGGCCCGGGCGGCGCCACGGATTCCGTTACCAGCTTCATCTATCGCGAGTATCGCGACCGTTCGAACGTGGGTTATGGAACGCTTCTGGCGCTCGTCTACCTGGTAATAATCGTCATTGGCATGACAACGCTGATCAATATTTCCGACCGCATCGTCAAGCGCATGACGGGGAGAATCTGATGGCTGCAATCGACTTCGACAAATTCGCCCGCCGCCAGCGCGCTCGCTGGTGGGCAATGCGCTTTGTGGTCTATGGCCTTCTGGTGACCTGGGCGATCGTTAGCCTTTTTCCGCTTTTCTGGACGATTTCGACCTCGTTCAAGACCGCGCCCGATGTGATGAAGGGCAATATCGTGCCCTGGTACGACTTCACGCCGAGCTGGCTCGGCTGGCGCTCTCTCGGGCTTTCGCCCGACGCGCTCAGCCAGACTTCGACCGTTCGCGACGAGTTCATGCACCGGCTGTGGAACAGCGCCCTGATTTCGGGGACCGCCTCGGCGCTTGCCGTCTTCCTTGGATCGCTTGCCGCCTATGGACTCAGCCGCTTCTCCTATAAATTCGGGCATATGCGCAATTCCGACATATCTTTTTTCTTCCTGTCGCAGCTCATCATGCCGCCGGTCGTTCTGGCCTTGCCGTTTCTGGTCCTCTACAAGCAGCTTGCGCTTCTTGACACTTTTGGCGGACTGATTGCGGTCTACACGTTGATGGTTCTGCCGATCGTCATCTGGATCATGCGTGACCAGTTCGCGACTATTCCTGTGGAACTCGAGGAAGCGGCACTTGTCGACGGCCTATCAATCTGGGGCGCGTTCAGCCGCATCATCGTGCCGCTGGTGGCGCCGGGTATATTAGCGGCCTTCATCCTGGCCCTGATCCTGTGCTGGAACGAATATTTCTTCGCGGCCCTACTGACGTCGACAAACACGAATACGCTGCCGGTCATGATCGCCAGCCAGACAGGCAGTCAGGGGATTAACTGGTGGTCCATGGCGGCGCTTTCTACGGCTGGGATCTTGCCACTTGTATTCGTCGGCATCCTGCTCGAAAAGCACATCATCGCGGGCATGACAGCCGGCGCAGTGAAATAGCGGCGGTAGTGTTTGCACATGGACAAAATACCCACAGTCAAGGATGTCGCCATGCGGGCGGGTGTCTCGGTGGGTACGGTGTCGCGGGTGCTTGCCGGGGAGCTTTCCGTCAAAACAGCGCTGCGCGACAGGGTCCAAGATGCGATCGATGCGCTCAGCTATCGACCGAATGTCATGGCCCGGGCGCTGCGCACCAGCACGACGGATGTGATCGGGCTGATCGTTCCCGATATTACCAACCCGTTCTTCTCGCAAATGGCGGCCAGTGCAGAACGCGCGGCCTTTGAGTACCGCCATTCGCTGATGCTGGCGAGTTCACACAACGACCGCGAGGCCGAGCAGAGCCACATTTCGGCCTTTCTAGATCGTTCTGTGCGGGGCATCATTATTGTCGCGGCGAATGTTAGCCACTCCGCGCATGTGAAAACCAAGGTGCCGATCGTGTCGCTCGATCGCCGCTTTGCCGATTTTCCGCTGATCTCCATCAATCACGCCGAGGCGGCCGCGCTCGTTGCCGATCATTTTTACGAACTCGGTCATCGCCGCATCGCCTATATTGCGGGTCCGGCCGATACAGAGGCGGGGCGCGCGCGCCGGGAGGGTTTTGTGGACCGCATCCGCGCTTTGGATGCCAAGGCCGAGCTGAAAATATTTTCCGGCCGGTTCGACTACGAATCTGGCGAGGTCATCGCGCGCCGGCTTCTTGCCCAGCCGCCCAACATGCGGCCAACGGCTATCGCCGCCGCGAGCGACCAGCAGGCGATCGGAGTGCTTCGTGCAGCGCGCGACCTTGGCCTCGATGTGCCGGGCGCCCTCTCCATTGCTGGTTTCGATGATATCCATCTCGCCAATCTTGTCGTGCCACGCCTGACGACCGTGCGCCAGCCGACGGACCAGCTGGCAAGGCGCGCCGTCGAATTGTTGCTCGAAAAGGCACTAGAACCCGGCGATGAAGCCTTGAGCGCCTCGCTTGTCATCCGCGGGTCGACGGCGCCTCCGCCGCCCGACCAAGCCGGCGATCAACTGACAGAAGGCCCGAAGAGCCCCCAACAGGAGTAAACAATCAATGCTCAAAGGTATCAGGCCAGAACTCAATGGCGATATTCTCCAGGCGCTGTCCAACATGGGCCATGGTGATTACCTCGTCGTTTCCGACACGAATTTCCCCTCGGATTCCGTCGCGCGGCACTCGCTACTCGGTCACCTTCTGACAATGGAGAACACGCCCGCACCAAAGGCGATCGAGGCGATCCTCTCGGTCTTCCCGCTCGACACGCCGCTGCAGCCATCGGTTGGCCGCATGGAAGTCATCGGCAAACCGGACGAAATTCCGGACGTGCAGCAGGAGGTGCAGGCCGTGGTCGATCGTGTAGAGAACAAGGCGGCGCCCATGTATCCGATTGAGCGGATGGCTTTCTACGACATTGCCCGCAAGGCCTATTGCGTTATCGCGACTGGAGAGATGCGATTCTACGGCTGCTTCATTCTCACCAAGGGTGTCATTCCAGCTAACGAGGTGGCGCGATGAGTGACAGAAAGACCATTGTTATTTTAGGCATCTTCGCCGCCGATACCGCCTATAAGGCCAAGCGCCTGCCGCATATCGCGGAAACTCTTATCGGTTCCGGCTTTTCTCTCGGCCCCGGTGGGAAAGGCTCGAACCAGGCAATTGCTGCGGCGAAAGCAGGCGGCCAGGTCGTCTTCATCTCGCGCGTCGGCAACGATCCCTTCGGCGACATGGCACTTGCGGCCTACGCGGCGGCGGGCGTGAAGGCCAATGTGATGCGCATGGACGGCGTGTCGACCGGTGCCGCCTTCATCTTCGTCAACGAGGACAATGGCGATAACGCCATTATCGTAGCACCCGGCGCGGCCGGCCTGATCGGCATTGAAGACGTCGACGCCAACCGGGCGGAGATCGAAGCCGCCGCTATATTCATGACCCAGCTCGAACAGCCGATCGAAGCCGCCATCCACGGTCTCACGATCGCGAAGAAGGCTGGCGTTACGACGATCTTCAATCCTGCGCCGGCACAGGTGATCCCCGATAATATCTATCCGTTATGTGACTTCATCGTCCCGAACGAGGTCGAGGCCGCAGGTATCGTCGGCCATCCGGTCGACACCGAGGAGCAGGCGGTGAGGGCGGCCGAAACGCTTCTCCAGCGCGGCGCGAAGACGGCAATTATCACGCTCGGCGCGCGAGGCTCGCTCTATCGAACAGCAGGCCATAGCGAATTCATTCCGGCTGTTGCCGCGGGCAAGGTGATCGACACGACCGGGGCGGGGGACGCCTTTCTCGGCGGCTTTGCGGCAGCCCTTGCCGAAGGCCGCGCGCCGATTGACGCCGTGCGCTTTGCGTCAGTGACGGCCGGCATTGCAGTGACGCGCCCCGGCACAGCGCCCGCCATGCCCGCGCGAGGCGAAATCGAGGCACTCCTCCGTTCTGCATGACGGAATGAACCGTACGGCAGGGGGAGGATGTCCACTCTGTCATTGCACCCACGCGGTAGCTAAACGAGATGCCGCCGACAAGCGGGCGCGATCATCAGCGCTTTCGTACGAATTCCGTGCGCAGGACCAAGCCCTTGATGGCGTCGTGCCGGCAGTCGATCTCCTCCGGATTTTCGGTGAGGCGGATCGACTTGATGACAGTGCCCTGCTTCAACGTCTGGCCGGCTCCCTTGACCTTCAGGTCCTTGACCAGCACAACACTGTCTCCATCGACAAGAACATTGCCGGCGGCATCGCGAACTATTGATGCCTTTGCAGCCTCTGCGGCTATCTCGGAGGCTGGCCGCCATTCACCGGTGGCCTCATCGTACACATAATCGTCGTTCTGGTCGCTCATGGGGTCCCCTGTGTGATGTTCGCGTCGCGATGTTGGTGCCCGTGCTTCACAACGCGGCGACGGCTGAAGCGGCTTCGGGCGAATGTGAGCCTCTATCGCGAATGGCGTGGCAATGCAAATCGCACCATTGGTGACTGAACACAGTAGACGGGATCGCAAAGTTATCGCCGGCAAGCTGAGCATAGGTGTTGGCGCTCATTTTTTACGCGACATTGAGGCGAGCGATTTCATGCCAGGTCTGGATGGCAGAATGGCGAAAATCTCGGAAGTCGGATGGCGTCATTTCATGGCGTGGAAGGTGGAAGAGATTTTGTACCTGCTCACGGGCTGAAACGAAGCGCTGAAGGTGGCGTGCGGGTTTGAATCGCTGCATAATCCGCTCGCGTCGTCGAAACAGCAAATGCGAATTCTCTGCCCGATTGTTCAGTCCCTTATGAGATCTGTGTTTAACGGAAGGTATGATCTCTCGCTTTGCCGTATCATAGGAGCGAAGCTTGTCCGTGATCATGACGCCCGGCTTGATACCTTGTGCCTTCAGAAGCTTGATCATCAAGCGCTTTGCGGCCTTTTTATCGCGGCGCGATTGAGCGAGCACGTCCAGAACAACACCGTTTTCATCCACGGCGCGCCATAGCCATTGCTTCGCTCCATTGGTGGAAACCACACGCTCATCGAGATGCCATTATGGATCAGGAAAGCAGCGGCAATCGCAAAGCTTGCCGTTGCATGATCGGATGGGAACGAGGGATCGCTGCTACGTTCGATCAGAAGTCGTGTAATCCCAGCGTCATAGGGCCGGACGCGTTGATCGAAAAGCAAAATGATCTGATTGATTCCAAGCCCGACAAGGAAGGTCAGGCCGGCAGCGATCAGGAGGTGGCGCGTTTTTTATCCGCTCAGAGCTGCTCCACCATTGGGCAGCGACAGCCAGAAGGCGGTTCCCCGCCAACCAGTTAATCCATGCGGTAGTGGCGGCGTCGAGTTTGTACATTCGGGCTCCTGTCGTTTCGCGATGGGATGCCTCAGTCGCCTGACACCTACCTGAAGTCGAGAGGTGCCATGGTCGAATGCTGGCAGCTCAAGCTCTTTCAGACGCGCTCTGAAGGCAAGCAAAGTCACGCCGGTCGTGGATGCAAAAGCGGCACCAACGACAACGGTGCTGTTTGGCCCGATCTATTCCCGGCACGGCGGTTAACTGCAGGCGGATGCAGTTCACTTGCCTGATCCTATCCGGGGGGATAGGAAGAAGCCGAATACGCTGCGGGGCTATCCCGTTTGGACTGGATCTGACGACGAGGCTTTCATGTTCACGACTATCAAGGAATTGCTCGCTTTCGGAGGCGCTGATGTGCTCCAAGGGCATGGACACGGCGCCCGTGGCCACTCGCATGGGGAGGGTGGGGGGCACGGCCATACCCACGGGGTGGTCGACCCAAGTATTGCGACATCCGAACGCGGCATCTGGGCAATCAAGTGGTCTTTCGTGATCCTCGCGATCACCGCGATCCTACAGTTGATCGTCGTCTTCATTTCCGGTTCGGTGGCCTTGCTTGCCGACACCATCCACAATGTTGGCGACGCGACAACCGCCATTCCGCTTTGGATTGCCTTCGTGCTTGTGCGGCGACCGGCGACAGCCCGGTTCAACTACGGGCTTGGCCGCGTCGAGGATCTGGCGGGGATGCTCATCGTCCTCATCATCCTATTCAGTGCTATCGTGGCCGGCTACGAGGCAGTCAATCGTCTGATCCACCCACAGCCGATCACACAACTTGGCTGGGTCACCGCTGCAGGCATCATCGGTTTCCTTGGAAATGAAATCGTTGCGATCTTCCGCATCAAAATTGGCCGTGCGATGAACAGTGCCGCCCTGATCGCCGATGGTTATCACGCGAGAACCGATGGTCTCACGAGCCTGGCCGTCGTTCTGGGCGCGATCGGCGTCTACCTGGGCTTCCCGCTTGCCGACCCGATCATCGGGCTTCTGATTACGATCGCAATCTTCGGCATCGTCTGGCAGTCGGCCCGTGCCGTCATTACCCGGAGCCTTGACGGTGTCGAGCTGGGCATTGCAGATGAAGTCCACCATGCGGCCGTACACGTACCGGGCGTCGCCAAGATCACCGATGTCAAAGCTCGATGGCTTGGCCACAAGCTGCACGCCGACATCACGATCGCAGTCGAGAACGGTAAGACGCTCGCCGAGGCGAATGGCATCGCACTTGCCCTTCGCGAGGAATTGCATACTCATCTTGCGCCGCTAGGCAGCGCGACGATCCAGTTCGATACTGCGGGTGCCTCAGCCGTGGCCGCCAATCACGGCGATCAGGGGCATCACCATGCTCCCGAACCGTTCACCGTCAACTCCTCGCTGGCGACCGGGCTTCTCGAGATCATTGATACCCCCGACGGTGAGCGGATGCGGCTGTCGATCGCCAGCCACGATCGCGATCTCCAGGCGGTGGTGAACATCCAACGGCCAGGCGGTGTCATCGAAACGTTGCCGCTGTTGCCATCCCCGATCGACCATCATGCAATGCAGAGCGCGGAAGCTCCCGCTGAACCGCATGAGTTCGATGCCGAACTCGTTCTGACGGCAGGTGACAGAGTCGAAGTCCTTCCGTTCGGGATGCACGAGCCGGAAGAGCATCATCATTGAAATCGTCGAGATTGCGGGTTGCGCCCCCTTGACCCCCAGTCAAGTGCGCTTCCGGGCCAACATTGACACTAATCCCCACTAGGGGGATACAGGACGATATGACCGAGCACACCCACGCTACCCATCCAGAGATTATCAAGCGCCTGAAGCGGGCCGAAGGGCATCTGAAGAGCGTCATCGCCATGATCGAGGGTGGCAAGCCATGCATTGATATCGCCCAGCAGCTCTCCGCTGTCGAGAAGGCGATCGTTAACGCCAAGCGGACGCTCATTCAGGATCACCTCGATCACTGCCTTGAGGAAGCGGTCGGTGCACTGCCGCGGGACAAGCGGCAATCCATCGACGAATTCAAGTCGATCACAAAGTTTCTTTAGGGCCGCGGCTGGCCTGCTGGCCTATCTCGCGCCCCTTGTGGCCGCAATGGACGCGACGACGATCCCGCCCATGCAGTCGGAGGCGATCCTTGCAGGGCTGCTTCTAACAGAAAACTAATCGCTCCCCTGTTGTCGATCGCGGAAATGAGCGGGCAAACTATGGCTGCCCGGCCATTATTGTCGGCAGCGAGCCACGCCAGGTCGGTGCGGCAAGGACATGCGCCTCTCCGTTTTCCGTCCGCTCTGTCGGTTGCGAACTTGGCAACCAGTCAAAGGATGAATGACGGCATAGTTCCCAGTGGCCGTTGGACTTTATATCACCGACATCCTGATGACTGGCGCGTGATAACGTCCTGCCGTCATCATGTGACGATCAGCTATCGAGCAATCCGTAGTCGCTCGACGACACGGTCGGCCATCGCTACGCATCGCGCTCCGTCGAACGGAAACAGCGAAGAGAATGCCCCCACCAACTGCTTTTCGATAGCAATCCGCATCATCTTGCGCGCGCGGTGCAACCGCGTCTTGGCCGTTGCAGGCTTGATGCCGAGATACGACGCTGCCTCCTCCGTGCTCATTCCCTCCACGTCCCGCAGCACGAAGATCACGCGGAATTCGTCGGGTAACCTGTCGACCGCCCGTTCGAGTAGACGGCGCGCTTCTGCGCGGGAGAACTCGGCCTCGGGGTCATCGACCGAGAACGGGGTCGGAAATTGTAGCAGCGCGCCCCGTCCTGATTCTGCAGTCATGTCGACCTCCACCAAACCGACGTTGCGCTGCCGGCGTCGTATGCGCCCGAGCGCCTCGTTGAGCGCGATCCGGGTAAGCCAGGTGGAAAGCTGGGCCTCGTCGCGAAATGCATCGAGATGGGTGAAGGCGTGCACATAGGTCGCCTGAACAATGTCCTCCGCTTCTGCGTCGTCCCGGACGATGGCACGTGCCGATCGAAACAGGCGGCGGTTGTGTCGCTGCACAAGGACACGTATGGCCTTCTCGTCGCCCATCCTGGCATGAACGACGAGATCGGCATCGGAGAGCCTTGCCATGTCTGGCACGTGCCTCGGTGCCGCAGTGGGAATGCCAACCATGATCACTCCAGCATAATTCCGTGCATCCACCGCCAAACCTATGGCTGGACATCAAGCGTGCCGGTCATCATCGGGTGAAAGCGGCAATAGAAATCCACTTTTCCTGCTTGTTTGACCGTCATGCTTTTTTGCGCCTTCGGCGGCAGATCAATGTCGAAGCTCTTGTCGCGTGCGGTCACGCTATGGCGGAATATATCATCATTACGCCAGGTGATCACGTCGCCGACATGCAACGGCGGTACCGCGCCGAATTGCATCTGCGCGATGATGATGTCGTGATTGGCGGCCACCGCGCTCGCGGGGCCTCCAAGCACGAGCCCTGCGAATACCAACGCGGTAAGGATGCGAAGCAGGGGGCGCATGGCGAGCCTACTTGACCATCGATGAAAGATGCTCGGCGTGCGTCTGGTGCTCCTTGAAGAGCTTCAGACCCGTCTCCAGCAGCGATTTCAGTTCGCCATTCTGAGCCGACGGGATCAGCAGTGTCTCAAGCGCGCCGTTGACCTGCTTGTGATAGGCCACCTCGTTATCGACATAGGCCTTGTCGAAGGCTGCGCCGTGAAGCTTGGAGAGCTTTTCCAGTTCCGTCTTGGCGGCAGACGACAGCGACTTGCTGGTGTCGTTGTCTTCGGGCTTGACTTTCAATTTCTTGAGAAGGGCAAGCGCCTCTTGGTTCACGGCCGTATGGTCGCGCTCCATTGTCTCGGCGAATTGCCGGACCTCGGCGTTCTTGCTCATCTTGAGAGCTTGCTTGGCGGCGGCGATGTCGATCTCGCCAGCCGTGTAGGCGATATGCGCGATCTGCGGATCCGTCGGCTTGTCGGCTGCAAGCGCCGCAGTTGCAAGTGCCGCAGCCATCGCAGTTGCCGTGAGAAGTCGCTTGAACATGTTGGTCTCCTATCCACCGTGGGAAAACTCCAGACGCCTCCGGCATCTGAAACAGCCATTAGATGCTGCTTCCGGCAAAAGGTTCCCGAATTTCTTTCTACGCTGGCCTGGCGCGGCGTACGGAGTGGAAAAAAGATGGGGTTACGCTGCAAGACTGAGCTTTGCCTGCTTGAGACGACCATCGGCGCCGGCGGCTCGGACCTGTAGAACCCGATGAGCGCCAATCGGCGACCAGCGCATCTGACGCTTCTTGTTCATTCGGGCATTGACAAGGCTGTTGGCTGCACTTTCGGCCGGCACAAAGGTATCAAGCACACGAGCAGCCTCTCGAAAGGACTGACGGGAACCCAACTCAGCTTGGATCCGCTCCAACTCCGGCGCACCGCGCACCAAGCCTAAATAAATAGTACCGCGCAAGTTGGCTCGCACCAACGGTGCTTGGCCCCAAGCTGACCGCAGGTAACCTTGATTCCGATCAATGCAATGGACCCGCGATACGCTAGGTTTTTTCCAAGCTGGTGGTTTACGGCACCTGCGTTGCAGCTCGTGGCCAAATAAACAAAGAAAGCGAAGATAGGTATTTCACTGTCGGATCGTTGGCTTGCTCAGGATCAGCGGCTAGAGCCGGGAAACAACAAGGGTCGGTAACGAATATGAGGCCGACTGGAGAATGACCATGCAAAAGCAGTCCCCCTCATCGTCGAGGCAATATATCGAAAAGTACAGAGCGGTCCTCGACCAACGCCGGCGCGAGCTACAAACCCGGCTGCGAGCGATTGAGCATGATTTCGAGGAGCCTCGCAATTCTGATGACGATCGTGCCATAGAGCGAAATAATGACGAAGTCCTGGAAGAACTCGGCGAGGCCGGACAGAAGGAGCTCCTAGCTATCCAAGCGGCTTTGGACCGGATTGAGGCTGGCACTTTTGGCACCTGTGTGAAGTGCGGCACACCAATCGGCGAGCAGAGGCTTGAGGCTGTCCCACACACGCCTTTCTGCCAATCCTGCGCTCATTCGATTTAACGCCTCGCTTGCACGCTCAAAAGCGCCTGACCTCAACACGCCGAATAGAGAAGAGCCGATGGAAGACTTTCAGCAAAATCCGTTCAGTTTAAGGATCTTATGCGCTTCGATCGATGCTCGAAGCTCGTCCTCGGAAGTGCGGTCGCCTTGGTTGGCATCCGGATGGTGCATTTTGAGCCTTTCCTTATAGCGGCTTTTGATTTCCTCCGGCGTTGCAGCTGGCGACAGACCGAGTGTCTCAAATGCCTTTGCTTCCAGCACCTTGAGTTTGCGTATCAGGAAATCCGCCTTTTGCGCCTTGCGCTGCGCGGCAGTTTTGCGGGCATTCAATGCCTTTGCAGAACCGGAACGGACGTTGCCCGGGAGCGGAGTTTCGGACGCCTGACTGACGCTGGTCCCCCAGGTCGGACGGCCGCCAGTGGCCGCTTCCTTCTGATAGCGGGCAATGTCCTTGTCAGATAGACCCGTCGCGAAATTGTAGCCCTTGTTGTACTCCTTCACGTGCTCAAGACAGAAGAACAGATACAGGCCTTCTGCATCCCGACCCACCGGGGCGCGGTGCGTACCATTCTTTTCGCAGCCGTCCCATTGGCATCTGGGACCGCTGGGTTCACTCTGCGGGACAGACCTCTTACGAGTCGATTTAAGGCCAACAAATATTTTCGAATCAAGCGTCATGGCACTTATATGGCGGCAACGCTTCATCTCGGCAAGAAATAGTGAACTGGCTGTTGGCGGATTCCCGTCAATCTGTGGATGGCCCAGCCAATTCACCAACCACCTGAATTGTGAATAAAGCTCTCACGGGCTGATGGTTCGATTCTCATCGGGAGCGGACAATTGCCTGCTTCTCTTGATCTCACACAGAGACACTTTCACCGAAACGAATTTGAGATTTCAACGTCCATCACGATAAGCGGGCGTCGACTAAAATCATTTCACAATCCACTCACAAGATTTTTATAAATTAGATTACACTAATTCCGGGTCGGCTATTTTCTTCCCGGCGACTTCACCTATCTCGCACTTGCGAAATGATCGCGCATTCCAACCCGCCGGGCATGGGTACGCCCCCTGCCTGCCGTCCGGCCCATTACAAGGACTCGACAATGGGTGATTTGCTTAAAGGGATCTCCAGCTTTCGCGGTGCCGTCTTTCCAGACCATCAGGCACTTTATCGCAAGCTGGCGGAGGAGGGACAGCAGCCGCAAGCGCTGATGATTTCCTGCGCCGACAGCCGGGTGATGCCCGAAACGATCACGCAGTCCGGCCCCGGCGAACTCTTCGTCTGCCGGAATGCCGGAAATATCGTTCCCCCGTTTTCGACGGCCAATGGTGGCGTATCATCGGCGATAGAATATGCCGTCGTCGCACTTGGCGTTCGTGATATCATCGTGTGCGGGCATTCCGACTGCGGCGCCATGAAAGGGCTTTGCCACCCCGATCTCCTGAAGCCGATGCCGAATGTCGCTGCGTGGCTGAAACACAGCCATGCGGCCCATTCGATCGTTTGCGAAGCCTATCCTGCCGATCTGCCCGAGCGCCAAAGGGTTCGCGCCATCGCCATGGAAAACGTCGTTGTCCAGCTTGACCATCTGCGCACGCATCCTTCGGTCGCGGCCAAGCTGGCGACCAATGACATTACCCTGCACGGCTGGTTTTTTGATATCGAGACCGGGGAAGTGCTGGTCTATGACGGTGCGGCCGCTCGGTTTACGGATATCATTGAGGACAGGCCTTTGCCCGTCGCAGTCACCGGTCGTGGTCGTCCACATGTGATGCCACAAGCCGCGGAGTAGGCCGATGATGTCAAGCTCTGTTCTTTCGCGAGACTTCGCATCGTCGCTTGTCGTGTTTCTCGTTGCTATACCGCTTTGCCTCGGGATTGCTGTGGCTTCAGGAGTTCCGGTGGCCATGGGTCTCATTTCAGGCATTGTCGGCGGCATTGTCGTCGGCCTTTTGGCCGGATCCCCACTTCAGGTGTCGGGGCCGGCGGCGGGGTTAGCCGTGATCGTCTTCGGCTTCGTCGAGCAATATGGCGCCGCCATGCTCGGGCCGGTGCTCATCGTGGCGGGATTGCTGCAGGTCCTTGCCGGATTCCTGAAGATTGGATCGTGGTTTCGCGCAATTTCGCCTGCGGTGGTCCACGGCATGCTCGCCGGGATCGGCATCCTCATCATTCTTGGCCAAGTCCATGTGCTGATGGGGGCAAGACCTGCTGCCGGAGGCATCGAGAACGTCACCGCCATGGAGCAGACCCTCGGTCGCGTGTGGGGCTCCGGACTGACCCGGGAATCGGTTGCCCTACTCGTGGGCTTGATCTCCCTGCTGGCCATGATCGCATGGGAGAAGTTCAGGCCGAAGCCATTCATGCTGGTGCCTGGGGCTCTGGTGGGGGTCGCGGCTGGCACGATATTGACGGTCGGGATGCAGCTGCCGATCACCAGGGTGGAGGTGCCGTCCTCTCTCATCGACAGCATTTCGCTGCCGACGCTCGATGGTTTTGCCAGGATGGTCGAGCCCGGTATCATTATGACGACGCTGGTTATCGCGGTGATCGCAAGTGCGGAAACGCTACTGTCGTCCGCGGCCGTCGATCGCATGCATGATGGCGTGCGAACCCGCTTCAACAAGGAGTTGTTCGCGCAGGGCATCGGCAATGCGCTTTGCGGTCTGCTTGGTGCGCTGCCGATAACGGGTGTCATCGTCAGATCGTCCGCCAATATTCAAGCAGGCGCGCGTAGCCGGGCATCGGCCGTGCTGCATGGTGTTTGGATCCTTGGACTGGTGGCATTTCTGCCGCAGTTGCTCGCGATGGTGCCGCTGACTGCACTTGCCGCGGTGCTGCTGGTGACAGGATGGCGGCTGATCAGTCTCCACCACGTCCGGCACCTGTTCGATCATCACGGCTGGGTTCCCGTTGGGATCTGGACCGCGACGGTGGCGATGGTGGTACTTCAGGACCTGCTCGTCGGCGTGGCGCTCGGCCTTGCACTGTCCATATTGGAAATCCTTCCGCACCTGCGTCGCAAACTTGCCATCGACCGGTTGGAGGATGAGGAAGGCATCCATCTCGACCTCGTGGGCGTGGCGACATGCAAGGACGTTCCTGCCCTGCTCAACATGCTGGAAACGCTTCCCGAGGGTCGCAAGATCAGGATTGCGGGCGCCCGCCTGCATTATCTTGACCATACGAGCGCCGAGACCCTGCGTGAATGGCTGAAACGACAGAAGAAATCAGGGCGCGTCGTCGAAATTGAGCATCCGCCGGTCGGACGCCATCGGCGGCTGAAACCGATCTTTGAACGGCTGTCAGAGGAAGTTGCCTGATCGGCGGAGAGCGCACCAGCTACCTAGCGACAACGTTCTTGCCCCGCTTGCCGGGGCGAGGCACGCCCATAAGCGAACCGCGAAACATTCCGTCATTTCCATTGCCGCGGCCATACGAGATGCGACGTTACAAGCGCGGACACCTGCCCGGGGAGGCACTCGGCTTGACGGAAGAGTTCAATTCATGACAGTTTTGTGACAAGCAATTGCTGGGCATAGCAGCAAAACATCTGGCGCATTTGGCAAATGGCATTTCTTGATCTGATCAACGTTAGCAAGTCATTTGGAAGCCTGCCCGTTGTCGAGGAATTCACAGTCCAAATCGAGAAGGGAGAATTCATCTCCTTCCTCGGACCATCAGGCTGCGGCAAGACGACCGTGCTGCGCATGATTGCCGGCTTCGAGACCCCGACCGCCGGCACGCTGACCATCAACGGCAAGGATC
>Ga0207695_10001786_pt1 | contig 33930 bp, 31 predicted proteins | sample KBSC54metaG_FD_184354 | JGI IMG/M metagenome (GOLD analysis project Ga0207695, IMG submission 184354) | Corn rhizosphere microbial communities from Kellogg Biological Station, Michigan, USA - KBS C5-4 metaG (SPAdes) (version 2) | ecosystem: Host-associated > Plants > Roots > Rhizosphere > Soil... | reverse complement strand
GTGGCACCAGTCTTGCCGCTCCGCTGGCTGCCGGTGCCTGGGCCCGCATCCTGCAGGGCAATCCGGGATTGGGATTCGCGGCACCGCATCTGTACGCGTTGCCGGCTTCGGTGTTGCATGACGTGCGTGCAGGCAACAACGGCGGCTATCTGGCCAAGCTGGGTTGGGACTGGGCCACGGGTCTCGGCAGCTTCGACGTGGGCCGAGCCGCGGCGGCATTGCAGTAAAGCGGACAGGTAATTGCAATGACCGCACCGGACAGGACGTCCGGTGCGGTTTTGCGTTCCGGGTGGTTGGCGCCACGTCAGCCGCAGATCGAAAGCCACGCCCTTTTGACGCGTTACCAGGGATCACGGATACCCATTCCACGCGCCGGCCATCATTTCGCCGGTGGCTGGTCGACGTGTCCGCAAGCCTTGCAGGTGCGCGCTTCCGCTGAACCGTAATAACGTTCGAACACCGGTGGGAAATCCTTCTCGATGCTGTCGAGGACGAAATACTCCTCGTAGAGTTTGTGGTTGCACTTTTCGCAGAACCACAACAGGCCGTCCTTCTCGTGCGGCGAGCGGCGGCGCTCGATCACCAGGCCGATTGAATCCTTCATCCGCTGCGGCGAATGCGGCGTGCGCGGCGGCAGGTAGAAGATTTCGCCGGCGCGGATTGGCAGGTCGCGACGTTGCCCGCCATCCTGCACGCGCAACACCATCTCGCCTTCGAGCTGATGGAAGAACTCCGGGCCTTCGTCCCAGTGATAGTCGCTGCGCGCGTTCGGGCCGCCCACGATCATGATGATGAAATCGCCATCCACGATGCACTTGTTGCCGACCGGTGGCTTCAGCAGGTGGCGATGCTCGTCGATCCAGCGTTGCAGGTTGAAGGGCGGTGTGAGCGACATGGGTGTTTCCTTCCGTATGACGCTACCTTAGCGCCAGCGCAGCCGGGCTGGAAGGGCAGCGCTGTCTATCACTGCGGGATGAATCCATTTTGCCCCGTGGCTGCATCCAATCGTTGAATCGTCCGTTCTTCAGGAGCATCAACGATGCGACGCTGTCCCCCCATTGCAGCCGTCACCGCGCTCCTTTCGCTCGTCTTCGTTGCCCCGATCGCAACAGCCGCCACCGCGAACTTGCCGGACACTGCGGTCGGCAGACTCGCCGGTGAACTGATCCATCATGCCAATGCCGACGATCCCGCGCGGATCCGGCAATGGGCGCCCACCGTTCTGGCAGCGTCCATCGCCCCCGACGACAAGGCGGCGTTTGTCACGGACCTGGTCTCGGCGGCACGCGACAGCGGCGGCGTGGATGTGTTCGATGTGCGCACCGATCCGCACCAGCCGGGGCTGCTCGAAGTCGCCGTCAAGGGACGCCGCAACGGGCAGGCCGCCCTGTTCTGGCTGACCGCCGACACGGCGCATCCGGACCGGCTCGCGCAGGCGATGCTGGTGCCGATGGACAATCCGCTTTATGCCGACTGGCCCAAGGGACCAGTGTCGCATGCGGAGTTGGGAAAACAGATACACGCGGTACTGGACCGGCTGGTGCGCGGGTCCGATTTCTCCGGCTGCGTGACCGTTTCCGATGGCGGCGAGACCGTGTTCGACGAATGCCGTGGCCTGGCCGAACGCAGTTTCAACGTGCCGGTCGACCACCAGACAAAGTTCCACGTCGGCTCGATCGACAAGATGTTCACTGCGGTTGCCATCGGGCAACTGGTCGAGGCCGGCAAACTGTCGTGGAACGACACGCTGGCGAAGCTGGTTTCGGAATATCCCGACCAGGCGACGGCGAAGAAGATCACCGTATGGGAGCTCCTGCATCACACCGCGGGCCTGGGCGATTTCCTGGTGCCGGAATATTTCGAGCACTCCGTACGCTACGTCAATCCGGTGGACTACCTGGGCCTCATCGCCCGCCAGCCGCTGGCGGGCCAGCCCGGCAAGCAGTTGAGCTACAGCAACGCGGGCTACATGCTGCTCGGTCGCATCATCGAGAACGTATCCGGCGAAAGCTACTTCGACTACATCCAGCGCCATATCTTCAAACCCGCGCAGATGACATCCAGCGGCTTCGACAGCGTGGACGAGATCGTTCCCGGGCTTGCGGTTGGCTACTTCCACGATGACGGTGTGTTCTCCCGTACGTGGAAGGCCGACTGGCTGAAGATCGGCTACAAAAGCGGCCCGGCCGGTGGTGGTTATTCCACCAATGCCGACCTGCTGCGGTTCGCCAAGGCCCTGAATGGAGGCAGGCTGCTCAAACCTGCGACGCTGGCGAAGATGTTCGATGACGAAGTGTCGTCCTGGCCCGGTGGTATTGCAGCCGGTTTCGGCGAACGGCTCTCGCATGGCCGCCACATCCGCGGACACCAGGGGGGCACTGAGGGCACCACGGCAAACCTGGAGATGGTCTGGGAAACCGGTGCGGCCGTGGCCCTGACCAGCAACGAAGGGCCGTCGCAACACTGGTTGCTGGCCGAGAAGATCGCCGACTTGCTGGCTGCGGAATCCACCAAGCCCGACGCATTGGAGAAATCGCATGTCCGGTAGACGGATCCTCGCGGCGCCACTGATATTTTGCGTGGCAACTCTCTTCGGTTTCGGGAATGCACATGCGGCTCCTGCGCCCGGCGTCTGCAAGCTCGCGCGAGCGCCGAGCAAAGACTTCGGATTGAAAATGCCGTTCGATATCGTCGACGGGCGAATCTACGTCCAGGCTCGGGTCAATGGCCGCGGTCCATTCAAGTTTGCCGTTGACACCGGCGCAAGCGGTTGGGGGCGTGCGGATGCAAGTCTCGTTGCCGCGCTTCACCTGAAGATGCATAAGCCGGCAATGACTTCGGATGGCGTACGGGCAGCGAAGGTTGCGACGGTACACCTGGATTCCCTGGAACTCGGAGGCTTGTCCAGGAAAAACCTGGACGTCGTCACCCGGGATTACAGCAGCCGGATGTCGCCGGATGCGGCGTTCTCCGGAATCATCGGCCGCGAATTCTTTGCGGATGGCCTGCTGATCATCGATTACCCCGCGCGAACGTTGTCGTTCAGCCGCAAATTATCGCTCTCGCCAACGGAAGCGCATGTGCTCAGCTATGAACGCGCATTTCGCGTGCCGATTTCCATCGGCGACCTGCGAACCGAAGGGAATCTCGATACCGGCGCCAACGTGACTTTCGTCTTGCCCAAGTCGCTGTTCGAACGCGTTTCGGATGCTCCGTTGCAACAGGCCGGACGCGGCCGGCTCACGAATTCGCGGATCGAGACGATGCGCTCCACGGTGCGCGGACCCTTCCGGATCGGCGGGGTGAGCCTGTCCAAGGTCCCGGTCCGCGTCTCGGATCGCTATCCGGAACTGTTGGTCGGCGCGCGTGCGCTGCAACACTTCGTCGTCATGATTGATCAGCGCTCAAACAGCATCGCTGTGTGCAATTGATTCATTGCTGGGAAACGAGAACACCACTCCCTCATCTGTCCGCATCTCCGGAGCAAAACCATGGATCCCGTCATTTTCATCATCCCTTTAGTGCTGTTCCTCGGCCCGACGCTGATCGTGCTCATCTTCTTCCGCTACCGCTATCTGCAATCGCAGGTGCGTTACAGCACCCTGCTGCAATTGGCCGAAAAAGGCGTGGAGCTGTCGCCGCAATTACTGCTGGAACCGCAGGGCGAATTTTCGGAACGCCGACGCGCGCTGGTGCTGATCGGCGCCGGCCTCGGCCTGATGGCGATGTTCATGGCCTTGCCGGGTCATTTCGACAACGGTGTCGGCGTCCGCAGCCTGTGGGGGCTTGGCCTGCTGCCGCTGATGATCGGCCTCGGCTACCTCGCCAGCTGGTGGTTGAATCGGCGCGACGCTGCGCATGACTGACGGCGCTGCCGAGGCGCGCGTCGATCAGGGTTTGGTGACACGGGTTTTGCTGGGCGAAGATCGTCGTGCATTCGAACAATTGGTGCTCCGCCATCAAGGCATGGTGCGCGCCCAGTTGCGCCGCTTGCTGCACGGCGATGCGGCCGGCGCGGATGACCTTGCGCAGGAGACGTTTTTGCTGGCGTGGCGAAAGCTCGACCAGTTTCGTGGCGATGCAAGGTTTTCCACCTGGATTTATCGCATTGCCTACTCGTGCTTCCTGCAGGCGTATCGAAAGCAGCCGCGAACTGCGGACGACGCGAGCGAAGGTGAGGCAGAACGTTTGCATGCGCCGCCGCACGCGATGGACCTGGAATTGGATTTCAAGCGCGCCATGCGGCGCCTGTCGGCTGCCGAGCAGACGGTGCTGCTGCATTGCGTGCAAATGGGACTCAGCCACGAGGAAGCGGCTTACGTGCTGGCGATGCCGCTGGGAACGGTGAAGACGCACGCGACGCGCGGCAAGGCAAAGTTGAAGGCATGGTTGGCGGCCTGGAACGAGGCCGCCCGCGTAGAGGAGGCATCATGAATCAGTCACAAGACGATGCGATCGAGGAGTTGCTGCGCAAGCAGTTCGATGGTCCCGTGCTTGACGAAGGTTTCAGTCGACGGCTGCTGCAACGGTTGCCGCAGCGCCGCCGACGCGTGACCTGGCCGCTGTGGTTCGGCATCGCGACCGGGGCAGTGGCGTGCTGGCTGGCGTTGCTGTCCTCTCCGTTGCCGCGGACCGCCTGGCGGGATTGGATGAGCGGTGAGTGGTCGGCGCCGACCATCATGCTGCTGCTGGCGGCGCTCGGCATGGCGATGCTGGCCTTGGCGTGGGGCGTGGCCGAAGCGGATGATCGTTGAGTCTGCCGGATTCCGAATTCCGAATCACACTTCCAGCGAAGCCAGGTCGCCTTTTTCTTCCAGCCAGTTGCGACGGTCGGAGGCGCGCTTCTTCGCCAGCAGCATGTCCATCAATTTCGACGTCGCTTCAACGTCATCGATCGTCAGTTGCACCAGTCGCCGGGTGTCGGGGTCGATGGTGGATTCGCGCAATTGCGAAGGATTCATTTCGCCCAGGCCCTTGAAGCGCGTGACGCTGATGGCACCCTTGATCTTCTCGCGCTCGATGCGTTTCAACAGCGCATCGCGTTCGGATTCGTCGAGGCAATAGAAAACCTGCTTGCCCACGTCCACGCGAAACAGCGGCGGCATCGCCACGCAGACGTGGCCTTCGCGCACCAGCGCCGGGAAGTGGCGCAGGAACAAGGCGGACAGCAAGGTGGCGATGTGCAGGCCGTCGGAATCGGCATCGGCAAGAATGATGATCTTGCCGTAGCGGAGGCCCGAGATGTCGTCCTTGCCGGGATCGCAGCCGATCGCGATCGCCAGGTTGTGCACTTCCTCCGACGCCAGCACCGACGCGGACTCCACTTCCCACGTATTCAGTATTTTCCCGCGCAGTGGGAGGATGGCCTGGTAATCCTTGTCGCGCGCCTGCTTGGCCGAGCCGCCGGCGGAATCACCTTCCACCAGGAACAATTCGGTGCGGTCCGGATCGGTGGATGCGCAGTCGGCCAGCTTGCCAGGCAGGGCCGGGCCTTGCGTGATCTTCTTGCGGACGACTTGCTTGGCCGCCTTCATGCGCGCCGCCGCGTGTTCGATCGCAAGCTGAGCAATGGATTCGCCCGCGGAAACATTCTGATTGAGCCACAACGAGAACGCGTCGTGGATCGCGTTCTCGGTGGCGCTGGCCGCGTCGCGCGAGGACAGCCGTTCCTTGGTCTGCCCGGCGAACTGCGGATCGCGCATTTTCACCGACAGCACGAATGCAACGCGTTCCCACACGTCTTCCGGTGCAAGCTTCACGCCGCGCGGCAGAAGATTGCGCAAATCGCAGAACTCGCGCACCGCATTGGTCAGGCCCGATCGCAGGCCGTTGACGTGGGTGCCACCCTGGATGGTGGGGATCAGGTTGACGTAGCTTTCCTGCACCAGCTCGCCGTCCGGAATCCACGCGAACGCGGCGTGCACGCCGCCGTCCTCACGCTGCGCGTGGTGCACGAACAATTCGGGTGGCAAGCACGGTGCGCTGCCCAGTTCGGACTTCAGGTATTCGGCAAGGCCATCCTCGTAGCGCCACTCGTCATGTTCGCCGCTCGCTTCGTCCAGCAACGTGACAGTCAGCCCGGCGCACAACACCGCCTTCGCGCGCAGCAGGTGCTTCAATTTCGGCAGCGAGATTTTCGGCGTATCGAAGTATTTCGAATCGGGCAGGAAACGCAGCGTGGTGCCCGTGCGGCGCTTCGGAACGTCCCCGAGCGTTTCCAGCTTGCCGACCGGTTCGCCATCCTTGAAACGCATCCGGTATTCGGTGCCTTCGCGGCGGATCAGCACTTCAAGGAACGAAGAGAGCGCATTCACCACCGACACGCCGACACCGTGCAGGCCTCCGGAGAAGGTGTAGTTGCGGTCGGAGAATTTCGCGCCCGCGTGCAGGCGCGTGAGGATCAACTCCACGCCCGGCACGCCTTCCTCGGGATGGATGTCCACCGGCATGCCGCGGCCATCGTCGATCACCGTGACCGAGCCGTCCTTGTGCACGGTGACGTCGATCTGCTTCGCGTGGCCGGCCAGTGCCTCGTCCACCGAATTGTCCACGACTTCCTGGACGAGGTGGTTGGGCCGCGTGGTGTCGGTGTACATGCCGGGGCGGCGGCGGACCGGTTCAAGACCCGAAAGCACTTCAATGTCGGCGGCGTTGTAGCGGGTGGAGGCGGCCATGTATCGCGATTCCAGGCAAGGTGAAAGACACAGCCGGTCAGGATGGCGAACCGGGGCACGGCGGTCAATCCTTCCCCCTTGCTGAATTGCAAGATGGCGGGTCGAAAAATCTTCATTTGCGTTCAGCGGCCAGTTTGCCGATCGGGCAGAATATGCGCAGCGCCGGGCCATCGTGGCCCGCGCTATTCCAGGAGACCATTGCAATGCGTAAGCTGATCCTCGCCGCCATCGTTGCGGCCGCGTTCTCGATCCCGGCGTTTGCCGCCCAGACCACCCCGGCCAGCTCCGCCCCGGCCGCCGCTCCGGCTGCTGCCGAAGCCCCGGCGACCTCGGCTCCGGCCATGAAGTCCGAGCATCACGCCAAGAAGCATTCGAAGAAGCATCATCATCATGCGAAGAAGGCCGAATCCTCGGCCCCGGCTTCCAGCGCCAAGTAATCCAGCAACCGCAAGGCTGCTGATTTGAACGCCCCGGCTTGTCCGGGGCGTTTTTTCGTGGGGGCTTTCTCATTCTTCAGTTCAGGGCAGGCGCTTGTGTGACGCGGTGGCTGCCCGTAAAGTGTGACGGGGGCCCGCGCTCGAAAGCGTGCGTGCGACGTGAGGGCTGGGTTGTTGGGGCGGTCGCCCCAAAGAGGGGAGCCGTGGGTCGTATCCATTTCATTTCGGGCCTGCCAGCCAGACTCAAATCCTCCGCTGGCTCTGCTGCGCCAGCCCCCCCACCTCCGAGCGGCCATGTCTGCAAGGCCCGAGCCCAGACCTGCAAGCTGGCGCGATTCGTTACGCATCCCTGAAGGATTGCGCAGCGTTTGAATCGATCGTTCTGGACCCAAGAGACGGAATGACTACTTCCCAGGCGATCTCGCTGAGCCGTGCCCTTATCGTCGAAGACGACGCGCCGAGCCGGCAACGTTTGGGCAGGTTGCTCGAGGCCATCGTGGGCGAGGGACTGGCTGCCACCGTCGCCGGCAACGTGGCTGAGGCACGGACCGCGGCGAGCGCTGGGAAATTCGACATCGCGCTGGTCGATATCGGCCTGCCGGATGGCAATGGCGTCGAATTGATTGGGTGGTTGCGGGCAAGGCATCCCGGCGTTACCTGCCTGGTGATCACCGCGTGGGGCGATGGCGACACCGTGCTGGCGGCGCTGCGCGCGGGTGCGATCGGCTATCTGCTGAAGGATCGCGACGACGCGGAGCTGTCGCTCGCGCTGCAGAACATCCAGCGTGGCGGCGTGCCGATCGACCCGTTCGTCGCACGCCGCATCCTGGCGATGTTGCCGGGCGCTGCACCGGTGACTAAACCCGAGGTGGCGGGCGACGCATTGTCCGGACGCGAATGTCAGATTCTGGACCTGGTCGCGCATGGCCACAACAACCGTCAGATCGCGGAACTGACCGGATTGTCGCGCTTCACCATAGAAGACTACACCAAACGGATTTACCGCAAGCTCGCTGTGGGCTCGCGCGCGGCTGCAGTGTTCGAGGCACAGGCGCGCGGGCTGTTGCGGTGACGCCGTTGCGACGCGCACCCCGTACCGCGTGGCTGTTGCTGTTTTTGTCGATGTGCGCGTTCGCAACCGCGCATGCCGCAGCGCCCACCCTCACCCTGCAGAAGGCTGAAGCTGCACCATCGGACTGGAACGCCGCGACGCCACCCACGACGGGCTGGATTCCCGTCACGCTGCCTGACGACTGGTCGCATCGCTGGCCACAACACGATGGCGTAGTCTGGTACCGAATGATCTGGCAGCAAACACAGGCAAGCCAGCCAGTGGGGCTGCTGCTCAACCAGGTCACGCTGGCCGATGCGGTGTATGTCAATGGCAGCCTGATCCACCGCGACCCGAGCCTGGTCGAACCGCTTTCCCGCAGCTGGATCAAGCCGCAATATTTCGTGATCGATGCGCCGATCCTGCGCATCGGCACCAACACCTTGCTGGTACGCGTCTCGGGTCTCGCCAATTACCAGCCCGGACTCGGTGTCATCAGCGTGGGCACCCCGACTGCGGTGTACGCGCAATACCACACCGGTTGGCTGATCCGTTACCAACTGCGCCTGTACAACCAGGCGTTTTTCCTGGCCATGGGTCTGGTCTTTTTGGTGTTGTGGCTGTTTCGCCGCCGCGACACGTTGTATGGCTGGTTCGCCGCCAGTACCTTGCTGATCGGCGCGTGGGACTGGAACAACGTCGCGCCCAGCACATGGCCGTTCGGCAGCACCGACGCGTTCCAATCGTGGAATATGGCGTTCTACGTGGCCGGTACCGTCGCGCTCGCGGTTTTTTTGCTGCGTTTTTGCGACAAGCGCTGGCCGCGCATCGAAGCCGCGTTGTGGGTGTACACCGGCGCGATTGCGCTGTGCGCCGCATTCGCACCACATCTGCTGGGGGTGTGGCGGTTCCAACTAGCACCCATCGACGTCGCATTGTACTTCGCGGTGCCGTTGGCCTTCATCGGATACGCGCTGTGCAAGCGGCACCAAGACATGCTGATTCTGGCGTTTTGTCTCGCGCTGCCGCTGCTGGCGATCGTGCACGACGTGCTGCGGTTCTTCGAGGTGATCCGTGATCGCGCATATATCGCCTCGATCACCGCACCGTTCACCCTGATTGGCATGAGCGTGGTGCTGGCGCATCGCTTTGCCGCCGCGATGCGACGGGTCGAGGACTTCAACTATCAGTTGCGCGCTCGGGTCGACAGTGCCACCGAGCGGCTGTCGGCAACGCTCGGGCGTGAACATGCGCTGGCGCTGGCGAATGCCCAGATCGGCGCGCGCCTCGACTTGGTGCGCGATTTGCACGACGGGTTCGGCGGCAGCCTAGTATCGGCCATCGCGGCACTGGAACATGGCCCGACCGGCGTGAATCCCGATGCGGATGCCGTCGAGACCCTGAAAATGCTGCGCGACGACTTGCATCTCGTCATCAATACCACCGCGCACGCCGGCAGCGGCGGCCTCATGGAACCGCTGGAATCCCTGCGACACCGGTGGAGTGACCGGCTGGACGCCGCGGGCATCGCCAGTCACTGGCGGTTGGCGGACATTGACCGCCTGCAATTTCCGCCAGGTCAGAGTCTGGACGCATTGCGCTTCATCCAGGAAGCGCTGACCAATGCGCTGAAGCACAGCGAAGCGGAGCGCGTGCACGTCGACGTGCAGGGCACGGGTGCAGCGCTGTGCATCGAAATCCGCGACGACGGCCGCGGATTCGATGCATCGTCGCATCCTAAAGGTACCGGTCTGACGAGCCTTGCATCACGTGCCCGCAGGCTGGGCGCGAAGTTCGTCATCGATACCGCGCCGGGTTGCGGAGCCCGCCTGCGGATGGATATTCCGTTCGCCAAAGCCGACGAATGACGTTGCGCTGGTCGTCGCCGTGTTTCGATAGCCCACGCATCCAATTTTGCACTTTCACCCCCGAACTCGGGGATGTTTTTTCGCGTCTCCCTGTTTAGGCTGTGGACGTGAATTATGTGATTTGTGTCTCACTTTTGCACGACGCGACGTTACCCCGATCCAGGCTTTCTCCGCACATGTCAAGGGGATCGCGTGAACCGTATTCATTCTGGTTTGTAACCATAAGCGCTACGGCAACACCTTGATACCGTGCCCCGCCATTACGACAGACGGAGCCGAGCATTACAGCGCGAGGTCGTTTGCGTTGGAATTCGTTTGGAGACATTCAAGGGTCGCGCTTTTCCAGGCGGCCCGACTCAACTCGACGGGGTCCGGAAACCCAAGTCCGCTCTGAATTGGTGAATCGAAAAAACGGAGGCAAGTATGTCAGTACCGAGCATGTTCAAGACTGTTTCGATGACGCTCGTCGCAGCAGCGGTGTGCCTGAGCCTGCGGGCGCATGCGACCACCGTGCAGACGTTCCTGAACTTCACGGCTCCCAGCCAAAGTATTTGGGGGTCGGATGGACCGTCGGCGTTCGACTACTCCGGCAGTGCAAGCTGGGACCCGCCCCTGGGTCTGGGCACGGAAAACTTCGGTTACGGCATCGTCGCGAACGCAGGCACGGTGATGGGCAATGCCAGCGGTACCCTCGCGACGAGCTACACGCCGGTACTGTCAGCGCCAGGTATTGCGAATATCGGGTTGCAGTTCAACTCAGGCACGGGCTTCCTGATTTCCCAGATCGATGCTTCCGCAACCCTGACGTTTTTCAGCCAAACCTTCGGACCCAGCATCGGGCTGATAGTCAACAACAATTTCGTCCTCAACCCATTCGATATACCGTCGGTCGGCCTCAACGCATATGACATCGCCAACCCGTCGATCGATCTCGGCGTGGCGAGCGCCGATTTGGATTTCGGAGTCGTGCAGACCAATCATTTCACGCCGACCGGCATCGACGGGACGCTTTTCTATCAGCGCGAGGGCAGTAGTATCGCCCAGAGCCAGCCTTTTGATCTGGCTACTGGGGCCACACTTCCGGTCAACCTCACCCAGGCCGGTACGTACGATTTCTGGTTCGGCAGCGACTGGAATCTCCTGAACCAGTTTTACTCGTCGGCGGCGCTCGGTTTGACTGCCGGTGCCTCTACGATCGCTGGATGCGGGAGCGATCTCCTTGAAAGTTGCCATTGGGACACCACGCTTGTGAACTCCACGATTTATACCGGTGATCCGTTTGCATTGAATTTCGATTCCTTGGCGCAACCGACCACGTTCCAAATCGAGGTGCAACCGGTCCCCGTGCCTCACAGCCTCGGTCTCGCGATGTTCGGAGGCGGTCTTTTGCTGATAGGCGTTCTCGATGCCTGGCGTCGCCAGCGTGTTCCGGAAGACCACAGCGTTGCATGAACTCCCGGCCGCGCCGCGGGGTCGTTCTCATGCGGCCGGTTTCGATGAAATAAATCTGCAAGTTGTGCTGGCTTACCCTGCGTTTTTTTGGGGGGGGCACGCGGCGCACCGTTGTCCGCCGGTGAATAGATGGCGCCCTTGAGGGTGGTGAAACTTTCTTGATTCGTCGGCGAGCATGGAGCCGGTTTGAGTGGCGGCGGTCAGGCTGCCGCGGCGGGCGCCGACGACGACTCGTTGTTGATGCCGACGCAGCCCATTCGCCCCATGCATCGGAATTTCGCGTCATCCTGTATTCGGGCGAAGGAACCGCGGCTGGTCAGGACCCGCTTCACCGTTCCGACGTTGAACGCCCCGCCTGTCCGGGGCGTTTTTGCTGGGCATTTCCTGGGGGCGGTGGCCCTGTGCCCGGACGGCCCTTGTTGCCAACCGCTTGTTGCGGCTAGAATATCCGGCTCACCGACCCGCCCGACGCGGGTTCCAGCCATCCCGGCGGCGGCTTGTGCAACGGCATCGTGGTGTCGTTGCACAAGCCACGTGCCGGAACCTGCTCTATTCAACACGTTCATTCATCGAGAAGGCTCCCATGCCGCTTTCCACCGAACAAACCAGCAAGGTCATTGAAGATTACCGCCGTGCACCGACCGATACCGGCTCGCCGGAAGTGCAGATCGCGCTGCTGTCCGCGCGCATCCAGCAGTTGTCCGACCACTTCGGAGCGCACAAGAAGGATCACCACTCGCGTCGTGGTCTTTTGAAGATGGTGAACCATCGTCGCCGCCTGCTCGGCTATCTGAAGGGCAAGGACGTCGAGCGCTACCAGGCGCTGATCGGCCGTCTCGGCCTGCGTCGCTGAGCGACACGCCCCATTCGAACTTGCACGCCGGTAGCCGTCGTATCCGAACGCTAACCGGCTTTCGGCGTTTGCCGAACGCGAACGCACAAACCAAAGGACAACTCTCGTGGCAAAAGTAACCAAGACGTTCCAGTACGGCGAGCACGCCGTCACCATCGAAACCGGCGAGATTGCGCGCCAGGCATCCGGCGCCGTGATGGTCAGCATGGGCGGTACCGTGGTGCTGGTCGCGGCGGTCGCCGCGCAGAAAGCACGCGAAGGGCAGGATTTCTTCCCGCTCACCGTCGATTACCAGGAAAAGTTCTACTCCGCCGGCCGCATTCCTGGCGGCTTCTTCAAGCGTGAAGGCCGCCCGACCGAAAAGGAAACGCTCACCAGCCGCCTGATCGATCGTCCGATCCGTCCGCTGTTCCCCGAAGCGTTCAAGAACGAAGTGCAGATCGTCGCCACCGTCGTTTCTTTGAATCCGGAAGTGAACGGCGACATCCCCGCGCTTTTGGGCGCGTCGGCCGCGTTGACCCTGGCCGGCATCCCGTTCAAGGGCCCGATCGGCGCCGCACGCGTCGGTTACGTCGACGGTAAATACGTGTTGAATCCGACCCACGCGCAATTGAACGATTCCGCGCTCGACCTCGTGGTCGCCGGGACCGGCAACGCGGTGCTGATGGTGGAGTCGGAAGCGAAGCTGCTTTCCGAAGACGTGATGCTGGGCGCCGTGACGTTCGGCCACAAGGAAATGCAGGCCGCGATCCGCGCGATCGCCGAGCTCGCGACCGAGGTCGGCAAGCCGTCGTGGAACTGGCAGGCGCCGGAACGCGACACGCAGCTCGTCGCCGCCGTGCGCGGTGAAGTGGGCGACAAGTTGACCCAGGCGTTCCAGATCAAGGACAAGCTGCAGCGCCGCGATGCGGTTGCCGCGCTGAAGTCCGACGTCAAGGAAGCGCTGAAGGCGCAGGTCGAAGAGAAGGGTTGGCCGGCCGCCGACATTGCCGGTGAATTCGAGGATCTCGAATACCGCACCGTGCGCGACAGCGTGCTCAAGACCAAGCAGCGCATCGACGGCCGCGGGCTCGAAGACATCCGTCCGATCAACGTGCGCGTCGGCGTGCTGCCGCGCACCCACGGCTCCGCGCTGTTCACCCGTGGCGAGACGCAGGCGCTGGTCACGGTCACGTTGGGCACCGGCCGTGATTCGCAGATCATCGATGCGCCGGAAGGCGAATCGAAGGACACTTTCCTGTTCCACTACAACTTCCCGCCTTACTCGGTCGGTGAATGCGGCCGCATGGGCGGCCCGAAGCGCCGCGAGATCGGCCACGGCCGTCTCGCCAGGCGCGGCGTGCAGGCGGTCAAGCCGTCGATGGAAGCGTTCCCCTACGTGATCCGCGTGGTTTCGGAAATCACCGAATCCAACGGTTCCTCGTCGATGGCGTCGGTGTGCGGTTCCTCGCTGGCGATGATGGACGCGGGCGTGCCGCTGTCGGCGCCGGTCGCGGGCATCGCGATGGGCCTGGTGAAGGAAGGCGACGACTTCGTCGTGCTGTCCGACATCCTTGGCGACGAGGATCACCTCGGCGACATGGATTTCAAGGTGGCCGGCACCGCCGAAGGCGTATCCGCGCTGCAGATGGACATCAAGATCGACGGCATCACCGAAGAAATCATGCGCACCGCGCTTCAGCAGGCACACCGCGGCCGTATGCATATCCTCGGTGAAATGGCCAAGGCGATCAGCACGCCGCGCGGCGAAATGAGCGAGTACGCGCCGCGCCTGCTCACCATCAAGATCCATCCGGACAAGATCCGCGAAGTGATCGGCAAGGGCGGTGCGACCATCCGCTCGATCACCGAGGAGACCGGCACCACTATCGACATCAACGACGACGGCACCGTGATCATCGCCTCGGTCAACCGCGAAGCCGCCGATGCCGCAAAGCACCGCATCGAGCAGATCGTGGCCGATGTCGAGCCCGGCCGCATCTACGAGGGCAAGGTCGTCAAGCTGATGGATTTCGGTGCCTTCGTCACCATCCTGCCCGGCAAGGACGGCTTGGTGCACGTCTCGCAGATTTCCAACGAGCGCGTCGAGAAGGTTTCCGACAAGTTGAAGGAAGGCGACGTGGTCAAGGTCAAGGTGCTGGAAGTCGACAAGCAGGGCCGCATCCGTCTGTCGATGAAGGCGGTGACCGAGGAAGAAGCTGCAAGCGCGTAATCGACGCCGTCGCTTTCGAAATCAAAAAAACGGGCCTGATGGCCCGTTTTTTTGTGCCATCCATAGGCCAGGAATTCCGTATCGCAAGCCCTGTTTGAAGGCACCGGTATTTTTTGATGTCGCATCATCGACCCCGCTCTGATGGGAACGATTCACGCAACTGAATCCCGCAGCTGGTGCCTCTTTCGCTTTTCCGGGAAACGGGTAGACTCGCCCCGACGGGCGACGCCGGCAGGTCCGACGCCCCCGCGGACGGCAGGAGCGTGGCGTGCAACCGACCGACATCCGCAATCCGCAGTATTTCCACAAGGTGGTGGACTGCCAGTGGGCGTGTCCCGCGCACACGCGGGTACCCGAGTACATTCGTTTGATCGCGGCTGGCCGCTACGACGACGCTTATCTTCTGAACTGGGATTCCAATGTGTTTCCCGGCATCCTCGGCCGCACCTGCGATCGCCCGTGCGAACCCGCCTGCCGACGCGGACGCGTCGAGGAATCGAATGGCGAGAAGCCGGAACCGGTCGCGATCTGCCGCCTGAAACGGGTCGCTGCCGACAACCGCAGCGATGGCATCGAAGCGCGGATGCGCTCTCGATTACCAGAGCCGGTGCCGGGCGCCGAAAAATTCCGTGTCGCCTGCGTGGGCGCAGGGCCCGCATCACTTGCGCTCGCGCGCGATCTCGCGCCGCTCGGCTACCACGTCACGATCTTCGAAGCCGACACCAAGGGCGGCGGCTTCATGCGCACGCAGGTGCCGCGGTTTCGTTTGCCCGAACACGTGATAGACGAGGAAGTCGGCTACATCCTCGACCTCGGCGTGGAACTGGTCGGCAATCGTCGCATCGATTCGCTGCGCAGATTGCTCGACGAAAACTTCGACGCGATCTTCGTCGGCTGCGGCGCGCCGCGCGGACGCGATCTGCACGTTCCCGGCCGCGACGAAAACACCGACAGGATCCACGTCGGCATCGAGTGGCTGGCCTCGGTTTATTTCGGACATATCACGCAGGTCGGCAAACGTGTGATCGTTTTGGGTGGTGGCAACACCGCGATGGACTGCTGCCGCAGCGCGCGTCGCCTCGGAGGCGAGGACGTCAAGGTGATCGTGCGTTCCGGTTACGACGAAATGAAAGCCAGTCCATGGGAGAAGGAAGACGCGGAGCACGAAGGCGTCGAAATCCTCAACTGGCTCAACCCGAAATCGTTCGTGCACGAGGGCGGCAAACTGACCGGCATGTGGTTCACGCCAATGCGCGCCGAGCACGACGTCAATGGCAAGCGCAAGCTGCTGCCGACCGGCGAGCCGGATCGCCTGCTCGAATGCGACGAAGTGTTGATTGCCGTCGGACAGGAGAACGCGTTCCCATGGATCGAGCGCGACCTCGGCATTGAGTTCGACGAGTGGGGCATGCCGAAGCTCGACAAGCTCACGATGCAATCGACGAATCCGAGAGTATTCTTCGGCGGCGACGCCGCGTTCGGGCCCAAGAACATCATCTGGGCGGTCGAGCACGGTCATCAGGCCGCGGCATCCATCCATAATTTTTTGCAGGGCGAGAATGTGCGCAATCGCCCGCCGCCGTTGACCAATCTCGTATCGCAGAAGATGGGCATCCACGAGTGGAGCTACGACAACGACATTTCGCCTGATGAGCGTTACGTCGTGCCGTGGGCACCGAAGGAAAAGACACTCAAGGACATCCAGCAGGAAGTCGAGCTTGGGTTCGACGTGCAGACCGCGTGGAAGGAAGCGCAGCGCTGCTTGAATTGCGACGTGCAGACGGTGTTTACCAAGGATGTCTGCATTGAATGCGACGCCTGCGTCGATGTGTGCCCGATGGACTGCATCACCTTCACGGCCAATGGCGACGAAGTCGACCTGCGCACGCGTCTCACCGCGCCGGCGCAGAACACGGAACAGGATTTGTATGTGTCCGAGCCCGTCAAGACTGGTCGCGTGATGGTCAAGGACGAGGATGTCTGCCTGCACTGCGGCCTGTGTGCCGAGCGCTGCCCGACCGGAGCGTGGGACATGCGGCGATTCCTGTTCGCGGAATCGTATGCGGGTCGGGGCGAGGATTACTCGGCGTTGCCGGCGAAGAAGAAGGTGGCGGCGTGAAGACAGGGTCGGTAGTGCTCGCGCAGTTCTTACCCCCTTCCTGCGGAAGGCGGTCGCGCCTCAGGCGCGGGGGGATGTACATGGGAGGCAACCGATCATCCCCCTCAGTCCCCCTTCGTTCCGAAGGGGGAGGCGACGCTCCCGTTCTGGAGGGGGTGGGTACGATTCGAGGTGGCGCATGAATCGCATCTCCGCCACCAACGACTTCGTCGTCAAGTTCGCCAACATCAACGGCTCGGGTTCGGCGTCGGCCAATGAATTGTTCGCCAAGTGCATCCTGCGCATGGGTGTGCCGGTGAGCCCCCGCAACATCTTCCCGTCCAACATCCAGGGCCTGCCGACGTGGTACGAGGTACGCATCAGCGAAGCTGGCTGGCTGGGCCGGCGCGGCGGCTACGACCTGCTGGTCGCGATGAATCCGCAAACCTGGGATGCCGACGTCAAGGGCCTCGCGCCGGGCGGCTATCTGTTTTATGACAACTCGAAGCCGCTGCCGAGGTTCAAGTTCCGCGATGACGTCACCACCATCGGCGTACCGCTTACCGATATCGCCAACCAGACGTGGGACGATCCACGCCAACGGCAACTGTTCAAGAACATCATGTATCTCGGCGCGCTGTCGGTGCTGTTGGGCATCGAGCGCGACGTGATCGTGCAACTGATCGGCGAGCAGTACAAGGGCAAGCAGGCGCTGCTGGGGCCCAACGTGCACGCGCTCGATCTCGGACGCGATCATGCCTCGCAGCACCTGCAACCGATCGGCTTGAAGATCGAACGCCGGGATAACGTGGGCGATCGCATCTTCGTGGATGGCAACAGCGCGGCTGCGCTGGGCATGGTTTACGGCGGCGCCACCGTGTGCGCGTGGTATCCGATCACCCCGTCGTCGTCGCTGGCCGAGGCGTTCCAGAAATACTGCGCGAAGCTGCGCGTGGACAAGGACACCGGCAAGCACAACTACGCGATCGTGCAGGCCGAGGACGAAATCGCATCGATCGGCATCGTCACCGGCGCCGGATGGAACGGCGCGCGCGCATTCACCGCCACGTCCGGCCCCGGCATCTCGCTGATGAATGAAATCATCGGGCTCGCGTACTTCGCGGAGATTCCGGTGACGCTGGTAGACGTGCAGCGCGGTGGTCCTTCGACCGGCATGCCGACCCGTACCCAGCAATCGGACGTCGCGTTCTGCGCGCACGCGTCACACGGTGACACCAACCACGTGTTGCTGTTTCCGGAAGATCCGCACGAGTGTTTCGAATTCGCGGCGAAAGCACTCGACCTGGCTGACCACCTGCAAACGCCGGTGTTCGTGTTGAGCGACCTCGACATCGGCATGAACCATCGCCTGTGCAAGCCGTTCGAGTGGGACGACGCACGACGTTACGACCGCGGCAAGGTGCTGACTGCCGAAGAGCTGGAAGCCGGCAAGCCGTTCGGCCGCTATCGCGACGTCGATGGCGACGGCATTCCGTATCGCACGTATCCGGGCACGCACCCAACCCGCGGCAGTTTCTTCACCCGCGGTACCAGCAAGAATGCGGACGCCAAATATTCCGAGCGGGGCGAGGACTACATCGAGAACATGCAGCGCCTGCAACGAAAGCTGGAAACCGCAAAGGCATTGTTGCCACAACCGGTTCTGCACAAGGCGCCGCATGCCGCGAAGCATGGCGCGATCCATTTTGGTTCCACTTCGCCGTCGATGGCCGAAGCGATCGAGAAGCTCGATGCCGACGGCATGCACATCGACACCCTGCGCGTGCGTGGTTATCCGTTCGCCGATTCGGTGCGCGAGTTCATCGACGCCCACGAACACCTTTTCGTGGTCGAACAGAATCGCGATGGCCAGTTGCGCTCGCTGCTGATCGAGCAGTTCGAGGTCAACCCTGCGCGTCTGGTCCCGATCCTGCACTACGACGGTACGCCGATCACGGCGCGTTTCATCGCCAAGGCGATCGGCGAGCGGATGGGCAAGGCGGAAGTGATGGCGTTGCGGGGTGGCAAGGTGGCTTAGCGTTTCCTTCTCCCTCCGGGAGAAGGGGCGTGCAACGCCGCTTTTTCCGTTGCGCGAAGCGCCGGATGAGAGTTAGGTGTTTCGCGATTGACAACTTCGAGGCGAATTCCGCGCGATCGCTTGCCGGAGATCCTCACCCAACCCCTCTCCGAGGGCCCAAAGCGATAACTCGACATGACGTATCTCTCCAAACCCAAGCTGCACCACCCCTCGCTGCAACGGAACGCGGTGGGCTTCACCCGCCGAGATTACGAAGGCGCGATTTCCACCCTGTGCGCGGGCTGCGGCCACGATTCGATTTCGGCCGCGATCATCCAGGCGTGTTGGGAACTGGACATCGAGCCGCACCGCGTCGCGAAGATTTCCGGCATCGGCTGCAGCAGCAAGACGCCGACGTATTTCCTGTCCGCCTCGCACGGCTTCAACGCTGTGCACGGGCGCATGCCTTCGGTGCTGACCGGCGCCAATCTCGCCAATCGCGAATTGCTGTACCTCGGCATTTCCGGTGATGGTGACAGTGCGTCCATCGGTATCGGCCAGTTCGTGCATGCGATCCGACGCGGCGTGGACATGGTGTACATCGTCGAAAACAATGGCGTGTATGGCCTGACCAAGGGCCAGTTCTCGGCCACCGCCGACCAGGGATCAAAGTCCAAGAAGGGCGCCATCAACACCGATGCGCCGATGGACATGGTGGGCATGGCGCTGCAACTGGGCGCAAGTTTCGTCGCGCGCAGTTTTTCCGGCGACAAGACGCAACTGGTGCCGATCCTGAAAGCCGCGATGACCCACAAGGGCGCGTCGTTCGTGGACGTGATCAGCCCCTGCGTCGCCTTCAACAATCATCCCGGCAGCACCAAGAGCTACGACTACGTGCGCGAACACAACCACGCGTTGTGCCGGATGGATTTCATCTCGCCGCGCGAGGAGATCAGGGTCGACTATCCGGCGGGCGAAATGCGCGAAGTGCGCCAGCACGACGGCAGCGTGTTGCGCCTGCGCAAGCTGCCGGATTCCCACGACACCGGCGATCGCGTCGCGGCCATGAATTATCTGCACGCCTGCCAGGCGCGCGGAGAAATCGTCACGGGTTTGCTGTACCTTGATCCCGAGGCGCCCGATCTGCACGCGCACCTGGAAACCGCGCAGGTCGCGTTCAATACGCTGGGCGGGCGCGAGCTTTGCCCCGGCGCAGCGACACTGGCGAAGATCAACGCCGGCCTGCGCTGAACCATCGATTGTTTTGTTTCTGTGCGCCGTACTCCCTGTGCGCCGTTCCGCTGCGCGGGTGTTCATCGCGCGATCGGCACAATGGCCCAAACAGGAGTCCGCGATCGACAAGAACAAGCGACGGCTTGATTGGCACCTGGACCGCTGGCAGGGACGACTTCCGCGCCACGTGAGAGCCAGCATGCGGTGGTTGCGCAGGCCATCTTCGCGTTGGTTGCGCATGCCGATCGGCTTGCTGCTCGTCGCGGGCGGCCTGCTGGGGTTCATGCCGGTGCTCGGGTTCTGGATGCTGATTCCGGGCCTGCTTTTGCTGGCTCTCGACATGCCATTCCTGCGCTTGCCGGTGCGGGTGGCGATCGTGCGGGTGAGCCGCTGGTCAAGGCGTTGGTGGCGCCGGGGCTCCAGGCGCAGGTAACCAGGGCCGGTACGCCGTGTTCGTCCACTCGTGTTTGTTGCGGCGCAGCATTGCCGCGACTACCATAGCGGCACTGATTTCCGGAGATCGTGCCATGGCCAAGGGCCAAGACCAGACGCGCCCGCAAAACGACTGGCAGGCGATGTCGAAGCAGTACTGGAACGCGTGGAACGATGCCACGCGCAAGGCATTTGGCGTGTCGCCGGAAGCGGCCGCCGACAAGACGCCGTGGCACGAGGGGCTGGAACAGTGGTCGCGGATGTTCGACGCGGGCAAGGCCCAGGGGGCGCAGAACGAAGTGGTCGAACGCCTGCTGGCGGGTGCGCGCAGCTATTTTTCGCTGCTGCAGACGCTTGCCGAAAAGGGCGCGGATGGCAGCGCCGATCCGCAGGCGTGGTCCGACAAGGTTCGCGAATCGTTCAACTTCCCGGGTGCCGACGCGGCGTTGTTCGACAATCCGCTCGCCCGCGCATTGCGTGAACTGGCCGGGCAGGGTGCCAAGGGTTTCGAGCAGATGATGGAAGCCGTGCAACCGGCCATGCGCGAGATGCACGCGTTGCTGGACCTGCCGGCGTTCGGTTACGCGCGCGAGCACCAGGAGCATTACCAGCGAATGGGCAAGGCGTGGCTGGATTACCAGCACGAAACCAATCGCTATAACGCGCTGATCGCGCGTGCCAGCAGGCGTGCTTTCGAGGTGTTCGAGGACAAACTTGCCGAGCGCGGCGAGCCCGGCCGCCAGATCGATTCGGCTCGCGGCCTGTATGACCTGTGGGTGGATGCGGCAGAAGACGCCTACGCCGAAATCGCCCTGTCCGATGAATTCCGCGAAGTTTACGGCGCGCTGGTCAACGCGCAGATGCGCGTGCGCCAGAACGCGCAGAAGGAAGTCGAGCGCGTAGCCACCGATCTCGGCATGCCGACGCGCACCGAGATCGACAGCATGGGCAAGCGCCTGCACGCGTTGCACCGTGACGCGAAGAATCACGCGGAAGTGCTTCCGGAACTCGTTGCCGAAGTTGCCGCGTTGCGCGCTGAAGTCGAGCGATTGAAGGCCGATGGCAAACCGACCGCGCCGAAAGCCGCAAGTGCGCCGAAGAAGGCCGCGTCCCGCAAATCCGCCAAGACGGCCGCCAAGGAGTAATCGCGATGGAACCCATCCGCATCGATCCGAAGCGCGCGCTGGACGAAGCCATGCGCGCCCAGCAGAAACTCGCGGCAAGCTTCAAGACGCTGCGTGAAGTGGAAGACGTCGACTACGGCGCGACCGACAAGGAAGAAGTCTATCGCGAAGACAAGGTCGTCGTGTATCGCTACAAGGGCAAGAACAGGCCGACCGCGAAGGCGCCATTGTTGATCTGCTACGCGCTGGTCAATCGCCCGTACATGGTGGACCTGCAGGACGACCGCTCGCTGGTGAAGAACCTGCTCGCGCTGGGCGAGGACGTCTACATCATCGACTGGGGTTACCCCGATGGCGCGGACCGCTGGCTGACGCTGGACGACTACATCAACGGCTACATTCGTCGCTGCGTCGATGCGGTCGCCAAACACTCAGGCGTCAAGAAGATCAACCTGCTCGGCATCTGCCAGGGCGGGGCGTTCTCGCTGTGCTTCACCTCGCTGCATCAGGACAAGTTGCAGAACCTGATCACGATGGTGACCCCGGTCGATTTCCACACGAAGGAAAACATGCTGTCGCACTGGACGCGCGGCATGGACGTGGACCTGTTCGTCGATACGCTGGGCAACGTGCCGGCGGACCTGATGAACTGGTGCTACCTCACATTGAAGCCGGTGCGCCTGAACCAGCAGAAGTACGTCGCGATGCTGGACATTCTCGATGACAAGGTGGAACTCGAGAACTTCCTGCGCATGGAAAAGTGGATTTTCGACTCGCCCGACCAGGCCGGCGAAGCCTTCCGCGAGTTCATCCGCGACTTCTATCAAGGCAACAAGCTGGTGAAAGGCGGGCTCGAAATCGGCGGCAAGCCGATCAGCCTCAAGAACATCACGATCCCGGTCCTCAACATCTTCGCCGAGCAGGATCACCTCGTTCCTCCGTCGGCATCGCGTCCGCTGGGCGAGCACATCGGCACCAAGGACTACACCCAGCTCGCGTTCAAGGGCGGCCACATCGGCATTTATGTGTCGGGCCGCGCGCAGCGCGAGGTGCCCCCCGCGATTCATGAGTGGTTGGCGAAACGCACGAAGTGATGCGCTAGAGTGTCGTCGCAGAGGAGCACGACATGAGTACCCATCCCCCGCTTCGTCGTTCACGCAGCAACCGCATGATTGCCGGCGTGGTCGGCGGCCTTGCCGACTATTTCGGGCTGGACCCGACGCTTGCGCGGATCTTGTACGTACTGGTGTCGATCTTTTCCGCGGCCTTTCCGGGGATCCTCGTTTACATCCTCCTCTGGATTCTGGTCCCGCAGGACGGTTGAGCCGCGATGCGCCGGTGATTCGTCGTGCCGGGCATGTGTGGACACCGCCGAATACCCTGCTGGGACTCGTTGCGGGTTTGCTGGGCGTCCCATTTGGCGCACGGCCCTATCGTTGTGATGGCGCGCTGGCATTCCGCCATCTACCACGGTTCTTCGGCGCATTGACGCTGGGCGGCGTGATCCTGCACGCGGGTCTTTCGCTGGACATCGTGGTGCCGGCGTACACCGCGCGTCTGCGTCCGGCGGCGCGGGCTGGACGTGCCCGCCTGGGCGATCACGAGCGTGCCCACGTGCTGGAATACCTGGCTCTCGGCCCGCTGTTCCTGCCGGTCCATTTCATCTGCGGCGGGGTTTCCGCCCACAACCCTTTCGAACGTGCCGTGGATCTTTACGCGCTCACCGGAAAGGATTGGTGGCCGTGGCGGAGGCGGGGTCGGCGTTATCATTGAGTGGTTCAATGGTTTCTGCAGGCGATCCATGCAATCTTCGGTAACCGCCAGTTCCACGTCGGGTGCATCGGGCCACGACACGCTGCGCGCGGTGCAATGGCTTGGGGACCGCCTGCATCTGCTCGACCAACGCAAACTCCCGTTCGAAGAAGCATGGATTGACTGCCAGAACGCTGGCGAAGTCGCGCAGGCGATCCGCGATCTCGTGGTCCGCGGCGCGCCGGCGATCGGGATCGCGGCGGCGTGGGGCATGGTGCTGGCCGCCCAGCGCGGCGATGAGCTTGATGACGCGGTGGCGACGCTGCGCGCGGCCCGACCCACCGCGGTGAATTTGATGTGGGCACTCGACCGGATGCGGGCGTGCATCGATACCGGTGCCGATGCCGCGGCGCTCGCCCGCGAAGCGCAGGCCATCCAGGACGAGGATCTTGCCGCCAACCGTGCGATGGGCGCGATGGGCGCGGCCTTGATCCGGCCGGACAGTGGCGTCCTCACCCATTGCAACACCGGCTCGCTGGCGACCTCCGGTTATGGCACTGCGCTCGGCGTGATTCGCGCGGGCGTGGCGGCCGGCAACATCGCGCGCGTCTACGCGGGTGAAACCCGCCCGTGGCTGCAAGGCGCGCGCCTGACGATGTGGGAACTGCAACGCGATGGCATCCCGGCCACCCTGATCGTCGATTCTGCGGCGTCGCATTTGATGAAGGCCGGCGAAGTGCAGTGGGTCGTGGTGGGCGCCGACCGCATCGCCGCCAACGGTGATACCGCCAACAAGATCGGCACGTACCAGCTTGCGATCGCGGCGAGGCACCACGGCGTGAAATTCATGGTGGTCGCGCCATCGACCACGGTCGACATGGCGACCCCATGCGGGGATGCCATCGAAATCGAATTGCGCGACCCGTCGGAATTGCTCGGACAGGCCGGCCGGCGTACGGTGGCCGAGAGCGCGCAGGCGTGGAACCCGGTGTTCGACGTGACGCCGCACGAACTCATCGACGCATTGGTGACCGAGCGCGGCGTGATCACGCAACCGGATGCTGCCGCACTGCGCGCGATGTTCGGCGAGCCGGGTACGCACTGACATGTGGCATCTGCCGAAGCAGCTTGCCTGGTTCGGTGTCGGCGGTTTCATCGGGTTTCTCGTCGACGCCGGTATCGTGCAGTTGCTGGTCAGCAAGTTCGACGTCGACCCTTATGTCGGGCGTCTGTTCTCGTTCCTGTGTGCCGCGACCGCGACTTGGCTGTTCAATCGCCACTTCACCTTCCACCGGCGCGGCGATTACGGTTTGTTTGGTGAATGGTCGCGCTACATCGTCGCGATGTCGGCCGGCTTCGCCATCAATTACGTGGCCTACGCGCTGGCCGTGCATTACTCGGAATTCGTGCACGCATGGCCTTCCGTTGGCGTCGCGATCGGATCGGTTCCGGGGTCGGCGGCCAACTTCATGGGCGCCCGACATTGGGTGTTTTCCGGGTCGCGCAGACGGCGTTCGGCGGAAGATGCAAAGAGTCGCGAAAACAAGCCGTAAGTTCGCGTCCCTGCAGGAGTTTTTCAGGCTGTTTCGGGGCCGGATGTGGTACAATTTTCAGGTTGATTTCCAGGCGCGGGCTGCGTTCCGGACCCGCGCCTTTTCCATTCTCAAAAAATAGGGAAACAGGCGAATGGCGGAACCTGCCAGTGAAGTAATTCGCGTCAACATCGAAGACGAGATGCGCCAGAGCTACCTCGATTACGCGATGAGCGTGATCGTGGGCCGCGCGCTTCCTGACGTACGCGATGGCCTGAAGCCGGTGCATCGCCGTGTGCTGTTCGCGATGAACGAACTGGGCAACGCCTGGAACAAGTCGTACAAGAAATCCGCGCGCGTGGTTGGTGACGTGATCGGCAAATACCACCCGCACGGCGACTCGTCGGTGTACGACGCGATCGTGCGCATGGCGCAGCCGTTCTCGCTTCGCTACATGCTGGTGGACGGGCAGGGCAACTTCGGTTCGGTGGACGGCGACAGTCCGGCCGCCATGCGCTACACCGAGGTGCGCATGTCGCGCCTCACCCACGACCTGCTCGCCGACATCGACAAGGAAACTGTCGACTTCGGTCCGAACTACGACGAAAGCGAGCAGGAGCCGCTGGTCCTGCCGACACGGGTGCCCAACTTGCTGGTCAACGGTTCCGCGGGCATCGCGGTGGGCATGGCGACGAACGTGCCGCCGCACAACATGGGCGAGGTAATCGACGCCACGGTGGCGTTGATCGACAACCACGAGCTGAGCATCGACGAATTGATGCAGCACGTGCCGGGGCCGGATTTTCCGACCGCGGGCATCATCAATGGCGCGGCCGGCATCGTGCAGGCCTACCGCAGCGGCCGCGGCCGCGTGCTGGTGCGCGCGAAGACCGAAATCGAAACCAGCGACAACGGCCACGAAGCCATCATCGCCACCGAGCTTCCGTACCAGGTCAACAAGGCGCGGCTGATCGAAAAGATCGCCGAGCTGGTCAAGGAAAAGAAGCTTGAGGGCATCAGCGGCCTGCGCGACGAGTCCGACAAGGACGGCATGCGCGTGGTGATCGAGGTGCGCCGCGACGCCGCGGCCGAGGTGGTGTTGAACAACCTGTTCCAGCAGACCCAGTTGCAGGTCACTTTCGGCATCAACATGGTGGCGCTGGTCGATGGCCAGCCGCGCCTGTTGAACCTCAAGGAAATCCTCGAATACTTCATCCGTCACCGGCGCGAAGTCGTCACCCGTCGCACGATTTTCGACCTGCGCAAGGCGCGCGCCCGCGCGCACGTTCTGGAAGGCTTGACCGTCGCGTTGGCCAATATCGATGCGATGATCGAACTGATCAAGACCTCGGCGTCGCCTCAGGAAGCACGCGAGCGCATGCTGGCGCGCAAGTGGGAACCCGGCATGGTGCGCAGTCTGCTTGCGGCTGCCGGCGCGACCGCATCACGCCCGGAAGACCTCGATCCGCGTGCCGGCATGAAGGAAGACGGTTACCAGTTGTCCGAAGTCCAGGCCAAGGAAATCCTGGAGATGCGCCTGCACCGCCTGACCGGGCTGGAGCAGGACAAGCTCACCGATGAATACAAGCAGTTGCTCGAAACCATCCGCGGTCTGATCGCGATCCTGGAAGACCCCGACAAGCTGATGGCGGTGATCCGTGGCGAGTTGGTCGAGATGCGCGAACTCTACGGCGACGCGCGCCGCACCGAAATCCTGCACACGCAAGAAGACCTGGAAACGCTGGACCTGATCGCCGAAGAGGACGTCGTCGTTACGCTGTCGCATACCGGCTACGTGAAGCGGCAGACGCTGGACACCTATCGCGCACAGAAGCGCGGCGGCAAGGGCCGCTCGGCGACCAGCATGAAAGACGAGGATTTCGTCGAGAAACTATGGATCGTCAACACCCACGACACCCTGTTGACCTTCACCAGCAACGGGCGCGTCTATTGGCTCGACGTGTATCGCATTCCGGAAGCCAGTCCCGGCGCGCGCGGCCGTCCCATCGTCAACCTGCTGCCGCTGATCGATGGCGAAAAAGTGCAGGCGGTGTTGCCGGTGCGCGAATACACCGATGATCGCTTCGTGTTCTTCGCGACCCGCAACGGCACGGTCAAGAAGACGCCGCTCAAGGAATTCGAATTCCAGTTGCAGAAGGGCAAGCTTGCGATCGGTCTGGACGAGGGCGACGGGCTGGTCGAAGCCGAACTCACCGATGGCAACTGCGACGTGCTGTTGTTCGCCTCCAATGGCAAGGCTGCGCGTTTCGCCGGCGGCGAAGTGCGCCCGATGGGCCGCACCGCGCACGGCGTGCGCGGCATGCGCCTGACCGGCGATGCGCACGTGGTGTCGATGATCGTCGCCGACGCACGCATGGAAAGCGGCGAGTGCGACGTGCTCACCGCCACCGAACGCGGCTACGGCAAGCGCACCCCGTTGTCCGATTTCCCGCGCAAGGGCCGCGGTTCGCAAGGCGTCATCGCAATCCAGTGCTCCGGACGCAACGGCACGCTGGTTGCTGCCGTCGCCACCGATGCGCGCCACGAACTGATGCTGATCTCTGACAAGGGCACGCTGGTGCGCACCCGGGTTGCGGAGATCTCGCAAGTCGGCCGCAATACCCAAGGTGTCACCCTGATCCGGCTGCCCGAAGACGAAAAACTCGCCGGCGTGGTGAAGATCGAGAGTGAGGATGAGGTCGTGGACGGCGAAGAAAGCAGCATGGACAAGGCCGTGTAGGGCGGGTGGCAACCCGCCGTTCTGCAAGGCGGCGGGATTCGCTGCGCTGCTCCCGCCCTACCGCGCTCAATCCAACCCATGTATTGTTTTAGGAGCAGTCATTTCACGATCTCCGCGGTTGCATTGAATACCTTGTAATGGCGAGCTTTAAAACGTTGCTCCATGTCTCGCACGAAAATATCCCTCACAGTACACACTGGAGGGGCAGGTGGCACTATTACCTGTGCTTCACAGGTGAGTTTTAGAACGTTGGATGTTTCGAAGTCCCTTGGGTCCGCTCCGCCGTTCGATAAAACAATATTGTCGTGCATGAAACGTATCCAATACCCACCCCCATGCCATTGACATTTATCGGGAAGGAAACGGTCGTCAATGACCGTTGCTGCCCATTCGTCGACACCAGTCTTATCGACTTTTTCGGGCGTGTTGACCTGCTTGGTGATCGACGCGCCGGATGGCCAGCCCTCGTGAGGCGCGCAGCCGATATTCCCGACGTTCCATAGCGAATCCACCTTGATCCCCGTGACCCCTGATCCGGGTTCCACGGTGATCTTCAGCTTGGTGAACTCGTGCGGATGCGGATTGATGGTCGGCGACGGTGCCTGCGGCTCGGGACCACACCCGCCGAGCAGCGCGACAACCAACGCCGCGCTTAGCCTGAGGCCCAAGAGCTTTGCATTTCTGATCCCCGTACAATTTCCAGATCTGGTGGCATCGGTCATCTTATTTCTTCCCCTTGCTCGAGCAGCGCTCACCCAACCTAAGGTTCTGGTGCGGAGTTCTTCAGAGGCTCGCTAGCGCGTAGCGCGTAGGTTGGGGGTGAGGTACGAACCCCAACATTTCCCATCCAGATGCGTTGGGGTTCGCAAAAGACGCTCACCCCAACCTACAAAATCCCGCGCTTCAAATCGCCGCCAGCATCGCTTCCGCCGACGAAACCCGAAACTCACCCGGCGCTTCGACGTGCAGCACTTTCACCACGCCGTTGTCGGCATAGAGCGCGAAACGTTTCGAGCGCATGCCCATGCCGTATTTGCTGGAGTCGGATTCCAGGCCCAGCGCCTTGGAGAAGTCGCCGTTGCCGTCGGCCAGCATCAACATGCCGTCGGGCACGTGGCGGTGTTCGCCCCAGGCTTTCATCACGAACGCGTCGTTGACGGCCATGCAGGCGACGTCGATGCCGCGTTTTTTGAAGTCTTCGTAGTGCTCGACGTAGCCGGGCAGGTGGCGCTCCGAACAGGTCGGGGTGAACGCACCGGGCACGGCGAACAGCACGACCTTCTTGTCCTTGAACACGTCCGCGGTGGTGAGTTGCTGGACGCCGTCGCGCAGCACGGCAAAGGTGGCTTGCGGCAGGCGGTCGCCGGTCTGGATGGTCATGGTCGTTTCCGGTCTGGATGATCGGCCATCGTACTCCAGCGCTTGGGAAAGGCGGCATCCCGGCCGCTCTTGAAACCCGGTGCCGTGTCCCTATCTTGCCCTCATGAGGCCTGTCAGCGGCCGAGACACAGCGAAAGGAGCCACACCATGAACCATTTGAACCGTTATCGCCAGTGGGGCGGGTACCCCGTGACCCGCGAGTTCCGCCAGATGCTGGATCGTTTCTTCGATACCGAGGAAGGCAGCGACCAGTCCAACGTGGTCACCAGCGAATGGGCGCCGCGCGTGGACATCTGCGAGGAAGACAAGCGCTTCGTGATCGAGGCAGATATTCCCGGAGTCGATCCCAAGGACATCGAAATCAACATGGACAAGGGCGTGCTGTCGATCCGTGGCGAGCGCAAGAGCGAAAAGAAGGTCGAGGAAGGCAACTACACCCGCGTGGAGCGTTCGCGCGGTGTCTTCCACCGGCGTTTCGCCTTGCCGGACAGCGCCGATCCGAATGGCATCACTGCCACCGGCAAGCATGGCGTCCTGGAAATATCGATTCCCAAGCGGCCCGAAACCACGCCGCGCAAGATCGAAATCCAGACATCCTGAGTGGTCGCCGATCCGGCGCAAGCCGGGTCGGATGATGCGTCATAATCCTGGGTCCGCGGTGGAGCGATCCGCCGCGGACCTTCGTGCCGATTGCTGGGGAAGCGAATGGAGTTTCAGGATTACTACCAGACCCTCGGCGTGAAACAGGGCGCCGGCGACGACGAGATCAAGGCGGCGTACCGCAAGCTCGCGCGCAAATACCATCCGGACAAGAACAAGGAAGCCGGTGCGGAGGACAAGTTCAAGGCCATCAGTGAGGCCTACGAGGTCCTGCACGACAAGCAGAAGCGCGCGGCCTACGACAACGTACGCGCAGGCGGTTATCACGCGGGCGACAACTTCCGGCCGCCGCCGGGCTGGCAACAACAGGCGCCGGGAGGTTTCGAGTTCCGCGACTTTGGTGGCGGTGGTGGCGGCGATGCCGGCGGGTTCAGCGATTTCTTCGAATCATTGTTTGGCGGTCGCGGTGGCGCGGGCCCGCGTGCGCAACGCGGCCCCATGCGTGGCAACGATATGCGCGCGGGCGTCGAGATCGACCTGCATACCGCGTATTCCGGTGGCAAGCAGCGCCTTGGCCTGCGTGACGCGACGGGCGGGCGTACGCTGGAAGTGAACATTCCGGCCGGCATCCTGCCGGGCAAGGTGATCCGCTTGGCGGGGCAGGGCGAGCCGGGCTACAACGGTGCACCTGCGGGCGACCTGCTGATGGAAGTGCAGGTGCGCGAGGATCCGCAATTCAAGTTGCACGGGCACGACGTGGAAGTCGAGTTGCCGGTGTCGCCTTGGGAAGCCGCGCTTGGCGCCAAGGTTCCGGTGCCTACGCTGGGTGGCAACGTCGAACTCAGGATCCCCGCGGGTTCGCGAAGCGGGCGCAAGTTGCGTTTGAAGGGCCGAGGCATGCCGGGACGCACACCCGGCGACCAGATCGTCACACTCTCGATCCAGATCCCGCCGGCTGACAGCGACAAGGCCAAGGCGGCTTACGCAGCATTCGAAAAAGCGTTCGAAGGATTCGACCCGCGCACGTGAAGCCCTCTCACTCGGGAGAGGTTGCGAGATTCACTTCGCGAGATTTTCGCTCAGCGCTTTGGTCAGTTCCGCCTCGTTCACTGGCTTGGTGACGAAGGCCTTGGCGCCCTGGCGCATGCCCCACACCTTGTCCGTTTCCTGATCCTTGGTGGTGACCAGGATCACGGGGATGTGCGCGATGCCGGGATCTTTCGAGATCGCGCGGGTCGCCTGGAAACCATTGAGGTTGGGCATCACGACGTCCATCAGCACCAGATCGGGCTTGTCGCGCTTGGCGGCTTCGACGCCTGCCGCGCCATCGGTGGCAGTGAGCGTCTGGTGCCCGAGTTTTTCGACCAGCCGTTTCAGGCCTTCCAATTGCGACGGCGAATCGTCAACGATCAGGATGCGTGCCATGCAAAACTCCCCACAGCGGAAGCGCACATTGTAGGGAACCTGAACCTGAAGTGCCATGCTTGCGGCGACGAACGCGCCGCCTTCGAATCACCGGCAAGCACCGGTAATAATTTTCACGATTTCAGTACCTTGGCGACGAGTCGGAAAGTCAATCCGACGGACCGTCCGCTGCTATCCGCACCAGTGTGCGGCCGAATGATTGGCCCGAAAGCATCGCATCGAATAGGTCCGGCAACTCGTCCAGCGTGACCTCGCGGGTGCACACGCTGTCCAGGTGCGCGGGCTTCCAGTCGGATGCGAGGTGCTGCCAGATCGCTTCGCGGATGTCGCGCGCGGTGCCCGCCGAAGCGATGCCGAGCAGGCTGACGCCGCGGATGATGAAGGGCATCACGGTGGTGTCCAGTTTGGCGTCCGCCGCAAGCCCGATGCTGGCCACGTTTCCGTACGGCGCGGTGCTGCTGAGCAATTGCGCGAGCAGCGTGCCGCCCGCGTTGTCCACGGCGCCACCGAAACGCGCCTGCTCCAATGGTTTGTTCCCCAGCGCATGCTTGCCGAGATTCAATTCACGACGATCCAGCACTTCGCGCGCGCCGAGCGTTTCCAGGAATGCCGCATGTTCGGGCTTGCCGCTGATCGCGTGCACCTCGAAACCGGCGCGACTGAAGATGTCGACGGCCAGCATGCCCACGCCACCGGTCGCGCCAGTTACCGCGATCGGGCCGAGTTCCGGCAACTGGCGATTGTCGCGCATCCGATATAGCGCGAGTGCGGCGGTGAAACCCGCGGTGCCGAGGATCATGCTTTCGCGCAGCGACAATCCTTTCGGCAGCGGGATCGTCCACTCGGCTTTGAGGCGCGCGTATTCGGCGTAACCGCCGTCGCGGGTTTCCGAAAGCCCGCAGCCGGTGCACAGCACCGCATCGCCTTGCTTGAAACGTGGGTCACTCGATTCGACGACGTGGCCCGCGACATCGATGCCGCCGTTCAGCGGAAACCGGCGCAGGATCTTCCCATTGCCCGTGCCGGCCAACGCATCCTTGTAGTTGATCGACGAGAACGCCGTCTTGATGACGATTTCGCCGGGCGACAGCGCGTCAACCTGCATCGATTCGACCCCGGCGCGATAGCCGCGATCATCGTTGCGGATTCTGAAGGCGCGGAAAGGTTGCATGAGGTTCCTGTTGGTCATCCTGGCCTGCTGCCGCTGGTGATTCCGGTGAAGGCCGGAATCCGGATTTGCCCTTCAAGCAAAGTTCGGCAACGGAGCAATGCACATCCATGTGCTGTCCATGGCAGTGATCCATCAATTTGCTTTATGGATCGCCCGCTTGTCGACCGACAGCGCGGCTTCGTGCACGACTTCCGACAGGGTTGGGTGCGCGTGGATGATGCGTGCCAGGTCTTCGGAAGAGCCCTTGAATTCCATCGCGACCACGCCTTCTGCGATCAGCTCGGAAACCTCGGGGCCGCACATGTGCACGCCCAGGATGCGATCGGTTTCGGCGTGCGCGATGATCTTCACCAGGCCCACGCTTTCATTGATGGCGAGCGCGCGGCCGTTGGCGGCGAACGGAAACGAACCTGTCTTGTAGGGAATGCCTTCGTCCTTGCACTGCTGCTCGGTCTTGCCGGCCCAGGCGATTTCCGGCTCGGTGTAAACCACGGACGGAATCACGTCGTAATCGACGTGGCCCGCGCGGCCGGCGATCAGCTCGGCGACCATCATGCCTTCTTCCTCGCCCTTGTGCGCCAGCATCGGGCCGCGTACGCAATCGCCGATCGCCCATACGCCATCGACGCCGGTCCAGCAGTGTTCATCGACCTCGACACGGCCGCGCTGATCCACCTTCACGCCGGTACCGTCGCCCAGCAAGCCTTCCGTGTATGCGCGGCGGCCAACAGCGACCAGCAGCTTGTCCACGGTGATCGTGTGCTCGCCATCCTTGCCGGCGTAGGTGACTTCGACTGCATTCTTCTTGATCTCGGCCTTGGAAACCTTGGCGCCGAGATGGATGTCGAGGCCCTGCTTCTTGAACTCGCGCGCCGCGGCCTTGGCAATGTCGGCGTCGGCCATGCCGAGGAAATCCGGCAGTGCTTCGATGACCGTGACCTCGCTGCCGAGACGGCGCCACACCGAGCCGAGCTCCAGCCCGATCACGCCCGCGCCGATCACGCCGAGGCGTTTCGGCACGGCGTCCAGATCCAGCGCACCGACATTGTCGATGATGTACTTGTTGTCGAACTTCGCGAACGGCAGCTCGATCGGCACCGAACCCGAAGCGATGATCACGTTGGCAGCCACAATCGTCTGTGTCGAGCCATCGAAGCCGCTGACTTCGACCTGGTTGCCTTTCAGCAGCTTGCCAGCGCCGAAGAACGGCGTGATCTTGTTCGACTTGAACAGCATCGCGACACCGCCGGTGAGCTGCTTGACGACCTTGTCCTTGCGGCCAACCATCGTCTTGACGTCGATCTTCGCGTCCTTCGTGGTGATGCCATGCACGTCGAAATGCTGCGTGAGGTTCCAGAACTGCTTCGAGGAATCCAGCAGTGCCTTGGACGGAATGCAGCCCACATTGAGACACGTGCCGCCCAGTGCCTGCTTGCCGTCCTTGCCCTTGAATGCGTCGACGCAGGCAGTCTTGAGGCCGAGCTGCGCGCAGCGGATCGCGCACACGTAGCCGGCCGGGCCTGCGCCGATGACGATGACGTCGAATTTGTTGTCAGCCATTGCGGTTCCTTGGTTTTCTCCTTCTCCCCTCGGGAGAAGGTGGCGCGAAGCGCCGGATGAGGGTGCGAGCAAAGTGAGTCGTTGCGGCGTTGCCGAACCCTCACCCCGACCCCTCTTCCGGTGGGAAAGGGGCTCGAAGCATCAGATGCCAAGCAGCATCTTGTACGGGTTTTCCAGCTGGTTCTTGATGTCGACCAGGAACAGCACCGCATCCTTGCCATCGACGATGCGGTGGTCGTAAGAGATCGCGGTATACATCATCGGCGCGGCGATGACCTGGCCGTTCTCGACCACGGCGCGTTCCTTGATGGTGTGCATG
>Ga0207695_10001783_pt1 | contig 33949 bp, 21 predicted proteins | sample KBSC54metaG_FD_184354 | JGI IMG/M metagenome (GOLD analysis project Ga0207695, IMG submission 184354) | Corn rhizosphere microbial communities from Kellogg Biological Station, Michigan, USA - KBS C5-4 metaG (SPAdes) (version 2) | ecosystem: Host-associated > Plants > Roots > Rhizosphere > Soil... | reverse complement strand
AAGCGATCGTGGAGGGCGCAGTACTGCGCGTGCGGCCGATCATCATGACGGTCACCGCGGTCATCGGTGGACTGCTGCCGATTCTGTGGAGCGAAGGGACAGGCGCGGATGTCATGAAGCGGATCGCGGCACCCATGGTGGGGGGCATGGTGAGCGCGACGCTGCTCACGCTCGTGGTGATCCCGGCCATCTATTCACTCTGGAAGGAGAGGCAGCTCGGCGATGGATGATCTGCACGCACATCATCACGCGCCCAAGGCGACAGGGCACGACGCTGGCCACCCTCATGACCAGCACGCCGGCCACAGCGTCGCCATGTTCCGCGACAAGTTCTGGATCTCCTTCGCGCTGACGATTCCGACGCTCGTCTGGGGACACATGTTGCAGGGCGCGCTGCACTATGTCGCGCCGCACCTCCCGGGCGCAATGTGGATTCCGCCCGTCTTTGGCACGGCCGTATTCCTGTACGGCGGATGGGTTTTCATTCAGGGCGCCTTCCGCGAGCTGAAGGATCGGCTGCCCGGGATGATGACGCTGATCGCGCTGGCGATCTCCGTCGCCTTCGTGTTCAGCGCGGCCGTGACGCTCGGCTCTCCCGGGATGCCGCTCTGGGAAGAACTGGCGACGCTCGTCACGATCATGCTGCTCGGCCACTGGATCGAGATGCGCTCGATCACGCAGGCGCAGGGGGCGCTGAAGGAGCTCGCGAGGCTGCTGCCGACTGTGGCCGAGCGCGTCGTGGGCGATCGGACCGAGGAGGTGCGCATCGCCGACTTGCGGAATGGCGATGTCGTGCTCGTGCGTCCGGGGGCGAGCATCCCTGCCGATGGCGTCGTTCGGCAGGGATCGACCGCCGTGAACGAGTCGATGATCACCGGAGAGTCGCGCCCGGTTGACAAGAAGGAAGGCGATACCGTGATCGCGGGGACCGTAAACGAATCGGGCTCGCTGCGGGTCGAGGTCATGGGCACGGGCGACCGGACCGCGCTTGCCGGAATCATGCGACTCGTGGCGCAGGCGCAAAGCTCTCGCTCGCGCGCTCAAGCGCTCGCCGACCGGGCCGCGTTCATCCTTACCCTCGTCGCGGTCGGCGCGGGCGTGGTCACCTTTGTCGTGTGGATCGTGTTGCGGCCCGGCGACCCGGCATTTGCGATCGAGCGCCTGGTGACCGTGCTCGTCATCGCCTGTCCGCACGCGCTGGGCCTCGCGATCCCGCTCGTGATCGCGATCTCGACGACGCTTGGCGCGCGGAGCGGGCTGCTCGTCCGCGATCGGCGCGGTCTCGAGGACGCACGAAACCTCACGACCGTTGTCTTCGACAAGACCGGCACGCTTACCAAGGGCGAGTTCGGCGTCGTCGACATCGCGACGGCGGACGGCCTCTCGCCTGACGAAGCGCTGCGCCTTGCCGCGGCTGTGGAGGCCGACTCCGAGCACTCGATCGCGCAGGGGATCGTGCGGAGCGCCAGGGATCGCGGCATCAGTGTTCGCGCCGCTGAGAGTTTCGAGGCGATTCCGGGGAAGGGCGCCAAGGCGCGTGTGGACGGCCGCGTCCTCCATATTGGCGGGCCAGGGCTCGTCCGGGCAAACTCGCTCCAGCTCCCACCCGCGCTGCACGCTGCATTCGACCGCGCCGCGCAGCGCGGGCAGGCGTCGATCTTCCTGGCGGAAGAGCGGACGGTGATCGCCGTGTTCGCCGTTGCCGACGTCATCCGTCCCGAATCCAGGGACGCGGTGCGTGCGCTGCACGATCGACACATCGAGGTCGTGATGATGACTGGCGACGCTCAGCCCGTGGCGGAAGCCGTATCCGCCGAGTTGGGAATCGACACTGTCTTCGCCGGAGTAACGCCCGAACAGAAGGCGTCGAAGGTCCAGGAGCTCCAGCGTGCCGGGAAACGAGTCGGAATGGTGGGCGACGGCGTGAACGACGCGCCCGCTCTCGTCACCGCCAATGTCGGGATCGCGATCGGCGCGGGGACGGACGTGGCGGTGGAAGCTGGCGACATCGTGCTCGTCCGGAGCGACCCGCGCGACGTGCCGCGGATCATCGCGCTGTCGCAGGCGAGCTATCGGAAAATGGTGCAGAATCTCTGGTGGGCTGCGGGCTACAACGTCGTGGCGATCCCGCTCGCGGCCGGCGTGCTCGAACCGTGGGGCTTCGTGCTGTCGCCGGCCGCTGGAGCGGTGCTCATGTCGCTGAGCACGGTCATCGTGGCGATCAACGCGCAACTCTTGCGGCGAGCCGCGCTCTGAGACTCGTTGTGAGGTGACAGGGCGCGACGGCTGTACGTCGCGCTCAGCGGGCGGCCGTTCTCTTCACCTTCATCTGATCGAGCGCGGCTCGCAATCCGCGGGCGAGGGCGCTCGCGTCGTCGTTCGCCCAGAAGTGCATGAAGAAAAGACGTGGGCTCTCGTCGAGCATGTGACTGTGCAGCGCCGTGACCGCGATGCCGTGACTCGTGAGTGCACGGATGACGGGGTTCACCTCGTTGGCGGTCATCACGAAGTCACCCGAGATCGCCGCCTTGCCACCGCCGGTGGGCTGAAAGTTGATGCCGGTGGCGACGCCCATTGACGGCGGGATTTCCATCCCGTGCGCCACCACCGGCTCCGCGCGCGGGACACTCACCTGGTACACCCCGCCATTCACCTTTCCGGCCACACCGAGCGCCGTCGCAATCGCGGCCGTGTCGAGATCGATCGCCGGCGCGGCGGCGGGCGCGGCCGCCGTGCGTAACGGCGTTTTCGTCAGGGCCAGCGCGTCGTGAATCGCGGTCGCGATCTTCGTCGCGTCACCGCGCGCGACGATGTGCATGTACATCACGCGCGGCGATTCGTTGAGCAGGTGGTTGTGGAGCGCGGTCTGTTCTACGCCGCCTGCCTGCAGCGCGCGCATCACTGGCTCCGTCTCATCCTCGGCCAGCACGAGATCGCCCATCGCAACGGTCCCCGTCCCGGAGTGCTTGAACGCAACCCATGATCCCAGCGCGAGCGCGGGCTTCACAGTCACACCGCCTACCTTCACGCGCATGTCGCCGCGCGGGAAACCGAACTTGATTACGCCGCCCGGCAGCACGGCACCCGTGCGGCCGAGCGCCCGCTCGACTGTGATCCAATCGCCCGCAGACGCGGCCGCCGCTTGCGCGTGGACTGAGGGCGAAGTCGCGGCAGCGGCGAGAATGGCAGCCACGAAAAGCGAAGTGATCGAGCGGCGATTCCGCATGAGAGAGCCTCCGAAACGAGATGACAGCGGGCGCGTCGGCGGACAGCGCCGACAGTGCGCTCGCGGCGGCACGCCAGAAACTATCCTCCATGACTCCATTCCAGTTGCCGGCCGCTTGCTCCACTGAACGCTGGATGATACAGTTGTGACACGCAAGACTCTACTGTGACTCACCTGCGTAATGCCCGAGCCTGCCATGGCACGCTGGCTGCTTCTCGTCCACCAGATCCCGCCCAAGCCGGACTACCTCCGGGTGAAGGTGCGGCGCCGGCTCCAGCGGATCGGGGCGGTCCCCATCAAGAGTTCGGTATACGTACTGCCGAACGACGAGGCAACCTCCGAAGACTTTCAGTGGCTGCTACGCGAGATCGTCGCAGATGGGGGTGAGGGGTCCATCTGCCAGGCCGTCTTCGTCGACGGGCTGAGTGACGACGAGATCATCGCGCTGTTCCATGCCGACCGTTCGGCGTCGTATGCGGCTCTTCGCGACGCGGTAAAAGTCGTCGTCCGCGCGACGGCGTGGCGGAAGCCGCTGTCCGCCGGGCGCCGGCGACAGCTCCAGGCCGAGGTTGCACGCTTCAAGCACCGGCTCTCGGATATCGTCGCACTCGACTTCTTCGGGACCCCGGCGCGTCGAAGCGCGGAGGAGGCGATCGCGACGCTGGAACATCGTCTGCACCCCGCGCCGACCGGCTCGGCGCAGGCGACGGTGCTACCAGCTCCGCAGGGGCGGACGTGGGTGACGCGCGAGGGGATTTTCGTGGATCGCATCGCGAGCGCATGGCTGATTCGCCGGTGCATCGATCGGACGGCACGGTTCAAGTACGTGCCGGCGAAGGGATATCGGCCCGCGCCGCACGAGCTGCGCTTCGACATGTTCGAGGCCGAGTTCACGCACGTGGGCGATCGCTGCACGTTCGAGGTGCTGCTCCACCGCTTCGGGCTTGCCGGTGACCGGGTGCTCGCCGGCATAGCCGAGATTGTGCACGACATCGACGTGAAGGACGGGAAGTTCGACCGCGCCGAGGCAACGGGAGTCGAGAGACTGCTGGCCGGGATCGCGCGCACCACGAGCGACGACGACCTGCGTCGCGAGCGCGGGGGCGTGCTGTTTTCGCAGCTTTACGCCGCGCTCGAGGGAGTAACGCCGACCGCGTCCGGTGGTCCCTCGCCTGATGCGCAGCCGGCGACACGCTCGGCGACGCCGAGGCGTTCAACGACCAGGCATTCCTGATGTATCTCCTCTCTCTTCCCATCCGCGCGGCCGCCGCAGTTGGTATCGCGATCCAGGCAGTCGGCTGGCGGTAGGGCATGCGCCGCTTCCTCGTTACGGCCAGCCTCGTTGGCGGTGTCGCATCGAGTGTGCTCCCCCGGGCGACCTTGGCGCAGGCCGACTCATCGCGTGTCTGCTCGAGCGAGGTCGAGAGGTGTCGCGGTAGCGGTACGCTGACGGTGGTGTCTTCGCCAGTGCCGATTTCGCTCGCCCACGGCCTGAACGCTCCGATCTGGTCGACCGCCGATTCCATCACGGACTTCCGGCAGCGGGAGCCGGTTGAAGGCGCACCGGCGAGCGAACGAACCGTGGTCAAGGTTGCGCGCGACGGCGTGGCGCTGTACGTACACGTTCGCGCGTACGCCGATCCCGGGCGCATCCGCGCAACGCAGCTCCGGCGCGATGCGGACTTCTCGTCGGATGACAACGTGACGATCCTGATCGACAGCTTCCACGATCGGCGGAGTGCGTTCGAGTTCCGCACCAACCCTTTGGGGGCGATGTGGGACGCCCAACTTTCGAATCTGGATAACGAGAACGTCGACTGGAACGGCATATGGAACGTCGCCGTATCCCGCGATGCTCGTGGCTGGACGGCCCTGTTCCGCATCCCGTTCCGAACGCTTCGCTTCCACGCCGGCGCCGGCACGACGTTCGGCTTCAACGTGCGGCGCTTCATCCGCCTCGCGAACGAGGAGGACCTGTGGCGCTCGTATGGGCGCACGCAGGGCCTCGATCAACTCCAGAACGCGGGCGACCTGACGGGTTTCGGCCACGTGGATCGCCGTCGCGACATCGATTTTCGACCGTACGTCCTGGCGCGCGCGAGCCAGAGCAATCACGACAGCGCCGGCACCGAACTCGGTGGCGCCGGGCTCGGCGGCAAGGTCGGCGCGGACGCCAAGTTCGCCATCTCGTCGACGCTCACCGCCGACCTGACGGCCAACACCGATTTTGCGCAGGTAGAGGTGGATCAGCAGGTCATCAACCTCACGCGATTCCCGACGTTCTTTCCCGAGAAGCGGGAGTTCTTCCTCGAGTCGAGCGGGATCTTCGACCTGGGCACCGACCAGAAAGTGCAACTTTTCTATTCACGCCGCATCGGCCTGACGGACAGCGGCACGACCGTCCCGATCCTGGCCGGCGCACGACTCTACGGCAGGGCGGGGCCATGGACGATCGGCGCGCTGGATGCGCGCACAGGCGCCGAGGACGCGGCGAACGACGCGATCGTGCGCGTGAAACACGATCTGTTCGAGCGGTCGTACGTCGGCGCAATGGCGGTGCAGCGATCCGGACCGGGCGTGACCGGCGTGGAGCGCGCCGGCGGCGTCGACATCGACCTGCCGCTGGTTGTTGCCGGACACAATGTCGAGCCCAAGTTCTGGGTCGCGGCGACCCACGTGCCTGACTCCGCCTCCGGCACGCCAGTGGCCTGGCGCCTGTCGACCGACGCGCCCAACGACCTGTTCGATAATTTCGTCTCGCTTTATCGCATCGACGCCGGCTTTGCGCCGACGTTGGGCTTCGTGCAGCGAACCGGGATCTGGGAGACGACGGGCCACATCGACTTCATGCCAAGGCCCCACGTGCTGGGGCTGCGCCAGCTCGACATCGAGCTGATCCCGAGCTGGGACGTCATCGCCGGCGAACGGGGCTCCCTCGGCCGCGTTCGCGACTGGCAGACGGCAAGCTTCGAGTGGCGTCCGCTGGGCGGCGACTTTCAGAACGGTGACCGCTTCGAGATCAACGTGCAGCGGTTTCTCGATGCGCCGGCCGACACCTTCGCCATCTTTCGCGCGGTGAGCGTACCGCCTGGCCGGCACTGGTGGACGCGTGGCGAGCTGCAGTACGAACTGTCGCCCAGCCGAGCCGTGAGCGCCTTCGCCCTCGTGAGCTGGGGCGGATTCTACGATGGGCATGCCACAGAGCAGGAACTCTCCGCGACGTGGCGCGGCGGAGGTCATCTCATTCTTGGAGCGAACGTTTCGCGAAGCGCCGTCACGCTCTCGACCGGCCACTTCACCGCGCTGCAGACGGGAGGCCGGCTGGAGTACGCGCTCAACACGCGAGCCGATCTCCTTGCCTTCGCGCAGTTCGACAACGAGAGCGAGCGCGCGGACTTCGACTTTCGCTTTCACTGGATCCCCGTCATTGGGGATGACGTCTTCGTCGTGTGGAACTCGGGCTATACCACTGACCCGTCAGCCCGATTCCGCTTCCCGGATCGTCAGGCACTCGCTCGCCCGCTCAACGGGGCGTTCATCATCAAGTTCGTTCACCGGATCGCGCCGTGACACCACGATTCCGCTCGCATGGTGAACGGGTTGCACTGGGTCGGTCGCGGCTGGAGTGATGCACACCCCGCAACCATTCGTCGCATTGCTCCTGGCGGCCGTCGCGTTCATTGCCGCGACGCTCGCTGCCGTCACCGGGTTCGGTGGTGCCGCGGTGCTGCTGCCGGTGCTGGTTGCCGTCTTCGGAATGCGCGAGTCGATCCCGATCCTCACCGTGGCACAACTCATCGGGAACGGCAGCCGCGTCTGGTTCAATCGACACGAGCTCGATTGGCACGTCGTTGGATGGTTCGCGTTGGGCGGTGTTCCGTTCGCGTTCGCGGGCGGGATGCTCTTCGCGCGCGCACCGTTGTCGGCGCTCACGCGACTGCTTGGCGTGTTTCTCATTCTGGTTGTCGTGTGGCGACGGCTGCGGCCCGGTCCCCCGCGCCGGCCGCCGCTCCGGAGCTTCGCGTTCATTGGTGCTGGCGCCAGTTTCCTGTCGGCGCTACTCGGGAGCGTGGGCCCGATCATGGCGCCATTCTTTCTCGCCTACGGTCTCGTGAAAGGAGCGTACGTCGGTACGGAGGCGCTCGCGACCGTTGTCATGCACGTGGTGAAGCTCGTGGCCTATGGCCAGACGGCGCTGCTCGCCCTGCCCGCCGCGATCGCCGGCGTGACGCTCGGCCCGATCATGATCGGGGGCTCATGGGCCGGGAAGAGAATCGTCGACCGCCTGCCCGAGCGGGTGTTCATTCTCCTGATCGAGTTGACGCTCGTCGGAGCGGGCGCGCTGTTTCTGATTCGCGGCGGTTAGTTGACCTTCGCGCGACTCAACGCGGCATCTCCAAATCAGAGCAGCTCATTCGGGCGTTGGCACCGTCCGCCGCCATGCTTCGAGAGGCTCCATGCCCACGACGCGCGCATGCGTGAGGCAGGAGAGCTCGTCGCCGCGCTCGACGCCTGACCACCGGGGCAAGCGACCGCGAGAAAGTCAGCGTCGTAGCACGTTGCCCTGCCTGCCGCATCTGGCTATCATGCCCGCATCGGGCGATGCAGCTCGATGGCGCAGGTGCCCACGGGCGGCACGTCCTGGCGATGCAGTGATTGCCTCACGGACGTTCAGGAGTTCCCCCATGGCATTCAGACCCGCCCGTCCCATCTTCCGCGGATGAAAGCCGCCGATCACGACCAGGCCCATCCGTCTGAGCGTCACCGGCACGTTCCCCGATTTGTGCACTGGTCCGGGTTGCAGCAGTTGGCCGCGACGCTCGGATCCAGCATTGTCATCGTGGTGTTCGCGACCCTGGTCTACGTTGGCCTCTCACGTCAGGCGGCGGACCAGGAGCTGGTCGCAAGCACGCACCGCGCCATTGGGGCGATCGAACGGGTATTGGCGCAGATGACCGAGGCGGAGACGGGCCAGCGCGGGTTTCTTCTCACCGGTCGCGAGCGCTATCTGGAGCCATACCGGCGCGCCCGGCGACAGGCCAGGCTGGAGCTGGACACGCTGCGTCAGCTTACCGCAGGAGATCCCGTGCAGGCGGCGCGCGCGGACACGCTGGCAGCACTGGCCGGTGCCAAGCTCGCGGAAATCGACTCGACGCTCACTCTGGCTCGCGCCGGGCACCGGGCGACCGCACTCGCCGTGATCGAGAGCGACATCGGCGCACGCATCATGGATCGGGCGCGCGGTGTTGCCGCGGACATGGAGCAGACAGAGACCGCCCTGCTTGCCGCGCGAGCGACGCGCGAGGCCCACCTGGCGTCTCTCGTGCAAACGGTACTCGGTGCCGGCACGCTGCTCACCATTGCGGTCGCGCTGCTCATCAACACGCTGTTCACACGCCACGCCGCTGCGCAGGAACGATCGGCGGCGGAGCTTACCGCGCAGGCCGAGGAACTGTGGAAAGCGAATGATGCACTCGAGCAGACCGCGACCGCACTCCGGATCAGCGAGGAACAGTTGCGGCTCGTCCTCGGCGCGAGCCGGCTTGGTCCATGGGAATGGGACATTCCCTCCGGTCGGGTCAACTGGTCGCCTTCCGTGGAAGCGATGCACGGCATCCCTCGCGGCACGTTTCCCGGAACGTTCGAGGCGTTCCTGCACGACGTCTTCCCCGCGGACCGGGATCGTGTGCTCCTCGCCTTTCGATCCGCCATCGAGCAGCGCACGTCGTACTATCTCCGCTATCGGATCACGCGGCGCGACGGCGAAGTGCGGTGGCTGGAGGCGTATGGCGCACTGATCCTGGATGCCGGCGGGGCGCCCGGACGGCTGGTCGGCGTCTGCGCAGATGTTACCGAGCGCCAGCGCGGGGAGGACGACCTGCGCTTCATTGCGCGCGCGAGCGAGGTGCTGGCCTCGTCGCTCGATTATCCGGCGACGCTCAGCACCGTCGCGCGTCTCGCCGTGCCGACGCTCGCGGACTGGTGCCTCGTGGATCTCCTTGCCGATGATGGGACGCTCCAACGACTCGTGATCGCGCACGAGGATCCGGAAAAGGTCGCACTGGCGACGGCGCTGGACGCACGGTACCCGGACAATCCTGCGTCCCCCGTGGGGCGCTACCACGTGCTGCGAACAGGTACGCCAGAGTTCCTGTTCGAGGTTCCGGACAAGTTGCTGGTGGCAACCGCGCGGGATCCGGAGCACCTGCGGATCCTGCGCTCGCTCGGAATGCGATCGTACATGGTGGTCCCGCTTGCCATCCACGGTGACGTGTATGGGGTGATGACCTTCATCTCGGCGGAAGCCGGTCGCCGCTATGAACAGCCGGATGTCGCGCTCGCGGAGGATCTCGCCCGTCGCGCCGCGATGGCCATCGACAACTCGCGGCTCATCGCGGAAATCACGGAGTCACGCGAGGCCGCCGAAGCCGCAAACGAGGCCAAGTCCCAGTTCCTCGCCATGATGAGTCATGAGCTGCGCACGCCGTTGAACGCCATTGGCGGATACACCGATCTGCTCACGATGGAGCTTCGCGGTCCCCTCACGGAGGCGCAGCGCGTGGACCTCGGTCGGATCAAGAAGAGCGGCCAGCACCTGCTCGCGATCATCAACGACATCCTGAATCTGGCGCGCATCGAAGCAGGGCGTCTGGATCTGCACCTGACGAACGTTCCGCTGGCCGCGGCGCTCGACGACGTCGAGGCGCTCATCACCCCGCAAATGCAGGCCAAGGGGCTGACCTTCACATCCGCGCACCCAGATACCGAACTCGCGGCGCGCGCGGATCCCGAGAAACTGCAGCAGATCCTGCTCAACCTGCTCTCCAACGCGGTGAAGTTCACGCCTGCCGGCGGCCGCGTCACGATGCACTGTGATCTGTTGCCAGCCGCAGAATCACCGCAGGCGGATGCATCGGAGCAAAGTCAGGTCGTGATTCAGGTGCATGACACCGGGCGCGGCATTTCAACAGACAAGCTCGCGAGCATCTTCGAGCCGTTCGTTCAGATCGACCGCCGCGGCACGATCGAGAGTCAGCAAGGGGTGGGGCTGGGACTTGCCATCAGCCGCGACCTGGCTCGCGCGATGGATGGCGAGCTCTCGGTCGTGAGTACGGTCGGAGCGGGTTCGACGTTCACACTGACACTGCCGGCGGTGACCGGAGACAGCGGGGCAGGAGACAGAGGGTCTGACCCTCATGAAGCGAGAGCGGCGTCGCTGGGGTCTGACCCTCTCCTCGCCGCGAACTGAATCGGGCCCGGGGCAGGCCGGCGGCGCCCGCCCCCCGGCCGTCGCTTGCGCGCGTTCGTCAGCGTCCGGGCTCGGCCAGCGCGGGATGCTGCCAGTTGAACGCCGGCTGTCGCGTCGGACCGGGATAGGGGTCACGCGATCCCTTGATCGCTCGCCAGAGCACCCGATTGAACAGCTCCTCGTTGGCGCGATCCTCCGCGCTGAGATCAAGCCTTCGTGATTCGCGCGCGCCGATTCCGATCTTCGGATTACGCTCATCCAGCGCGACAGCGGGTGTGAGAGGATCGTACGGCGCAAGATCGGGTGAATTGGCAAAGAGGTCGCGCAGCGGCCGGCCGTAGTAGTCGAACTGCGATAACGATCCGAGGTGCAGGATCTCCGCCATCGTCGCGATCACGTCGGTCGTATTGACGAACCGGTGGATCACGCCACCGTGGTTGTATGGCGAGATGACGAGCAGCACCGAGCGGTGCGAATCCACATGGTCCGGGCCGTTCTGCGCGTCATCCTCGAGCACGAACACGACCGTGCTCTTCCAGAAGGGTGAACGGGACAGTGCACCTATCATGCGGCCGAGCGCGAGATCATTGTCGGCGAAGTAGGCGCGCGGCGTGAGCGCACCCGCGCGCATCCCGGCGGTATGGTCGTTCGGCAGACGCACGACTTCCAGCGCCGGCATGGTGCCTGTCGCAACATCGCTGGCGAACTCCTTCAGCCAGACCTCCACGCGCGACTGATCGGTAATGCCGAGATCGAACCCGGCATAGCGCGGATTCGTGTGGTCGCGCAGGAACGGCTTGTCGCCGACGTAGCGCCGGCTTCCATCTGCGCCACGCGCCGAATCCTGCACCACGAATTCCCCGTAATTGCGAAACGTGATGCCGGCGCGCGCGGCGAGATCCCAGAGATAGCCATTGGCCGGTTCTGCCACATCATCATCCGGGATATCTTCCGGGCGAGATTTCCCCCCATTCATCCCTTCATAGTCGTAGCTGCGGCCGCGTCCCGAGTACTCGCTCGGCGTGGTCTTCTCCAGATAGTCCGTGGCGTAGGCTGCCGTGGACCAGTTGTGACCGTCCGCGCTCACTTCCGCGTCCACGAAGAAGCGATCGAAAATGCCGAAGCGCTCGGCGAGCGCGTGATGGTTCGGTCCGACGGCGCGCGGAAAGAAGAGCAGCGCCGTGTCGCCATCGGCCTGCGTGAGATCGCCGAGCACCTGGTCGTAGGTCCGATTTTCCTTGATGACGTAGATGACATGCTGGAAGGGCGGGTAATGCTCGCCCGCGCTGTCGCGGACGCCCCAGCCGTTGGCGGATGCCACGCGCGCCGAAAGCGGCGCAAGCTGTTCGGGCGATGCGCCGGCCAGCGGGACGGTCATGAGCGTGCCGGAGGTCTGTCCCAGTGTATAGCTGCGCGGATGCCTGCTGCTCGAGTGCGCCGGCGATGGGCCGTCCGGATTCGGCGCCGTGCCGCGCCCCTTGCCGCTCAGCACGAGCAGCGTGTCACGGCGCACCATCACGGCGGTCGGATACCAATCCGTGGGCACGCGACCGCTGAGCGTATCCCGCGCGCCGCCGCCCGCGACTCCCGCGGTGCGCGCGCTGAGATCGAATACCGCCACCGCGTTGTTGTCGGCTTCGGCCACGAACAACCGGCGGCCGTCCGCCGCCAGAGCCAGCGCGTTCGGCGTACTCCCTTCGCCCGGGCCCGCGGGCGGAGCGTCGAGAAGTTCCGTCACGATGCGCCGTGACCGCGTATCCAGAACATCGATACGATCGGTGCTCCCCGACGCGATGAACAGTCGCGAGCCGTCGGCATTGAGGAGCAGTGCCGACGGATGTCGCGCAACGGGAATCCGCCCGGCATCGCGGAGCGTGCCGGTTGCCGTGGCCGTGAAGATGGACACCGTGTGTCCGCCCCACGCCGACACGTACACCGTGCCGTTCGGCGCGGTCACGACTCCGTAGGGATACGGTTCGGTGGCAAGCCGTTGCACGACGCGCCGCGACGTCACATCAACGACCGCAATGGAGTCGTCGAGATTCTCCGCGACGTAGAGCGTCCGCCCGTCGCGGGAGAGCGCGAGCCCCGCGGGGTAGCGCCGACCTGACTGACGCGGGGTGTGCGGAGCCAGCATGATGCTGTCCGTCATCGTGGCCCGGCCATTCTGCCACTGGTATGCATAGATCGCATCCTCATTGCCGCCGGACGCGTAGAGAGTGTGCCCGTCCGGCGCGAACACGAGGCCGAGAAACGCAGCACGCTGCGGCAACGTTTGTGTGACGCGACCGGTCGCGCGCTCCACGATCTGCACACCTTGCTCGCGCCAGCCGCTCATGAGTACGGCGATGAACGCACTGTCCGGCGAGAATGCCATGGTCAGCGGCATGGATCCCAGGTCGACCGATCGCGTCACAGGATCCAGGCGGGCTCCGGTAGGCAGGCGCGCGATTGTCCGCGGGCCCTGTACGGCGCCGGGCGCGCCGGGGCCGGGCGCGCGACACGCGGCGACCGCCGCGGCGCAAACGAAGATCGCGGCGCGGCGCGCCAGTCGCTGGGAAGGTGTCAACCGTTCATTCCGCTCGGAGCGCCTCCATGGGATCGGTATGTGCGGCGCGGCGCGCCGGTATCCAGCTCGCGAGCAGCGCGACCAGGATGAGGACCAGCGACACGACGAGGAGCGTCACCGGATCGCTCGGCGCGACGCCAAACAGCAGGGATCGTATGAAATGCGCCACGAGCGCAAACAACACAAGCCCCACCAGCATGCCGGCAAGCGTGAAGGTCAGCCCCTGCCGGGTGACCATGCGGCCGATCAGATTCGGCGTGGCACCGAGCGCAATGCGCACGCCAAGCTCGCGCGTGCGCAAGCTCACGATGTAGGCAATCACACCATAGAGACCGATGGTGCCGAGCAGCAACGTGATGATCGCGGCCACGCCAATGACGAGCATGGTGAAGGACAGGCGTGCCAGCGACCCGCGCACCAGCCCGGTCATGGTCGACACGTCGAACACCGGAAGCGCGGGATCCATGGCGCGCACGACACCCTGAACGGGCTTGACGATGGTGGTCGCGTCCCCGCTCGTGCGAACCACGAGCGCCATGGTCCGCGCCAATTGCCCGGTCGCGGTATCGCGCGCGGGGACCTCGGGGAAGTAGACGGTGGGGGCAGGCGGCGTCTGCAGCGAGCTGTCGTGCGCACTCGCGACGACTCCGACCACGGTGTACCAGGGCCCGTGGGGCAACGCCTGGAATCGCTTGCCCAGCGCGCGCTCGCCAGTCGAGTCGTGCCAGAAGCGTTCGGCCGTCTCGCGGTTGACGATGGCCTCGTCGCTGTGCTGCTCGCCGTCAATGGACAGAAAGGTGCGACCCGCCAGCAGCGGGATGCCCATGGTGTGGAAGAAGCCGCCATCGGTCGTGATGAAGAGCTGCAGCGGAGGAATCCGCGATGCGGCAGTCGCGTCGCCTTCGACCCAGATCGGACTGCTGTTCTCTCCGTGCGACGCCAGGGGAATGCGCGATGCCAGGCCAACTGATCGGACGCCGGGCAGTTCCGCCACGCGCGTCGTGAGCTCTGAATAGAAGCGTGTGACAGCCGAGTCGCCCGGATAGCGCGAATCAGGAAGCGATACCCAGAGCGTGGTCAGATGGTCAGGATTCCAGCCGGGACGGACCGCGTGCAGGCGCTCGAAGCTGCGCAGCAGCAGACCCGAACCGGCGAGCACAACGACCGCCAGCGCGATCTGTGCCGCGACCAGCGCCCCTCGTACGCGGTGCCGTGCGCGGCCGGACGTTCCTCCTCGTCCGCCTTCGCGCAGGATGGACGCAAGCTCCGCGCGGGCGACGCGCATGGCGGGAATCGCGCTGCACGCAACCGCGACCAGCGCCGTCACCAACAGCGTGAACAGCACGACCCAGCCATCCACCCGGACTTCAGCCAGCCGCGGGAGCTCGGACGGTCCGGCATGGACCAGTGCTCGAACTCCCAGTGCGGCGATGAGCAGTCCCAGCGCTCCAGCGCCTGCCGCGAGCACGATGGACTCGGTGAGGAAATGCCGGAGCACGCGCGCGCGACCGGCGCCGAGCGCGGCGCGCACCGCCAGCTCGCGCTGGCGCGCGTCAGTCCGGACCAGAATGAGATTGGCGACGTTGGCGCAGGCGACGAGAAGCAGGAGGCCGGCGGTGGCCGCGACGACCCAGAGCGTGGCAGCGATTCCGCCAACGACATCAGCGCGCATGGGCGTGAGCACGGGCTGCGGTTGCGCCTGATCCAGAAGCATCTGTGTCGGGACGTTCGGCTCCATCATGGGCGATACATCTACCACGCGCGGTAGCACCGCGCGGAATTCCCGCTCGGCGGTCGCCGCTGAGACGCCGGGCCGGAGACGTGCCACGGCATTGTAGTTGAAGCCGCCAGGGAAGGGATTCGTGGGATCCAGCGCGAGCGGGAACCAGAGCTCGGTTCCCGCGTCGGGAAAGCGGAATCGGGCCGGCATCACCCCCACAATCCGGTGCGCCACCCCGTTCACCTGCAGGCTCTGTCCAAGCACGGTTGCGGCGCCGCCAAAATGCGCGCGCCACGTTGCGTCGCTGATGATCACCGCGGGTGGCCCGTGGGGCTCATCCTCCTGATCGGTGAAGGAGCGACCGATCTCCGGTGTCACCTGCAGGAGCGGAATGAGATTGGCCGTGATGTAGGCCGCTGTGACGCGGCGCGGCTCCGTCACGCCGCCCGGATCAGTGACGGCAACCGATCCGTCGGTGTACGCCGCAATGGCGGAGACGGATTTCGCGAAGCGCTTGAAGGTGAAGTAGGTCGCGGACGTCTGGCTGGCGTGCTGCAGCGAGAGCGGCGGGAGATCGTTCCACACCCCGACCAGTTGTTCCGGGTGACCATAGGGGAGCGGTCGCAACAGGATGCCGTTCACTACCGCAAAGATCGCGGCCGCCGCACCGATGCCAATGGCCAGGGTGAGCACCGCGGCCGTGGTAAATACCGGCGTGCGCCGGAGCGATCGCCACGCCAGGCGGAAAGGCTGCAGAGCGCGCACACTACCCTCGGGAATTGGATGACGCAAAGTTCTACGGCAGATGAGCACTGCCGGTTTCGTTCGGGCGCCTGGGCGTGCTGCTGGCTAGCCAGGCGCGGTGGGAATCGTGAACGAAAAGGTACTGCCGCTTCCCACCTGGCTCACGACGTGGATGTGACCCCCGTGCCCCTCTACAATTCCCTTCGAGATCGCGAGCCCCAGCCCGGTGCCGCGTTCCTTCGCGTTGCGGCGCGCCTGCCAGAAGCGATCGAAGAGGTGGGGCAGGTGCTCGGGCGGAATTCCCGCGCCGGTGTCGCGCACCGCGAAGCGAACGCTCGAGGCTTCCGGCTCAGCGGTCACGTGAATCGCGCCACCGGCAGGCGTGAACTTGAGCGCATTGGCCACGAGGTTCGTCAAGACCTGGAGCAGGCGTTCCCCGTCCGCCATCACCGGAGCGAGATGCGGTGATGTCTGACTGTCCAGCGTGATGCCGTGCTCGGCGGCGATCGCGGCGAACGTCGTTTCGAGTCGCGCCAGCAGCGGAGCGGCGTCCTGCCGATGACGGTCCAGTGCCAGATGTCCCGTTTCGATGCTGGCGATGTCCAGCAGATCCTGGATGAGCCGGTTCATCCAGTCCGCGGACTGGCGAATGGTGTCAACCATGTAGCGCACTCCCTCGTCCGCGGCGGACAGGCTTTCGTCGAGTGCGCTCCCGCACATGGCGATCGCGCTGAGCGGGTTGCGCAAATCGTGCGACACGATGCCGAGAATTTCATCACGCGCGCGGGTGGCATGTTGCGCCGCGCCGTACAGTCTGGCGTTATCCACCGCGAGCGCAGCCCGGCGCGCGAGCTCCTCCGCGAAGGTGAGGTCTGCGGGGGCATAGCGTCGAGTCGGGCCGGAGGCAATGAACGCCATGGCCCCCAACGTCCGGCCGCGAGCAACGAGCGGCACCATCATGCAGGAGCGCGGCTCCAGAGCCATGAGCAGCTCCACGTGCTGCGCGTGCTGCGTGACCTGCTCGAGCGCGGCACGCGTTGCATCGGCCACGAGCACGCTCCGTCCGCTCACAATCGCCTCGCGTGTGAGATAGGGCTGGTCCGAGTGCCGTGGAAAGCTGTGCAGCTGGCGTGCGATCTCCCGCATGGTGTCATTCGCGGCGGCGGATGCCACGCGACGGGTCGTCCCGTCCTCCAGGACGTCGATGAAGCAGACATCCGCGCATTCCGGTACAACAAGGCCGGCGAGACTCTGCAGCGTGGTGGCATAGTCCAGCGACCGATCCAGCAGGGCACTGGCGTTCGCGAGAAAGGCGGCGCGATGTTCTGCCGCTTCGGCCGCCGCACGCGCTGCCTCGGTCCGCTCGAGCAGGCTCGTACGCTCCATCTCGGCCTGCTTCCGCTCCGTGATGTCGCGCAGCACGGCGGTGTACACGCGCGCCGTGTCGGGCCCCACTTTCGAAATGGATGCTTCGGCGGGGAAGATTTCGCCGCTTTTCCGTCGCCCGGAAATCTCCCCGCGCTCGCCCATGCGACGTGCGGCGATCGTGGAGCGGCCGAACTCCTCGATGCGCGCTGCGTGTACGCCGCGGAACCGTTCGGGCAGGAGGAGCGCGAGTGGCTGGCCCATTACCTCCGCCGCCGCATAGCCGAACATCTTCTCCGCACCCTCGTTGAACACGATGATGCGCTGCGCGCTGTCCACCGAGATGATCGCATCGGCGGAAATCGCGATGATCGCTGACAGCAGGGTGTCGGGCAGAGCGTGCTCCGATCAGGACGACAGCAGCCCGAGCTTCAGCGCCAGCTTCACGTAGTCCGCACGGTGCTGCAGTCCCAGCTTTTCGTTGATGCGCTGCTTGTACGTGTCTACGGTCTTCCGGCTGATGAACAGCATCTCTCCGATTTCCGGAGCCGTGTGTCCCTGCGCCACCAGCCTGAGGACCTCCTGCTCGCGCTCGGTGAGCCGCTCGAACCGCGCGCGATCGTCGGCGTTGGGGTCTTTTCGCGTGATGCCGCGCGCGAGCACCCGTGCGGCGGAGGGCTGCACGTACATGTCGCCCCGGGCTACCGTGCGGACCGCATCCAGCAGCTCGCGGTCGGCCGCGCTCTTCACAACGTAGCCCGCCGCGCCCGCCTGCAGCACCTGCACGAGATATTCCTCCTCAGTATGCATGGTGAGCACCAGCACGCGCGTGGTCGAGCCCTGGTCCGTGATGGTCTTCGTTGCGGTGAGGCCGTCGGTGTCCGCCATCGTGAGATCCATGAGCACGACATCCGGATGAAAGCGGTCCACGGCCGCGATGGCCTCGCGCCCGCTTCCGGCTTCCGCCACGACCTCGATGTCCCGTGCCGAGCCGAGTACCGCCTTCAATCCGGAGCGAACAACGGCGTGGTCGTCCGCGACGACTACACGAATCAGATCCCCACTCACAGTTCCTCCAGTGTGGCTACCGGAATGGTGGCGACGACGCGCGTGCCCCGTCCCGGCATGCTGAAAATCTCCAGTCGGCCGTCCGCCAGCGCCAGTCGCTCGCGCATGGAGAAGATGCCGATTCCGGGCGCGGGCGACTCGGCGCTGGCGACGTCGAAACCGTCACCATCGTCGGTCACGGTGAGAATCGCTGTTCGCGCGTCCGCCGTCAACGAGATGAGGATGCGCGCCGCGCGCGAGTGCATACAGGAATTGCGCAGCGCCTCCTGCGCCACATGATACAGCACGGCTGCCGGTACCGCGGGGATGGTTTCGGCGCCCGCATCCACCGCCAGATCAATTCTGACGGAACAGTGCTCGCGCGCCGTGCGCACGAGATGCGACAGTGCCGCATCCAGCCCCAGGGAGTCGAGAATTTCCGGATAGACCGACTGGGAAAGTGCCCGAAGCGCATCCATGGTGTCACGCGTCGTCGTGCGGATGGCGAGCACACGGTCGCGCAGCTCGGGAGTCGGCATCGCCTGCGCCGCGGCTCCGAGCTGGAGCATCTGCGCCGCCATGTCCTGTGCCACGGACTCGTGCAGCTCACGCGCAATGCGCGCGCGATCCGCGTCATGCGTCCGGATGACTTCAGCGGCAAGACGGCGCGCGCGCGAGCGCTCGGAGACCAGTCTGTCGAGCAGGAGGTTGAGGCTGCGGCCGAGCTGCGCAACGGTCCGGTCGGCGAGCGGAGACGGCGTCGCCCGCGCCGTGAGATCTCCGGCGAGCACGTGCAGGGACAGTGCCTCGAGCTCCCGCACCGGCCGCAACGCGAGCGAGACCAGGACCAGGTTCACCGCCAGCATGATCAGCAATCCTGCGCCGAGCCGCAGCATCATCGCCTGCTCATGCGCACTGGATCCATGCAGTGCGAGATCCAATCCGAGCATCACCGCCATCACCAAACAAGCGGCACCGATCAGCTTGATCCGGAGCGACGCCCGCAGCACGGCACGCAGCCCGCGACGCCACCGCCCGGTCCGGATCTGGAGCCGCCGGAAGAAGGCGGTGCGCGACGCAACGTGTTCCGGCGGTGCGAGCGTCCTGCCGGACGCGGCGGCGGTGGTAGCATCACGGATCATCACATCGGACAACCTACTGGCGCCGAGTGACCCTGACAGTCAGGCCCGCACCCGTGTGCTGTCGGGCAAAGGCCTACAGGCAGTCACGTCCCCGCTCCGTGTCAGAATCCCGTCATGATCGAGAGGCGAATGGCGCGCGGTGATCCCGGCGTGATGTTGTTGTTGTTGTTCGCCGATTGGTAATATCGGGCGTCCAGCAGATTCTCCAGATACACCTGCGCGCGCACCGAGCTGCTGAGGGTGACGTAGAACGCGCCATCCACCTCCGTGTATCCAGGCAGCGTGACCTGATCGTCCACCGCGGCGAACATGTCGGACTGATGCGCAATGCCAAGGCCCAGGCCGATCGCACGGCTCACCTGGACCTTGTTCCAGAGGGTAAGCGTGTTGCGCGGAACCAGCGCGACGATCGCCCCAGTAGGCGCGGCCGTCGTGGTGCTCGTGATCGTGGCATTCTGATGAGAATAGCCGCCAGCAATTGACCAGACCGGCGTGATGTTCCCGTTGGCGCCCAGCTCGAATCCGCTGGTGCGCTGGCTCCCCGTCTGCAGCATGCGGGTGGGGTCCGTCGGATCGGGTGAGCGCGTATTCGTGCGGTCGAGGCGATAGAGTGCAGTCGTGAGCGCAAGCCCGTGCGCCACGTCCCATTTGGCGCCGACTTCATAATTCGTGAATCGCTCGGGCCGCAACGCCTGTGTGGTCGCGGAGAGGGTCGAGAACTGATCGCCGGCGCCCGGTAGATAGGAGACGCTCCGGCTGGCATAAATCGAAACGGGCGCCATCGGCTTGAACACGATGCCGAAGCGCGGTGCGACCATGTCGTCGCTCCGCGACCGCGAGACGTTCGAGCGATTGTCGTGATAGCGAATGCCGAAATGGTCGTAGCGCACTCCGGCAACCAGTTGCCAGCGTCTGGAGAGTGCGACGTGATCCTGGAGGTAGAGTGAGCGTGTCGTCGCGGTGGTCTGTGCATTGGCATCTGTCGCGCTCTGGCGGAAGATCACGGGGGTGTAGACGGTAGGATCCGCGACTGGAGCGAGAATGGACGTCGTGGAATCGTTGAAGTAGCCCGTGTTCCGGAAGTTGTCGCTCGATTCACGTCCCAGCTCCGCGCCTGCGAGCAGCGTGTGCCGGATCGCTCCCGTGGCGACGTCATACGTGGCAGTCGTCTGATTGAAGAAATTCGTTCGCGGCGTGGAATGATTGTAGGCGTTGAGGGTCACCGCGTCGCCCGAACTGTCGACGGCACCGGGATACACATTCTGGTATTTCTTGCTGTACGACGTGAAGCGCGCATGATTGCTGACACGGATCCCGCTATGGAATTCGTGCGTGATCGCGGCGTCGGCGGCGTTGACGCGCGAACGGGCAAAGTTGATGTCCGGGTTGCCGAAGAAGGTGGCGACGCCCGTTCGCACCGGCAGCCCCTGGTACGACGGGATGCCGCGATCGGCCGTGCGATCATCACTGAAGAACTCGTAGCCCAGCGTCAACTCGGTGCGCTTCGATCCCGGCGCAATGGTCAGCGTGGGGTTCAGGCCATATCGCACGAGGCTGACGTTGTCGCGGTACATCCCGGAGTTCTCGTAGACTGCGTTCAGCCGCGCGGCGACAGCGGGGGACAGCCCCTGGCCGACGTCCATGGAGGCGCGCTTCTCATTGAACGAGCCTCCCTCCAGCGTCAGCTCGCGAATGGGCTGCCACTGCGGCTCTTTGGTCACGCGATTCAGCACGCCGCCGCCCCCACCCCGGCCAAAGAGCAAGGCGTTCGAGCCCTTGAGCGCCTCCACGCGTTCGACGTTGTACAGGTCGCGGAAAATCTGGGCGTCATCGCGAATGCCGTCCACGAAAAAGTCGGCGGACGAGCCATTGCCGCGTATGACGACCTGATCGCGGTTGCCTTCGCCCTGGGCGACGCTCATGCCAGGGATGTAGCGAACGACGTCACCCATGCTCTGCATCGACTGATCGTCGATGAGCGGTCGGGTCACGACGGTTGCGGCCTGCGGCACATCCACGAGCGCCGTGCTGGTTTTCGTGGACGCCAGCGCGCCGTGCTCGGCGTAGCCGCGCGGACTGGCCGGGCGCGCGGTAATCTCCACCGGGCGGAGCGTGGTGGCGGGAGGCGGCATCGCCGGGCGGCGTGCGGCTGAGGTGTCCGGTCGGGCGCGCCGCAGGGCTGCGGAGTCGGCAACCGTGCTGTCGCGCGGTGACGTCGGCGACTGGGCACGTGCTCCGTTAACGAGGCTGCACGGCGCGATAATGGCGACGGCAAGTATGGTGGTAAAAGAGGGCAGGGACATGGCTCCACGTGAACAGAAAGGCTTCGGGAGTAATACCGATAAACTTTATCGGCATTGCAGCGAAGCGTAGTCCGGCGCGAAAACCCTGTCAACCTGCTTTGGAACGAGTGTTCGGGCGTCTGCGTCGTGGCGAAACCCGTGTGGGCCGCGCCACGACGCAGAGTGATTCGTCTATTGCGCGCTCACGCGCGCATCGACATAGGCGATCGTCCCCCGATCCCGTGCACGAACGGCCACCAGATTGGTTCCGCCACGAACCAGATCAGACGTCGGCACGGAGAAGGTGAAGCTGTCCAGCGTCGCGCACCCTTCGTGCACCACGAAGCCACTCGAGGCATCGTAGCCCGATGACGCCGACGCCGTTTCATTATGCCCGTTCACGAACACCTGAATGTCGTTGTCTATCGCGACACGCACAGTGAGCGGGGTGGTCCACCACGACGGCAGCGTGAACGTCTTTCGGAGCAGCATGTCCGTTGGCGCTGGCGTGTTGTTCCACGTCGTGTGCAGGCTGCCATTATTGTCGAGTGGACAGACGGTCCCTCCCGCGTCGCCGCTGCCGAATGCGCCCTGACCCTGCGACCAGCCCGTTGTCGCGGACGTCGGCTGCTCGAATCCTGGCAGAAGTCCGGCCGCGCCCGAAATGAAGGTGTAGCCGCTCGCCTGATACGGCACGACATCCGTGCTCGTCGCGCTGAACGTGATCGGATTACCGGTAACGACGACGGCAGCCGTCCTGCTCGCGCCGCTGGTAGCGAAGCTCGAAATTGACGTCGGCAAGGTGAAGCGCGCCGTGGCTGTCAGCGTATTTGCAGGTCCGACGCCCAGCGTCCAGAACGGGGCTGTCGCGATGCCGCTGCTGTTCGACACGATCGTGGCCGAGCTCACGGCCGTCCCGCCGGAGGTACTGTCACTGCCGCCGCCCGCGGTGACCGCGAACACGACCGACGCGCCGCCCAGCGGCGTGAGTCCATTGGCCGTGCGGACGAGTACCGACGGCGCCGCTGCAACGTTCGATCCCGCGGCTGCCGTCTGCGGCTGCGCGGGGAAGCCTGGTGCCGTCTGCACGACGACGGCCGTGTCCACTCCGCCGAAGGGACTGAACGACTTCGTGCCGCCGCCGATGGCGCTGGCCGCCGCATAGGCTGGTGTGGGAGCAAAGAGGTCCAGCGCCAGTGTGGCAAGGTGTGCGGCGGCTCGTCCGTACTGGCCGTTTCGCAGGAGCTGCGTCACACCCGGTTCGGGCGCCATGGCGGTGCCACCGCAGTCGAGAAACGACGCGTCCGCTCTGGGCAGTATCTCGAGGCCGGATCCGACGTTGTGCGCCAGGTCCACACTGGGCGGCGGAGTGTCGCCGCCGGAGGTATGAATGCACGCGGCGGCCGTGACCGCCGTGTTGAACGACTGCGCCGGCACAACGGTGAATTCAAAGAAGTCCCCGTACTGATCGAGCTTCGTGTTGAGCGGGCCCGCCGGGAACGTATAGGGCCCTGGGAGCAACGAGATCGAGATCGTGACAGGCTGGGTGAGCGTGTTGCCGGGTATCAGCACTCCCCCATGCTTGCTTCCGGTGAGCACGGTCTGATCACTTGAAGATGGAAAGACCACCTGCACCACGTTGTTGGCGTCAAGTGATGTCGTGGTGAGCGTCAGCCCCGACCCGTCCAGCCCCACCAGGCAGTACAGCGCCCGCCCGAAGTTGAGCGTCGCGGTCTGCGTGCTGGGCGACGTCCCTCCGTTGAGCGTGCCGGCGTAATAACTCTTCAGCGTGAAATCCCACTCCTTGTACATGTCGGTCACAGCCTTCGCCGTGTTGCCCGCCGCCAGATCGTTCTGCACCAATTGCAGCCCGGACGTGGCCGTTCCCCGGAGGCCCGGGGTGAAGAGGTTGGTAATCTGCTGCTGGGTGATCTGCGTACAGCTCGATGCGTCGGACAGCACCGTCGCATGCTTGAGGATTGCATCCGGTCCACTCGGCCCGGACCCGCCGTCGTGCGAGCACGCGGCAAGGGCGAGCAGGCACGTCAGGCACAGGAGCTGTGCGTTGCGATGAAACATGGGGCCTCTTCTGTTGTACAGGTTCGTGCGCATGGTGCGCGTCACGCGACTTCGGAATACCTCAGCCTACTTTCCCTTGTGAACGACCAGCGCCTGAAAGCGCGGATCGTCATGAATGCTGCGCCATTCCCAACTGTGTTCGTCGTCGAATCCAACGGCACGCGCCGGGTTCGCGCTCAGGTAGAGCGCGAGATTCCGGATGGCCTTGTCCTTGTTGCCCATCGTCGCCCACACCAGGGCCACGGCCTGCGAGACATCCTTGGTGGGATCCACGTCCGCCCGATCATCGATCCGGTCGAGCACGCGGGCGGCGCTGTCCGCCAGCCCGGCCCGGAACAGGCCACCCGCGACGAGCGCGGTGCCGTGCAGTTTCGCATAGGGGCGATCCGGTGGCGCCGAGAGCTTCACCATGGAATCCGCCATGGCCCAGGTCTGGCTGCCCTCGACCTTCACCGCGCCCGTTCCCATGAGCCAGAGCTTGCACTCCACGAAACGGGGATCCGCCGGGAAGCGCCCGGCGCCCACGTCACACCAGTGAATCGCGTCCGGGAACTGCTCGAGATCGTACGACGTGGTGAACAGCCGCCAGAGAATCAGATTCGCATCACTCAGGTACGCGTCCTCGTCGTAGGCCCGCCGCGCCGCGAGCTTGGCGCTCACGACGTCGTTGTACTGGTAGTACAGGTGGCTCAGGATGGACCACGCTTCGGGCTGATTGGGGGAGATCTGCGTGGCGGTCTCGAGATCCTTCCGCGCGGCGTCGAGCAACGCCTGCGCCTTCAGCGGGTCGGGCTCCAGTGCCATGAGCCAGAGCCAGTAGCGGAGTGTGCCCCGCAACTGATAGGCATCCGAGCTCTGCGGGGCATCCTGCAGCGCCTGCGCGGCCTGAACGAGCCCGCTATCCACCCACTGCTTCACACGCAGCTGATCCCCGCTGAAGAAGCGCGACGTCCAGTAGTCGATCGTGCCCCGCAGCACCGGAATGGCCGCCCACTTCGGATCCAGCGGTTGTGCCGCGGCGAGCGTGGAATCCGCTTGCGCAAAGTTGCGCAGCATGGTCGCGGTATCATTGGCGAGTCGCGCGCGATCGCCGTCGCGGCGCAGGAGCTTGGCGCGCTGCAGCAGCGCCCAGGCCTGCGGGTTGCTGGCGCCCGCACGCTCTTCACGCAAGTCGATTTCCTGACCCAGACGTTCGCGCAGAAAGCGCGCGACCTGTCCGGCGAGCGTATCCCGCAGCGCCAGCGGCTCTGCCGCGGCCATTTCGAAGCTGGCGCGCCGGAAGTCGGCTCCGCTGGCGTCGTCGAGTTTCACGGTGACGCTGATGCGGTCGCCGTGCTGATCAACGTCGCCCTCCACGAGAGTACCCGCGTTGAGCACGCGCGCGATGCTGTCGCGCGGGACATCCTTGCCCTGGAACAGAGCGGACCCGTTCTTCGATGTCACCACGAGCTGCGGTATGGCTGACAGCCGATCGATCAGCGCTTCGGTGAGCCCGCTCGCCAGGTATCCGAGCGTCTTGTGCTCGCTCTCATCGCTGAAATAGAGCACGGCAACGTGACGTGGATCAGGACCGCCGAGTGCGGCGGGCGGCTGGCCGCTCCCATGCAGACTTCGCCACGCGGCATAGCCGCCAGCACCGAGCACGGCCGCGAGTCCGACGCCCAGTGCGGCGAGTTTCCAGGGCGCCAGCCGTTGACGCGAAGCCGGTGCCGGCCGCGCGGCAATGAGCGATCTCTGGGTTTCCGGATGACGCAGCGCATCGGCGAACTCGGCGGCCGTCGCGTAGCGATCGGCCGGCACCTTGGCGAGCGCCTTGACGAGAATCGCTTCGACTTCGGGAGGAACCGTGTTGCGGATGATCGTCAGCGACGGCACGCTCTCGAGCGCGTGCCGGGCAATGACCGCCTGCGCGGTTGGCCCGGTGAAGGGAGCCTGACCGCCGATCATCTCGTACGTCACACACGCCAGGCTGTACACGTCACTGCGGCCATCCAGCGAACGCTCCGCCATGGCTTGTTCGGGGCTCATGTAGGTCGGCGTCCCGAGCGAGATGCCAGTCTGCGTGAGTCGCTGCTCCCCGACCGCGTCCATGGCATGCGCGATGCCGAAATCCGCGAGCATGGCCTGGCCGTCGTCGAGCAGGATGTTCTCGGGCTTGATGTCGCGGTGAATGATCCCGTGCTCGTGAGCGTGCTCCAGCGCGGAGGCGATCTCGCACGTGATGCGCAGCGCGTCCGCGAGCGGCAGCACCCTCTCGCGGTCGAGCCGCGCGCGCAGCGATTCGCCCGCGACGTACGGCATGACATAGTACAGCGAGTTGCCGGCCTGCCCGGAGGCAAAGATGGGCAGGATGTGCGGATGGCTCAGGAGGGTGGTGACCTGGATCTCGCGCGCGAAACGCGCTGCGCCGAGTACGACGGAGACATCCGTGCTCAGCACCTTGATGGCGACAGGACGCTGGTCCCGGAGATCGCGACCAAGGTACACCGTCGCCATGCCGCCGCGGCCGATTTCGCGCTCCACGACGTAGCGATCGTTGATGACCGAACGCAGCTCCTCGATGGTTGCCGGCACGCGGTGAACACCCCTCCCAGAGAATGGCTGGAACCGGCCAAAGATAATACAATTCTCATGGTTTGCTACGATCCTGCCCACCCACCCCTTCCTGCCCCGCTCATCCGTGGATACACACCGCCTTGAGGCATTCAGTGACGGCGTTCTCGCCATCCTCATCACGATCATGGTACTGGAACTCGGCGCACCCCACGGCACCGACCTGGCTGCATTGTCGCCCCTGCTGCCGGTCATTCTGTCGTACGTGCTCAGCTTCGTGTACCTGGGCATCTACTGGAACAACCATCACCACATGATGCACGTGGTGCATCGCGTGGACGGCGGCGTGCTCTGGGCCAATCTGCATCTGCTCTTCTGGCTGTCGCTGGTGCCGTTCGTGACCGCGTGGATGGGCGAGAATCACTTCGCCGCAGTGCCGACGGCGCTCTACGGCGGCGTTCTGCTCATGGCGGGCATCGCGTACTGGATTCTCGTCCGTGCACTGCTGCGGCGAGAGGGCCCCCATTCGCTGCTGGCCGTGGCGATCGGGCGCGACCTCAAGGGGAAACTGTCCATCGCGGTCTATGCCGTGGCGATCGTGGCGGCCTTCTGGCACGAGTGGATCGCGGACGCGCTCTACGTGCTCGTCGCGCTCACCTGGCTCGTGCCCGATCGCCGCATCGTTCGTGTCCTGCCCGCGAGCAACGGCGGCGCGACGGAACACGATCGCTGACGCCGGGCCACGCCGCGCGTTGGCGGTGTGCCGGAGTCCGGACGCAGCGCCGTCAACTCTCGCGCAGCAGCCCCAGGCGCAGCGCGAACTTCACATACTCGGTGCGGTGCGCCAGGCCGACTTTCTCATGAATGCGCTGCTTGTAGGTGTCCACCGTCTTGGGGCTGATCCGCAGCTTCTCGCCGATTTCGGGCGCGGAGTGGCCCTGGGCCGTATAGCAGAGGACCTCGCGCTCGCGCTCGGTGAGTCGCTCGAAGCGGTCGCGATCCGACTGCAGCGGGTCCTTCCGTGCCAGGCTGCGCGCGAGCAACGGTGCCGCCGCGGGCCGCACGTACACCTCGCCCCGCGCGACCGTGCGCACCGCATCGAGCAACTCGCGATCGGCGGCGCTCTTCATCAGGAAGCCCGCGGCACCGGCGCTCAACAGCGGCACGAGATAATCATCCTCGGCGTGCATGGTGAGAATCAGGATCCGGGTCCGGACCCCGTTCGCGACCATCTGCTTCGTGGCTTCGGCACCGTCCATGCCAGGCATCGAGACGTCCATCACGGCGACATCGGGCGCGAGGCGCTCGATGAGCGTCACGGCATCACGCCCGTTTGCCGCTTCGCCAATGACGTCGATGTCTCGCGCGCCCGCGAGAATGGCCTTGAGCCCCGCGCGCACCACCGCGTGATCGTCCACGAGAACAACGCGAATCAGATCTCCGGTCATGATTGTGACACCGCCAGCCCAGGTGGACCAAGTGGAATGTGAACCGACACGCGTGTGCCCGCATGCGGCGCACTGGTGACGGTGAAGCGGCCATTCACCAGTGTCACGCGCTCGCGCATGGTGAAGAGCCCCATCCCCGGGCGGCGCCGCCCGGCTTCGGCCACATCGAAGCCGCAGCCATCATCCCGCACCTCGAGCGACACGCACTGGCCCGCCATCTCCATCCCGGCATCGCACGCGCCCAGATCAACACTGATCGTGACCGTCGCCGCGTGCGCATGACGCACCGCATTGTTCACGCCTTCCTGCGCGATCCGGTAGAGGACCGATGCAGTCGCGGGCGGAACATGTCCGGCATCGAAGGCATCGGGCGCTGATACGGACACTACCGGTGACCCGGGCGCGGCGTTCGTGGACTGCCGTGCCAGATGCGCGAGCGCGGCGACCAGTCCCAGATCATCCAGTACGCGTGGGTACATCGTGTGCGCAAGCAGGCGGACCTCCTCGAGCGCATCGGTGCCAAGTGTCCGGATGGTATCGAGACGCTCCGCCAGACGCGGATCCGGGCAGTCACGCGCCGCAGCACTCACCTGCATGACGAGCGCGGCGAGGCTCTGCGCCACGGAATCGTGCAGCTCCCGGGCGATATAGGCCCGTTCACGATCTCCGGCTCCAATCACTTCGGCCGCCAACTGGCGCGTGCGCATGCGGTCCGCCAGCAGGCCATCGAGCAGCAGGTTCATGGTGCGACCCACGCGGGCGATGCGTGCATCCGCGAGCGGCGATTCGTGCACGCGGACATCCAGATGTCCGCCCCATACGCGCGCGGCCAGCGTCTCGAGCGCCTGCAATGGCCGCAGCGCCAGCACGATCAACGCGACATTGACCAGGAAGCTGCCCAGCAGTGCAAGCCCCGCGATGAACAGCACGTCCCGCCCCGCCCGCGTTCCGCCGCGCACCATGAGCGCGGCCACGAACGCCACCGCCACGATGAGCAGATTGGCGCCCGCCACTTTGGCCACCAGCGGCACGCGCAGCAGCGCCAGGGCCCAGCGGGGCCCGCGGAAGGCGCGACGGGTCTCCGTTCCGGTCTCCGGCATGGACGAGTATAGCCGGGGGCGAGACCGGGCGGTGTGACGGATGTCTCAGCGCCCCTGCGCGCGGGCCCTCAGCCGCGCGACGTCCGGGATGCGAAGACGGTCACCGTCCAGCGGCTCGATCAGTCCCCGATGCTTGAGCTGGCGCATGGCGCGCGAGACCGACTCGCGTGCCGTGCCGATCTCGAGCGACAGCTCTTCCTGCGTGCGATGCAGCGTCAGCTCCACGCCGGCGTCGGTGCGTTCACCGCGCTCCTCCGCGTAGTCGGACAGCAGCATTGCGAGCCGCGCCGCCACGTCGCGGAACGCCAGCGTCTCCGCGACCTGTACGAGATGGCGGAGTCGTTTGCCAAGCCCGCGAATGATGGCGTGCGCGACGTCAGGGCGCGCCCGGTAGAGCGCTTCGAACTCGCCGCGCGGCAGAAAGATCAGTCGAGCGGGCTCGATCGTCACGGCGGACGCGGGGTAGGTACCGCCGTCAAAGAGCGGCAGTTCGGCCACCGGCCGTCCCGGGCCTTCGACGTGCAGCACCTGCTCCTTCCCTTCAGGATTGGTACGGTAGATGCGCACACGTCCCGACTGAATGATGAAGAGCCCCCGGCATTCCTCGCCTGTCGTGAACAGCACGTGGCCGGCGGCCACGCTGCGTGACACGCAGCGTGCCGCGAGCTGCTCTACCGCCGCGGCGTCGAGCTCCGCGAAGATCGGGATCTGTTCCAGGAGATGCGCTGTTGCCAATCGTGTCGATGACATGGAGTATCGCGGATGCTGGCGAAGCTGAAGTCTCTGATGGCACACTGCGATGTGATGAACTCTAACAACTCCCGCGTGACAACGGTCACGCCGGCCGCACCGGGCGCGACTGACGTTGCACGCTGCTCCCCCACCGACGGAGGACCGTGTACTCGCTCGTTCGCCGCTATCTCAAGACCGCCATCGTGTTTCTCGGCGTGGGACTCGCCATTGGCGGGTGGATGATCGTACGCCGGGAACTCTGGTCCGAATTTCCCGCTCCCTACGTCGTGAGTGCCCACACGCACGCTCTTTTCGTGGGCTTCGTGATGATGATGATTCTTGGCGTGGCGCTCTGGCTGTTTCCGCGACCGGACCGGGAGGACGCGCGCTACAGTCCGCGGTTGGCCGAGCTCGCATACTGGCTGCTGACCGGCGGGACTGCCACGCGGGTGGCGGGCGAGCTGCTGCGATCGGGAGTTGGCGCGCTCTGGCTTCGGATTGTGGTCGTGACGGCGGGTTTCGCGCAGATCGCCGGGCTGGCGGTGTTCTTCTACACGATGTGGACGCGCATCAGGCCGGTTGGCAGCCGGAGCCGGGAGGCGAAGGGCGAGAAATTCTGACCGGCAGGGAACGGCGGCGACTCACGCCCGCTGCTCCCGTGCCTCTTTCCCCGAGCATGGCGGCAACGCATTCTGAGACGATGGAGCCGCACCCTACAGCATGCCCATGAAGCCGCCCATGCCTGCTGCTCTCGAGATTCTCGTCAACGGTCGCCGTCACGTGACCCATGCGGCCCCCACTGTGCCGCTGCTCTACGTGCTGCGCAACGAACTCGAGCTGGATGGGCCGAAATTCGGCTGCGGCGTCGGCGAGTGTGGCGCATGCACGGTGCTGCTGGGTGGCAAGGCGGCGCGTTCGTGCATCACTCCGGTGGCCGCGGCCGCACGCACGCCCGTGACCACGGTGGAGGGGCTGGGCACGCCGGACGCTCCGCACCCGTTGCAGCGCGCCTTCATTGACGAGCAGGCGGCGCAGTGTGGATACTGCATCAACGGCATGATCATGACCGCTGCCGCGCTGCTCGCCGACACGCCGCATCCGTCCGTCACGCAGGTCCGCACGGCGCTCGCCGGCAACCTGTGCCGGTGCGGCACACACCTGCGCATTCTGCGCGCGATCGAGCGTGTGGCCGCGGCGCAGTCCACGGAACGCGACTGATGCGGGAGTTCACGCGCCGCGATTTCCTGCAGACCGGCGGTGCTCTCGTCGTCGCGTTCGCGTGGCGGCAGAGCGGCGAACGACGGTACACGCCGGCCATGCCGGGCACCGTCGCGCACGCGGGGCACACGTCCAGTGGCGCGAGCGATCCGGCGCTCGATCAACTCGATAGCTGGCTCACGGTCGGCGCCGACGGCCGCATCACGCTCTGCAGCGGCAAGGTGGAACTGGGCACCGGCGTCGAGACAGCGTTGTCACAGATTGTCGCCGAGGAGCTGGATGTGCCGGTCGGACGCGTCACCGTCATTCAGGGCAGCACGGGGCTCGTTCCGGACCAGGGATACACGGCGGGAAGCAGAACGCTGCAGTCCGGCGGCGTGCAGGTACGGCAGGCGGCGGCCACGGCACGTGAGGCACTGCTCGCGCTGGCAGCAGCACGGCTGGGCGCGTCCGCGAGCGCGCTCGTCGTGCGGAACGGCACGATATTCTCCGGTGCGCGATCGATATCGTATGCGGAGCTGACCGGTGGCAAGCACTTCGCGCGCACGATTGACCGGGCCGCTCCGCTGAAACAGCCGCCCGCGTACACGACGGTCGGCAGCGCCGTGCCGCGCGTGGAGCTGCCAGCCAAGGTGTATGGCACGCACATGTACGTGCACAACGTGCGCGTGCCCGGCATGCTGCATGGGCGCGTGGTCCGCCCCGCGGCCATTGGTGCAACGGTCGCCGCGATCCACGATCATGCGAGTCGCGCGATTCCGGGCGTCGTGGACATCGTGCATCGCGCGAACTTCGTGGGCGTCGTTGCCGTGCGGGAGGAGAACGCCATCCAGGCGGCGCGCGCACTCGACGTGACGTGGAAGCCTCCTGCCACGCCACTGCTGTCGCTGCACGACCTGTACGAAGCGATGCACACCACGGCGTCCCGCGAACGTGTGCTCACCTCCATCGGAAACGTCGATGCACCACTCGCCGACGGCGCGCGCCGGTTGCAGGCGACGTACCTCACTCCATATCAGTCGCACGGCTCCATTGGCCCGTCATGCGCCGTAGCCGATGTCCGCGACGACGAGGCGATCGTCTGGTCGGGCACGCAGGGGAGCTACGCGCTGCGGGATGCGCTGGCCGAATTGCTTGGCATTGCGCCGGACCGGGTGCGCGTGGTCTGGACGGAGGCATCCGGATGCTACGGCCACAACGGTGCCGATGACGCGGCGGCGGACGCCGCGCTGCTCTCGCAGGCCGTGCACCGGCCGGTGCGCGTGCAGTGGTCGCGCGCGGACGAACTGGGTTGGGACCCCAAGAGTCCCGCCATGCGCATGGACGTGCGCGGGGCGGTCGATCCCCGGGGCAGGGTAGTCATGTGGGATTACGCGGTGACGACACCCACGCACTCCACGCGACCGGGCGGTCACGCGGGCAATCTGCTCGCGGGACAGTTGCTCGGCATGACCGGCCGCTCGGGGTTCGGCGGTGGCGATCGCAACGCAAAACACAATTACGTCTTTCCCGCTGATCGCGTGGTGAGTCGCCAGTTCGAGCACGGTCCGCTGCGGCCGTCGGCGATGCGTGGCCTCGGCGCGCCAGCCAATCTGTTCGCCACCGAATCCTTCATGGACGAGCTCGCGGCAACCGCGCACGTGGACCCTATCCAGTTTCGCCTCGCCCATCTGCAGGATCCACGCGGCATCGCGGTCATCCAGCGCGTCGCCGAGCTGTCCGGCTGGGAGCCACGGCCGTCACCCCGACGCACCGCACACACCGGGGACGGCGCCGTGCATGCGGGGCGCGGCATCGCCTTCGCGCAGTACGAGAATCAGTATGCGTACGTCGCGACGATTGCCGATGTGGAGGTGCGCCCCGCCTCCGGTCATGTGCGCGTGCGGCGCGCCTGCGTGGCGTTCGACTGTGGCTTGATTGTCAACCCGGACGGACTCAGAAATCAGATCGAGGGCGCGACGATTCAGGGGATCAGCCGCGCTCTGCTCGAAGCGGTAACGTACGACGACCGGGCCGTGACCAGCGTGGACTGGAAGAGCTATCCCATTCTGGCATTCCCTGATGTGCCCGATTCGGTCGAGGTCGCGCTGCTGAATCATCCGGATCAGCCGGCATGGGGCGCCGGTGAGCCGGCGACGTGCACCGTGGCGGGCGCCATTGCCAATGCCATCTTTGATGCCACCGGCGCGCGGGTGCGCGCCATGCCCTTCACACCGGAGCGGGTAAGAGCGGCCCTGTCGTGAACGTCATGCGGCGCATGTCCGCGTTCATCCTGCGTGTCTTCTTTCGTGGCGTGAGTGTCGCGGGACTCGAGCACGTCCCCCGCGACACCCCCGTCATCTTTGCGCCCAACCACCAGAACGCCCTGGTCGACCCGCTCTTTCTCCTGGCGTTCGCGCCGCGCCGGGTTGCCTTTCTCGCCAAGGAGCCGCTCTTTCGCATACCGGTCCTTGGATGGCTGGTGCGCGCGGCTGGTGCCATTCCGGTCTATCGCAGGCAGGACAACGCCGACATGACACGCAACCGCGAGATGTTCTCGCGCGTGCAGGCGCTTCTCGCGCGCGGTGGTGCGATCGCGCTCTTTCCCGAGGGACTCTCGCACAGCGATGCGCACCTGCATCCGTTCAAGACGGGCGCGGCACGCATTGCGCTTGGCGCGACCGCAGTGGCGCCGCCGGAGCGCCCGGTCAGAATCGTTCCTGCCGGACTGTACTACACGGCGAGCGCGACATTTCGCAGTTCGGCTCTGGTGTACTTTGGTGCGCCGCTCACGGTTCCCCGAGTGACGGTGGATGCGCAGGGCGAGCCGCCGGCAACCGATGTGCGACAGCTCACGACGCGCCTCACAGCCGCGCTGGCTGATGTCACACTGCAGGCCGAGCAGCACGATGCCCTCGCGCTCATCACGCGCGCCGAGCGCATCTTCTCGTCGGGCGACGAAACCGGGCGACATCAGCCCCTCGTGAGTCACTTCGAGCTGCGCCGGCGCTTTCTCGCCGGCTACGTTGCGCTGCGTGAGCGCGCGCCCGCGCGACTGGCGCGTGCCGAAGCGATGATCGCGCGCCACGAAGCCCGGCTGGTGGCGGCTGGTCTGTCACCGGAGAACGTCGCGCCTGGTCGCGTGGATCAGGCGCAGCTCGTTCGCTCAGCCCTGCGGACCGTGGCGGTACTGCTCGTGATGCTGCCGCTCGCGCTGGCAGGAATCGTCATTCACTTTCCCGCATATCGCGTGGTGGGCCCGATTGCCACGGGCATCGCTCGCGGACGGGACGTCATTGCGACGAACAAGATCGCGGTGGCGGCGTTCGCGTTTCCGCTCTCATGGATGGTGGTCGCCGTGCTCGTCGGCGAGCGGTGGGGTGCGCTTTGGGGTGGGCTGGCCTGTGTAGCGGCACCGTGCACGGGCTGGATCGCGCTGCGCTTCCTGGAACGGCTGGACCGGGTGATTGGCGGGTCGCGCGCCATGGCGCTGCTG
>Ga0207695_10001782_pt1 | contig 33954 bp, 34 predicted proteins | sample KBSC54metaG_FD_184354 | JGI IMG/M metagenome (GOLD analysis project Ga0207695, IMG submission 184354) | Corn rhizosphere microbial communities from Kellogg Biological Station, Michigan, USA - KBS C5-4 metaG (SPAdes) (version 2) | ecosystem: Host-associated > Plants > Roots > Rhizosphere > Soil... | reverse complement strand
TACAACATGGGCGGCCGCTGAGGCCGCCCGCTCCTTGACATCCTGAGCTGCAAGACCCCACATGGGGGCGACAGGTTTCGACGTGGCAAGGATTCCTGACGCTGCAGGCACCGGCGCACGAGGGCCCGGGTCAACAACCCTAGTGACGTACAGACGCCAACGGCATCGCTTCCGCTCCGGCCCTCGCGGCCTGACGGATTGGGCTCCCCGGCGGCCTCGAAACAGAACGCTGGGAAAAACGCGGGGGAACCAGGCGTAAACTGGAACGCGCCGAAGCACTGGGCGTGAAACGCAGTGCCGCTCCCTGGGCGTTGGGACGTAAAGCTTGCGCCCTAGTCCCGCCCTGAGGACGATCAACAGAGAAGGGACAAGCCTGTAGACGCGTCCGGTTGGCGTGTTGCGGACCCGGGTTCGATTCCCGGCGCCTCCACTCATGAAAACGCAGACAGGTCCCAGGCGGGCGACAAGACCACAGGTGGGACGACCAGGCCTTGCAGGCAGGATCGCAGGAGAGATCACGGGCATGATGCTGGCCGAGGCCTTTGTCGTCGTACGGGCGGCCGGTTGCAGGCTCATCGTCAACAAACTCGACGGGGTGCCGCACCGACCAGCCTGGTCAGGCAGGGGCGACCAGCCCGTCTTCGTCGACGTCGCTCTCGGGATCGTCCGGAGGAGCTGGGCCAAGCAGCCTACCTAGCCTGCAGGAGCGTCGTACACGGGCGCTCGGATAGGTTAGGATGGGCACATGTCAGCATCCACGGAGCGGCTCCTCGAGCAGATCAAGCAGACAGAAGAGACCCTGGCGATCGCCAAGGGCGATCCAGGCGCGGCTACGACCGTGGCCCAGTGCGAGGTCGACCTGAGGCGCCTGCGCCGGGCATTGTCCAGCGCCAACGATGCCCTCACCGAGGGCAAGCAGGTCCTGAAGGGTTGACCGTGCTGACCGACTGGGAGCGCCGGGTCGCTGACCTCATGGAGCGGATCGCCGCGGCCCAAGTGGCCGGCATGGATCCCAAGCCCCTCCAGGAGCAGCTCCGGCGGTTGGCGGCCCAGGCGCCGCCGGAGAAGAGAGATGGCGCAAGCACAGCGAGTTGACCTCTACCAACCGATCGCCGCGGCCGACGGCCGTCGCCCGCCCCTAGTCATCAGGGTCGGAGTCCCGAACACGCAGTCGATCAGCGAGGGCGTCCCGATGGGCGGCTACCGCCCAGAGCAGTACGTCCTGCTGTCTGCCCTGCCCGAGGAGCTGCGCCGCCGCGTAGAGCTCGCGGTCCAGGCCCTCGTCACGGCGGTCTGAACACCGCTGCACCGCGGGTGTAGGTTCCTGCAGTGAGCTACCACGGCTACATTCCTCTCGTCAAGGCCCGCATCGCCGACCTGAACCGAAGCGTCTCCTTGTTGGAGGTGGGCGTCGACAGGGGCGTGACCCTGATCTCGCTGGCGGCCTTTCTGGTGCGCCTGCCGCACGCTTTCACGGCTGTCGGTGTCGACGTCAAGGTGCAGGAGCAGGTCGTCCTGACGCTGAACAACCTGGACTATGCCTGGAACCAGGTCGCCTTCTGCATCGAAGGAAACAGCTTGAGCGTCCTGCCGCGCATGGTCCGACAGGACCTGAAGTTCGACGTGGTCCTGCTGGACGGCGACCACAACTACCACACCGTCTTGAGGGAGCTCGAGCTGCTGGAGGGACTGGTCTCTCCCGGTGGTTGGCTGGTCTGCGATGATTACGACGGTAAGTGGTCAGAACGCGACATGTGGTACGCTGAGCGCGATGGCTATCAGGGCGTGGCCGCGGCGACCGCGAGAGTGGAGACAGAGAAGCACGGCGTCAAGGCCGCCGTCGACGAGTGGCTGGCCACGCATCCCAAGTGGGAAAAGTCAAAGCCGGTGCCGGGCGAGCCGGTGCTGCTGAGGAAGCCGACGACATGAAGAAGAGACTGTTGATGCACGCCGCTGCCCTGCCCACCTTGGCATTCATTGCTGTGGCCACCTGTGCCGTCTGCAACCAGCCCGAGGTCCCTCTGCACGGGGAGATCCTACCGGCTGCGGCCCAAGCTGAGGATCCGGAGGCGGGCACTGACGGGTTCTACGACCAGTTCGGCGATCCGGCCGACGAGGAGATGGACGCCCTGCTGGACGCAGGCCTGGCCCCGCCGGGGGAACGGGTGCTGGTGGTGGGGGACTCTGAGGCCTGCGCCGTGGGCAACTACGCCGCAGACCCGGCCTGGCGCGCGGAGGCCGGCCTGGGCCGGCCTGACGACCAGGTCAGGGTGGCCTGCAAGGCGTCGACCACTGTCGAGTACTGGGCAGACGGGAGGCTGGAACGGGCAATGGACGACTTCGACCCAGACGCGGTCGTCGTCTTCCTGGGCACCAACCATTGGGGCGCCCAGAAGGCTCCTGACGTGGAGCCCATCCTGCAGCTGCTGCTCGCCCGAGAGACCCGCTGTCTGTGGGTCGGCAACACTGCCGTCAGGGGCAAGCACTGGGCCATCAACGGCCTGCTGAAGGAGGCCGTCGAACCGACGTGTGCCTACTTCGACACCGAGGCGGCGGGCGTGGCGCTGGCCGACGGGATCCACCCGGGGCCGGCCGCGGCCCAGAGGTGGCTGAAGGACGTGTGGCGGTCGATCCCGCAGAAGGAAGAGGAGTGAACGTGGTCAAGAAGAAGTTCGATAAGAAGGGCCCGGAGGTGGAGGTCCTGCCGGGCATCACGATCCGCAAGGAGCTGATCGACGAGGCCGTCAGGGCCACGTCCGACCCAGCGAAGGCCACGCTGGCCGAGGAGGCGCGGGAGCGCGCCAAGGCGCAGAAGGTCATCCAGGACCACGAGCTGCGCGAGGACATCGAGGTCTCCAAGCAGATCACCCAGGCCATCCTGGACCAGGTCGGCAAGCCGGAGCCCGTCCAGGTCAACATCAACTCCCTGCCGCCCGAGCTGAAGCGCGTGGTCAACGCCTTCCTCAACCTGCGGGTTGCCCAAGGCGAGTACGCTGAGGCTCTGAGCGCCCTGTCGAAGTCGACGCAGGAGCCCTCCGCCCCCTTTGCCCAGCTCGCGGGCCTGTCGCAGGCGTGCCTGGTCGATGACCTGGGCCGCGCTGAGGCCGCCTGACCCTCCTGAGCCGGCCTAGTTAAGGCCGGAATGGCCGCACGAAAAAACTTCGAACCCGTCGAGGAGGACGCCTTTGGCACGCCTCCGGCCGCCCGCGGGGGCATGATGAAGGTCGCCGGGGCCTCCGACGACGACGTCGAGCCTGGCGAGGAGCTGCTTTCCGACTGCGACGGCGAGCCCGACGAGTACCGCGGCAACGACGCGGTGGGGGCGCCCTACTACCCGCGGGAGGGCACCGTGCGTGTTCGCCTGGGCGACCTGCGGAAGACCATCGCCGAGGTCATCCGGAAGACAGGCGGCAAGTACGCGCTGTACACGAAACACAAGAAGGGCGGCAAGCGCCGCAAGCTGGGCTCCGGTTCCAAGGCCGACGTCAAGCGGTAGGAGCGGGCGATCCACGCCCACGGCGGCTAAGGGGGAGACATGGCGATCATCGACAGCAGGGGCCTCGTAGACGACGGCAGCCCGAACCTCAACGTGGTCGGGTCGACGACCCTGACCAACCTCAACGTGGCCGGTGCCATCACCTCGTCGGCAGGCAGCTTTGGCATCATGTCCACTGCCGCTGCGTTTTCGGGCGGCATCAACCTGGGATCTCCCGGCACGTTCAGCCTGGTGCAGTGGCAGACGGGCTCTGCCATCAGCGCCGGCGTCACCCCAGTGTCAGGGACCACGTTGGGGGTCAACCAGCAGGGCTGGTACTACACCAGCACGACCCTGTCGTTCTCCGGTTCTGCCGGCGTCTACACCGCCTCGCTCTTCGTCAACGGCATCAAGCATGCCAACTGCCAGCGCCAGGCCACTATCAGCAACGGTCAGTCGTACCCGACGGGCATGGCCATGGTCGACCTCAACTACTACAGTGCCGGTGACCAGCTCGACATCCGAGTGTCGTCCAACAACGGCGGCGCCAACTTCCAGTTGGGCAACGGCAACTTCATCATCGTCAGGGTGACGGGCTGAGGCCACGGCGCGTCCATAGTTACGGACGTGCCGACCTTCGCCCAGACCCTGCGCCCCACTCCCTTCGGGTTCTTCGACTCCGACCCGGCCTTCCAACAGGAGGCCGACGGGATGGTCACCTTCGTCAAGCGCAAGATGGGCGACGACGTCCTCAGCGTGGAGCTGACCCAGAAGGAGATCTGGGCGTGCCTGGAGGAGGCGACCCTGGAGTACGCACGGTACGTCCAGGAGATGAAGATCGTCAGCGAGCTGGCCAACGTCCTGGGCCAGCCCACCGGCTCCACCGACCTGACCAACAAGTACCCGCAGAACACCCTCGACTTCCTGATCCGCTTGGCAGACGCCTACGCCTACCAGGCCAGCGTGGGCGGCAACTACGATGCGCAGTTGGGCTACTTCGACCTGAAGCCCGGGCAACAGGACTACAACATCTACACCATGCTGACCTCGTCCGTCGACACCACCAAGCTGGTCGTCGACACGCTGGCGACGGGGTCGGTCGGCAAGATGAGGGTCGTCGAGGTCTTCCACTTCGAGCCGCTGGCGGCCCAGACGTTCCTGCTGAACGCCAGCAACATCACCAACTTCCTGGCCACCAACTTCAACTACGAGAGCTACGTCAACAGCACCGTCTTCTACGTGCTGCCTGTCTTCGAGGACGTCCTGCGCCGCGGGATGCTGAAGGAGGCGTACCGGGTCCGGCGCTCCAACTACAGCTACCAGATCATCGGCAGCAACCTCCGCATCTTCCCGATGCCCATCACCGACATCGACATCGGACCAAACGGCGGGAGGCTCTACGTCAAGGTGGCCCCGCCCGCGGGCGTCTTCGACCCGTCTTTTCAGGACGACTCCATCTACGGCATCTCGGGCCCGGAGAACGTGCCCTTCAGCATCCTGCCTTACGGGACCATCACCGTCCCTGGTCGCCAGTGGATCCGCCAGTACACGCTGGCCTTGGCTCGGGAGCTGCTGGGCCTGACCAGGTCCAAGATCAAGACGATCCCGATCCCGAACGCTGACCTGCAGCTCAACGGCGAGGAGCTGGTGAGCCAGGGTCGGGACGACCAGGACAGGTTGGTGACCAACCTGAAGGAGTTCCTCAACCGGTTGACCAACGAGGAGCTCCTGAAGAGCCAGGCCGCCATCGCCGAGTACATGCAGAAGATGCTGCAGCTGACCCCCATGCCGCTGGGCAAGTCGATCGTGCTGGGCTGAGGAGGGCGCATGGCCAGGCTTTTCCTGACGACGAGAGAGCTGAACTTCATCAGCGACATCACCAAGGAAGTGATCAAGGACGTGGTGGGCCAGAAGGTCTACTACTACCCGATCAACGAGGCCAAGACCAAGGCCGACGACGTCTTCAACGAGGCTCCTGTCAAGGTCTTCGACCAGCCCATCGCGCTGGACGCCCTGGTCGACACCCACTTCCAGTCCGACACCAAGATCGACCAGTTCGGCATCGACGCCCAGTTCAAGATCGAGGTCTTCCTGCAGCACCGCGACCTGGTCGAGAAGGGGATCGCCCTGTCGATCGGCGACTTCTTCTCCTTCAGCGACGTCTTCTACGAGGTCACCGAGCGCGTCTTCATGCGCAACATCTACGGCCTGGCCGAGCACAAGGACGGCATTAAGCTGATCGGAACCAAGGCTCGCGAGGGACAGTTCAAGGCGCCCACCCTGGGACCGACCGACATCAGCCGGCCCGATCCCGACGCGGTGCAGTCGACCTTCCACCAGCAACGCGGCCAGGCCGTCAACGCGGAGGGCCCGACGGGAGACGTCCGGGCCCTGCAGAGCCCCGCCGTGGTGGGCCCGCCCATCACCGGTGCCAAGGAGGTGTCGCCGCGAGGCGACAAGGACGGGTCCAGTACTTCTGCGTTCTTTGATGAGGACTGAGGGACCATGACGACTCGCTACACGGCACGAGCGCGCTCCAGGTTCGGGGTCCCCGGCCTGCCGTCGGGATACCAGGGCAAGTCGGCGCCTGACATCACGATCCCGTCTGTCGGCATCAGCGACGTCGACAGGGCACTGTTCACCCTGTTCGACTCGGGCATCAACATGGTCGTCGGCGGGGACGGGACAGAGTCAAAGAAGGTGCCTGTCGTCTTCTACGCAGGCGAGAAGTGGTCGCTCAACAAGAAGCTGCGGGCCCTGCACGACAGGAACGGCTCGCTGATCCTGCCGCTGGTGACGGCAGTCCGGACCAGCGTGGTCCAGGACCCGACCCTCGACGTGACTGGGCGTGGGATCAACCAGCAGACGGGCGAGATCGTCATCCACCGCCGGCTAGACAAATCGGACCGCGGGTACCAGAACCTCATCAATCGACTTTTCCTGAGGCACCAGTCGAACCTGGGGGTGCCCCCAGGGGCCGCCGACCCCAACCAGCTGACGACCCTGCGGGAGGTGGGCGAGCTGGAGTCAGACCCAGTCGTCCAGCAGGGCGGCCTGCTGGCCGGCAACCGGCTCGACAACGTCTTTGAGACCATCGTGGTGCCGGCCCCGCAGTTCTTCACAGCCACCTACGACGTGGTCCTGTGGGCACAGTACACCGCGCACATGAACCAGATGCTGGAGGCCCTGCTGGGGTCCTTCCTGCCGCAGGGCAACGCCTGGCGCCTGGACACCGACAAGGGCTACTGGTTCATGGCCACCGTCGACAGCAACCAGTACAGCGCTGACCTCAACGCTGACGACTACTCTCAGGCAGAGAGGAACATCAAGTACCGCTTCACGGTCAAGGTCCCCGGCTACGCCTTCGCGCCTGCCGTCCCAGGAGCGCCCATTCCCATCAAGCGATACGTCAGCTCGCCGACCATCTCCTTCCAGGCCGGCATCCAGGGTGACATCCAGCTGGTTGGCTCCGGCGAGGTGGTGGAGCCCTTCCTGGGGGCGGACGACCCGACACTGCCCCTGGCCGACGGCAGCGATGGGCCCTCTCGCAGGGCAGACCAGCGGCGGGTCAATGGCACCCGGCTCTACCCGCACCCTGACGATGTGGTCCCGCAGGATCCTGCCTTGAAGAACGTCCGCCGTGGTTCACAGCTGACAACGTTTCAAAAGGTGACAGGCATTGACAGGAACGGAGGAACCGTCACCAGGCTGGTGCGCGTCGTGGGCCGCAACCGCTTCACGGGTGAGACGGTGCTGGCGGGCGCTGACCTCGGCGGCCTAACTATCGTCCTCGCTGAAGACTGAGGGTCACGCGGGTCTTTGGGACCGCACCTGGATAGTTATGCCAGCGATACACGCTAGAGGAGCACCCTAATGGCCCAGCAGACTTTCAGGTCGCCGAACTTCTTCGATCGAGAGATCGATCTGTCTGCGCCCGCCCCCGTTGGGCCGGCCGGCGTCCCTGCAGGCATCATCGGCACCGCCAACCGCGGCCCCGCCTTCATCCCGGTCACGGTGGGCAACTGGGATCAGTTCGTCGCCCAGTTCGGCGACCTCGACCCCAAGCGCTTCGGGCCCTACGCGGCCAACGCCTACCTCGCCAACCGCCAGGCCCTGACCTTCCTGCGTGTCCTGGGCGCGGGCGCCAACGCGACTGCCACCGACGTCGCGCGGACACAGGAGACGGGCGAGGTCGTCAGCGCCGGCTTCCACCTGGACGGCGACTCGACGACCGTCCTTTCGGCCTCAGGAGGCGGCAAGGTGGTCTCCGGCGGCGACCCCTACGGTCGCTACGACCACTGCGTCCAGTTCCTGGTCGCCCAGCACACCAAGCAGGCGGCCGAGGCCTTCGGCCAGGCCGACTTCACCGACAACGACTCCTTCCACAACGCGACCGTCAACCTGGTCCGCGGCGTGGTGCTGCTAGCCTCGGGCACCAAGATGATGGTGGCTGACTACAACCGCAGCCTGACGGGCGGCGCCGTCAACTCGCTGAGCGATGCGGGCCTGGCAGACGCTGCCGGCAACTTCAAGCTGATCTTCTCTTCGACCCTGGGCAACTCCTACTACAACCAGGACGGCAACCCGGGCGTCCACATCGTGACGGCCTCCCTCAACCCGAGCGCCAAGGACTACTTCGGCAAGGTCCTCAACACCGACCCTGACAAGTTCGACTCGGCCCTCCACCTGCTGTACTCCGACTTCGCGGTGGACGATGAGATCGCAACGGCCGCCAACAACTATGTGGCCGTGGTCTCGGGCACCAACAACGTCAGCACCACCTCGGGCGACAACACCCTGGTCTACCGCAAGGCCTTCGGCGCGTTCAACACCCGCTACAAGACGCCGACCACCAGCTTCTTCATCAGCCAGCCCTTCGGCGCGACAGAGTACGACCTCTTCAGGATCGAGGCCCTGGACGACGGCGCGTACGCCAACAACCTGTTCAAGGTGTCGATCGTCAACCTGAAGGCCTCTCTCGATGCCGCCAACAAGTACGGCACCTTCGCGGTCCAGATCAGGGCCTGGGACGACAACGACACCAGCCCGAACGTACTGGAGCAGTTCAACAACTGCACCCTCGACCCGACCAAGCCCAACTACGTGGCGCAGGTCATCGGCGATCGCAAGCTGTACTACAACTTCGACGCCACGGATCCCAACGAACGGCGCGTCGTCGCCAGCGGCAAGTACGCCAACCAGTCGGCCTACGTCCGGGTGGTGATGAACGAGCAGGTCAACCGGGGACAGGTCCCGGCACAGTGCCTGCCTTTCGGCTTCCGCGGCCCTGCGGTCCTGAAGACCAACGACTCGCTGACCGACGCCGCCCAGGTCGGCAGCGTGGTCCGCATCTCCGGCGTGGTGACCGGCTCGGCGCAGGCCCTGTCGGGTGCCATCGTCCCACCGGTTCCCTTCCGGTCGAAGGTGACGAAGGGGCAGCGCCCGACGACCGCGGCCTGGTTCGGCGAGCCCGGCATCACCGAGCTGGCGATCCCGCTGTACTACTGGGGCGTCAAGTTCGAGCGAAACGACATCCCGCTGGACCCGAACCTGGAGACGGCGCCCAACGGCCTGCTGAGCGCCTTGACCCAGTTCCAGGGGCTGTCGCTCCTCGACACGGTGGTCACCGGGGCGGGAGCTGATCGCCTCAACGACAACAAGTTCACGCTGGCCAAGGTCGCCTTCTCCAACACCTCGATCAACGACCTGACGGCCTCCGTCGACGCGCACATGCGCGAGGCGGCCTACGTCCGCAACGGCGTGGTCGACACGACCCAGTACACTGTCAACGACGGGGTGCTGGGCAACCGCATCACCTTCGCCACCCTGCTGGGCAAGGCTCCGGCCTCGACCTTCAACCGCTTCAACCCGTACCTGAAGTTCAGCACCTTCGTCGCCGGCGGCTTCGACGGCGTCAACTTCCTGGACTCTGACTCGCGCCGGATGAACGACAGGGCCTCGAGCTTCGACGCCGATGCTGCCCCCGGCTTCGTGCCCGCCGGCTTCTCGCAGAACCAGACAGGCACGGGGCAGTCCAACGCGACGGTCGCCTCCTACGTGGCCGGTGTCAACATCATGACCGACCCGATGAGGGCCAATCACAACCTGCTGGCCATCCCAGGCATCCGTGAGCCCTTCATCACCGACTACACCGGGCAGAAGGTCCGGGACTACGGCCTGGCCTACTACGTGATGGACGTCGAGAAGTACGACGAGTCGATCAACCGCCTGTTCGACGACTCGACGACCAAGCCAGACGTCAACCAGACGTCCAGGCAGTTCGACAGCCGGGCCCTCGACAACAACTACGCGGGGACCTACTTCCCGGACATCTTCATCGACGACAAGACCAACCGACGCCGCGTCAAGGTGCCGGCCTCGGTCGCCGCCCTGGGCGCCCTGGGCTTCAACGACCGGGTGGGCTACCCGTGGTTCGCCCCCGCCGGCTTCAACCGCGCGGCCCTCGACTTCGTCACCAACGTGGAGGTGCGGCTGACCTCGTCCGACAGGGACACCCTGTACGACTCGAGGATCAACCCCATCGCCACCTTCCCGCGCCAGGGCTTCGTGGTCTGGGGCCAGAAGACGCTGCAGGTCAAGAACTCGGCCCTCAACCGCGTCAACGTCCGCCGAATGCTGGTCGAGGTCAAGCGCATCATCAAGAACATCGCCCTGCAGCTGGAGTTCGAGCAGAACACTCCCGCGGTCTGGGCGACCTTCACCGCCCAGGCCTCGCTGCAGCTGGGCCTCATCCAGTCGCAGCAGGGCATCGAGGCCTTCCAGGTCGTGATGAACGAGACGAACAACACGCAGGCCGACGTCGACCAGAACAAGCTGAACGGCAGGATCGTGGTGGTCCCGACCCGCGCGATCGAGTTCATCGCCGTCGACTTCATCATCACCAACAGCGGCGTGCAGTTCGTCTGAGGGCCTCTCCCTGCGAAAGACGACGGGGCGCGATAGTTAGACACGAGGACAGGCATGCCACAGCTCAAGTTCGGCGCAGCAGGGGTTTCAGCGACGGAGATCGACCTCTCCGGTCCCGTGGCCCAGCAGCCGGTCGGCGTCCCGGCCGGCATCATCGGCACCGCGGTGAAGGGGCCGGCCTACGTCCCGGTGACGGTCGGCCTCTTCTCTGACTTCACCGCCAAGTTCGGCCCGACCGACGGCATCAAGTTCGGCCCGCTGGCAGCCTCAGAGTGGCTGCGCAACGCCCAGGCCCTGACGTACCTCAGGGTCCTGGGCATCGGTGACGGCAACCAGCGCAACACCCAGACGGGCGACGTCAACCACGCCGGCTTCACGGTCGGCGAGAAGGAGCCCAGTGCCAACAACTCGGGCATCCTGAGCCCCAACCCGTTCGCCAACTCCGGCGGCGCGGCGGGGCGGACGTACTTCCTGGGCTGCTTCATGTCAGAGTCGGCGGGTTCCACCGTCTTCTCTTCGGCCGGCCTGCAGAGCGGCTCATCCGCGCAGCCCATCCTCAGGGGCGTGCTGATGGCGGCCAGCGGCGTGGTGCTGACCCTGTCGTCCTCGACAGCGACCAGCCTCAAGCCCGGGACCAACGCTGTGGCCTCTGACGGCAACGGCGCCTCCTTGGGCGCCGTCAACCTGCTGCAGGGAGGCATCGCCAAGCAGGACTTCGTCCTGCTGCTGAACGGCCACCAGGGGCTCGATCCGCTGTACCCCAACGTGGTGACGGCCTCGTTCGACGTCACCTCTCCCAACTACTTCGCCAACGTCCTCAACGCGGACCCGACCAAGCTGCAGCAGGCCGGCCACGTGGTCTACGCTTCCTGGGACATCTACCCGGCGACGGCCGTCGTCACCGGCTCGGGCATCATCGCGGCCGTCAGCGGCTCGGGTGCCTCGACGGCCTCCCCCGCGGGAGCAGAGCCCGCTGCCTTCCTGCTGACGGGCTCCACGGCCCGCGACCTCGGCTCGGCGACGGCCCCTGACTTCGAGGACTTCCGCGACAGGTTCAGCGAGGCCGCCAGCCCGTGGGTGGTGTCGCAGCCCTTCGGCGGCAAGCCCCACAACCTGTTCAAGGTCCACGCCCTGGACGCCGGCGCTGGCGTGTCGACGCTGTACAAGCTGTCGATCGAGAACATCGCCCCGTCGACGGACCCGGCCAACCAGTACCCGGCCTTCGACCTGACGGTCCGACAGTGGTCCGACAACGACGCTGCCCCCGTCTACCTGGAGCAGTGGAGGGGCCTGAGCCTCAACCCGAGCGACGACCAGTACATCGCCAAGGTCATCGGCGACCAGCACGCCTACTTCGACTTCGACCGCGGCCCGACCGCCCAGAAGCTCGCGGTGGACGGCAACTACGCCAACGCCTCGAACTACATCAGGATCGAGATGGACCCGAGCGTGGACAGCCAGGAGGTCGACCCGACGGCCATGCCTGTCGGCCTGCGCGGGCCGTCGCACCTGATGACGGCGGGCACCGACCCGCTGGCGCGCCCGGCCGGGACGGCCGGCGTCATCGACGGCTCCTGCTGGACCCGGGTCAAGCAGCCCCCGGTGCCGATGCGGCAGAACATCACGCAGGGCTCCGGCGCGAAGATCCAGGTCAACCCGCTGCTCTACTGGGGCTACCAGTTCGAGCACGTCACCAGCCTGGCGATCCCCAACCTGTCGACCCTGCACAACGAGTCGCTGGACGCCTTCGCCCAGTTCTTCCCGATGCACCGGATCGACGTCCAGGACTTCGCCACCCCCGACAACGCCGGGACTCCGTCGACGTCGGCCAACGGCGTCATCGACAACGACCTCTTCAACACCAACGCGTTCTCCCTGATGAACGTCCAGGTGGTGACAGGCTCGTCGGGCCTGGCTGACCCCAACCAGTGGGTCAACGCGGCCTACTTCCGCGGGGGCAACATCGCGGCCAACGATGCCAACAAGACGCGCGCCCTGGATCCGGACGACTTCATCCAGGCCAACCGCCGCTTCCTGAAGTGGACCTTCTTCATGCAGGGCGGTTTCGACGGGACCAACGTCTTCGACCAGGACGAGGCGCGCCTCGACAACGCTGCCGTCGAGGGCGACATGACGGACCCGAACCGCGGCTCCAACAACGGCGCCACGGTGTCAGCCTACAACAAGGCCCTGCAGATCATGGGCGAGCTGACGAACACCGACCTGCAGCTGCTGGCCATCCCCGGCATCAGGCACCCGGTCGTCACCGACGCGGCCCTGGCCGCCGTCGAGAACCGGTTCGATGCCCTGTACCTGATGGACATCGAGCAGTACGACACCAACGACGAGCTGGTGACGGACCCCTCGCAGACGCCGTCCGTCACCTTCACGGCTCAGAACTTCGCGGAGAGGGCCGTCGACAGCAGCTTCGGCGCAGCGTACTTCCCAGACGTGGTGATGCCCGACCCGACGACGGCCACCAACGTGGTGGTGCCTCCCTCCGTCCCGGTCCTGGGGGCGATGGCCCTCAACGACAAGGTGGGCCACCCGTGGTTCGCCCCCGCCGGCTTCACCCGCGGCGCACTGCAGACGACCCTCGAGGCGACCGTCCAGCTGTCGAAGCCCAACATGGACGTCCTCTACGACGTCGACATCAACCCGCTGGTAGCCTTCCCGGGCAACGCCTCGGGCGGCACCAACCCGAAGGGCGGCGTGGTGGTCTGGGGCCAGAAGACGCTGCAGCAGGCTGCCAGCGCCTTGGACAGGGTCAACGTCCGGCGCCTTCTGATCGAGATCCGCCGGCAGGTCCGCGACATCGCCCTCAACATCATGTTCGAGCCCAACCGCGAGGCGACGCTGGCCAAGTTCTCGGCCGCCGTCACCCCGCGCCTGCAGAGGATCCAGGCCCAGGCAGGCCTGGAACGCTTCAAGGTCGTCATCGACTCGTCGACCACGACACAGCAGGACATCGAGAACAACACCATCCGCGGCAAGATCTTCGTCCAGCCGACCAAGTCGATCGAGTTCGTCTCCCTCGACTTCGTGGTGACGAACAACATCAACCAGGCCATCCCGTGATGAGCTGAGCGGGCGAGGGAAGAACAGTGAAGATCACGAGGTCTCAGCTCACTGAGCTGATCAAGGACGAAATGGTCCACCGCCTCCGGCAGGAGGGCAAGGTGACCAGGATGACCGAGGCGCAGCTGCGCCTGCTGGTCGAGGAAGAGCTGTCGCAGGCCAGCATCGGCCAGCCCGGAGCCCAGGGCCTGCGAGGGGCTGCAGCCATCAAGAAGCTGCGGGACCACCTCGCCGGGGCCAAGGACGCCGTCAGCGAGCTGTACCAGGCCTCGACGAGCTCGAAGGCGTCGGACCAGGCGCAGACCCTGCTGCAGGGGCTTAACCGCATGATCGGCGCCCTGGACAGCATGCCGGAGCTGGCGGCCAGCAAGTCGACGCCGCCGCCCCCGCCCTCTCAACCCGCGAAGACCAAGAAGAAGGGCGGCTGGCGCGACCTCTTTGGCGGGTCAGGAGCCTGAAGTGCGCACCATGAGGAAACGAGTCGTCAGGTTGAACGAGGCCCAACTGCGGGCCGTCATCAGCGAGATGATGGGCGCGCCGCCGGACGATGACTGGCACCGGCTCGACGATGCCCTGGCCGCCGTCAAGCGTTCAGTCCAGGGCCTGCAAGGGGCCGTCGCAGCTGGTCCCCACGGTCCGAGCCAGGCAGAGCTCCCGCAGATCGCGCAGCGCTCTGCCCGCACCGTCGAGCAGCTGCTGGCAGTCATCAACCGCATTGCTGCCGGTGGTGGCAGGGCGGGAGCCTGACGAATACCTAAAGACATTCGGTGACAGGAGACACAGATGGCTGAGACACTTGACGTCACGTCGATGCTGCCCAACAAGTTCGAGCCCAAGCGCAAGAACCGATGGATCCTCATGATCGAGGGCATCGACGCCTACATCATCAAGACGACGGCGCGCCCGACCGTGACGACCGAGGAGGTCGAGGTGCCCTTCATCAACAGCCGCCGCTACCTGGCCGGCCTGACGAAGTTCAACACCATCGCCGTCACCCTGCACGACCCGATCGCCCCCTCGGGCGCCCAGCAGATCATGGAGTGGATCCGGCTCCACTTCGAGTCGGTCTCGGGCCGCTCGGGCTACGCGGACTTCTACAAGCGCGACGTCCAGCTGAAGCTGCTGGACCCTGTCGGCACCGTCGTCGAGCTATGGGACATCAAGGGCGCCTTCATCACTGAGGCGAACTTCGGCGAGCTGACCTACGAGGACGGCGGCGCCGCCGAGATCTCGCTGACCCTGCGCTTCGACAACGCGGTCCTGCAGTTCTGATCGCAGTCGCTCACCCCACCGGTGCGTCGAGGGCCCCCGCCGGGGCCTTCGGGCATTTCGGGCCTGTGAACGCCGGCCTCTGCGTGGCCTACCATGGGCCTGCATGCTCAAGATTTACGTCAACGTCAACAAGCAGGACGTCACCCTGACGTACTCCGTCGGGCAGCAGTTCCCAAAGGTCGAGGGGCGCCTGATCCAGGTGGAGGCCAGCGGCAAGGAGCTGGCGGCCTTCCTGGCCAAGAGCGAGACCCCTGTCAACGTGGTCGACGGCATGGCCCTGACCTGGAGCGGCAAGGGCGCGGGTCGGGCCCTGCGGGCCATGCGAGAGATCTTCGACGCATAGTTAGGGAGCATGACCATCAGGCTGACGTTCGGGCGGCTGCGGCGCATGCTCGCCGAGGCGATGAGCGACGACCAGGCCCGCCGCCGCGAGCTGCGCCACGACCCGCAGTCCATGGACGTGGAGGATGCGCTCGATGAGTTCATGTCGATGCTTGGGCCCGAGGTGAGCGTCGAGCAGCAAAGCGTCAACTCTGTCAAGGTGTCGATGACGGGCCCGGGCGCCAGGCAGGAGCTGGAGGACGAGGTCAGCTATGTCCTCGTCGATGAGCTCGGCTACACGTACGACGGCGTAGACGGCCTGTACCGCCGAGTCAACCTCGTCATCGAGACCTTTCGTGATCCTGCCCACGGCTCGAGCGATGACTTCGGGCTAGAACTCCAGTTTGTCGATGACAGCCCGGGAGACGCGCCAGTCGAAATCGACGCTGCCACGCTGGCCGCGATCTCTCCTGCGGCCTGGAACGCGCTGGAGAAGGGATGCAGCGAAGACGAGTGCGATCCCGAGGAGAAGGTCTTCTGGACCGTCTCCAGCCCGAACGACACCAACGAGGCCGAGCTCCGGCCCTGGCTGAAGAGAGACTGGGAAAAGCTCGTCGTCAGTCGCGGGGGCCAGGACGTCGTCCTCTTCTACGGCGACGCTGTCGATGACGAGAGTGGAAACATGTGGGTGGAGGCCGACCAAGAGTGGGCCAACTACGTGTTCTGAGCTGGTTCCGGGGCTAGTTACCCCGCATGACGGTCAGGTTGACGATGCGCCGCCTCCGCTCCTTCATCCGCGAGGCCTGGCCCGAGGAATCGTGGTACGAGGACCCTGATGCGGACCTCGACGCCCAGGCCATGAATGCCCGGGTGGAGGAAGATTACGGTGCCCTATGGGGCGACATCAGGGCAGGCGATGTCATCTCGTTCTCTCCGATCGTCAGCATCGGTTCTGCGTTCGCGGCCGCTCTCGATGACTTCCCGCCGGCGGTCTCAGGCGAGGTGGAGGGGGTCAAGAACGGGGCTATCAGCTTCAAGAAACCGATCGTGCTTCCGCAGTACGACGTCAAGTGGAGCGACTTCGGCAAGGGCAAGCACTCCAGGTCAGAGCGATACTTTCACGTACCCGGAGAGTGGTATGGCACCGCAGAGCCCACCGAGTACCTGGCCGCGTGCCGCCGGTCAGCGCTCGACGATGTTCGACATGTCAAGAACTCTGAAGCAGAGGGCTACTACGACTACGAAGGATCGCCTGACGTGGAAGCCTTGCTTTCCAGTCGCAAGCGTGCCATTGTCCGCATCGACAGGGCCCTGAACGACGAGGTGCTCCTGGCAGACGTCCAGGACAGGATCGACAGCTTTCGCTTCATTGAGTTCGTCTCTCGGGGCGCTCGTCGCGAGAAGCTGGCCGACGTCAAAGGCCTGAAGAAGGCCGACCTGATCGCGTACGTCATCGCGGTGCTAGGCCAGTTGGGTAAGGACGACATCCTCAGGATCGTCGCTCGTCTGGAGGACAAGCCCTACATGCGGAACTCGAACGGCTCCTACTTCACAGGTCAGAACCCGGGCCCCTACGGCAAGCCCGGCATCGTCGATGACGTCATCGTCAAGGCCGGCAAGGGACCACGAGGGGCGATCCTCTACGACTTGACCGACAAGGGACGCGGCATGGCACAGCGCGCGCTGGCTCGCTTGGGCGAGGAACCCGCTCGAGCCGCTGATGCCGAGACGCGGTAGCTTGGGCCTGGTTGGGCCCTCACAGGAGGCCCACGGAATAATCGCGGGCCCTGGGACGGTGGGGCTAACCTGGCCCACCTGCCATTAACTGCCTCACGTGGGCAGCCATAGTTATCTCACATGAGGACGACGCTTGGCCGGCTGCGGCGCATCATCGAATCAGAGTTCGAAGAACCGGGCGAGGAAGCAGGGGAGGAGCCGGAGTGCCAGAGCGTCGAAGATCGCTGCAACGCTGTCTGCCGCGGCCGCCCGCCATTTCGCCTCCGCGATTTCCCCTTCGAAGTTGAGGAGAGGTTCGAGGAGTGGCAGGAGAACACACCCTACGCTTACGATCGGGATGAGAGGCTGTTCTACGTGGACGACGCCACTGGCCTCATCATCGGCTTTGACATGGTCGACAACAATTTCTTCGCAACGTACTGGCCCGACGAAGACGTGTGGAAGGACTTCAGGTTCCGGGCCTACGTAGACATGCCCAGGCAGTAGGCTGCTCGAATGTGGGGCGCGCCGCGCGGTCCGCCGACATTTACGCTCCGGAGCGACCCAGTACCTTTTGCTCCGAGAGAAGAACACATGGCAGACGAGCGCGAGCAGCGAAACCAGGTCTTCGGCAGCGTGCCTTCCCCGGCCGGCATCCAGACGACGACGGCGGCGGCCCAGGCCAAGGGCGACTTCGGCCTGGAGATCCCGGTCGAGACGGTGCCCCTGCCTTCCGCGGGCCGGGTCTACCCCAAGACGATGGAGTCGCTCCACGGCCGCGAGACCGTCGAGATCCGGTCGATGACGGCGCGGGAGGAGGACATCCTGACGAGCCGGGCCTTGCTGAAGAAGGGCACCGTCATCACTGAGCTGATCAGGTCGTGCCTGACCGACAAGACGGTCAACCCGGTCGACCTGCTGACAGGCGACCGCAATGCCCTGATGGTCGCCATCCGGATCACCGGCTACGGCGAGGACTACGACGTCGAGCTCGAGTGCAACGAGTGCCAGACGAAGGCCAACCGTACCTTCAACCTGGGCCAGCTGCCCATCAAGCGCCTGGAGATCTCTCCCGTCGAGGAAGGCAGCAACCTCTTCGAGTTCGTCCTGCCCCGGACCAAGAAGGTGGTCCGGTTCCGGTTCCTGACGGGCCGCGACGAGGAGGAGATCCTGGCTGCCGCCGACCGGCAGAAGAAGCTGGGCCTGATGCAGGGCGAGACCAACGTGACGACCAACCTGCTGTACAGCATCGTCTCCGTCGACGGCGTCGGGGACCGCGGCAAGCTGGCCAACTTCGTCAGGATGATGCCGGCGATGGACGCCAAGGCCCTGCGGGAGTACATGCGCAGCAACGAGCCGGGCATGGTGATGAGGCAGGAGGTGTCGTGTCCTCACTGCGGCCACGCGGAGGAGGTGTCGATGCCGATCGGCGTCTCGTTTCTTTGGCCTTCAGCCGGCTGACAAGGAGCAGCTGATCCTGGAGCCGGCCTTCCTCCTGATGTACTACGCCGGTTTCACGTACCGGGAGACGTACTCCCTGCCCGTGCCTTACAAGCGGTGGTTCATCGACCGCCTGGTCAAGGAGCTCAACAAGGGCAAGGACGACCCGAACCAGGCCTCTGCCAACCGGGCCCTGCACGCCAATTCCCCCGAGGTGCGCCAGATGCAGGGCATGGCCCGGGCCCAGACGCCGGCTCGACTCCGCCGGTTCACGTAGCAGCATACTTACCGGCATGGTCACCGGTCCCATCAACGAGCTGAAGCTCAACCTCCTGGGCAAGATCTTCTTCGCGGCCTGTGGGGCCTGGCTGGTGGGCAAGTCCACCAACCTGAAGATCCGCGGTTCACAGGAGGAGGTCGACGCCGTCGCCAACGCCATGATGGCCTCGCGCCGGTTCCACGAGGAGTTGTCACGGCCGGGCGCCACCGTCGAGTCGGTGATGCAGCACCTGGGTCTGAAGCACGCCTCGGCCCGCGAGTTCGAGCGGATCTTGGGCGTCCCCTGGCCGCTCTGAGATACGTCTCCCCAGGAGACCGGTGAATGGCGACGCAGGACCTCTCTGAACAGCTTAGCCTGACTGCCAAGCTCGCGGCGGCCCAGGAGCGGATGGCGGCCGCGGCCGAGCGCCTGTCTGACAGCTACGACGGGCAGATCGCTGCCGTCCAGAAGCTGGCAGAGGCCTTCAATGCCATCAACGCGCAGGGGGCCGTCCAGGGCATTGAGGTCCTCAACAAGACGCTGAAGGACACTGCCAGCCAGATGCAGGAGACCGGGAGGATCTCCGAGTCGACGTTCCGCAGCCTCAACAAGAAGCTGGAGGAGTCGGGCAAGGCCTTCGCCACCAAGTTCCCGAAATCGGTGGCGATCGCGACGGCGGCCCTGACCGGCCTGCGGCAGGGCGTCTCCAACGTGGTTGCCCTGGGCAAGGGCTTCGCCGGCTTCGCCGGCGGCGTGGTCGACGGCCTGGCCAACATCACGGCCAGCATCATCGCCATCCCGCTGAAGATCTTCCAGGGCCTGGTCGACATGGCCGCGAGGGCCGCCCACGGCAGCACTGAACTGATGCAGGCCCTGGAGGACCTACGCAAGCAGTTCGGCGCCTTCTACGCGCCCACCAACAAGGCCATCATCGGCACCTCCAAGTCGTTGAAGGGCTTCGAGGCCACCGGCCTGTCTGCCTTCCGCGTCTTCGGCAACATGGCCATGCGCCTCAACTACATGCGGGAGATGGCGACCGAGATGGGCGCCGCCTTCAACCTCCTGCGCAAGGAGTTCGAGGACAACGGCGGAGCGGTGCTGGCCTACCGCAAGGGCCTGGGCCTGACGGCCGAGCAGATGAAGGCCGTCTCGCAGCGCTCTGACATGATGGGCGTCAAGTCGACCAAGACGCTGAAGGACATGACCAAGCTGTCGTACGGCCTGGCCGACGCCTTCGGCCTGGACGCCAAGGTCATCTCGCGCGAGGTGGGCGAGGCCATGAAGGACATGGGCCACTTCGGCACCACGACCGTCAAGAGCCTGACAGAGAGCGTCACCTATGCGCACCGCTTCGGCCTGGAGCTGAAGGACATCGCCGGCGTCCTCGACAAGTACCTGTCGTTCGACGACGCGGCGGAGGGCGCGGCCAACCTGTCGCAGGCCTTCGGGGCCAACATCGACAGCTTCGCCCTGATGAAGGCCTCGGCCGAGGGCGACGTGGCCAAGTCCGTCGAGATCCTGCGGAAGTCGTTCAAGGACGCCGGGGTCGACGCGACCCAGTTCACGGCCGTCGACCGCAAGCTGATCGCCTCCAACACCGGCCTGTCGGACGCTGCCATCCAGGCCGCCTTCTCCCTGAAGAAGCAGGGCCTGAGCCTGGATCAGGTCCAGAAGGCGGGCGACAAGGCCGCCAAGAAGACGATGACGCAGGAAGAGGCGATGTCGAAGCTCGCCGACGCCATCGAACGCATCGTCATGTCAGGCATGGGCCAGCGGGGCGGGTTCTGGGACCAGTGGTTCGCCGGAATCCAGGCCGGCATCCAGTCGTCGGGAGAGTTCCTGGGCCTGATGCGCAACATCCAGATGGCGCTCCGGCAGACGTACATGATCGGCATCAAGCTGGGGCGTGACCTCGTCAAGATCGTTCCCGGCTTTAGCGAGCTGCTGGGCGGGCTGCGCGACTTCTTCAAGCCTGCCAGCTTCGGCAAGATGTTCCAGAACATCTCCGACACCATCCGGCGGTACTTTGACCCGAAGAGCGCTGACAAGGGCAGCGTGCCCAAGCTGTTCGAGGGCCTGAAGAAGGCCGTCGTCGACATGTTCACCCGCGAGGGGACCGCGGGCAAGAAGATCCTGGAGGGCTTCAAGGAGTTCTTCGGCATGATGTCGAAGACGGTGGCCGAGTCCATCAAGTGGATGTCTGACCGCCTGGCCGAAGGCGTCAGCTACATGGTCGACCTGCTGACCGGCAAGCAGAAGCTCGACCTGTCGGGGGCCGCTGCCGGCGGCAAGGGCGCCCTGGGCTTCCTGCTGAAGATCGTGCAGCCCCTGGGGGAGGCCTTGAAGCACGCGTGGACCGTCCTCAAGGACCCGCTGAAGCAGCTGGTGTCGACCTTGCTCGACAAGCTGGTGGAGCTCCTGAAGAGCGACGCTGTCGTCAGCCGGCTGAAGCCGGCCCTGGGCGGGCTGGCGGCCGTGCTGTTCGGGCCCGCCTTCACCAGGTCGATCGTGGCCGCCCTGACGACCAGCATCGCCAAGGGCGCCATCTCGGCCCTGTCGGGCGGGTCAGGCAAGAAGGCGTACGGCGACCTCGTCAGCAAGGCAGGCGAGGCAGCCGAGGCCGCCCGCAAGGTGCCGGCAGGAGGCGCTGAGGACCTCAACAAGGTGGGCGAGGTCAACAAGGCCGCGGGCAAGGCGGTCGACCAGGGCCGCGGGTGGGGCGTCAAGGACGCGGTCGCCTTGGGCCTGAAGCTGGTCGCCATCGCCACGGCCCTGTCGGTGGGCGGCATCGAGATGTCGCTGGCCTTCGTGGCCATGAAGAAGATCCTCGACGCGGGCGGCATCAAGGACGCCAAGGACGTGGTCCCGTCGATGGCCGTCCTGGGCGCCATGGTCCTGGCCGCGGTGCCCCTGTCGCTCGCCCTGCGCATTGCCTCCCAGGTGGGCAGCATCAAGGACGTCCTGCTGGGCGGCCTGATCATCACCGCCGCGGTCGCCATCGTGGGCACGGTGGGGGCCGGGATCGCCTCCATGCTGAAGAAGGTGGGCAGCCCGTCCGAGCTGGGCGCCGCCGGCACCCTGATGGCCAAGATGTCGGGCGTCTTCCTGGCAATGATTCCGCTGATCGCGGCGTCCATCGCCATCGGCGCCCTGGCCACGGGCCCACAGGCCGCGGTCCTGCTGCTGGCGGCTGTCGGCATCGGCGTCATCGGCCTGGCCGTCGCCGAGATCGGAGCCGTGTCGGTGGGCATCGTCAAGGCCCTGGCGGCCCTGAAGATCGATGCGGACTTCCAGCGCAAGATCGACGCCTTCCTCAGCATCATGAAGGCGATCCAGGCCTTCGCTGACACCCTGGTCAGGGTCATCGGCATGATGCAGCCCTCGTTCACGGAGCTGCTGAGCGGCAAGGCTGAGAAGTTCTCCGACAAGATCAACGCGGCCAAGAACCTTGTCGCCGAGATGGTGGGCGCTCGAGGCGGCGGCCGCGGCCTGATCGGCCTGGTCGAGGTCGTCCTCGATGCCCTGAAGCAGCTCAACATCGGCCGCGACCTGGCCGAGAAGGCGGGCGTCTTCTCGGGCATCATGCAGGCGGTCGCGGGCGTGCTGACGGCCATGACCCCGCCGCCCGCCTTCTACGAGGCAGGCAGCAGCTTCTTGGTGCAGTTGGGCGGCGGCAAGCCCTTCACTGACCTGGCCACCGACGTCGCCTACTACATGACGCAGATGCGCGACGGCATGCTGACCATGATCCTGGGCGACAAGCAGGGCCGCGGCGGCATCATCGACATCATCCAGAAGCTGGGCGCCATCAAGCTGCCCGACACCAAGGCCGCAGAGTCGGTGGCCGGCCTATTGGGCGCCATCAGCAACGTGATGCGGGCCATCACCCCGTCGGGCGACACCCTGAAGGCCTTCCAGACGACGGCCCAGGGCGCCCTGCTCGCCGTTGGGCCGCTGAAGCTGGGCGCCACCAGCGTGTCGTCGATCGACGCCGACCAGCTGGGCAAGGCGTTCGACGCAATGGGCGAGCAGCTGGGCAAGCTGCTGCCTGTCCTGACGACTGGCGTCCTGTCCAGCGTCCTGGCACAGACCAAGGACCTGTCGCCCGACCAGCTGGAGCGCCTGAAGGTCGCCGCCGAGGTGCTGAAGACGGCCGTCGACGCAGGACGGCTGATCTCTGAGTCGTTCAAAGGCGGCGAACAGGCGGTGACCGTCAATGCCGGGTCCATCGAGCGGCTGACGTCAGTCCTGCCCGGGGCCTTCGACGCGGTCGTTGGCCTGCAGAAGCAGATCGGCGAGGGCATCAGTGCGGCCTCCTTGAAGGCCTTCGGCCGCAACATGACTGACCTCAGCAGCGTCATCCGGGGCGACGAGCAGGGCAAGAGCGGCATCGTGGGCGCCCTGCAGGCCGTCAGTGACATGGTCAAGCAGGCCAACGAGCTCGACAAGGCCCTGTCAGACGGCAACCTCAACAAGATCGACGTCAAGGCCCGCCTGGAGCGGGTCGCCAAGTCGGTGGGCCTGGGAGGCAAGGCCACCTACACCGTCGACACCGGCAAGAACGTCGTCATCACCGTCAACATGCAGGTGGTGATGAGCGCAGGCGAGGTGGAGAAGGCCATCATCTTCAACAAGAACTCCATCATCACCGACCGCCTCAACTTCGCCACCCAGCGCACCAACCCGCCGGGCTCCGACATCATCTCTCGCGATGTTGAGCCGATGTTCCCGCTGCAGGAACGCGGCAAGTGAGGTAGAGTCTTCCGCATGGCGAAGGTAACATCAGTCCCTCACAGCCGCAAGGACTTCCTGCGACAGCTCTACGAGAACGACAAGTACAAGCAGGCCTTGGCCAAGGCTCGAACGCCGGAGGAGCGACGCATGATCGCTGCTACCGTCACCGAGTTCGTCAGCAGCTGGGCCGACATCCTGGCCCCCATCATCGACCAGGCCCAGAAGGATCCTGCCTTCCGGGAACGCCTGGGCCGGGCCGTCAATGAGCGGCGCGGGGTAGTTACCGGCAGCGAGCCCGCGTCGTCGGGCTCGCTGGGGTGACGAATGGGAGCGGGACAGCCGATCGACACAGGTCCGGGCGGGTTCGACGTAGGCGGCCAGACGTACACTTACGACGTCGGGGTGCCGGAAGCAGAGGGCGGCGCCCAGGGTCCCTACAAGGAGGGAGTCGACGTCTCGGCGGGCTACGTCGACGGCAGCGGGCAGCCCAAGGACCTGACGACCAAGACGAAGACGACACTTGCTCAGTACCTCAGCGGGTTGACGCAGGGCAAGGGGACCAACACTCCCGTCGCCAACGCGTACCCGGTCGACGCCGGCTACAAGGCAGAGTCGACCACGACCAAAACGGGCAACCCGGCCCTGCAGACCCCGGGAGCCGCGGGAGTCGACAACAGCAAGGCCTTCGTCACCGACGAGCAGTACCTCAGTGCCCTGAGCGACAGCTTTTCCAAGCTGGCGGGCTTCCGGAAGGGCAAGGGCGACCAAGGCAAGACAGACGGCAACGACCTGCTGCCGGGCGTGCCAGGCACGGTCGACCTCTCGGCGCACGACGGCAGCCTGGTCGGATCAGGGCCGTCGACGAGGCCGCGGCCGGTCGTCGGCCACCCAGACACCTCGAAGGTCGTCTCGCCCTACGTGTCGGCCGTCATGACGCGCAACCGGTTCACTGACGCTGCCAGCGCGTTCTTGCCGGCGACGGGGGCCCCCTCAGGAAACTCTGGGTTCAACCCAACCCTGCCCCAGCAGACCAAGCTGGGCTCCTACGATCCTCGGGCCAAGGGCGTCAACTTCGAGCAGCTGGCCACCATCGGCCCGCTGCTGACCCTGCGGGCGGGCAGGGAGCTGGGCGCCTCCAGCCCGAAGACGGATCCCAACTCGGGCCTAGAACAGGCCGCGGCCGGCCTGCTGCCCGGCGTGGCCCAGCTGGGCGTCACCACCGTCGATCCGGCCTCGATGTACGCCTCTGACGTCCTGGCGGGCGGGCTGACGGACGACACGCTGAACGGCTCGTTCGTCATTAGCCCGGGCACCGACTCGTGGGGCGCCCTCAACAATGCCAACGATCCGTTCTCGGGCCTGGACGCCCTGGGCATGTCGATCCTGTCGATCGCACTGGTGGGGGCCCTCGAGCTGCTGGTCGACGGGCTCAGCGCCCTGCTGGGACTCATCACCTCGCAGTCAAAGAAGCCCAACCACGACCCACAAGGCAGGTACAGCCTGGGCGAGTACTACTCCGGGGAGAAGCAGGCCCACAAGGCTGCGGCAGGCGGCATCGGCGGTGCCATCGCCGCCTTCCAGGGAGGCGCCCTCAACTTCGGGGCCCTGCTGGGCATCCAGCCCACCAACTACCCGTTCAGCCAGTGCCTGTCGGTGGGGGCCAATGCCTTCTTCGGCCTGCCACAGGACGCTGGCATCGGCGGCCAGCTGCTGGGCGTCCTGGCCTCCAGCATCGACAGCCCGGGCTTCAACGTCGTCGTCATCCGCTGCATCCTGAGGGGCGGCATTGCCATCGTCGACCAGGCCAAGAAGATCGGCGGCAACCCGATGAACGCCATCAACCAGATCCTGGCCTTGATGGACACCATCCGGGAGTCGAAGGTGATCGCCGCCTTCAATGTCTTCGCCATGCTGGGCGACGCCATCCTGGTGCTGCCCAAGGACTGGGTCGATCCGGACGCCTTGGGCGGCGTCAAGGTGTCGCAGCAGGACAATATCGACAATGCCTTGTCAGACGGCGTCAACAAGAGCCGGCTGAAGGGCAGCCTGAAGCTGGCCTGGGCCTCCAACCGGTCGCCGGCGCAGCTGCTGCTGCCCAGCAACATCCTGGGCCCGGCCCTGGTGGCGACTGGTCTGGGACAGTTCGACCCCATGCTGGGCTCCCAGAGCGACCCGCTGTCGAACGTCAGGTCGAAGGTCGTCCAGTCGACACCGCGCCTCGACGCCGACACGGCGGCGGCCTTCGAGGCGCAGCTGGACTCTGAGTACGTGCCCTTCTACTTCCATGACCTCCGGACCAACGAGATGGTCGCCTTCCACGCCTTCCTGGCCTCACTGACGGACGACTTTGCGGCCTCCTACGAGAAGACTGACGGCTACGGCCGGGTGGAGCCCGTCAGGACGTACCGCGGCACCGAGCGAAGGATCGGCATGTCGTTCTACGTGGTCGCCACGTCGATGCAGGACTTCGACGAGATGTGGGTCAAGATCAACAAGCTGGTCACCCTGCTCTACCCGCAGTTCACGCAGGGCATCACCCTGGCCTCGGCCGACGGGACCAGCTACAAGTTCACCCAGCCCTTCAGCCAGCTGATCGGAGCCTCGCCGCTGATCCGCCTGCGGTTGGGCGACCTGCTGAAGACCAACTACTCGCGCTTCGGCCTGGCCCGCCTGTTCGGCCTGGGCAACGACGGCTTCGCGGTCAACGGCCAGACGGACGACACCCCCGTCCTGAGCGACGATGACATGCAGAAGTACACTCAGGGCCTGCAGCAGGCCTTCGGCAGTCCCAACGGTGAGACGTACATCGTGGCTCCCGGGGTCTATCCGTACATCGACGACCAAGGCAAGCCCTTCCCGGGCCCGCCGGTGCCTGCCTTGGGCAGCTCGTCCGGGCCCAAGTTCGCCCCGCAGTTCTCGCCTCAGGCCGCCCCCGCGGGACTGTTGACAGTGAAGGCCAAGAGCGTTGACCCCAACTCCCCGTCCGACTCGGCCGCGATCAAGGCAGGCACCACGCAGCTGGTGTGCGAGGTCCAGCTCAACGACGACCCAGCCTTCGCTGCGGCCTACTCCGGGATGACGGCGGCCGCGACGTTCCAGTTTGGCGATCCCAGCAAGCCGCTGCAGAACGTCATCGGTGGCACCTACTCGATCCCGATCGCTTCGCTGACGCCGACTCCCAAGACCAAGAACGACGTCCTGCAGAACGTCACCAACACCAGCGGCGGCTCGAGCTTCGCCACTGAGGTCGGCAACTTTCTGCTGGTCGACGGCAGCAACGCCAACGCCCTGGCCAAGTCGTTCAAGGACACCGGAGGCAAGGGCCTGGCGGGCTTCATCGAGACGATGAACTTCGACTGGTACGACCGGGTCACCTGGGAGACGACGCTTGGCCGGACGGCTCCCAAGATGTGCAAGGTCACCATCTCCTTCAGCCCGGTCCACGACATCACCCCGGGCCTGGATCACAACGGCTTCAATAGGGCACCCGTCTACCCTGTGGGCCTGCTGGGCCAGCAGTATGATGCCTCGACCACGGGCGCCGGAGGGACCACCTGATGGCCTTCTCAAGGTACTCTCGCTCCCCCATCCTGGCCTTCGGCAGCCAGTTCGGCACCAGCCGGGCCCGGGAAGCGATCCAGCTGGCTGTCAAGAACGGTCAGCTGCTCGTCAAGCCCATCGTCGTCAGGGGCCGCGAGCGGCTCGACACCATGGCCGGCGTGCTATACGGCGACGGCCGCTACTGGTGGGTGCTGGCCGCTGCCAGCAACGTGGGCTGGGGCCTGCAGGTGCCTCCTGGCACCGTCATCAACGTCGTCGACCTGGCCGCCGTGGCGGCCCTGGTGGGGTGAGGGCTCGTGGCGCAGGCAGACTTCAGCAAGATCGAGTACCTCTTCGAGATGTTCCAGCCGGCCGACCTGGTCGGCACCGTCCAGCCCCAGCTGGGCGGACCGCTGACGAAGGTCGACAATGCCTTCGCCCAGCTGCTGCGCCTGCTGGAGAACAACGGCCGCGGCGTGCTGGCGATCGACACCCTGGTCTCCAAGGTCAACGACCTGAAGGCCAAGTCGGCCGACCTGGGAGGCGTCGACCTGTCGAAGTACCTGACGATCTGGACCGACACTGGCGTCCCCGACCTGGGCCCGGGCACGGCCAAGGCCAAGATCGCCTCAGGCCAGCCCGACCCGGTCAACAGCCTCAAGGAGGTCCTGGGCAAGGACTTCCAGTTCCCATCGGGGGCTGCACAGCCGCCCAAGGTCTCCGTCGTCCTGAGCCGGTCGCCCTTCTTCAGCCCGACGACCCGGAACACCAAGCGGGCCGAGGTCTTCCTCAACTCCATGCCCAACACGGTGCTGAGCCAGCTGGTGCCGCTGATGCAGGTGGAGTTCGACTTCAAGCGCAGCGCGGCCGACGCGCTGCAGTCCCCCTCGCTGCTGCGCTTCCTGCTGGGAGGCACCAAATTGTCTGCTATGGGCGCCAGCACCACTGCGCAGGTGGAGGGCAACCAGTTCGTCGACCTGGCCGCCGCCTCGCCCACTGAGCTGGACCACGCCGGCATGGAACTGTTCACCTCGCCCCAGACGCTGGTCAACCCACAACCCAACAGGGACGTGGGGTCCAACGGGGTCAGGTACACCGACGTGCTGGACCCGTTCCGGCCCTTCCTGTCGCTGGACCACGTCACCATCACCTCGAAGCCCTCGGGCGCGGGCTTCTTCTGCTACAAACAGGCCAACATGTCGCTGAAGCTGCACGACAGGTCAAGGCTCGCTGAGATCTCTGACCTGATCCGCGTCAACGTCTACCAGGGCGTCACCCTGTGGCTGACCTACGGGTGGCGGGCCCCGGTCAGGGCGGGCCAGAACCTGTACTTCGACTACGTCAACAACAACCTGCTGATGCGGGAGCCCTACTTCATCAAGAACTCCAGCTTCACCTTCGACCAGAACGGCACCGTCACCATCAACCTGGAGCTGTTCACCAAGGGCGTCAGCGAGGTTCGGGACCTGAAGATCACCGACCAGTACGGCGACATGGGCTTCGTGACGGGAGAGGTCAAGCAGCTGATCGAGCAGATCTCGAGGTACCGCCGGCAGCTGCGGCTCGACACTCCGACGGGCCTCAACAAGGAGATCCGGGCCTACCAGATCCTGGACGCGGCCGAAGTGGGTGAGTTCCCCAACCTGAAGCCCGACGACATCCAGAAGAACATCGCCGCCCTGAAGAAGGGCCTGGCCTCCAAGAAGGACGTCGACAAGGACGCCCTCAGCGGGCTCATCACCTCGCTGCAGCAGCTCTACAAGGCCGACGGTGACAAGACCAAGTTCGTCTACAAGGAGCGCTACGACAAGACGGTGACCAAGACCGTCGGCGAGATGTTCGAAGAGGTCCGCAGCGGGCCCGACCCGTTCCTGCCCGCTGCCGGCAAGGGCCTGGGCGAGGAGATCACGCAGGTCTGCGACTCGGCCAACAAGGGCAGCAAGCAGAAGAAGGTGGTCTCCTTCGGCAAGCTGTTCAGCGTCTTCGCCCTCCGCGGGATGAGCTCGCTGCACACTGCCTTCGACGAAGTCCAGGTCTTCTTCTACAACCTCAACGAGCAGGCAGGGCCCGTCTCCAACCACTGCGTGGCCGAGTTCCCCATTAGGCTGGACGACTTCGTCTCGCAGTTCACCGACATGGTCAAGGAACGCGGCAGCGACCGCGTCAAGCTGGAGGACTTCATGGCCCTGGTCGTCGACGCCCAGTTCACCGACCCACGGGCCATCGGCTACGGCTTCAGCGACCTGTACCAGCCTTGGAAGAAAGGCGACGACCCGCAGCTGAAGAAGGGCCAGGACGTGGAGTCGCAGTTCGAGAGCCGGCACGCTGAGTACGTCAAGAAGTACGGGCCCTTCCGCCAGCCGCAGATCGAGATGTACATCGAGATGTCGCACGAGAAGGTGGGCGACGATGGCGACAATGACATCCTGCAGCTGATGAGCTACTCGGCAGTCGACGCCGCCTCACAGCCCATTCGCACGGCGCAGGGTAAGGCGACCCGCAAGATCATGCGGTTCCACGTCTACGACAAGCAGACGTCGCCCTACCGGACTGCCACCGCCCTGCTGCGCAGTGAGGACAACGATGGCCTCATCATGCTCAACCAGAACGTCGACGCCTACGCGCAGACCTACCACGCTCCTGCGGGAGCGAGCCTGCAGGCCATCACGGCGGCGACCAAGGCCCAGTTTGACGAGGACGTCAAGTCAGGCCGCATCAAGGTGACGCAGCTGACGCCCTTCGGCAGCAACCAGCAGATCAAGGACGTGGTCGGCAAGACGGTGCCCACCATCCGCTTCGGGGCCAACGGTTCCACCATCACCTCGGTCAACGTCACCTCCAAGGCTAACCCGCTGGTGGGCACCCGTAACCTGCTGAACTCGCAGGCCAAGCGCAACACTGCACATCCCAACGGGTCGGGTGACCTTGGCATCCCGCTGCGCGTCATCCCAGCCCAGCTGACCATGACGACGAAGGGCTGCCCGTTGGCCACCATGGCCCAGCAGTACTTCATCGACTTTCAGACCGGGACCACCCTCGACAACCTCTACATCCTGACGCACCTGTCCCACAACTTCAGCCCGGGCAAGTTCGAGACCCAGTGGACCTTCGCCTACTCAGACGGCTACGGCGTCTTCGAGGGCGCGCCCAACGTGGTCGACCAGCTGAGCCAGCTGTCGGCCAACATGGCCGCGACCACCTGAGGTGTAGAACCCGCCCGTCGGGCCTTACGATGGACCGTGCCCAGATTCTGCCTCGATCGCCGGCTGCTCGGCACCAAGGAACACCTGGCCTGCGACGAGGGCTCGTACCGGTGGGCGGCACGGGTCCCTGAGGGCTTCTGGCACCTGTCAGGCCAGGCCAAAGAAGACAGCGACTGGTGCCTCGACACAGCCTTGAGGCTGAGCGGGCAGGCGATCGACCTGCAGCCGCCTGCGGCCTTCGTCAGGCAGATGTCTCTGCTGTCGAGCTCGCTGGGGACGCAGCCAGTCCCGTGGCAGCGGGTGATGCCGCGCGGGGCCCACCTGGCCTTCACAAAAAGGCTGGCAGGTGAGGTGGCTGTAGCCATGGCAGCCGCCCCGCTCGATTATTATAGGGCCGTCTGGGTGCCCGGAAACGGCATCTTCCGGTCACTGCACAGGTGCCGGGTGGACGCAGAGGCCTGGCAGCGGCTCGTCGAGGCCGCGGAGGGCAACGTGGCGGCGACCCGATCCTTCCAGCCCGACGAAGAGGGGCTAGCCCGCGAGGTGGAGTACGACAGGTTCCGGACCCTGACCGGGCGGCTGACCGTCAGGAGTGGCCCGCAGATCCTGACCCTGAAGAAGAAGCACCGCAGCATCCTGCGGTCAGTGCACGGCGACCGGGGCCGGGTGGTCGCTCTCGACTTCGCGGCCCTGGAGGCCCGCATCCTGCTGTACGAGCACGGGAGGCGGTGTGAGGAGGCCGACCTCTACGGGACGATCGCCCGAGAGATGGGCCACGATCGGAACTCAGTCAAGGCCGCAGTCCTCAGCACCCTGTACGGCAGCAGCAAGTGGGCCCTGGGCGCCCGGCTCGGGATCTCGGGGGCCGAGCTCGATGCCTTTGTCAAGAAGGTGGGGGCCTACTTCAGCACCGACGAGCTGCTGGCCCGCGTGAAGGCCCAGTTCGTGGCGACCGGCAGGATCACCAACCGGTACGGTCGCCCGGTCGAAGTGGACGAGCCCCTCGACCACATCTTCATCGCCTACTACGGGCAGTCCACCGGCGTCGACGTGACGATGCTGGGCTTCCGGCAGGTGGTCGACCGGCTGGCCGCAGAGGCTCCTCGGGTCCGGCCCATCTTCCTGCTGCACGATGCGATCCTGCTGGACGTCTTGGACGAGGACCTGCCCACGGTGGAGGCGATCACCCACGTCAAGGTTCCCGGCTACGTGCAGAAGTTCAACCTCCGCCTGGAGAGGATGGGCGGTTGAACAGCGGCCCGGGGCAAGGGTACTGTCCTGGCATGGATGAGACTGTTGAGGTCACAGTGCTAGCAAACTGTGGACCGGCCGGGGACAGGTACCGCGTCTTCGAGGTGGAGTACCCGGAAGAAGGCTACGTTGGCGACTTCGATCACCATCCGACCGAGGTCGAACTCAAGGAGCTCTGCGAGAGCTACGTGGAGAAGAAGCCGTGTCGCTGACGCCGGAAGAGATCGAGAAGAACTGGATCAAGTTCCTGGGACTGTGCGGTAAGCTGGGCGACCGGACGCCGGCGGTCGAGAAGATGCTGTCAGAGATGGACGAGCGCCTGGCCACGTGCCCGGCCTCGGCCAAGACCGACTACCACGGGGCCTTCCCGGGCGGCCTGGTCGACCACAGCCTGCGGGTGCTCAATCGCCTGGTCGCCCTCAATGGAGCATTCGGCTGGGGCCTGCCCAAGCAGAGCATGATCCTGTCGGCCCTGTTCCACGACGTGGGCAAGGTGGGCCTGCCTGGCAAGGAGCGCTCCCACGACTTCTACGTGGAGCAGCCCGACGACTGGAAGCGCAAGCGGGGCGAGGTCTACGCCTACAACAACGACCTGCAGTACCTGACCACCCCTGACCGCAGCGTCTTCATCATGCAGCACTACGGCGTCAAGCTGACGGCCGACGAGTGGCTGGCCATCCGCTGCAACGACGGCTTCGTCTGGGAGCCCAACAAGGCCTACTGCCTCAAGGTCAGCCCACTCGTCTACGGCCTGATGACGGCCGACTACGTGGCCACCATGGACGAGAAGAGCTCCAACGTGTGGCCTGTGGAGAAGACGTGATGAACTTCGCAGAAGGCGACATCTTTCCGGTGTGGACGGTGCACCGCAACAACGACGACCGGGCCAGCGGGTCGCCCACCGAGATCTGCACCACGTCGGCGCTGGCGCAGCAGATCGCTCACCGCAGCGGCAACTGGGGCGGTGACGCTCCGACCGAACAGAGGTGGGCGATCCTGGCACGAGGCAAGGCGTACCTGCTCGTCGACGACGAGCCCATCCGGCTGGTCTCCACCCTGGAGGAGGCCCGGCTCGGGCAGCGGGAGCTGCTGAAGAAGCAGGGGCTCGCCAAGCTCTCGGCAGACGAGCGCGAGGCCCTCGGGCTGCGCTGAAGCGTCACTTTTCCTCACCTGGGCCGCGCTGCGGCATACTTACTGCCATGAGCGAGCAGTTGCTCGTGCAGTACTTGAGGCTAGCGGTGCGAGAGTCGCAGGCGCGGGTTCCCAACCAGCTCCTGCCGGCGGACGGCGGCGAAGAGGCAGACGGCGAGTCCGAAGAGGGCGTCAACGAGTTCAGCGGCATCGGAGGCGGTGGACTGATGGGATACTCGGAACCCTTGGGCGGGCAGCGGAAGCAAGAACGGAAGTAGCAGAAGGGCGCAGCAGGCAGTACGCGGCTGCGCCTTTTTGTCTGCAGCGATTGAACTTCGGAAGTTCTGGAGATAGGATCTGAGCCAAGTCGCAATCCTGCGGTGAGGACGATTCTGACTCCGAGTGGGAAAGAGGACAGAGGAACATGGCGACTGAGGCGAAGTTCGAACCAGGCGACTTGGTGTACCATATTGCCGATCCGAAGAAAACGCGTCGAGCCGTCGAAGAGCTCGAGTACGTCACCATTGCAGGTGAGAAGTCACGAACAGGTAGGGTATTGATCACCTGGTTCGATGAGCGCGGAATCCCTCAGGACGAGGTGTTTCAAGAGACGTCTCTCGAGCGTGCGTAGTGATCGTCTACTGCTTCACGAACGTGGCGAACGGTAAGCTATACGTGGGCATCACGGAGCAGGAGCTCGCCGCGCGTTGGTGCAAGCACGTGGCTGCGGCCCACAATGGTTCCGAGTACCACTTCCACCGGGCGATCAGGAAGCACGGTGACGTTCAGTTTGAAGGCGCTGTCCTCGAGGAGTGTGCCTCGATCGACGAGATGAAGGCTGCAGAGCGTCGCTGGATCTGGCTGCTGGCGTCGAACCACGCCGAGTGTGGCTATAACATGACGCTGGGCGGCGACGGTGTCTTCGGCATGAAGATGTCTGAAGAGTCAAGGAAGAAAATGCGCCTGGCTAAACTGGGCACGAAACTGACGCCTGAGCATCGTCAGAGGATCAGCGAAGCAGCCAAACGACGATACAGGGACCCTGAGGCGCGAAAATGCACGAGTGAGGCATTGCTTCAGCCTGACGTGCGACAGAGGATGTCGGAAAACGGGAAAGGGAAGAACGTGGGTCGAGTCGTCAGTGCAGAGACTCGACAAAAGATCAGTGAAACTCACAAGCGTCGAAGGTTGAACAAAGAGCAGATTGAAGGTACGATCTGAACGTTCGCAGTGACGTTAGATCGAACTGAGGAACAAGGAAAGAGGGTACAGGAATGGCCGTGAATTTGGACGCAATCAGGAAGCGCGTGCAGGAGATGTCCGGGCAGCGGAGGGTCTCGTCGGTCCAGCTGTGGAAGCCGGGCCCGGGCGAGTACAAGGCACGCATCGTCCCGTGGAAGCCCTCGCAGGTGGTCGAGGGGATGCCCTTCATCGAGCGCCGCTTCTACTACCTGGGCAGCAACTCTCGATTCCTGTGCCCGTCGCAGTTCGGCAAGCCGGACCCGGTCTACGACCTGATCCGCAAGTGCTACCAGTCGAAGAACCCGGACGACCGGGAGCTGGCCAAGAAGCTGAAGTCGAAGCTGCAGGCCTACGCGGCGTTGGTG
>Ga0207695_10001777_pt1 | contig 34041 bp, 30 predicted proteins | sample KBSC54metaG_FD_184354 | JGI IMG/M metagenome (GOLD analysis project Ga0207695, IMG submission 184354) | Corn rhizosphere microbial communities from Kellogg Biological Station, Michigan, USA - KBS C5-4 metaG (SPAdes) (version 2) | ecosystem: Host-associated > Plants > Roots > Rhizosphere > Soil... | reverse complement strand
TGTGGACGTGCGACGTGCCCGCGCCGACTTCCATGTCGATGGGCTGGAGCAGGGCGCAACCCTGCTTGTCCCAGTAGGACTGCAGCGTCAGGATGATTTGCTGAAACGTAAGCATGAAGAGCCTTCGAGGCGCTGGCGCTCCGTTGCGGGCCGCGCTCCGGGCAGGGCCCCGAGGGTCGGCTCGCGCGGCGGCGCGGCTTGTTAGTGTGCTGAAACGCGTAATTTTACCGGATCGGCGACCGGATGCGGCCGGAACGCCGGCGAGGCCGCTGCCGGCCCGCTTCCCGCGGCCTGCGCAAGCGTGGCCCCATGCGCTTCGCGCGGGCGCATGCGGCCCGTCGCGACGCGCGTGTCGCGCCGCTTCGCGCGGGCGTTAAGATGCGCGTATTGCGGCTCGCGCGACGCGTGCCGCGTCACCGCTTGCAGGCTCCGATCGCATGGACGACCCGACCGACATCCTCATTCCGCTGCTTCCGCCGTTCCTCGCGCTGCTCCGGCACGCCGCCGATGCGCAGGCGCGCGGCGAGCGCGCCGCGCACGATCTGTGGCTCGCCGCAGCCGCCCATCTGCATGCGGTCGACGCCGATGCGCTCGCGCAGCTCACATCGACGCTCGTCGCGCGGCAGCGCCCGGCCGACGCGCTCGCGCTCGCCGAATGCGCGGCGCGCGTGCGGCCGGGCGCGGCCGCGCACTTCAATCATGGCTATACGCTGCAGATCGCCGGCCGTCACGCGGACGCGGTCGCGCCGTACCGTGCGGCGCTGGCGGCCGATGCCGGCTGGCCGTCGCTGCGCAACAACCTCGCGATCGCGCTGCGGCTGTCGGGCGGCGACCGCGCGGAGGAGATCGCGCTGCTCGACGCGGCCGTGAACGCCGATCCGCGCGACGTGCAGGCGTGGATCAACCTTGTCGTCGCGCGGATCGCGACGCACGACCTCGACGGCGCGCTCGCGTGCGCCGCGCGGCTCGCCGACCTCGCGCCCGACAACGCGCTCGCGATGAACAACGTCGCGATGGCGATGAAGGAGGCGCAGCGCTGGGGCGACGCCGAGCGTTACGCGGCGCGTGCGTGCGAGCTGGCGCCCGACGACGCGTCGTTCCGTTTCAACCTCGCGATCATCCAGCTCGTGCGCGGCAACCACGCGGCCGGCTGGCGCGGCCACGAGGCGCGCTGGGACGGCGCGGGCGAACTGCGCGGCCGCCGGCCGGCGCTGCCGGGCCCGCGCTGGCAGGGCGAGCCGCTCGCGGGCAAGACGCTGCTCGTATGGGGCGAGCAGGGGCTCGGCGACGTGCTGCAGTTCTGCCGCTTCGTCACGCCGCTCGCCGAGCGCGTGCATCGCGAAGGCGGCCGGCTCGCGTGGAATACGTTCCCGCAGGTGGGCACGCTGATGCAGCGCAGCCTGGGCGCGCAGGCGGATACGTTCGGCGCGGGCGGCGGCGTCGATGCGTTGCCGGCATTCGATTACGAAGTGCCGCTCATCGGCCTGCCGCTGATGCTGGGCATGGAAGCGTCGACGCTTGCGTCGTCGGTGCCGTACCTGCGGGCCGATCCGGATGCGCGCGATGCGTGGCGCGCGCGGCTCGCGGGCGAGCGCCGGCTGAAGGTCGGGCTCGTGTGGACGGGCAGCGCGGGCCACCAGCGCAATCCGTTCCGGCGTGTCGGGCTCGAGCGTTATGCCGACGCGTTCCGCGGGATCGACGGCGTCGCGTTTTATTCGCTGCAGCCGGGCGCGGATGCGGATGTCGCGGCGGCGCGTGCAGCCGGCTTCGCGATCGCGGACTTCACGGCGGAACTGAAGAGCTTCGACGATACGGCCGCGTTCATCGGCGCGCTGGATCTCGTGATCACCGTGTGCACGTCGGTTGCGCACCTGTCGGGCGCGCTCGGTGCGCGCACCTGGGTGCTGCTCGACGTGAATCCGCACTGGCCATGGCTGCTCGAACGCAAGGACAGCCCGTGGTATCCGACCGCGACGCTGTACCGGCAGCGGACGTTCGGCGCGTGGGAACCGGTGATGGAGGAGGTGAGCCGCGATCTGCGGAGCCTGGCCGCTCAGTCGGCTCAGCCGGATCGATCGGCCAGGCAGGCCTGAGCGGCCGACCGCGTTGCGGTCGCGGGCCGCGTCGCGCGGCGGCGGCCTCCACGCAGCGCGCGGCGGCCGCCTGTCGCGTCATGCGTGCCGGTCGTCGTCGGGCTTCGGGCCGTTGCGCCGGCGCAGCCCCGGCCCGAACGTGAAGCCGAACGCAAGCAGCACGAACGACACCGCGAGCACGATGTTGTTGCCGCTCGTCACGTACGGCGTGAATCCGCTCGTGCCTTCGATCCGCACGTCGAGCGAGCCGATCGTGAACGGCTTCAACTGGCCGAGCACGCGCCCGTGCGCGTCGATCGCGGCCGTCATCCCGGTATTGGTCGAGCGCAGCATCGGCCGGCCCGTTTCGAGCGAGCGCATCCGCGCGATCTGCAGGTGCTGGTCGAGCGCGATCGTGTCGCCGAACCATGCGAGGTTCGTCACGTTGACGAGCACGCCGGGCGGCTGCGGGTTGTCGCGGATCGTTGCGGCGATTTCCTCGCCGAACAGATCCTCGTAGCAGATGTCGGCCATCACGGGCTGGTTGTGCACGAGGAACGGCTTCTGCACCGGCGCGCCGCGCGCGAAATCGCCGAGCGGCATCTTCATCAGGTCGACGAACCACCGGAAGCCCCACGGGATGAATTCGCCGAAGGGCACGAGGTGGTGTTTGTCGTAGTGATAGATGTCGCGCGAGTTCGGCGTCACGCCGTACAGGCTGTTCGTATAGTCGACGTAGCGGCCCTCCTCGGTCACCGACGCGCCGACCGCGCCGAACAGCACGGCCGAACCGGTTGTGTCGCTGAACTTGCGGATCGCGACGGCGAACGGCTCGGGCAGCTCCTGGATCATCACCGCGATCGCGGTCTCGGGCGTGACGATCAGGTCGGCCGGCTTCTCGACGATCATCTGCTGGTACATCTTGATCGCCGCGTCGATGCCTTCCTGCTCGAACTTGATGTCCTGCTTCACGTTGCCCTGCAGCAGCCGCACGGTGAGCGGCGCGTTCGCGGGCACGGTCCACGTGACCTGCGACAGCCCGAGGCCGGCCGCGACGAGCGCGACGGCGACGCCGGCCGGCGCGGCGATGCGCACGCGCGCGTTGCCGCCGGCGCCGCTTTCACGCGCGGGCGACGGGCGCGCGGCGGCGAGCGCCTGCACGACCAGCGTGGCGAACAGCGCGAGCACCCACGCGATCCCGTACACGCCGACGATCGGCGCGAAGCCCGCGAACGGGCCGTCGACCTGCGGGTAGCCGCTCGCGAGCCACGGGAAGCCGGTGAACAGCGTGCCGCGCAGCCATTCGCCGAAGGCCCACGCGCTCGCGAACGCGAACGCGCCGTGCCAGGTCGGCGAGAACGGCCGCGGGTCGGGCGCGCGGCGATGCCACGCATGGCCCGCGCAGAACGACCACAGCCCGGCCGAGAACGCCGGGTACAGCGACAGGTACAGCGAGAACAGCACGAGCGCGCCGCCCGCGAGCGGCGCGGCCATCTCGCCGTATACGTGCATGCTGATGTAGAGCCACCAGACGCCGCTGATGAAGTTGCCGAAGCCGAACGCGCCGCCCGTGAGCGCGGCGCCGCGCCAGCTCGACGTGCGCGTCAGTTGCGCGAAAAACCAGACGAATACGACGAGCTGCAGCCAGCCGCCGTGCGGCGTCGGTGCGAAGCTGAGCGTATTGGCCGCGCCGGCGAGCAGCGCGGCCGGGTAGTGCCAGCGCGGCAGCGCGCGGCCGGGTGCCGGCGCGAGAAGGCCGCCAGCCGGGCGGGACGGGATCGGATCGTCCATGTGAAGCGGAAGTGGGCGAGCGGTTGAAGGAGACGCGGCTGGCGCGGGACGGTCAGTCCTCGTGCGAGGTGTCGGCGCGACGGCTGGCGAGCGGGTTGCGGCGCACCAGCAGCACATGAACCTGGCGCGCATCGCCGCGCTGGATCTCGAACATGAGATTGCCGAGCTGCAGCTTCTCGCCGCGGTGCGGCACGCGTCCGAAATGATGGGTGATCAGGCCGCCGATCGTATCGACTTCGTCGTCGGGGAAATCGGTGCCGAACGCCTCGTTGAACTGTTCGATCTCGGTAAGCGCGCGCACGCGGTAGCGGCCGTCCGGCCCCGCGATGATGTTGCCGGCTTCCTCGTCGAAGTCGTATTCGTCCTCGATGTCGCCGACGATCTGTTCGAGCACGTCCTCGATCGTGATCAGGCCCGCGACGCCGCCGTATTCGTCGACGACGATCGCGAGGTGATTGCGGTTCACGCGGAAGTCGTGCAGCAGCACGTTCAGGCGCTTCGATTCGGGAATGAACACGGCCGGGCGCAGCATTCCGCGCACGTCGAACTCTTCTTCGGCGTAGAAGCGCAGCAGATCCTTCGCGAGCAGCACGCCGATCACGTTGTCGCGGTTCTCCTCGAACACGGGGTAGCGCGAGTGCGCCTTTTCGAGGACGAACGGGATGAAATCTTCGGGTTTGTCGGCGATGTTGATCGCGTCCATCTGCGCGCGCGGCACCATGATGTCGCGCGCGCACAGGTCGGATACCTGGAACACGCCTTCGATCATCGACAGCGAATCGGCGTCGATCAGGTTGCGTTCGTGGGCGTCCTGGAGGATTTCCAGCAGCTCGCCGCGGGATTCGGGCTCGGGCGAGATGAAGTCGGTCAGGCGCTCGAGGAGCGAGCGCTTTTCTTGCGGTTTGTCGGTTGGCTTACGACTGGGATACGAATCGTTCATGGTGGTGCGCCCGGGTCGTGCCGGGGCGCGCTGTCACGGAGTAGGCAAGGATACACCAAGGGCACGACGCGACCGTGTCACCCCGGCCGACCGGCCAGGGTGCGCAGCCCGCGCGGGCCTGCTCGCGGACGGCCGCGCCGGGCGCGGCATCGTCCTCGTACCCATCCTATCCCAGAAAAGGGCGGCGGCGCAGCAGCGGCAAAAAACGGATGCGGGAAGGGCGGATGCGACGGGGAAAGGCGACCGGCCGGCCGGTCGGTGCCTGGGCGGCATTCTGCCGCATGCGATCGCGCCCGGCGCGCGGCTCAGAATCGCATGCCGGTCGAGCAGCCGCCGGCGGCCGCGCCGTTGGTCGCGGCGCCGCCGCAGCCGATTATTCCGCAGCCGGACAGCGCGACACTCGCGGCGACGATCAGCGCGGCGACCTTGCAGCGCGACCAGTGTGACGGTTTCATCGGCAGGAGCCTCGTTCGAATGCGCAGGGAGCGCGGTTTCGCGCAGCGGCAAGCCGGGCGTCGTGTTGCGTCACCGGCATCGCGCGAGCAGCCCTTCCAGCGCGCGATCGGGGATGCCGCTCGCGCGCAGCGCGTCGACCGTGCGGCTCACGTAGTCGAGCGTCGTGCCGTAGCGGCCGGCCGCGCAGCCGAACACTTCCTTTACGACGGCGTCGGACAGCTTGCCCGTATAGGTCGGCGCGTCGCGGCGCATCACGAACGCGAGCGCGTTCACGCGCTTGCCGTTCTCGAGCGAGCACGGCAGCCACGCGGGCCGGTACGAACCCATCGGCATCTCGCGCTTCCACAGCGTCTCGAGGTGCGGCTGCGCGGTCGGGCCCGCGAGCCGGAACGCGATGCCCGAGCACGAGCCGCCGCGATCGAGCGCGAGCACGAGGCCCGGACGTTCGGGCGTGCCGCGGTTCACGCGCGACCACAGGTAGAGCCCGCGATGGTAGCCGTGCACCTTGCCGCGCACGGCGGCGACGGTCGGCAACCCCGGGTTCCAGATCAGCGAGCCATAACCGAATAGCCAGAGGTCCTGCCGGCCGTCCCAGTCGCGCATCGTGTGCGCGAGCGACGCCGCGAGCTCGTCTTCCGTCAGCAGCCGCCCGTCGCCGATCGACGGCGGGTAGGCGGGCGGGAGCATCGCGGCGTTGCGCATCGTGCGGCCGGCTTACTGGTACGGGTTCGGGAAGCCCAGCTTCGCGAGGATGTCGACTTCGAGCGCTTCCATTTCGGCTGCGTCCTCGTCGCTCGTCTCGTGGTCGTAGCCCTGCGCGTGCAGCGCGCCGTGCACCAGCAGGTGCGCGTAATGGGCCGTGAGCGGCTTGCCCTGGTCGTGCGCTTCCTTCTCGACGACCGGGCAGCACAGCACGAGGTCGCCGATCACGGTGCCGTCGGGCGCCGCGTCGTACGCGAAGGTCAGCACGTTGGTCGGGTAGTCCTTGTGGCGGTAGCCGGCGTTCAGCGTGCGGCCTTCGTTTTCGCCGACGAAGCGCACGGTGAGCTGCGCGCTGGCGAACAGCGCCGGCTCGATCCATTCGGCGATCAGCTTGCGCTTGGGCAGCGTCTTGCGCACGTCGCTCGTGATTTCGTCGCCGTATTGCACGGACAGGTCGAGTTCCGGCTCGCGCAGCGCGCCTTCGATTTCGTCTTCGCGCGGCGCGGGTTCGGCGCCCACGTGCAGCGTCACGCTGTCGTAGTGCTCGGGCTGCAGCGCCAGCTTCGCGCGCATCTCCGGATCGTTGTGCTGCGCGACGATCGCGACGGCCGCGTCTCCCGAGCTGCCCGACAGGTCGAACATCAGGCTGCGGCCGTCCGGGAAGTCGATTCGCAGCCCCAGTGCGTTGACGGTCCGGGCCTTGCCCTTCGCATCGAACAGCGAAAGACGGGGGGATTCGGGCGCGGCGGACTGGGTGCGGCCGGACTTGCGAGAACGGGAGGATTTCATGACACGTGGGGCGATTGGAACGCGTTGAGGATACACCAAACGGCCGATCGCACCCGAATTCGCGCGGGCGAAAAAAGGCCCGGCGCGCCGTCTGGCGGGCCGGGCCGGCAGGCCGGGGCAGCGCGGGCGCCGCCGGCCGGTCAGCCGTCCTGGTGCTGCGCGTGGAACTCGTCGTATGCCTCGACGATGCGCGCGACGAGCGGATGGCGCACGACGTCCGCGCTCGTGAAACGCGTGAGCGCGATGCCGCGCACGCCGCTCAGCACCTGCTGCGCCTCGACGAGGCCGCTCTTGTGGCCGCGCGGCAGGTCGACCTGACTCGTGTCGCCGGTCACGACCGCCTTCGAGCCGAAGCCGATCCGCGTGAGGAACATCTTCATCTGCTCGGGCGTGGTGTTCTGCGCCTCGTCGAGGATGATGAACGCGTGGTTCAGCGTGCGGCCGCGCATGTACGCGAGCGGCGCGATCTCGATCATCTGGCGCTCGAACATCTTCGCGGTCTTGTCGAAGCCGAGCAGGTCGTACAGCGCGTCGTACAGCGGCCGCAGGTACGGGTCGACCTTCTGCGCGAGATCGCCCGGCAGGAAGCCGAGCCGCTCGCCGGCCTCGACGGCCGGGCGCGTCAGCACGATCCGCTTGACCTGGTCGCGCTCGAGCGCGTCGACCGCGCACGCGACCGCAAGGTAGGTCTTGCCGGTGCCGGCCGGCCCGATGCCGAGCGTGACGTCGTGCGACAGGATCTGCTTCAGGTATTCGCGCTGCGCGGGCGTGCGGCCGCGCAGGTCGGCGCGCCGCGTGTAGAGCTTCGGCCCCTGCTCTTCGAGCGCCTCGTCGTCGAGCTGCACGACAGGCTCGTCGAACGGATGGTCGGGGTCGCCGCGAAAGCGCACGTCGAGCGTGTTCTCGCGGCCGTTGCCGGCGGTGTGGCGCACTTCGACCAGCGCGAGCTGGATGTCGTCGACCGACAGCGGATCGCGCGCGCGGTTGTAGAAGTTGTCGAGCGCCGCGAGCGCGAGCTTGGCGCCGCGCCCGCGGATCGTGATCCGGTGGCCGCGCCGCGCGAGCGTCACGTCGAGCGCCTGTTCGATCTGCCGCAGGTTTTCGTCGAGCGGGCCGCAGAGATTGGCGAGGCGCGCGTTGTCGTCGCGCGGCGCGATGAATTCCAGGGGGTGGGCGGGCTTCAAAGTGGCGTCGGGCTCCGGTGATGCGTCGGTCAGTGGGTGGCCGCGCTCGCGTCGTCGCTGACGAGCACGAGCTCGCCGCGCAGCGAATGCGGGTACGCATGGTTGATCTTCACGTCGATCATCTGGCCGATCAGGCGCGGGTGCGACGCGAGCGGCGCCGGGAAATTCACGACCCGGTTGTTCTCGGTACGGCCCGCGAGTTCGTTCGGGTCCTTGCGCGACGGGCCTTCGACGAGGATCCGCTCGACCTTCCCGACCATCGACTGGCTGATGCGCGCGACGTTCTCCTCGATGGTCGCCTGCAGATGTTGCAGGCGTTTGAGCTTCACTTCGCGCGGCGTGTCGTCGTGCAGGTTGGCGGCCGGCGTGCCGGGGCGCGGGCTGTAGATGAACGAGAAGCTCGTGTCGTAGCTCATGTCGTGCACGAGCGCCATCATCTTGTCGAAATCCTCCTCGGTCTCGCCGGGGAAGCCGACGATCATGTCGGTCGACAGCGACAGGTCGGGGCGGATCGCGCGCAGCTTGCGGATCACCGACTTGTACTCGAGCGCCGTGTAGCCGCGCTTCATCGCCATCAGGATGCGGTCGGAACCGTGCTGGACGGGCAGGTGCAGGTGGCTCACGAGCTTCGGCACCTTCGCGTAGGTGTCGATCAGCCGCTGCGTGAATTCCTTCGGGTGCGACGTCGTGTAGCGGATCCGCTCGATGCCGGGGATGTCGGCGACGTATTCGATCAGCGTCGCGAAATCGGCGATCTCGGATGCGCCGGCCGTCAGCGCGCCGCGATACGCGTTCACGTTCTGGCCGAGCAGCGTGACTTCGCGCACGCCCTGGTCGGCAAGGCCGGCCACTTCGGTCAGCACGTCGTCGAGCGGGCGCGACACTTCGTCGCCGCGCGTGTACGGCACCACGCAGTAGCTGCAGTACTTCGAGCAGCCTTCCATGATCGACACGAACGCGCTCGGCCCCTCGACGCGCGCGGGCGGCAGGTGGTCGAACTTCTCGATCTCGGGGAACGTGATGTCGACCTGCGCGCGGCCGCTCGCGCGGCGCGCGTCGATCATCTGCGGCAGGCGGTGCAGCGTCTGCGGGCCGAACACGAGGTCGACGTACGGCGCGCGCGACACGATCGACGCGCCTTCCTGGCTCGCGACGCAGCCGCCGACGCCGATCAGCAGGCCGGGCTTCGCTTCCTTCAGCTCGCGCACGCGGCCGAGATCGGAGAACACCTTCTCCTGCGCCTTTTCACGCACCGAGCACGTGTTGAACAGGATGACGTCCGCGTCTTCGGGGTTGTCGGTCTTTTCGAGGCCTTCGGCCGCATTGAGCACGTCCACCATCTTGTCCGAGTCGTACTCGTTCATCTGGCAGCCGAAGGTCTTTACGTAAACTTTCTTGGTCATGGGGATTCGCCGTTCGCAGTGGTTGACCTGGGGGCGTCGTCAAGGGTGAATCGGGACGGCCGTGCGCTGCACGCAGGTTGCGCGCGTCGAGCATGAAAGGCCGTCGGGAAAGCTTTCCATTATAGCTTTTCGCGCTGCGCCGGACGGCCGGCGGGTTGCGGCCGCGCGACGTCGGTCGTCAGGTTCCGACCCTTGAGCGGTGGTGCACCGGCCGTCAGCGGCATGCGTTCAGCAGGTCGTCGAGCGCGGCTTCCTCGCGCGCGAAGCGTTCGGCGAGAAAGTCGAGCAGCACGCGCACGCGCGGCGCCATGTAGCGCTTGCTGTGATAGATCGCGTGCAGCGGCGCGTCCTGGTGCCGCCAGTCGGGCAGCAGCACGCGCAGCCGGCCCGCGCGGACGTCGTCGGCGATGTCCCACAGCGATTTCAACGCTATGCCGTGGCCGCGCAGCGTCCATTCGCGCGTGAGGCCGCCGTCGTTGGTCTCGAACGCGGTCGCGACCGGCACCGTGTGGATCTGCACCTCGTCGCCGCGCGTGAAGTGCCAGACGTTCATCGGCCCGGACGCGATCGTGATCACGTTGCACGGAAAGCGGGCCAGATCGCGCGGATCGGCCGGCACGCCGTGGCGCTCGACGAACGACGGCGCCGCGCACAGCACGCGCCGGTTCGTCGCGAGACGGCGGGCGATCAGCGCGCCGTCGGGCGGCGCGGCGAAGCGGATCGCGAGGTCGATTTCGTCCTGCCACAGGTTCGACGACGAATCGGACGCCGTCAGCGAGAACGTGACGTCCGGATGGCGCGTCGTGAATTCGTCGAGCCAGTCGAGCAACTGGTTGCGGCCGAAATCGGACGTCGACGATAGCCGCACCTTGCCGCCGACGACGTTGCGGCCTTCCTGCAGCATCGCGTCCGCGTCGTCGAGCGCCTGCAGCGCCTGGCGACAGCAATTCAGGTACAGCCGGCCCTCGTCGGTGAGCCGCAACTGCCGCGTCGAGCGTTCGAAGAGCCGCGTCGCGGTCTTCGCCTCGAGCTTCGCGAGGCGCGCGCTCGCGGCGGCCGGCGTGAGGTTCAGCTTGCGCCCGGCCGCGGACAGGCTGCCCAGTTCCGCCGCCTCGACGAACAGCCGGATGTCGCCCAGTCGATCCATTCGATTTTCCAGAATTTTTTGAAAATGGTTCAAATGCCAAGCCAATTATCAAATATAGGCGTATTCGGGACAATGCGCGCACATCCCGCTTCTTGTGCGGTGCGGCACCGACCGGGCGCCGCTTCCGCCGCCCTCCGGAGAACGTCATGCCCATTCCGTTACTGGCGCTCGCGATCAGCGCCTTCGCCATCGGCACCACCGAATTCATCATCATGGGCCTGCTGCCCGAAGTCGCGCACGATCTCGCCGTATCGCTGCCGTCGGCCGGCCTGCTCGTCACCGGATACGCGCTCGGCGTCGCGGTCGGCGCGCCGCTGCTCGCGGTGCTGACGAGCCGCATGCCGCGCAAGGCCGCGCTGCAGTTGCTGATGGCGATCTTCATCGTCGGCAACGTGCTGTGTGCCACCGCGTCCGGCTACGCGATGCTGATGGTCGCGCGCGTCGTCACGTCGTTCGCGCACGGGTCGTTCTTCGGGATCGGCGCGGTGGTCGCCGCGTCGCTCGTGCCGGCCGACAAGCGGGCGAGCGCGATCGCGCTGATGTTCACGGGGCTCACGCTGTCGAACGTGCTCGGCGTGCCGTTCGGCACGTTCGTCGGCCAGCTGCTCGGCTGGCGCGCGTCGTTCTGGATCGTGGCCGCGCTCGGCGTGCTGGCGCTCGGCGGCGTGGCCGCGCTCGTGCCGAACCGCCACGACAGCGGGCCCGTCGGCCTCGGCCACGAGGTGCGCGTGCTGAAGGAGCCGCAGGTGTGGCTCGCACTGCTGATGACCGTGCTCGGCTTCGGCGGCGTGTTCGTCGTGTTCACGTATATCGCGCCGATTCTCGAGACGGTGTCGGGCTACTCGCCGCGCTCGGTCGCGCTGATCCTCGTGCTGTTCGGCGCGGGGCTGACGATCGGCAATACGATCGGCGGCAAGCTCGCCGACCGCGCGCTGATGCCGTCGCTGATCGCGATCCTCGTCGCGCTGATGGCGGTGATGGCCGTGTTCGCGAAGACGAGCCATCTGCCGGTCGCGGCCGCCGTCACCGTATTCGTGTGGGGGATCGCCGCGTTCGCGACGGTGCCGCCGCTGCAGGCGCGCGTGGTCGAGAAGGCCGCGAGCGCGCCGCATCTCGCGTCGACGCTCAATATCGGTGCGTTCAACGTCGGCAATGCAGGCGGCGCGTGGCTCGGCGGCCTCGCGCTGGAACACGGCTTCGCGCTCGATACGCTGCCGTGGGTCGCCGTCGCGGTGACGTTCGCGGCGCTCGTCGTCACGTGGCTCGCGATGCGGCTCGACGCGCGGGCGCCGGCACGTGGCGCGGCGCCGGCGGCGCAATGAGCGGTGCGATAGCGGCGTGACGGCGACGCCATAGCGGCAGGAAAAGGTTCGCGAGAAACGCATTCCTCCGCGATGCTGATAACGGTGTGAAGATAACTTCGTTTGCCGGCGCCAGGTCGGGTGATAGCGTCTCGATACGCGCCGTTGCAGGCGCAACCCGATTCCGATCCCGGCTTACCCCATACGCAGGGCCGCGCAGCGGCCCGGAGGCAATGCTATGTCTTCACCCCTGGCGCTGGTGCGCGATGTGTCCTCCTTCGAGTCCGGCAACGCCGCCGACGCGCGGGCATCCGCATCGCTCGATGTCCTCGAACAGGTCGTCGGCGTGAACCTCGCGCGCTTGCGCGCCGAGCGGCAGTTGTCGCTCGATGCGCTCGCGCGGCTGTCCGGCGTGTCGCGCGCGATGCTCGCGCAGATCGAGTCGGCGCGCAGCGTGCCGTCGATCAAGGTGCTCTGCAAGATCGCCGCGGCGCTGAAGGTGTCGGTCGCCGCATTCCTGCGCCGCCATGCGGTGAACGGCTTCGAACACCTGGCGGCCGAGCGCGCGTCGCGCGTCGTCAGCTCGAACGGCCGTTTCTCGGCGCGTGCGCTGTACCCGGAAGGCGAGCCGGCCGCGGCCGAATTCCACGAGCTGCGGATCGCGCCGCTGCATACGGAGCCCGGCACGCGCCGCGCGCCCGGCACGACGGTCAATCTCGTCGTCAGCGAAGGCACGCTCGAAGTCAGCGTGCACGACCGCCGCCAGTTGCTCGCGACCGGCGACGCGATCGTGTTCGATGCCGACCAGCCGTACAGCCTGCGCAACCCGGGCGACAGCGAAGCGCGCGCGTTCCGCGTGACGGTGAGCCCTGAGGTGCCGCCGCGCTGGCTCGTACCCGATGCAGCGCACGCGGCCGGCTGATCGTGCGGGTCGCCCGGAACGGGTGCCGTCCCCATATCGGGCGGGATCGCAGCGCGGCAGTCAGCTGTTTGGACGATGCCGTTAGACGGAGTCGTCAGTAAGGTTTTAAGTGCTGTTGGCTGCGCTATGCGCGCGGCTGTTGTATGCTTGGCCCGCCGGCGATGGGCAGCCCCCATCCGGCAATCAGTGCGTCTTCAGGGCGGGGCGAAATTCCCCACCGGCGGTAGGCTGGCGTAAGCCGGCGAGCCCGCGAGCGCCCGCGCAACCGCGCGGGGTCAGCAGATCTGGTCGAATGCCAGAGCCGACGGTCACAGTCCGGATGAGAGAAGATGTGCAGATAGTCATGTCCGCCAGGGCCGCTTCGCGACGCGTGCGAAGCGGGTTGTCGTTCTGTCTGTTTGCAATGCCCTGAAACGTTTTTCGCCCAAATCGTATTTGCGAGGAGCGTTTCACATGTCCTTGATGTCCGTTTCGTCGGCTCCCGCCGACGCCTTTGCCGATCTTCCGTTGCTGGATTCCGAACCGGTGCCGCCGCGCATCGCCGCTGCGCTCGAAGCGATGCGTGCGGGCCGCGCGGTCGTGCTTCAGGACGATCACGACCGCGAGAACGAGGCCGACCTGATCGTCGCCGCCGAGCGCATCACGCCCGAGACGATGGCGCTGCTGATCCGCGAGTGCAGCGGCATCGTGTGCCTGTGCCTGACCGACGACACGGTGCGCGCGCTGGAGCTGCCGCCGATGGTGCAGACCAACGAGAGCCGCAACGGCACCGCGTTCACCGTATCGATCGAGGCGCGCGAAGGCGTGCATACGGGCGTATCGGCGGCCGACCGCGTGACGACGATCCGCGCGGCGATCGCAGACAATGCGAAGCCGCACGACATCGTGCGTCCCGGCCACGTGTTTCCGCTGCGTGCGCAACCGGGCGGCGTGCTTGCGCGCCGCGGTCACACCGAAGGCACGGTCGACCTGTCGATCCTTGCGGGCCTGAAGCCGGCCGGCGTGCTGTGCGAGCTGATGAATCCGGACGGCACGATGACGCGCGGCGACGACGTCGAGCGTTTCGCGCGACAGCACGGGCTGCCGATGCTGACGATCGCGGAACTCGTCGAATTCCGCGAGGCGCTGGCCGCTGCGCGCGAGCGCTGCTGCGAGCCGGCCTGAACGAGGAGGGAGCGGGCGCGTTCGCGCGCCCGTGACATGGCGTGCGTGAAGCGGCGCACGCCGGGCCGGCCTGAATGAAAGTCAGGACTGCACGTCGCCGAATTCGCCGCGCATGCCGGCTTCGACGAGCGCCGGCAGTTCGTCCATCTTGCGCATGATCCGCGTGATGCCCATCGCGCGCAGCGCGTCCGCGTAGTTGTCGGGGATGTGGCTCGCGCCGACGAACGCGATCGTCTTCATCCCCGCCGCACGCGCGGCATTCAACCCCGATACGCTGTCCTCGACGACGATGCAGCGCGCCGGCGCCACGCCGAGCGTCTGCGCCGCATGCAGGTAGACGTCGGGGTAGGGTTTCGGCCGCGACACCTGCTCGGAACTGAACACGCGCTCGCCGAAGATCTCGGTGAGCGATGCGCGCTTCAGCGAATTGCGCACGCGCACGAGCCGGCTGTTCGACACGACGGCGGCCGGCAGGCTCACCTTCAGCAGCGCGTCGCGCACGCCGGTGATCGGCGCGAGCGATTGCGCCAGCGCGATCTCGATGTTGTGCTCGATGGTTTCGATGAAGTCGGCGGGCATCTCGACCCCGAAGCGGGATTCGAGCCCCGCGAGGAAACGCGACGTCTGCTGGCCGAACGCCGACTTCGCGGCGGCTTCGAAATCGATGTGCGGGAAGGTGGCGGTCAGCGTGTCGAGCAGCACGCGGTCGGCGATGACTTCGCTGTCGACGAGCACGCCGTCGCAGTCGCAGATGAGGTGATCGAGCATGATGGTGAAAAAGCGGGATATCGGCAACGCCGATCGATTCGCCATCATACGTGCTTTCACACGCATGCCGCGCGACGTTTCGGCAAATCTGCCCGATGCGGCCGTGCCGTCGCAGCATTTCGTACAGGTGTGCTGCCGATGGAGCGACGGCGGCGGCCCGCTTGCACGGGCCGCCATCGCTTGCGTCACATCTCGATCACGCGCCCCGTTTTCCACGACGTCATCGCGGCCTCGGCCAGCTCGAGCGCGGCGAGCCCGTCGTCGATCGTCGTCCTGACCGGCGTGCCGTCGCGCAGCGCGTCGACGAAGTGCGCGATCTCGGCCGCGTACGCATGCCGGTAGCGCTCGAGGAAGAACGGCTCCGGCACGTCCGTCGCGATGCCGCCGGCCAGCCACGCGCTCACCTCGGTCGGCCGCACGTTGCCGGCCTGCAGCATCCCGTTGCTGCCGAGCAGCTCGAAGCGCTGATCGTAGCCGTAGGCCGCGCGGCGCGACGTGTTGATCTGGCACAGCAGCCCGCGCCGCGTGCGGATCGTGACGGCGGTCGAATCGAGGTCGCCGGCATCGAGCACGGCCGGGTCGGTCAGGCAACTGCCGGTCGCGTGCAGCGTCTGCGCTTCGTCGCCGAGGATCCAGCGGAACACGTCGAAGTCGTGGATCAGCATGTCCTTGAAGATGCCGCCCGAGCTGCGGATGTAGTCGACGGGCGGTGCGCCCGGATCGCGGCTCGTGACGACCAGCATCTCCGGCGCGCCGATCTCGCCGCGTTCGACGCGCGCCTTCAGCGCGGCGAAGGTCGGGTCGAAGCGGCGCTGGAAGCCGATCATGCAGGTCACGCCGGTGCGGCGCACGACGTCCGCGCATGCGCGCGAGCGCTCGACGCTCAGGTCGACCGGCTTCTCGCAGAATACGGCCTTGCCCGCGTTCGCCGCCGCGACGATCAGGTCCGCATGCGTGTCGGTGCTCGACGCGATCACGACTGCCTGCACGGCTGCGTCGCCGAGCGCGCGATCGATGTCGGCGACCTGCGCGCCGTGTGCGTGTGCGAGCGCTTCGGCCGACGGCGCATGCCGGTCGATCACGTATTTCAGTTTCGCACCCGGATGGCGCGCGAGATTCGCCGCATGGATCTTGCCGATTCTTCCCGCGCCGAACAAAGCGAATTCGATCATCCTGTTCTCCTGTTCCGTTGAGTCCGTGGTCTTCTTCCTGTCGGGCCCGCGCGTATCGCGCATGGCGTCATGCGTGCCGGTCGCCGCGCTGGCCGCGTACCGCGGCGACGCTCAGCAATCCGCCAGTTCGCGCCGCACATAGTCGATGCTTGCCCGCAGCCGGTCTTCGATGTCGGCGGCTTCGGCGATTTCGTTCGCGAACGGCTCGAACGAGAACGCGCCGCGGTAGCCGCGCGCGAGCAGTTCGCGCAACTGCCGGATGTTGCCGAGCCGGTCGGCGCCGCCGACCAGCACGCGATGGCCGTCGCGCATCCGGTCGACCGGCAGGTCGTTTTCGTCGACGCCCGAGATGTGCACGAGGCCCGTCAGGTTCGGGAAGAAGATGTCCTCGCCCGACAGGTGATGGTGGAACGTGTCGTGCACGAGCCGGAAGACCTGTTCGCCGGCCGCGGCGTAGATGCCTTTCACCGCATCGGACTTGCGGCGCAGCGCGCACTCCTCGAAACCGAGCGGCTCGATGAAGCCGAGCAGGCCGCGCGCTTCGAGGATCGGCTTGAGCGCCTTCAGCGCCTTCACGAGATCCGCATGGCGCGCGTCCGCGCCGCGCGTGTCGCCGCGGCTGTTGGTCGGGCACAGCACCAGCGCGCGCGCGCCGCATTGCGCCGCGTAGTCGGCCAGCACGGTCGCTTCGTCGGCGCGCTCGGCGTTCCATTGCTCGAAGCGCTGCAGCGCGTTGATCGTCAGGATCGTCACGCCGCCGGCTTCGGCCGTCGCGCGCACGGCGGCGGCCGGCGTGCCGTCGACGATCTCGACGCCGTCGAGATCGTTGCGGATCTCGATCGTGTCGATGCCGAGGCGCCGGCACAGCGCGACATAGCGGTCGAGCGGCAGGCGCGGCGCGCTCATCCGGTTCAGCGAAAAGTGGAATGCTTGCGTCATCGTTCTGTCCTTGTGTGTCGAGTAGGGCGGGGTCCGAATCAGGGGCCGGGGCGGGCGGTGCCGCCGGCCGGCGGGTTTGCCGGCGGCGCTGCGAGCGCGTGCCACGTGCCGCGCAGCCAGTGTGCGCACGCGACGTTGTTGTCGAAGATCGAATAGCGTGCGCCGCCGCCGTAATCGGGAAACGGGATGAACTCGCAACTGATCTGTTCGAGCCGCGCCGGCCGAGCGTGAACCTGCGATTGCAGCAACTGGCGTAGCGCGGCTTTCCACGTGTCGAGCGCCGCCGCGTGCCAATCGCCGTGGTATGCACCCGGTGCCGGCGCGACGATCGGATACTGGATGCCGCGTCCGGGCCGGCCGTCCGCGCGGCGCATCCAGCGATTCTCCGGATTGTTCGGGATCACGCTGCGCGCATGCGCATGCCGGACCCAGCCGCGCGCGATCCAGTCGGCGTAGACGGTCGATGGCGATGCAGGGTCGAGCATGCGGCGCACGCTGTCGGCGGGCTCGCGCAGGCCCGACGCATCGAGTTCGGCGCGATTGCCGATCTTGAACAGCAGGTGCGAATGATCGAGCGTGATCCGGAACGGCGCACCGGCCTGCTCGACATGCCGCGCGACACGCGCGACGCGCGTGAAGTCCTCGCTCCACATGTCGACATGTACTTCGAGACTCGGCAGGCAGCCGACCGGCTCGCCGCGCTCGTACGTACGCAGGTAGAAATCGGCGACATCGCGGTCCGACAGCGGATGGCCGTCCGCGTGATGCGCGTAGAGCTGGCAGTTGAGCACCGTGCTGCCGAACCGCGCGCCGGCATCGACGATTTCGGCGACATGCGCTTCGTCATGGCCCGCGCGCCAGATGCCGCCGATCACGCGAATCGGCAGCGCATGGCGTTCGACCAGCGCGAAATACGGCGACAGATCTTCGCCGCGTGCCGGGTTCTTTTCGATGTAGTCGAACACGCCGGCATTGGCGACCATCCGGAAGCGTTCGGCGGGCGCGGGCAGCGGCAGGCCGTCGTGTTCGAGCACGCCGTCGAGGTTCACGCCGATGAGGATCGGTTCAGCCATCGTCTCCTGTCCGTTGTTGTCGTGGGGATGGCTGCTCAATGTACGGATGCGCCGAGCGGGCTGCATGACAAACGTTGACGAAAAATCGCCAATGTGCCGGTCGATTTTTTCGGCACGTGCGTGCGGCGCGAGGTGCGGCGGCATTCAGGGCTGCAGGTAGGCGCTCGTCCTCACGTTCGCCGCACAGAACACGCGGAATTCGACCGGGTCGCCCGGCGGCGGCTGTTCGACGATCCCGCACGCATGCAGCACGTGCTGCAGCGCGGAAATCGCCTGTCCGTCGGGATCCTGGTCGATCGCGAGATCCATCGCGCCGGCTTCGATGAAGCTGCGGTGCTCGTCGAGCATCTCGTGCCCGATCCAGACCACGCGCCCGGTCGCGCCGGCCTTGCGCAGCGCCGCTTCGATGCCGGCCGAGCCGGCGCCGCTGTTGTAGATCGCGACCACGTCGTCGTGTGCCTGCAGTGCCTTCGTCACCGCGCGGTAGCAGCGGTCGTCCTGGTCGAGCGTCTCGACCGGCTCGCCGTCGCAGCGCAGCGCGGCGAACGCGTCGGCAAGCTGGTCGCGGCAGCCGGCCATCCGGTCGGCGTGCGCGCGGTAGCCCATGCGCCCGCCGAGCAGCAGCACGCGGCCCGGGCGTGCCGCCAGGCGGCCGACGTAGTAGCCGGCCGTGCGTCCGGCGCGGTAGTTGTCGATGCCCGCGTAGTGCACGCGATCGATGCCGCCGATGTCGGTGACCATCGTGACGACGGTTTCGCCGCGCGCGATCGCGCCGGCCAGTGCATCGCGCACGCGGGCGGTGTCGCGTGCGGTGACGATCAGCGCCGCGCGCCGGTATGCGGGCCGTTCGATCAGCGCGGCGGCGCGTTCGTCGTCCGCGGCGGGCAGGATCGTCCGGTGTACGACCACGCGCCGGTCGAGCATCTGCAGCGAGCGCTGCAGCGCCTGCTGCAGCCGCCGGAAGAACGGCGCGTCGGTGTCCGGCAGCAGCACGTCGACGTGGATCAGCCCGTGCCGCGTGTCGGGCAGTTGCCGCGGCACGCCGAGCTGCCGCGCGGCTGCGACCACGCGCTCGCGCGCCTGCGCCGACACGCTGCCGCGCTCGTTCAGCACGCGGTCGACGGTGGTCGTGCTGACGCCCGCGAGCGCCGCGATCTCGTCGAAGCGCGCGGTGCGCTTGCGCCAGCGCGGCCCGGATTCACCTGCCATGGTCGTCTCCATCGTTGTGGTCGCCATCATCGGGGGCGTGGCGCTGCCAGGAACGCTAAAACGATGGCGAAATTTCGTCAACGTTTCGATTGAGCGGGGGCGGCCGGTCGCCTAATTTTGGTTCCATGGGGGAAGCGCTTGCCGCGCTTGCCGCGCACAAGCAAACCAGGGAGACACGAGTGGTCCATACCGACGACCAGGCGCACGATCGCACGGCGGCGCGCCGTCAGGAATACAGAATGATCGGCGGCGCCGGCGAGCGCGCGCACGCGGCTGGGCTCGTCAACGCCGGGTGGTACCGGTGCGCGGTGCCGCGGCCGCTGATGAAGCAGTTGATGCAGCGCGGCGACGCGCGTGCGATCCGCGACACACTGATCTGGTACGCGGCGATCGCGGCCAGCGGCACGCTCGCGTGGCTTGCCTGGCGTGCGCATTCGGCGTGGGCGATCCCCGCGTTCTTCGTGTACGGCACGCTCTATTGCAGCCCGGCCGACTCGCGCTGGCACGAATGCGGGCACGGCACCGCGTTTCGCACGCGCTGGATGAACGACGCGCTGTACCAGGTCGCGTCGTTCCAGGTGTTCCGCCGCGCGACGGCGTGGCGCTGGAGCCATGCGCGTCATCACACCGACACGCTGGTCGTCGGGCGCGATCCGGAAATCGCCGCGCCGAAGCCGACCGACTGGCTCGCGCTCGCGCTGAACGTCGTCGCGCTGAAGCATGTGGCCGGCGAACTGCGCAAGATGATTGCGGCCGCGTTCACCGGCCGGCTCGACGACGAGGAGCGCACCTACGTGCCCGAGTCGGAATGGCCGAAGGTCGTGCGCGAGGCGCGCATCCATCTGGCGGTCTATGCGCTCGTGGCCGGTGCGTCGCTGTACTGGCACACGCTCCTGCCGCTGCTCTACATCGGCTTGCCGAGCCTCTACGGCGCATGGCTGTACCTGTACTTCGGCCTCACGCAGCACGCAGGCATGCCCGAGAACGTGCTCGATCACCGGCGCAATTGCCGCACCGTGATGATGAATCCGGTGTTCCGCTTCCTGTACTGGAACATGAACTACCACGTCGAGCACCACATGTTCCCGATGGTGCCGTTTCACGCGCTGCCGAAGCTGCACGAGGCCGTGAAGGCCGACATGCCGCCGCCATACTGCAGCACGCTCGCCGCGTATGCGGAGATCGTGCCGGCGCTGGTCCGGCAGACGCGCGACCCGTCCCATTACGTCGTGCGGCCGGTGCCGGACACGGCGCGCGCGTGACCGGCATCGAACAACCCAATCAAGGAGACACGCATCATGACGCAATGGATCGACACCGGCGCGCTCGACGACATCGACGATGAAGACGTCGCGCGCTTCGATCACGCGGGCCGCACGTACGCGATCTACCGGATCGACGGCCAGGTTTATGCAAGCGACGGCCTGTGCACGCACGAGAACGTGCATCTCGCGGACGGGCTCGTGATGGGCCATGTGATCGAATGCCCGAAGCACAACGGCCGCTTCGACGTGCGCGACGGCCGGCCGCTGTCAGCGCCCGCATGCGAGAAGCTGCGCACGTACCGCGCGAAGATCGAGGGCGGCCGCATCCTGATCGAGGTGTGATGCGATGACGAACCACCGTGTGATGGCGATCGTCGGCGCGGGCCATGCGGGCGGCCGCGCGGCGCAGGTGCTGCGCGAGTCCGGCTGGCGCGGGCGCATCGTGCTGATCGGCGCGGAGGCGCACTTGCCGTACGAGCGTCCGCCGTTGTCGAAGGGCGTGCTGACGGGAGAGCGCAGCGCGGCGCAGTGCCGGTTGCGCGATCCGGGCGCATGGGCGGCCGACGGCATCGAGCCGGTCGTCGCGACGGTCGAGCGCATCGATTCGCACGCACGCGAAGTGCGCGTGTCCGGCGCTCGGGTGTTCGGCTACGACGCGCTGCTGCTCGCGACCGGCGCTCGCGCGCGCCGCCTCGCGATTCCGGGCGCGGCGCTCGACGGCGTGTTTGCATTGCGAACGCTCGACGACGCGGCGGCACTCGGCGCGCGGCTCGTGTCCGGCGCGCGGATCGTGCTGATCGGCGGCGGCTTCATCGGTCTCGAAGTCGCGGCGTCGGCGCGGCTGCGCGGCTGCCGCGTGACCGTGCTCGACGCCGCGCCGCGTCTGCTTGGGCGCGCGGTGCCGGAAACGATCGCGGCGCGCGTGCAGGCGCTTCACGAGGAGCAGGGCGTGGCGATCCGCGTGAACCGGAAGCCCGTTGCGATCGAGCGGATCTCGGGCGGCGCGCTGGCCGTCGCGCTCGACGACGGCGACACGCTGATCGCCGATACGGTCGTGGCCGGCATCGGCATCGAACCGGCCGACGAACTGGCGCGTGACGCGGGCCTCGCGGTCGATCGCGGCATCGTCGTGAACGCGCGGCTCGAGACGTCGGCGCGCGGCATCTATGCGGCCGGCGACGTCGCAGTGTTTCCGAGTGCGTTGTCGGGGCAACCAGTCCGGCAGGAGACATGGCACGGCGCGGAGACCCAGGCGCGCGCCGCCGCGCGCAACATGCTCGGCGCCGACGAACCGTATCGAGAGATGCCGTGGTTCTGGTCGGATCAGTACGACGCACAGTTGCAGGTGGCCGGAGAGCCGGCGCTCGGCGAACGGTCGGTCGCGCGCAGGCTCGACGGCGACGCCGAAATCCATTTCCATTTCGATGGTGGCGGACGGCTCGTCGCGGCGAGCGGCTTCGGCCGCGCGTCCGGATTCGCCAAGGAGATGAAGCTGGCGAGGGCGCTGGTCGAACGCGGCGCCGCGGTGGCGCCCGCGGCGGTCGCCGACGCGAACCTGAAGCTGAAAACGCTGTTGCCGGCGTCGGCCGGCGGGTAGGCGGGACGTGCAATGAAAAACAGCCCGCGGCCTTCCGGCACGCGGGCTGTGTTGCTTCGTCGGTGCGACGGGCCGCGTCAGTGCGGCACGTGCAGTTGCAGATAGAGCACGGCTGCGAGCGAGCCGCCGATCAGCGGGCCGACCACCGGGATCCACGCATAGCGCCAGTCGCTGTCGCGCTTGCCGGGAATCGGCAGCAGCGCATGCATGAGGCGCGGCGCGAGGTCGCGTGCGGGGCTCATCGCATAGCCGGTCGGGCCGCCAAGCGAGATGCCGATGCCGAGCACGAGCAGGCCGACGGGCAGCGCGTCGAGCGCGCCGAGGCCGACCTGCGGCGACGCGAGATACAGCACGCCGAGGATCAGCACGAACGTGCAGATCGCCTCGGTCAGCACGTTGTGCCGGACGCTGCGGATCGCGGGCGCCGTGCAGAACACCGCGAGCTTCAGGTCCGCATCGGCTTCCTTCGCGAAGTGCTGGCGATACGCGAGCCACACGAGTAGCGCGCCCGCCATCCCGCCGAGCATCTGCGCGACGATGTAGCCGCCGACTTTCGACCACGCGAACTTGCCCGCGAGCGCGAGGCTGATCGTCACGATCGGGTTCAGGTGCGCGCCGCTGAACGACGCGGTCACGTAGACGGCGACGAATACGGCCATCGCCCAACCCCACACGATCACGATCAGGTCCGCGCCCTTGCCCTTGGTCTTCGCAAGCAGCACGTTGGCGACCGCGCCGTTGCCGAGCAGCACGAGGATCGCTGTGCCGATGAATTCTGCAATATAAGGTGACATGGTTGTCTCTCGTATGTCGCGGTGGACTCGCGCGCCGCGCGGTCCGCCGGTGTTGTTGTATTTCGTCTGGATGGCTGACGATTACTGGGTATCGTCGGCCCATGCCTTCGCGGCGCGCACCGCACGCTGCCAGCCGGCCATGCAGCGTTCGACCTGCTCCTTCGGCATCGACGGCGAGAAGCGGCGATCGAGCTGCCACTGGTCGCGCACTTCGTCGAGGTTCTTCCAGTAGCCGATCGCAAGGCCCGCGAGGTAGGCCGCGCCGAGCGCGGTCGTCTCGGTGATCTGCGGACGCACCGCGTCGACGCCGAGCAGGTCGGCCTGGAACTGCATCAGCAGGTCGTTCGCGCTCGCGCCGCCGTCGACGCGCAGCTCGCCGATGCTGATGCCCGAATCGGCTTCCATCGCGGCCAGCACGTCGAGCGACTGGTACGCGATCGAATCGAGCGCCGCACGCGCGAGATGCGCGGCCGTCGTGCCGCGCGTGACGCCGAACACCGAGCCGCGCGCCCGCGCGTTCCAGTGCGGCGCGCCGAGGCCGGCGAACGCCGGCACGAGATAGACGCCGTCGGTATGCGACACGCTCGCGGCGAGCGCTTCGATTTCGGCGGCGGTCTTGATGATGCCGACGCCGTCGCGCAGCCACTGCACGACCGCGCCCGCGATGAAGATGCTGCCTTCGAGCGCGTACTGCACGTCGTCGCCGATCTGCCAGGCGATCGTCGTGACGAGGTTGTTCTTCGACTCGATCGGCTTGTCGCCGGTGTTCATCATCAGGAAGCAGCCGGTGCCGTAGGTGTTCTTCACCATGCCCGACGTCGTGCACATCTGGCCGAACAACGCCGCGTGCTGGTCGCCGGCGATGCCCGCGAGCGGGATCTTCGACGCGAACACGGTGGTTTTCGTGTGGCCGTAGATTTCCGACGACGCCTTCACGTCCGGCAGCATGCTGCGCGGGATGTCGAGCAGTTCGAGCAGCTCGCTGTCCCACTCGCGCGTATGGATGTTGAACAGCATCGTGCGCGACGCGTTCGTCACGTCGGTCACGTGCAGCTCGTGCTTCGTGAAGTTCCACACGAGCCAGCTGTCGACGGTGCCGAACGCGAGCTTGCCCTGGCGCGCCTTGTCGCGCGCGCCCGGCACGTTGTCGAGGATCCAGCGGATCTTCGTCGCGGAGAAGTACGAGTCGATCGGCAGGCCGGTCTTCGCGCGCACCTTCGCTTCGAGGCCCTGCTTCTTCAGCGAATCGCAGAAGTCGGCGGTGCGGCGGTCCTGCCAGACGATCGCGTTGTAGACGGGCTGGCCCGTCTCGCGATCCCAGACGATCGTCGTCTCGCGCTGGTTGGTGATGCCGATCGCGGCGATCGACGTGCCGTTCAGGCCGGTGCGGGTGACGGCTTCCGCCGCGACGCCCGCCTGCGTCGACCAGATTTCCTGAGGGTCGTGCTCGACCCAGCCGGGTTGCGGGTAGATCTGTTCGAATTCCTTCTGGGCGATCGATACGATATTGCCCTGGCGATCGAACAGCATTGCGCGGGAACTCGTGGTGCCCTGGTCAAGCGCGAGGATGTACTGGTCCTGCATGTCTCTCATCTCCATCCGTGGATCGGCGTAGTTGTGATGCGCGCCGCATGTCGGGCGGCGCGTCGGTGAATCAACATCGGTAAGACAACTGCAACTGCAAACGGATCATGCGTGCGGCGCGTGCGCGGCGGCGAACCATGCGTCGACCGCGGCCGTCACCGCGTCGAGCGTGCCCGGCGCGACGTGCAGGCCGAGCTTCGAGCGACGCCACAGCACGTCCTGCGCGCAGGTCGCCCATTCGACGTCGCGCAGGTAGCGCAGTTCGGCGTCGTAGAGGCCCGGCGCGATTTCGGTGCCGAGATCGGCGAGCGAGCGCGCGCCGTCGACCACGCGTTCGGCGCGCGTGCCGTACGCACGCGCATAGCGGCGCGCGAGCGCGGCGGGCAGCCACGGATGGCGCTTCGCGAACGCGTCGGCGAACACGTCGAACTTCGCGTTCGCGATGTCGCCGCCCGGCAGCGGCGCGCCGGCGGTCCAGGTCTTCGCATCGCGGCCGAGCGCGCGGCACAGCAGGTCGCCGGCTTCTTCCGCGAGCTTGCGGAAGGTCGTGATCTTGCCGCCGAACACCGACAGCAGCGGCGCGCCGGCGCCGTCGTCCAGCTCGAGGCGGTAGTCGCGCGTGACGGCCGATGCGTTCGCGGCATTCTCGTCCTCGAGCAGCGGGCGCACGCCCGAATAGGTCCAGTGCACGTCGGCCGGCGAGATCTTGCGCTTGAAGTAGCGGTTGATCGAATCGCACAGATACTGCGTCTCGTCGCGATCGATCGCGACCTTCGCGGGATCGTTCGTGTATTCGACGTCGGTCGTGCCGATCAGCGTGAAGTCGTGCTCGTACGGAATCGCGAAGATGATCCGCTTGTCCGGGTTCTGGAAGATGTATGCGTGATCGTGATCGAACAGGCGCCGCGTGATGATGTGGCTGCCCTTCACGAGCCGCACGCTGTGCTGCGCGCCGCGGCCGAGCGCGCCGTGCAGCACGTCGCCGACCCACGGGCCGGCCGCGTTCGCGACCGCGCGCGCACGCACGACGCGGATCGAGCCGTCCGCGTGCTGCAGCCGCGCTTCCCATTCGTCGCCGTGACGCTCCGCCGACACGAGCTTCGTGCGCGTGAGGATCTCGGCGCCGCGCTCCTTCGCATCGAGCGCGTTCAGCACGACGAGGCGCGCATCGTCGACCCAGCCGTCCGAATACACGAAGCCGCGCTTGATCGAGTCGATCAGCGGCGCGCCGGCCGCATGGCGGCGCATGTCGATGCCGCGCGAGCCGGGCAGCAGTTCGCGTTTCGCGAGGTGATCGTAGAGGAACAGGCCGATGCGGATCAGCCAGGCCGGCCGCAGGTTCGGCATGTGCGGCATCACGAAGCGCAGCGGCCACATGATGTGCGGCGCCGCGCGCAGCAGCGTCTCGCGCTCCTGCAGCGCTTTGCGCACGAGGCCGAATTCGTTGTATTCGAGGTAGCGCAGGCCGCCGTGAATCAGCTTCGTGCTGCACGACGACGTGTGCGACGCGAGGTCGTCCTGCTCGCAGAGCAGGACCGACAGGCCGCGGCCGGCCGCATCGCGCGCGATGCCTGCGCCGTTGATGCCGCCGCCGACGACGAGCAGATCGTAGCGATTCGGTTGGGTCACCTGCTGTCCTTATCGTCTGATGGAAATGGGCGAACATGAAATGTTCGAATTCGAAATTTAACGAACGAAATCGAAAAAGTAAAGTTCGAAAAAGCGGGGCCAGTAGCGCGCGCGGCGATCCCGGACGATACTGGCGGAATCGACCGTTTCGCGAGGTGAATCATGCGTATTGGGATGTGGGCCGGCGCCTGCGCCGTCGTTCTGGCCGGGTGCAGCGCCGGCACGCCGCCGCTTGCCGGCAACTGGCGTGCGCCGTCATTCGTCGACCTGCAGACGTCGTGCGGCGGCACCGCGCACGATTGGGGCGTGGACGCGCAGCCGGTCTACTCGACGCTGTACGACGCGTACGTGGCGAAACGGTATCGCGGGCTCACGCAAGCGAACTATTGCGCGTTCGTAAACGAACTTTCAGCGCGCTATGCGGCACCCGAGGCGGCCGGGCGCGCCGGCTGGGTCGCGTATTTCAACGGCGCACGCGCGCAGGCCGTCAGCTGGCGGGCCGCGGTCGATCCGACGCTGCGCGGCGGTTGACGCGAGGAAGCTGGCGGAGGCGGGAAAGGCGGGAAAAGCGGCGCGGCCGGGGAATCCGGCCGGCGCGCTCAGGTCAGGACCAGCGGTAGTTCAGGAGTATCGGTATTTGATGGATCGCAACGCGGCGTCGCCGGTCTCGGTCACGCAGTATTTGCGTCCCGAGCCGAGCCCTTCCAGGCGGACGAGCTGCTGTTCGAGCAGTGCGTCGATTTCGTCCCGATCCATGTTGGTTTGATCGGGCGCGTCCTTCACAAGCAATAGCGTGGCGAATTCATGCGGACTCAGCATCGTTCTCTCCATGGCGACCAGTATGCCCGCGCGGCCGGCGCGAACGCCGCAGCGCGATACCCCACACGGGGGTATGGCTTGGGGGGAAAGCTGTATTGGCCGGCCTGGGAGTTCGCACACGCCTTGGCACGGGCGGATCGGGCGAACGGGCCGGGGAACTGGAGTCTAGTCGAGCGCGCGAGCAACGACAAATCGTGCCCCGTTAATTGTCCGTTTGACAGGCACGCGGGCCGCTAGCGGTTCGGTCGGTGCGCCAACTTCTTGATTTCACTTGAAGTTTCAGGTGCAGCGCAGCATCGCAAGTGTTATTCGGCGACGAACACTTCGGTGCCCGCGGCGGCCACCGCGTCGGCCATCTCCGGCGGCAGCGGCTTGTCGGTGAAAAGCGCATGGACCTGGCTCAGATGCCCCTGGCGCACGAGCGCCGGGCGGCCGACCTTCGAGTGGTCGGCGACGAGATAGACCGTGCGCGCATGCTGCATGATCGCCTCGGCCACGCGCACCTCGCGCGTGTCGAAGTCGCGCAGCGTGCCGTCGGCCTCGATCGCCGACGTGCCGATGATCGCGTAGTCGACCTTGAACTGGCGGATGAAGTCGATCGCGAGTTCGCCGACGATCCCCTTGTCCCACGGCCGCACGATGCCGCCCGTGATCAGCACCTCGCAGTCGGGATAGCCGCTCATCATCGACGCGACGTTCAGGTTGTTCGTGATCACGTGCAGCCCGTGATGGCGGTTCAGCGCGCGCGCGACTTCCTCGGTCGTCGTGCCGAGGTTGATGAACAGCGACGCCTGGTCGGGGATGTGCGACGCCGCCAGCGCCGCGATGCGCCGCTTCTCGTCGTGGAACATCCGCTGGCGCGCGGTGTACGACACGTTCTCCGAGCTGGTCGGCAGGCTCGCGCCGCCGTGGTAGCGGCGCAGCAGGTTCAGGTCCGCGAGCCAGTTGACGTCGCGGCGGATCGTCTGCGGCGTGACCGCGAAGTGCGCGGCGAGATCGTCGACGGTCACGAAGCCGTCGCGCTGCACCCATTCGAGCAATTCCTGCTGGCGCGCGTTGAGGGTGAGGCGGGGATCTCGGGTCATGGCTGGGCGGTCGGATCGTGAGGCGGAGCGCGTATTGTAAGGGGCGGAAAGGGCGTTCGGCCGGCGCAGGGCGTGCGGTGGCTCGTCATTCATGCGGAAGGTGCATGGATTCATTTGACAAATGAATTTGCGCGATCGCGCGGATCGCGCTGCAATGGCGGACTGTCCGCGCACGCCGAGCCTGCGCGCGGCGCGTTCATTCTGCTTTCGACGAGGTGGCACCGATGACTGACTTCAACTGGCACAACCCGTATCCGACGATCCGCATTCCGGTGTTTGCGCGCAACGTCGTGTCGACGTCGCACCCGCTCGCCGCGCAGGCCGGGCTGCGGATGCTGTGGAAGGGCGGCAATGCCGTCGATGCGGCGCTCGCCGCCGCGGCCGCGATCACGGTAGTCGAGCCAGTGTCGTGCGGGCTCGGCGGCGATGCGTTCGCGCTCGTGTGGGACGGCGGGCGGTTGTCCGGGCTGAATGCGTCGGGTGTCGCGCCGGCCGCGTGGAACCCCGACTACTTCCGCAAGCGCCACGGCGAGGACGCGCACGGCATCGCGAACAAGCCGACGCGCGGCTGGGACACCGTGACGGTGCCGGGCGTGATCGCGGGCTGGGAAGCGCTGCATGCGAAGTTCGGTTCGCTGCCGTTCGCGGAACTGCTCGAGCCGGCAATCGAGCTCGCCGAGCGCGGCTATTCGGTGTCGCCCATCGTCGCGCACAAGTGGGCGGCCGCGGTGCCCGAGCTGCAGGGGCTGCCGGGCTTCGCCGATACCTTCATGCCGCGCGGGCGGGCGCCGCTCGTCGGCGAACGCATGTGCCTGCCGGGCCATGCGCGCACGCTGCGCACGCTCGCGAAGGACGGCCCGCGCGCGTTCTACGAGGGCGCGCTCGCCGCGCAGCTCGCGGCGTTCGCGCGCGAAGACGGCGGCGCATTGACCGAAGCCGATCTGCACGGATACCGCCCGGAATGGGTCGAGCCGATCGGCAAGCGCTTCGGCCGCCACACGATCCACGAGATCCCGCCGAACGGGCAGGGCATCGCCGCGCTGATCGCGCTCGGGATCGCCGAGCACGCGGGCGTGACCGAATGGCCCGTCGATTCGGTCGACTCGCAGCACCTGCAGATCGAGGCGATGAAGCTCGCGTTCGCGGACGTCTATCGCTACGTCGCCGATCCGCGTGCGATGGAGCTGACGCCCGAACAGATGCTCGACGACGCGTATCTCGCCGAACGCGCGAAGCTGATCGACCGCACGCGCGCGACGCACTTCGCCGCCGGGCGGCCGCATTCGGGCGGCACGATCTATCTGTCGGCGGCGGACGAGCGCGGGATGATGGTGAGCTTCATTCAGTCGAACTACATGGGCTTCGGCTCGGGGCTCGTCGTGCCCGGGACGGGCATTGCGTTGCAGAACCGCGGGCACGGCTTCTCGATGGACCCGCGCTCGCCGAACGTCGTCGCGGGCGGCAAGCGGCCGTTCCACACGATCATCCCGGCGTTCGTCACCGAGGAGATCGACGGCCGCACCGAGGCCGTGATGAGCTTCGGCGTGATGGGCGGCGACATGCAGCCGCAGGGCCATCTGCAGACCATCATTCGGATGCTCGGCTACGGACAGCAGCCGCAGGCCGCCTGCTGCGCGCCGCGCTGGAAGGTCAATCGCGACTTCACGCTCGACGTCGAGGCGACGATGAACCGCGACACCGTCGACGCGCTCGCCGCGCGCGGCCATACGATCAAGTCGGTCGACGATCCTTACATGGATTTCGGCTCCGGGCAGTTCGTGTGGCGCCTCGATCCCGACGATCCCGACCGCGGCTACGTGGCCGCGAGCGACAGCCGTCGCGATGGCCTCGCGGCCGGTTTCTGACGGGACGCTTCCAGTTTCCTGCGGCGACGGGCGGTCGAATGGCCGCCCGTTTTGCCTGCTGCCGCGCATGCCGCCGAGCGCGCGCAACCGGTTCGAAGAACTCGTCTAACGAACCGCGACATCCGCGGCGGAACTGCGCCCGCCGGGCATGGTCAGTGCTTTGAAGCACGAACATTCAAGTGCGGCTAAGATGCCAGCATGGTTCGGCCGGACCAATCCACTATAAATGCAAGCAACACGTCGCCTGCGGGCGCGCCGGGCCCGTGCCGAGGGCATCGGCCGGGCGGCCGCGCGACGACTGGGAGCGCATCACCATGCCTACTGAAACGACGCATGTCATGCCGTGGCGTATCGAGGACATCGACCTGAACCGGATCGATCGTCAGCGTGCCGCCGCAAACGAAGATCTGCTGCTGCTGTTGTGCGCGTCGTCGTTCATCGAAAGCGGCTCGGATCTCTACACGAGCAACCTGAGCGAGTTCTTCAACGACGACCCGGAAGTGTCCGCGTGGCTCAACACGGCGTGGGAGCCCGAGGAACTGCAGCACGGGCGCGCGCTGAAGGCGTACATCGCGCACGTGTGGCCCGAGTTCGACTGGGACACCGCGTTCGCGAATTTCTTCGCCGAGTATTCGAAGACGTGCTCGGTCGACGCGTTCGAGAAGACCCGCGCGCTCGAGATGGTCGCCCGCTGCGTCGTCGAGACGGGCACGGCCACGCTCTATCGCGCGATCAACGAATGCTCGGACGAGCCGGTGCTGAAGGAAATCACCGACAACATCCGCACCGACGAAGTGCGCCACTACAAGCACTTCTTCAAGTTCTTCAAGAAGTACAACAAGCTCGAAGGCAACGGCCGGCTCGCGGTACTCGGCGCGTTGATGCGCCGCGTGATGGAAATCAAGAACGAGGATTCGGAGATCGCGCTGCGCCACGTGTTCGCGATCCGCTATCCGGAGCGCGTCGGCGACAGCCAGTACAACCGCGAGCGCGTCGCCCGCATCAGCTCGCTCGTGCGGCGCAACCTGTCGGCCGACATGTGCGTGAAGATGCTGCTCAAGCCGCTCGACCTGCCCGCGAAGATCCAGCCGGGCGTCCACTATCCGCTGACGAAGATCACGCGGCACGTGTTCATGCGCTGATCGTCACCGCGCGGCCCAGCGCGTATGCTGCGGCATCATCGTCTGCTTTTCACCGGGGCCGCCATCATGACCGATTCCCATCGCCACGCGCTCGAGCAATGGACGTTCGACGCGTGGCCGCCGGCCGTCGTCGCGCTGTTCGACGGCACCGCGCTCGAGCGCCATGCCGACGTCGCCGCGTCGCTGATCGTCGCGACCGACGACGGCCAGCTGCGCACGACGCTGCTCAGTGTCGGCGAGATCCATGCGCGCGACGCGCATACGCTGCTGCTCGCGCTATGGCCGCAATCGCGCGCGGCGCGTGCGATCGCGCAGCGGCGCGCGGCCGCGATGACGCTCGTCGCGGACGGCGCATTCTTTCAGGCACAACTGAGGATCGAGCCGCTCGAAGGAGACTTCGGCGGACTGGCCGGCTTCGCTGCGACGATCGCGCACGGCGATGCGCAGCGGGTCGGCTATGCGCGTCTCGCGACCGGCGTCACGTTTGCGCTGGAAGGGGAGGTGCGCGCCGAGGTGCTCGCGCGCTGGCAAAGCCAGGTCGAGCACCTGCGGCGCGCGGCCGCGCGGCTTCAGTGACCGCGCTGGCCGCTGCGCGACGGACGGTTGCGGTTCGGATGCGCGGCGTTGCCGCTCGCCGGGCGTGCACCGGTGCCGCCGGACGGACGGCCGCCGCCGGCATTGCCGCCCGCGCCGCCGGCCGTGCGCGGCTTGGCTGCCTTCGCGGCCTTCGGCTGCGCATTTCCTTCGCGCTTCGCGGCCGGCTGGCCTGAGCCGCCTGCACGCGGCTGGCGATTGCCGCCGCCGCCGGCATTGCCGCCACGCGGCTGCTGCCCGCGGCGCTGCTGGATCGGTTCCGGCTTCGCGCTCGGATCGGGTTCGAAGCCCGCGATCACTTCCTGCGGAATCTCGCGCTTGATCAGCCGCTCGATGTCGCGCAGCAGCTGCTTCTCGTCGACGCATACGAGCGACACGGCTTCACCGGTCGCGCCTGCACGGCCCGTGCGGCCGATCCGGTGCACGTAATCTTCCGGCACGTTCGGCAGGTCGAAGTTGACGACGTGCGGCAGCTGGTCGATGTCGATGCCGCGTGCGGCGATGTCGGTCGCGACCAGCACCTGCAGCGTGCTGCTCTTGAACTCCGCGAGCGCGCGCGTGCGGGCCGACTGGCTCTTGTTGCCGTGGATCGCCATCGCGCTGATGCCGTCCTTCGTCAGCTGTTCGGCGAGCCGGTTCGCGCCGTGCTTGGTGCGCGTGAACACGAGCACCTGGAACCAGTTGTGTTCGCGGATCAGGTGCGTGAGCAGCTCGCGCTTGCGATCGCGATCGACCGGGTGGATCTTCTGCGCGACGCTTTCCGCGGTGGTGTTGCGGCGCGCGACTTCGATCAGCGCCGGCGAATCGAGCAGGCTGTCGGCGAGCGACTTGATCTCGTCGGAGAAGGTGGCCGAGAACAGCAGGTTCTGGCGCTGCGGCGGCAGCTTCGCCAGCACGCGCTTGATGTCGTGGATGAAGCCCATGTCGAGCATCCGGTCGGCTTCGTCGAGCACGAGGATGTCGAGATTCGACAGGTCGATCGTCTTCTGCTGCATGTGGTCGAGCAGACGCCCCGGCGTCGCGACGACGATGTCGACGCCGCGCTTGAGCGCGTCGATCTGCGGATTGATGCTGACGCCGCCGAACATCACGGTCGAGCGCAGCTTCACGTACTTGCTGTACGCGCGCACGCTTTCCTCGACCTGGGCGGCGAGTTCGCGCGTCGGCGTGAGGATCAGCGCACGCACCGCGCGCTTCGCACCGCGATGCTCGGCGTAGTACGTGTGCAGGCGCTGCAGGATCGGCAGCGTGAAGCCGGCGGTCTTGCCGGTGCCGGTCTGTGCGCCGGCGAGCAGGTCGCCGCCGCCGAGGACGGCGGGGATGGCCTGCTGCTGGATGGGGGTCGGCGATGTGTAGCCGAGCTCATTGACCGCCTTGACAAGCGGTTCGGCCAAGCCGAGAGATTCGAAAGACATAGATACCACTCTTGAGTTTTATGATCTGCGACGCCTCGCGCGGCCCGCGCGGGGAATGGCGTCGCAAAAAGCAAAGGGGCGCGGCTGCGGTTTTCCCGCAGCCGCGCCCCCGTCTGTGTCGCGCGTTATTTAGTCAAGCGGCGCGGAACGCAGGTCGCTCACCTGTTGCGGCGAGATCGGCGTACCGTTGTTGCCCCACGACATCCGGATATACGTGACGACTGCCGCAACTTCCTGGTTCGACAGCGACTGTGCGAACGGCGGCATCCCGTACGGACGGGGATTCTTGAACGTGCTCGGCGGGTAGCCACCGTTCAGCACCATGCGGATCGGGTTGACTGCCGATTCCATCACGATCGAATGGTTGCCCGCGAGCGGCGGATACGCGGGCGGCTTGCCTGCGCCGGTTTCGGCGTGGCAGGTCGCGCAATTGTCCGCGTAGATCTTCTTGCCCTGGTCGAACAGCGTGTTGCCGAACTGCTTCGACGGCTCGTACTGCATGTTCTTCGGCGCTTCAGCCTTCTGCGGGATCGACTTCAGGTACGTCGACATTGCGCGCGTATCTTCGTCGTTCATGTACTGGAGGCTGTTGTGCACGACGTCGGCCATCGGGCCGAATACCGCGCCCTTGTTCGACACGCCGGCCTGCAGCAGGTCGGACAGCTCCTGCACGTGCCAGTCGCCGAGGCCGAGTTCCTTGTCGTTCGTCAGCGACGGAGCATACCAGTTCTGCAGCGGGATCAGGCCGCCCGCGAAGGCTGCCGAGTTCACCGGGCCGCCCATCATGTTGATCGACGTGTGGCACATCGAGCAGTGGCCGAGGCCTTCGACGAGGTACGCGCCGCGGTTCCATTCGACCGACTTGGTCGGATCCGGCTTGTATTCGCCTTCCTTGAAGAACAGCGTGCGCCAGCCGATCAGCAGGTTTCGGTTGTTGAACGGGAACTTCAGTTCGTGCGGACGGCTCGGCACCGAGACCGGCGGGACCGAACGCAGGTACGCGTAGATCGCGTCCGAATCGGCGCGCGTGACCTTCGTGTAGCTCGCGAACGGGAAGCCCGGGTAGAGCAGGCTGCCGTCCTTCGAACGACCGGTGTGCATCGCGCGGTAGAAGTCGTCCGACGTCCACTTGCCGATGCCGTCCTTGTCGTCCGGCGTGATGTTCGGCGTGTACATCGTGCCGAACGGCGTCGCCATCGGCAGGCCGCCCGCGAACGACT